>Ga0209295_1000063_pt1 | contig 183450 bp, 162 predicted proteins | sample Porto_5metaG_FD_187428 | JGI IMG/M metagenome (GOLD analysis project Ga0209295, IMG submission 187428) | Marine algal microbial communities from Porto, Portugal - Porto_5 metaG (SPAdes) (version 2) | ecosystem: Host-associated > Algae > Red algae > Unclassified | place: Portugal: Porto...
TCAAGATGAGATTTCCCATTGCGCAAGCAAGTAAGATCCCTCAAAGACGATGAGGTAGATAGGTTCGGGGTGGAAGCGTGGCGACACGTGCAGCTGACGAATACTAATCGATCGAGGACTTAACCAATAACTGAAACGTGAGTTTCCCACAATGTCGATTTATCCAGTTTTGAGCGAACAAGCTCAAGAGTCCAGTGATGATGGCAAAGAGGCCACACCCGTTCCCATCCCGAACACGGAAGTTAAGCTCTTTTGCGCCGATGGTAGTTGGGGGTTTCCCCCTGTGAGAGTAGGACGTCGCTGGTCTATAATTTTGGTCCCGTGGTGTAGCGGTTAACATGCCTGCCTGTCACGCAGGAGATCGCCGGTTCGATCCCGGTCGGGACCGTCATTCCAAAAAGTGAGCACAGCGAACCCGCTGTGCTCTTTTTCTATGGAAACAATATATTTTGATTTGCACGGCTATCTCCGCTAAACTATGAACAGACTCAAACGAGGTGAAGAGACATGAGCTTTACGATTACAGTGCAATCGCCGGAACAGACAGAGAAACTTGCCATTCGATTGGCTTCGCTTTTACAACCTCAAGATCTTCTAACACTCGAAGGTGACTTAGGGGCAGGCAAGACGACGTTTACTAAAGGATTGGCAAAGGGGCTCGGCATCGAACGAACAGTTAATAGCCCGACTTTCACTATCCTCAAACAATATGAAGGACGAGTAAATCTGAACCATTTCGATGTATATCGCTTGGAAAATAGTGATGAAGATATCGGCTTTGATGAATTATTTGCAGAAGAAGCTGTGTCGGTGATCGAATGGGCTCAGTTTATCCATGATTATTTGCCGGAGGAACGCTTGGATATTGTGATTCGCCGCTTATCTGAAGAGGGACGTGAAGTGGAGTTTCACCCGCACGGTGTCCGTTATGAAAACTTATGCAGGGAGCTAACACAATGATCTTAGGAATCGATACCTCGAATTCACCGCTAGCTATCGCTTTGGTGAAAGATGACACAGTATTAATAGAAGAAACTCAAAATTTAAAGATCAATCATTCCTTAACGGCTATGCCTGCTGTAGAGGAATTGATGAAAAAAGCAAAAATTGCTCCGGGTGATTTAACGCAAATTGTTGTTGCGGAAGGGCCTGGATCTTATACAGGAGTCCGAATTGGCCTGACAATCGCGAAAACTCTTGCATGGTCGTTGAAAATTCCGTTGACCACGGTATCGAGCTTGAAGGTTCTTGCAGCGAACGGACAGGGCTTTAACGGTCTAGTTTGCCCTATCATGGATGCAAGGCGTGGTACCGCTTTTACTGCACTTTATGATGGACTTGATCTGGCACCAGTCCTTTCAGATCGGCATAGTGACTTTAGGGAGTTCCTCGAACAAGTGCATGCACATGGACGTCCAGTTTTGTTTACAGGAGTTGACCTTGAAATTCACCGGGCAGCGATTGAGGAAATGCTGGGGGACTTAGCCTATTTTGCTCCGTTCCAAAATAGGCTGCCAAGAGCGTCGAATTTAATTGCCTTGGCAGCGGAAGAAGAAACGAAAGAAGTGCATCATACGGTACCTGAATATCGCCGGATTACAGAAGCGGAAGCGAATCTGGCAAAACCTGAAGAAGGAAAAGGCCAATGAGCGAATCAGTGAAATTTCGGAAAATGACTATTCATGATGTAAACGAAGTGTACGAGATTGAAAAGCAATCGTTTACGCTCGCATGGACAAAAGAGGCATTTGAGCAAGAGATGCTGAAAAATGAATTTGCTTATTATGTGCTGGCTGAAACGCAAGAAAGAGTCGTCGGTTACTGTGGTATGTGGCTTGTCATGGACGAAGCACATATTACGAATATCGCCATTTCACCCAAAGAACGAGGCAGAAAGTTCGGGGAAGCATTGATGAGAGAGGCGATAGAAACTGCAAAAGCGCAAGGTGCGAAATTGATGACTTTGGAAGCGCGGGTCAGCAATATAGCTGCGCTTAATTTATATAAGAAACTAGGATTTCAAAATGGTGGCATCCGAAAAGGTTATTATACGGATAATCAGGAAGATGCCATAGTTATGTGGGTGAATTTCGATGAATAAAGATATTTATGTGTTGGGAATAGAAACGAGTTGCGACGAAACAGCGGCTTCAGTCGTAAAAAACGGGACAGAAATCATCTCCAATGTGGTAGCATCGCAAATTGAGAGCCATAAGCGCTTCGGTGGCGTTGTACCGGAAATTGCATCGAGACATCATGTCGAGCAAATCACGATTGTGATTGAAGAAGCTCTGCAACAGGCGGATTTAACGCCATCTGAATTATCTGCAGTGGCTGTCACAGAAGGGCCGGGTTTGGTCGGGGCCTTGCTGGTTGGTGTTAATGCAGCAAAGGCATTTGCATTTGCACATAGCTTGCCGCTAGTGGGTGTGCATCATATTGCTGGTCACATCTATGCGAACCGACTGGAACAGGAAATGGAGTTCCCGCTTCTGTCATTGGTCATTTCAGGAGGGCATACTGAGTTGATCCTCATGAAAGAACATGGTGATTTTACAGTTATCGGTGAAACTAGGGATGATGCTGCAGGGGAAGCTTACGATAAAGTGGCGCGGACATTGAATTTGCCGTATCCTGGAGGGCCGCATATCGACCGGTTGGCGCATCAAAGCGCGGAAGCAGTTGATTTTCCGCGGGTTTGGCTGGAAGAAGGATCTTATGACTTCAGCTTCAGTGGATTGAAATCATCTGTGCTGAATTATATGCATAATATGAAGCAGCGCGGGGAAACACCTGTACCAGAAGCTGTTGCCGCAGGTTTCCAAAACAGCGTCGTGGAAGTCGTCACAGCAAAAACTTTGCGTGCAGCGAGAGAGTTCGGCGTCAAACAAGTGATTGCAGCCGGTGGTGTAGCAGCCAATAAAGGATTGCGCAAATCGCTGACTGAGACTTTTGAAAAAGAAAATATTCCATTCTTCATTCCGCCTTTGCCGCTTTGCACAGATAATGCAGCAATGATTGCAGCGGCTGGAACGGTTATGTACGAAAAAGGATTAACCGGAGACATGGCCATGAATGGGCGTCCGGGGATGCCCTTGAATTCGTGGATTTAACTGAAAGCATTACCGCAATTTATTGAGAATTGCGGCAATGCTTCTTTTTTTATGAATAATATCCAAATCTTACAAGGACATAGAAACGTGTTTTCTGTCAATAGAGAACATTTGTACTTATGCACAATTTGTGAATAAGCTGTTAACAACCAATCGATAAATAGTGGATTACCTACATATTGTGGAGCTTAAGGTGGAAAACTATGTGGATAAAAGAAAAGAGTCCTGTGGATAATGTTCGTAACTCTGTTGATAGTTGATTTTGCAACTCTTTTAATGTGTACAAATCTGTGGAAATATTTATTTTCTGAAATGGTATTGACCTATATGTAGGAAATGAAAAACCGCATACCCAGTATGCGGTCAGGAATTCATTTCTTCAAGTTGTTCTTGTAATTCGAGCCATTCTGCCATGGTTGCTTCATGTGATTGCTTGAGTTCTTCCAGGCGTGATTGCAAAGGCATAACGCGTTCATGATCCTGGAAAATATCTGGTTCGCATAGCTGTTCTTCAATCGCTGCGATTTCTTCATCCAGAGATTCCATGGCTTGTTCGATTTCGGTGTTTTTCCTTACTAACTGGCGTTCGAGCTTTTTGGCTTCCTTATCGATTTGTGAAGTGGATGCAGACGTTTGGATTTCCGGCTGTTTCGCTTTTGCTTCAAGGGCATCAAGTGCCGCAAGTTCTTCAGTTTCGAGTTTTTTCTCGACATAATAATCGTAATCGCCTAAGTACTCGGTGGTGCCATCGCGGGACAGTTCTACCACTTTTGTGGCGATTCGGTTCATGAAATAGCGGTCGTGGGAAACAAATAACAGTGTGCCGGGATAGTCGATCAAGGCGTTTTCCAACACTTCTTTGCTGTCGAGGTCCAAATGGTTGGTCGGCTCATCAAGCAGCAAGACATTGGCTTTTTGCATCATGAGCTTAGCAAGTGCCACACGCGCTTTTTCGCCGCCCGATAAAGTCGACACCGGCTTCAGGACATCGTCTCCAGTGAATAAGAAGCGTCCGAGGATGCCCCGGATGTCTTTTTCATTTACATGCGGGTAGTCGTCCCATAATTCGTTGAGCACGAGCTTATTGCCTTTTAAGTTCGCTTGTTCCTGGTCGTAATAGCCGAACTGGATGCCAGTGCCGTAATGGATGTCACCTGCGAGTGCCGGCAATTCTTTCATGATGGTCTTGAGCAGCGTCGATTTGCCGACACCGTTCGGCCCGACAAGTGCGAGGCTGTCGGTGCGGTAAAGTTTTAGCAAGATGTTGTTCGAGACAGGCTGGGCGCCATAACCGACAGACAAGGCTTGGACGTTCAAGACGTCATTGCCGCTTTGCTTTTGGATGTCGAAGCCGAAACGTGCTGATTTTTCGTCGCCTTCCGGAGCTTCCATCCAGTCGGTTTTCTCGAGCACACGGCGCCTGCTTTGCGCCATTTTTGTTGTAGAAGCCCGAACCAGGTTACGGGCGACGTAATCTTCAAGTTTGGCTTTCTCGCTTTGCTCTTTCTCGTAATGTTTGCGGTCGAGTTCGTATTGTTTCGCTTTTTCGCTTAAATAACGGCTGTAGTTGCCGGTGTATTTACGGACCTTCTTGCGTGACACTTCGTAAACCAGCGTGACGACTTGGTCGAGGAAATAGCGGTCATGCGACACGATGAGCAATGCGCCCGGGTAATTCTTCAAATAATTTTCGAGCCAGCTCAGCGTTTCGATGTCCAAGTGGTTGGTCGGCTCATCGAGAATCAAGAGCTGCGGCTTTGCGAGCAGGAGCTTCGCCAGCATAAGGCGGGTTTTCTGGCCGCCTGACAGGGAAGTGATTTTCTTTTCGTAGTCTTCCGCATAGAACTTCATGCCGTGCAGGACCGCGCGCGTATCGGCTTCGAACTGATACCCGCCGGCATCTTTAAAATGGGTCTGGAGGAGGTCATATTCTTGCATGACCTTGGCATTGCGTTCGGCATCGTTGTAGACATCTGGATCAGCCATCGCCGCTTCGAGCTGGCGCAGCTTTGCTTCCTGGTCCCGGAAATGGGCGAAGATTTTCATCATTTCCTGCCATACGGTGGCGTCTGAATTCAAGTCGGTTTGTTGTTCCAAATAGCCGATCGTTAAATCTTTCGGCATGATCAAATCGCCGCTGTCGTAAGACATTTCACCGGCGATGATTTTCAATAATGTGGATTTTCCGGCACCGTTGCGGCCGACAAGTGCGACCCGGTCACGGTGCTGGACTTCGAGTTTGGCGCCTGAGATGATTTCCTCGGCACCGAATGATTTATGGATTTGATTGACTTGCAATACGATCATTTAGGGTCACCTCTATTCTTCTTAAGTGTAGCTGATGGGCGTGCGCTTCGCAATTACGCAAGCCTTTACATATCAAGGCCTGTCATGTAAGATTGATACGATTTGACAACAGTTCAGAAGGAAGCGATCCCATGCTTGACGAATCCCATAAAATCCCGCAAGCGACAACGAAGCGGCTGCCCTTGTATTACCGGTTTCTCCAGAATTTTGCCAATGCTGGACAAAAGCGCATTTCCTCGCAGGAGTTGAGCGAAGCGATGAAAATCGATTCGGCGACCATCCGCCGCGATTTTTCCCATCTTGGCGCACTCGGCAAAAAAGGTTACGGTTATGATGTGCAGGAGCTCTTGGCATTTTTCCGTAAGACGCTTGACCAGGACGAAGCGACGAATGTCGCCTTGATCGGTGTCGGCAGCCTCGGCAGCGCGTTTTTAAAATACAATTTCCACCGCAATCACAACACGAAAATCATTCTGGCCTTTGATACGAACAGCCCCCATGAAGGCAAGAAAATCAGCGGCATCGATACGTACCACCCGGATTTGATTGAAGAGAAGATTAAGCAGTACGGTGTGGAAGTGGTCATTTTGACGGTGCCGTCGCGGTCGGCTCAAGATGTCACCGACCGGCTCGCCCAGACAGACATTAAAGGCATCCTCAATTTCACGCCGGTGCGCATTTCCGTACCGGAACATATCCGCGTCCAGACGATTGATTTATCGGTCGAACTGCAAACTTTGATCTACCAGATCAAGCATGATTAACATAAAACCTTCACATTTGAACGGCCATTGCAAATAGCCAAAAGGCCTTGTTTCATGTACACTAGAAGCACACTACAGGAGGTGTCTGATATGGCTCCAGGTCCACTAAGTTTAATCATCATCGGGATTGTCGCCTTGCTGATTTTCGGCCCGAAAAAATTGCCGGAACTAGGTAAAGCATTCGGTTCTTCCTTGCGCGAATTCAAAAACGCGACAAAAGGATTGGCTGACGACGATGAAGATGACAAGACAGCAAAGAAAAATGATCTAGATAAGAAAGACGAGCACAAGTAACACGATAGGATGTTTGTCCGATGAACCAACAAAATGAAATGACGGTAGTTGAACATATAGGTGAACTTAGAAAACGGCTGACCTTGATAGTCGTTTTCTTTCTGTTCGCGCTCATTGCCGGATTCTTTCTCGCTGAGCCTTTAATCCGCTATTTGCAGTTCAGCGAAGAGGCGCGGAATCTGACGCTGAATGCGTTCAAGATTACCGATCCGATTAAGATATATATGCAGGTCATGATGATCTTGGCATTGATCATCACGTCGCCATTGATCATGTACCAATTTTGGGCATTCATCAGCCCAGGGCTCTCTGACAGGGAGCGAAAAGTGACGCTTGGGTATATTCCGTTTTCCTTGTCCTTGTTTATCGGCGGGATTGCGTTTTCCTATTTGGTGTTATTTCCATATGTTATTGGATTCATGCTCAATATATCGGAGAATCTGGATATCCAGGAGACGATTGGGATCAATGAGTATTTCCAATTTTTGTTCCAAATTACCTTGCCGTTCGGCTTTATCTTCCAGCTGCCGGTGTTGATGCTATTTTTGACGCGTCTCGGGATTTTGACGCCGATGATGATGACGAAGTACCGGAAGTATGCGTATTTGGCGCTGGTGACGATCGCCGCTTTCATTACGCCGCCGGATATTATTTCCCATATGATCGTGACTTTGCCGCTGATTTTATTGTATGAATTCAGTGTGATCATTGCTCGCATTGGCTATCGTAAGTTCCTGCGGGCAGAACAGCAGCAGGCAATTGAAGAACAGACAGAAGACCTTCCGCCGAAATGATGGCGGGAGGTTTTTTGTTTGGAAAGAAAAAGGGTTGAAACAGGAGACTCCGCTTCAATCGGACGCTTTGGGCTCACAGGATGTGGGTCATGCAGCTGATGCGACAGGACGTCGCGTTTTCAACTGCCCGGGGATAGGGCGGGAATCGAGCCTCCTCGTCGCAAAAACATGGGCTCAACTCTCACTGCGTTCGAGCATCGCAAATGATTAGGCTCAGCGATGCTTCGCTTAATCATTGCCTGCGGGGTCTCTCAAACCCGCTAATCACCCAGGCGTCACCGCCATCCGCTTCATCTCTAAGTTTGTAGCAGTAATAGATTTCGTCGCCTTCTTACATCAAATGGTGAAATAATGTATGGCTCGTTTATTTTGTTTTGTCCTTTCACTAGTACTTATTATTCTCCGAAGAAGTGAAATGATATGTTCACTACTCGGTGAAACGACTATGTCTGTTTCGAGTGCGTGGACGAAATACATAAAGCGTATATTCTATCCCGCATTTCAAAGAAAAACACCGCTCCAACTGGGGAGCGGTGTTTTTTGGTTATTGCAGGTTTTCCATTTGTTTGATGAAGGTTTCGATCTTGTCCATATTGAGTTGGATGAGCATGACGTAGCCGTTCAGCAGGATGTGCGCAATGATTGGGGTGAGGATGCGCTTGGTCCGCTGGTAGAGAGCAGCCAGGATCAGTCCGGTGGTGAAGTAGAGCAGGAGGTGCGTGAACTCGAGATGGACGAGCGCGAAGACGAGTGCCGAGATGGCGGTGGCGATCCAGAAGTTCATCGTCTGATTTAATGAGCCGAAAACGACTCTGCGGAAGACCAGTTCTTCGAGGATCGGGCCGAACAGGACGACTGCGATGATCGCGTACGGCACGACTTCAGCGATTCGGACGAGTGTCTGTGTATTGGCGGATCCCGGGTCGATGCCGATTGCCATTTCGATCATGGCAGCGATCGATTGGCCGATGATCAATAGCAGAAAGCCGAGGACGCCCCAGCCGATTGCAGCGGGAAGACTCGATTTTTTGCCTTTCCAAATATTGAAGAAGTTGCGGTCGCGCAAGATGAGAATCATCGTAACTAAAAAGCCGATGCCCATCGTCAGGAAGATCAGCCATCCGGAAGTGGAAGCGCGGGCGGTGGCATCGTCAAGCCCTTGGTCACGGAAATAACCAAGTGTCGGGCCAATAAAGAGGATCGGCATGAGCTGAACGGCCACGAAGACGAGCAGGACCAGGAGCGGCGTGCGCATGTTTTTGCGCTTATACCCTTTCGCTTTCTGGGAAGAGGCGGTTTTATCGGTTGAGGTCATGTAGTCAAATTCCTTTCTTTTCGCGTGCTTCTTTTATTGTAGGGCTTAACGGAAAAAGGCGCAAAGAATTCAAAACGCTATAAGGTTTCTGCTTGCAATTAACTGAAGATTTTATTAAACTTATCTATGGGTTAGCACTCAGAGGTTGAGAGTGCTAAGCGACTAGAAGCTATTTAATTTGAGGAGGGTGTTTCAATTGTTAAGACCATTAGGAGATCGTGTCATCATTGAGCTCGTCGAAAAGGAAGAAAAGACATCTAGCGGAATCGTCTTGCCAGGATCTGCGCAGGAAAAACCGCAGGAAGGCAAAGTGATTGCGGTAGGGAATGGACTTATCCGTGAAAATGGACAGCGCACAGAGCTGGACGTAACTGAAGGAGACCGCGTCGTCTTTTCGAAATATGCGGGCACAGAATTGAAATACGAAGGCAAAGAATACTTAATTTTACGTGAAAACGACATCCTTGCGATTGTCGGCTAAATAAGCATAAATTCTATTTATATAGGAGGAACCGAATCATGGCAAAAGATATTAAGTTCAGTGAAGATGCACGCAGCTTGATGCTGCAAGGTGTAGATAAATTAGCGGACGCAGTCAAAGTAACGCTTGGGCCAAAAGGGCGCAATGTCGTGCTTGAGAAGAAATTCGGCACGCCGCTTATTACAAACGACGGCGTAACGATCGCCAAAGAAATCGAGCTTGAAAACGCGTTTGAAAACATGGGCGCGAAACTGGTGGCGGAAGTTGCTTCCAAAACGAACGATATCGCAGGTGACGGTACGACAACTGCAACAGTTCTTGCACAAGCCATGATTCGCGAAGGCTTGAAGAACGTCACAGCTGGCGCAAACCCTGTCGGCATCCGCCGCGGCATCGAACTTGCTGTGGAAAGCGCGGTTACTGGATTGCAATCCATTTCCCAACAAATCGAAGGCAAAGAATCGATCGCGCAAGTAGCGGCGATTTCTTCTGGCGACGAGGAAGTCGGCAAATTGATCGCAGAAGCAATGGAGCGCGTTGGCAACGACGGCGTTATCACTTTGGAAGAATCACGCGGCTTCACGACGGAACTTGACGTTGTGGAAGGGATGCAATTCGACCGCGGCTACCAGTCTCCTTACATGGTGACGGATTCCGATAAAATGGAAGCGGTTCTTGAAAACCCGTTCATCCTTGTCACTGACAAGAAAATCGGCAATATCCAGGAAATCCTTCCAGTGCTTGAGCAAGTCGTTCAGCAAAGCAAACCGCTACTCATCATCTCTGAAGATGTTGAAGGCGAAGCGTTGGCAACACTTGTCGTGAACAAATTGCGCGGTACGTTCAACGCAGTGGCTGTGAAAGCTCCTGGCTTCGGCGACCGCAGAAAAGCGATGCTCGAAGACATTGCTGCACTCACTGGCGCTGAAGTGATTACAGAAGACCTCGGTCTTGACCTGAAATCCACAAACATTGCACAACTTGGACGCGCAGCGAAAGTCGTCGTTTCTAAAGACAACACGACAATCGTTGAAGGCAATGGCGATTCCGAGAAAATCATCGCTCGCGTGGCGCAAATCCGTAGCCAATTGGAAGAAACGACTTCTGAATTCGACCGCGAAAAACTGCAGGAGCGCCTCGCGAAACTTGCTGGCGGCGTAGCAGTCATCAAAGTCGGCGCAGCAACTGAAACAGAACTCAAAGAGCGTAAACTGCGCATCGAAGACGCATTGAACGCAACACGCGCAGCGGTTGAAGAAGGCATCGTGGCAGGCGGCGGTACAGCGCTTATCAATGTCTACAACCAAGTGGCGGAAGTTGCAGCTCAGCAAGAAGGCGACGTCGCGACAGGCATCAACATTGTGCTCCGTGCACTTGAAGAGCCGGTTCGCCAAATCGCAACGAACGCTGGCCTTGAAGGCTCGATTATCGTTCACCGCTTGAAAACGGAAGAAGTCGGCATTGGCTACAACGCAGCAACAGGCGAATGGGTCAACATGCTTGAACAAGGCATCGTAGACCCAACGAAAGTGACGCGTTCTGCACTGCAAAACGCAGCATCTGTTGCGGCTATGTTCCTGACAACTGAAGCAGTCGTAGCAGATCTGCCAGAACCAGCATCAGCTGGCGGCGGCATGCCTGATATGGGTGGCATGGGCGGCATGATGTAAGTCATCAGCCCATTAGAAAAAGTCCCTCTCACATGATGTGAGAGGGACTTTTTTGTGTTTGAATCACAAGGGCAGAGAATTCTACTTTTTCGAAGTATACTGAAAAACCGGATCCATCAACTCAAACTCATAGGTCTCACTATTGACCTTCCCGAGAACTTTTTCACTATCGTAAAGCTCCAGCATGAACTGTGCCATCTCTTTTGCGGTGTGGAACTTCTGCACATTGTCGCTATAACTGAAGTCATCGATCTCCCGCGCTGTTTTCACGAATTCGGTTTCTGTCATGGACGGCGCGAGTATTTTAACTTTCAACTGAGCTCCATTATCCTGTAGTTCCTGGGCAAGGCCTTCTGTAAATGCGCTCACGTAAAATTTGGTCGCAGCGTATGTAACGGCATTTGGCACGAGTCTGTAGCCGAGGTCTGATGAGACATTGATGAGCTGCACGCCTTGTTGGTCCGCATAGTCGCGTGCATAAAGAGTGGAAAGCGTGGTGAGTGCTTCTACATTTACGCGCAGCATCTTTTCCGTTTTAGTTACATCCTGTTCAGCGACGGTTGCACTGTTTCCGAAGCCGGCATTGTTCACGAAGGTTTCGATGTCGTATTCTTTCAGACTTTCGTATAGCGCATGGACCTGTTCGCTTTCGGATAGGTCGGTGGGTTTGATGACGACATCCAGATCAGAGTTCATGCGTTGAATGTTCTCTTTAAGATTATTGAGCTCGTTTTCCCTTCTTGCCACAAGAATAAGGTTTTTGCCGCGTGTCGCGAAAGCCAGTGCCGCTTCATATCCGATCCCTGAGCTGGCGCCTGTGATAACTGTGTACTTCATGTGAATCCCTCCATTGAAATGAATAGATAGCAAGTGTACAGAAACAATGAAACTCTCATGAGATTATGCTGGCTCCTGAAGTGAAAGAAACAGCATTTTATAAACTGGAAAATTCAATATTAGAGTGTTTGGAATTATGAGAGTTCTTAAATGAAGATTATACACTATTTTCCTGCTGGCAAAGAAACATACCAAATATCTTAGCAAGGAGCGGTACGTGGAAACACATCTCTCCGATTTAGTAGGGAGGAGTGTTTTTTTATAGTATGATTTCGAAATCCTCTATTGCCATGAAATCCAAGCTCTGCTATTGTATTATTCATATCAAATTACTCGGCATTAATTCTGAGTACATAATTTCTTATCCAGAGAAGTGGAGGGACTGGCCCTTTGAAGCTTCGGCAGCGGAACAGATTGGGATTCCAATTTGAAACTGTGCCAAATCCAGCAGGTGCGTGAGCATTTGAGAGATGAGAAGAGCCGGACGGTGAGCCTCTCTTCTTTTTTATGAAGAGGGGCTTTTTCTATTGGGCGGCAAGGATTACGCGTTTCATTCAAAATAAAAAGACCAAGGAGAGATGGCAGATGAACAAGCGTTGGATCGGAGTGCTCGGGATTTCGAGTGCGCTATTGCTTGCGGGATGCGGCGATAGCGGGGAAGCTTCCGGGGAGGACAAGAAAGAAGTGCGTGTCGGCTTTGGCGTCGGAACATATGAGCAGCAATTCAAGGAAGGGATCTTGCCTATTTTGGAGGAGAAAGGGTATAAAGTGGATACGACGACGTTTTCCCAAAACATGCAGTTGAATCCAGCTATGCAGGAAGGTTCGATCGATGCGAGCATTTTCCAGAGCACGGCGTATATGGAAGGGATCAACGAAGAACTGGGCATGGATATGACCGGCATCACGTTTGTGCCGAGCGCGCCTCAAGGCTTGTATTCGGTGCATCATCAATCCTTGGATGAGGTGAAGGACGGCTCGACTGTCGGCTTGCCGAACGATCCGGTCAACCAGGAACGCGCAGTGCGCATACTCGAGGAGTTGGGATGGGTGACAGTGTCAGACGATGCGGGCGTGACGGATTTTAATTTGAACGCAGTGGAAAATGCGGATTATGATCTCGACTTGAAAGTGTTGGATCCGGCGCAAATTCTGGTGTCGCTGCAGGATATCGATTTTGGCGTAGTCAACGGCAATTATATTGCCAATGCGCCGGACCGCAAGATTACCGATGCGTTGAAGATTGAGAACACGCCGGAGCAGCACCGGATTGTGGTGACGATCGAAGAAGAAAACGCGGATACGCAGTGGGCGAAAGATTTGAAGGAAGCTTACGAATCCAAGGAATTCCAGGAATATATCGAGTCGAATGAGCAGTACAACGGCTTCATTTTGACGGAGGAATGGACGCAATAGATAGAAGAAAGGTGAAGACTGATGGATATCACAAAAGCGAAGACATTTGAAGAACGCATGGACATATTGAATGAAACGGTCGCACCGTTTACGGAGCGGGCGGCGCACAATGATTTGGAACGAGAATTTCCATTTGAGAATTTTGAGGAACTGAAAGCGATCAATTACCCAGCGTTGACGATTCCGAAACAATACGGCGGAGCGGGCATTTCCTTGTCGGAGTTGCTGCGCTATCAGGAAGCGATCAGCCGTGCGGACGGCTCGACGGGATTATCGATTGGCTGGCATATGGGCATCGTTCAAGATTTAGGCGAGACCGGTAAATGGAACGAATTGGTGCTCGAGGCTTTATTTGACGATATCAAAGCGCGTGGTGCATTGATCAATAATTGCGCGACCGAAAAGCAGACCGGCAGCCCGACAAGAGGCGGCAAGCCGTCCACCACAGCGAGAAAAGTTGGCGATTTGTGGGTCATTAATGGACGCAAGTCGTTCACGTCGATGGCGCCGGTATTGGATTACTTTAATGTGACTGCTGTAATTGAAGAAACCGGGGAAGTGGGCTATTTCCTCATTCCGCGGTCGGCTGAAGGCATAGCAATCGACGAGACTTGGGATAGCGTGGCAATGACCGGCACTGGAAGCCATGATTTGGTGTTGACGAATGTCCGCGTGGAGGAAAAAGCTTTGGTCGAAATCAGTGTGCCCGGGAAAAAACAGCCAGCGGGATGGCTGCTGCATATTCCGGCGTGCTATCTCGGAATCGCCCAAGCGGCACAGGATTACGCAATCCGCTTTGCGCAGGAGTATTCGCCGAATAGCTTGAACGGGCCGATCATCGAGCTGCCGAATGTGAAACAAAAGATCGGCCAAATCGAATTGGAATTGCAGCGGGCGCGGCATTTCCTTTATTCGGTGGCAAAACACTGGGACGAATCGGACGATGAGCAGCGCTCGCAGATGGCTGCGGAACTCGGGGCTGTGAAAGTCGCGGTAACGAATTCAGCGGTCAACATCGTGGATCTAGCGATGCGAGTGGCGGGCGCACACAGCCTGTCGGAAAAATCACCTTTGCAGCGCTACTACCGCGATGTGCGGGCGGGGCTTCACAACCCGCCGATGGAAGACATGCTCATTCCGTCGCTTGCTGATTTTGCGATTGGCAAAGCGAAATCGAAACAACCGGTTAAATAAGATGGAGCCGCGGATCTTCAGGGATCCGCGGCTTTTTCCTTTTTATAATTGGAAAGAAATAACGGATATAAGTGCAAATTATGTCGGCGCTTACATTAATTTTCGCTTATGTGACATCTGTCACTAGCCGCTAAGGTCGCGCCTCCTGTACGTTAATTAGAGCAGACAACTGCTTCCGATATGGAATTTGCATCTAGAGGGGAATTTTTTGAATGAAAAAAATCGCATGGATCACGGATACAGCAGCGCAATTGGATGATGCGTTTATCCAAAGGCATAATGTCTATGTATTGCCCCTTAGTGTCGTGTTTGACGACGGGTCGTACCGCGAGTCGATCGACCTGACGCAGGGAGAATTTTATAATAAATTACGTGCGGCGAAAGTGTCGCCGAAAACTTCACAGCCGGCCATCGGGGAGATGGTTGCTTTATATGAACAATTGCAGTCTGAAGGCTATGATTTTGCGGTAGCGCTTCATTTGTCGAGCGGGCTATCCGGCACGTTCGACAGTGCGCAATCAGCTGCTAAGATGGCAGACTTCAAAGTGTATCCGGTCGATTCGAAAATTGGTTCGTTCCCGATGGGGAAAATGATCGAAATCGGCAATGAATTGTTCGCGTCCGGAAAAGAACCGGAAGAAGTCGTAGAGACGATCAATCAATTGACCGCTAAATCGCATTTGTCGTTCATTCCGTCGAGCTTGAATCAATTGCATAAAAGCGGGCGAGTGTCAGGGACGCAGGCATTTCTCAGCAATATCCTCAACATCAAAGTGGTCATCACTTTTGTTGACGGCGTCACGACAATGAAAGAAAAAGTCCGTTCGAACAAACGCGCCAAGGAAAGTGTCAATTCGGCGTTGCGCGCGGATATGGAATCTGGGATGGTGCCGGAAGTGGCGGTCATCCATTGCAATAATGAAACCGGCGCAGAAGCATGGAAAAACGAATTGATGAAGGAGTTTTCCGGACTTAAAGTGGATGTCATTCCGCTTAGCGTCTGTGTGGGCGTCCATGCCGGAGAAGGCACAACCGGCTTGAGCTGGGTCAGTTATTAAAACAGGAAAGATCATCATGAACCTCGGATTGGCTGCGTTTTTATACGCTGTCATCCGGGGTTTTATAATTTAACTATATGGGAAGACCGTTTTACCGGGACCCGTTCTATGTTAAGCTTTAATAAATATAGTTAAATATTGGCTATTAATCAGTAGCCTTGAATTAATTTTCCAAAAGAACGCAAACAAGAAATCTGACACTAATTGAGGTGCTTAATTATGGTGACATTTCGTGAATTGGAAATGTATAAGAATTTCGATGAGCTGGCGGAAGATGTGATCGATTTGGCGAAAGAGATTTTGCCCGACCAATTGTTTTATTTAAGCTCCATCAGCGAAGCCCAGCAAATAATCTTGAAGCATTCACCAAACGATACGACGATCCCCATAGCGGAGGGATTGGTGTTGAATCTGGAGGATTCGCTGTGCAGCCGCGTGGATTTCAAGAACAAGCAGCCATTGGTCTATGAGGATGTCAAAGATGGGCATGCACTGGGAGTGTTTGAAGAGAAGCTGGAAGCGGCCAATGTGCGCTCATATTTGGGGCTGCCGATTTCATTCGTCAATGGGGAGCGGTTCGGCACTTTATGCGCGGTAAACGATGAAAAAAGCCAGTTCGATACAAAAAGCATCACTTTATTGCAGCGTATCGTGCGGATGTTTACCTATTACTTGGATCTCGAGCGCTTTGCTTACCGGGATTCGCTGACGGATCTGTATAACCGGCATTACCTTGCCCGTTTTTTCGAAGGGCATTCCGATGCTGGCGGGGCGGTGTTCTTTCTCGATCTGGACGGGTTCAAAAAGGTCAATGATTTATACGGACATGAAACAGGAGATATGGTGTTGAAAGAAGTGGCCTCCAAGTTGCAGCGATTTACTGCAAATCATCCAGATGCTTTGGCAATCCGTCTTGGCGGAGATGAATTTCTGGTCTATTTCACTAAGCCAGCAAGTGAAACGGAATTGGGCGAATGGGCAAACCGCCTGCTCGACAGCTTGAGTGATTGGGAAGCCGATTACCCGCTGTCGGCGAGCATCGGCATTGCCCAATATGCGGCCGGTGGGGATTGCAACTTGAAAGAACTTCTTCAACAAGCAGACCAAGCATTGTATCAAGCGAAAAAAGCAGGGAAGAACCGTTATACTTTCTATTAAGATCAAAATAAAGCATTTTGAGGAGTGGGGACATTGGCTGAACTCAATCGACTGCAATCGGCCTTTAAGCAAGCGAGGTATCAATTGGCGAATCACGGCGCGCGCAATGCCGGCGTATTGAATCGGGCTTTTGAACACGTCGCTGATGATGTTGAAAGTGATTTGTATGGAAGTGGGCAGGTCATTGAAGCTTTTCAGGAGAAGATGGCGGCGTTTTTAGGAAAAGAGACGGCAGTCTTTTTCCCGAGCGGCACGATGGCTCAGCAGATTGCGCTGCGGATTTGGTGTGACGACAAAGGGCTGAAACGAGTGGCCTACCACCCGCTCAGCCACTTGGAAATCCATGAAGAAGACGGTTTGAAAGAATTGCATGGCATCGAATCGGTGTATTTGACGGACCCGGACCGTGTTGTTGAGTTAAAAGATGTCGTGGAGTTGGACCAAGATGTGGCGGCGGTGCTGCTAGAATTGCCGCAGCGTGAAATCGGCGGGCAATTGCCAAGTTTCGAGACGCTGGAACAAATCTCGCGCTATTGCCGCGACAACCAGATCAAGCTTCATTTCGACGGCGCCCGCTTGCTGGAAGTTACTCCTTATTACGAAAAGTCCGCAGCGGAAATTTGTGCCCTATTCGATAGCGTCTATTTGTCTTTATACAAGGGAATTGGGGGAATTGCAGGCGCAATCCTGGCTGGGGACGAAGCATTCACGAAGCAATCGAAAGTGTGGAAAAGGCGGCATGGAGGCGATTTAATCAGCCTCTATCCGTATATCATCTCAGCCGATTATTATTTTGATGAGCGCTCTGGGAAAATGAGTGACTATTATGAAGCGGCGAAACGAGTGGCCGCACTCTTTAATTCCTGCCAGGACATTGCGACTTTGCCGGAAGTGCCGGTTTCGAATATGTTCCATGTCCATTTCGCGCATCCAAAAGAAGAAATAGAACCGGTCATCGTGGAACTTGAGCAAGAAACAGGGATCGGCATCACCAGTTATTTGAAAGAAATCGACAGCGGGTCGTGTTATTTTGAAATGTCTATGGGAGACCAGTACGCAGAGATACCAGCAGATTTGGTTCAACAGATGTTCAAGCGATTGGGCCAACAGATGAAAGAACAGTTCAGTGAATAAAAGATCGGATATTTAGCCCTTCCAGTCAATCTGCGGATTGCGGGAAGGGCTTTTGCATTCAAGCGGAAGCCGGAGCGCCTCTCTTTCCACAGCGCGCGGAATCGTGTAAACTGTATAAGGTTAAGAAAAGATAGCGAGACGTAGTGAACCATTTGATATTTTTGCATTCTTACTATAGATGACAGTGAATTTTTGGATGAAGAAATGTTTCATCCCGTAAGGAAAGGATTGGAATTGAGTTATGAAAGAGAATTTTTGGCGTGAATTGCCGAAGCCATTTTTTGTATTGGCGCCGATGGAAGATGTGACAAATGTGGTGTTTCGCCATGTCGTAGCGGCAGCGGCGAGCCCTGATGTGTATTTCACGGAGTTTACAAATACGGAAAGTTATTGCCATCCGGAAGGCATCCACAGCGTGCGCGGACGTTTGACGTTCACGGAAGATGAGCAGCCGATCGTCGCCCATATCTGGGGCAACAAGCCGGAACATTTCCGCGAGATGAGCATTGGCATGGCGGCGCAAGGCTTTAAAGGCGTCGACATCAATATGGGCTGCCCCGTACCGAACGTTGCCGCCAAAGGAAAAGGCAGCGGCTTGATCAATTATCCCGATAACGCAGCGGAGATCATCCAAGCCGCGAAAATGGGCGGATTGCCTGTCAGCGTCAAGACGCGCCTTGGCTATACAAATGTGGACGAATGGAAAGGCTGGCTGCGGCATGTCTTGGAGCAGGACATCGCCAACCTATCGATCCATTTGCGGACGAAAAAAGAAATGAGCGCTGTGCCGGCGCATTGGGAACTCATTCCTGAGATTAAAGCGCTTCGCGACGAGATCGCACCGGATACTTTGATTACCATCAACGGTGACATCCCGGACCGCAAGACCGGCCAGGAGCTGGCAGATAAATACGGCATCGACGGCGTCATGATCGGGCGCGGAATTTTCCATAACCCGTTCGCTTTCGAGGAAGTGCCTCGTGAGCACAGCACGCAGGAATTGTTCGATCTGTTGCGCTTGCATTTGGACCTTCACGATAAATACTCGACGGAAACCGAGCCGATCGCCTTCAAGCCGTTGCGCCGTTTCTTCAAGATTTATGTGCGCGGCGTACGCGGTGCCGGCGAACTCCGCAATGATTTGATGCACACCGAGACGACCGACGAAGTGCGCGCTTTGCTGGATGCATTCCAGCTGGCCGCTGCAGAGAGCGAAAACCATAGCTCGGTTGGCATTTAACTTTCGCCTTCTGTCATGTAATTGCACACAAATAGAGTAAGCCGCTGAAACTATAGTTTTCAGCGGCTTTTTTGTATTGTTTTTTGAAACTCTTTAGAAAGGAAAAAGGCAGAAAATGAGTTGACTTTCAGAAATTAGTTAAGTAAGCTTTACGTAAAGCTAGCTTTACTTTTTGAGAGGAAGTAATAACGATATGCAGAACGTCATTAAAGAAAAACGCGCTGAGCACAACATCACCCAAGAGCAATTATCCATCTTGCTGAGTGTATCCAGGCAAACAGTCATATCTCTTGAGAAGGGAAAATATAAGCCCTCTCTTGTACTCGCCCATAAGCTCGCTCAAGTTTTTGAATGCCATATTGAAGATTTATTTCAATTCGAAGGGGATGAAAACATTGAATGAAACAATGAATCATTTAATCGGTCTCGGTGGATTGGTTTTGGGGGTTTTGAGCGGCTTGGCTGCGTATTTCATTGCCAGGCACAATATGAAGAAAAAGCGTCAATTGGACGAACGCTATCAAAACATCCACGTAAATGCACGATCATCTGCATGGATCGCGACGTCTATCTTTATTGTTATTGCGTGGGCAGCCATTATTATGGTGGAAGGAGCTTCTTTTGCCTTTTTCGTCATGACCTTTCTCTATATCGCCCATTGCATAGCATATGGAGTGACCAGTTTTCAACAAGCTAAACTGCATTAGGGTCGTCTCTCAATCAAATAGTTTGGCCTCTTTTTCGATTATCCCCGGCAATCGATGGATTAATAGGCGACGTTTTGACTTCAGGCACGAAAGCAGGGTGGCAGCAGATTTTGGTTCAACTGGTTGTTTACGTTCGATCAGGTTCTGTTCGCCCGCAGACCTGGATAAAGAATGCAACAGTTCTTCTCCAGGCGTGCTATAATAGATGACTTAAGACAACAATGTTTTGTCCTAAGGCAAAAGATGCCCGAAAGCTTCCAGCCAATCCTAAATTGAGGTGTAACAGAATGAATAAACGATGGACGATCGATAAAATCCGGACATTCGTCAACAACAATTCCGACAGCAAGTTATTGTCGACGGAATACCACGGATTCTCCCAAAAGCTCTTGTTCAAATGCGCATGCGGCAATAACTTCGAGAAGACTTTCACGAAGTTCAACAAGAACAACCAGCGCAAATGCGATACGTGCCAACCGCCAAAAGCACCACGCGGGCAGGAACAATAAGAAAACGCCAATCCCCATCACAAGGGATTGGCGTTTTTTTGTCTGGAAATATGAACGAAGAAGAGATGGATGCAGCTTCTGATGCGAAAAGTTAAAAAAGTACAGATGATGTTAAAAGAGTGCTAGTGAAAGCGCTATCATTTAAGTTTTCAGAATTTATACTTAAGAAGTAATTACTTATATTTACAAAGGGAGAGGGGAAAAGATATGAAAAAGAATGTTAAAGGGTTTTTGCTGCTGACGATTCTGGTGTTGTTCGCTTTGGCTTTAACCGCATGCAATAGCGAAGGGGATGCGGATTCAGGATCGGGTTCAGGCTCTGGGGTGGATGTCGGAATCGTCTTGCCGACAAAAGATGAGCCGCGTTGGGTGCAAGATGAGCAACGCTTTAAAGATGCACTTGCGGAATCAGATTACTCAACTGAAATTCTCTTCAGCCAAGGGTCTTCAGCTAAAGAAAAAGAGAACGTTGAAGCTTTATTGAACAAAGGCATCAAAGTATTGATCATCACGCCGCATGACGGCGCTGCAGCAGCAGCTGCTGTAGAAGCTGCAAAAGCGGATGACGTAACGGTTATTGCATATGACCGTTTGATCACGGATACGGATGCAGTTGATTACTACGTCACATTTGATTCATTGGCAGTAGGGGCAGCACAAGCCCAGTATTTGATCGATAATGCAGAAGGCTCTGATATCCCGTTGTACTTGTATGCAGGAGCTTCTTCAGATAACAACGCGTTCTTGTTCTTCCAAGGCGCATGGGAAGTGCTTCAGCCGAAAATCGCTGACGGCACATTCAAAATTGCCAACTCCAGCGAAGCGGAAGCTTTGTCTGATACGAAAGAATTGGACCGCGACCAGTTGAGCAAAATCATCGGCCAGGTCACTACGAACTGGGATCCAAACGAATCCAAGAACAAAGCACAGACGCATTTGACTTCAGTAGGTGAAGACATGAAAGGCGATGTAGCGATTTTGGCGCCGAACGATGGCACGGCACGCTCGATTGCAGACGTTTTCGGATCGGATTCTGCTGTGACGGATTACACGATCACAGGACAGGATGCTGAGAAAGCGTCAATCCAATACATCATCGACGAGAAACAATCGATGACGGTCTTCAAAGATGTCCGCACACTAGTACAAGATGCAATGGGCATGGCAGTCGAAGTGTTGGACGGCAATGAGCCGGAAACAACAGGTTCTTACGATAACGGAGCAGGCGAAGTGAAAGCGAAACAGACGGACGTTATCGTAGTCGATAAAGAAAATGTGAAATCCGAATTGATCGACACAGAATATTACGAAGCAAGCGAGTTTACAGGCATCGAGTAAAACAATAGGACACAGAAATAGTGATAGCGCTGTCTATCACTATTTCTCCATTCCTTGAGGTTTTTGTAGGGGAGGCAAAGAAATGAGCGATTATATTTTAGAGATGAACGGTATAACCAAAGAATTTACGGGAATCAAAGCGCTGGATGACGTCAATTTCAAAGTCGAACGCGGAGAAATCCATTGCTTGATTGGCGAAAACGGAGCAGGGAAGTCAACTCTCATGAAAGTGCTGAGCGGCGTATATCCCTATGGTACATATGAAGGGGACATCGTCTTCGAAGGGGAAGTCCAGCGGTTCAATGAAATCAACGATAGCGTCAAAGCCGGAATTGCCATCATCTATCAAGAGCTGGCGTTGTTTCCGGATCTGACGGTCTACGAGAACATCTTTGCCGGAAACGAAATCCGTAAAGGCCCGTTCGTGGATTGGAATGAAACGATTGTCCAGTCGGCGAAGATGCTGAAAAAGGTCAAATTGAATGTCGACCCGGAAACCTTGATCAAAGACCTCGGGGTGGGCAAGCAGCAATTGGTGGAAATCGCCAAGACCTTGAGCAAGGACGTCAAACTGCTGATTCTCGATGAGCCGACCGCTGCCTTGAACGAGAATGACAGCGAGAACTTATTGGAGCTGTTGAAAGAATTGAGATCGCAAGGAATTACCTGCATCATGATTTCCCATAAATTGAAAGAAGTTATTTCGATCGCTGACAAAGCGACTATCTTGCGGGACGGAAAAACGATCGTCACCTTGGATGCGCATAAAGGCGAAATATCGGAGAGTGTCATCATCAAAAACATGGTAGGCCGTGAAATCGCGGATATTTACCCGAAACGCTTGGATCATGAATTCGGCGGGACGGTACTCGAGTTGAACGATTGGTCGGCATACGACACTCAGCTCGGCCGCCACGTCGTGAAAAAGGCGAATATCCAAGTGAAGCAAGGCGAGATCATCGGCATCGCCGGACTGATGGGTTCGGGGCGAACGGAACTTGCGCTCAGCATGTTCGGCAATCCGAAAAAATACAAAGTGGAAGGCGATATGCAGGTCAATGGCCAGAAAGTTCAATTCAAGCACACAAGCGATGCCATTAAAGCGGGAATCGCTTATGTGACCGAAGACCGCAAAGGCAATGGCTTGTTCTTGATCAATGACATCAAGAACAATATCACAGCGGCCCATTTGAAAGGAATCTCGCAAAGCGGTGTGCTGAATTTGAACGAGGAAGTGAAAGTCGGCTCTGAGTACAGGCAATCGATGCAAATAAAAACCAGTTCGCTTGAATTGGCAGTCGGCAAGCTGAGCGGCGGCAACCAGCAAAAAGTATCGCTCGGCAAATGGCTGTTTACGGGTCCGAAAATCCTGATTCTCGATGAACCGACGCGGGGCATCGATGTCGGGGCGAAATTCGAGATCTACACGATCATGAATGAACTGATCAAGCAAGGCATGAGCATCATCATGATCTCTTCTGAATTGAACGAAATCATCGGTATGAGCGACCGCATCTACGTGATGGCGGAAGGCGCAATTACTGGAGAATTGTCGAGAGAAAATACGACACAAGAAGCCATTATGGAATTGGCAACGCAATAGGGGGTAGGTATCCATGAGTTTTTTCAATGAAGCGCGCTTTCTCATCAAAACAAATATCCGCGATTACGGCATGTACATCGCATTGTTCGTCATCATGCTGACGTTTTCGGTCTTGACGGACGGTTTGTTCATGTCATCCCGTAACATCAGCAACTTGCTCGATTCAGCTGGCTATATCGCCGTTCTGGCAGTCGGCATGACGCTCATTATCGTTATCCGCCACATCGATTTATCAGTCGGCTTTGTCGCTGGGTTCCTTGGCGCTGTGGCAGCGATTTTCTTGACACAGATGGGGCTGTCGGTGTGGATCGTCATTCCGATCGTCTTGGTGTTCGGGATCATCATCGGCTTGTTCAACGGCTTTTTGGTCGCAAAAATCGGCATCCCGTCGTTTGTCGCGACACTGGCCGGCATGCTGATTTTCCGCGGGGCTTTGCTCAATGTCACGGAATCGACAGGCACCATCATCGTCAACGACGACTTGTTCAATGCACTGGGCAATGGCTTCATCCCGTCGCTCGTAGAAGTGAACGGCCTTCATTTGCTGTCGGTGCTTGTCGGGTTCGTGGGCATCGCCCTTTACATTTACAGCGAACTCTCCACACGCCGCAATAAAGTGAAATACGGCTTCGATGTGATTTCGCTTCCAATCTTTATCCTGAAACTGGTTTTTGTCTCGTTCATCATCGGTTACATTACGTGGGTGCTGGCTGGATATAACGGATTCTCGTGGACGGTCGTCATCATGCTGCTCGTCGTTGTGATCTACCACTTCCTATCGACCAAAACCGTTCTCGGGCGCAATATTTACGCAGTCGGGAGCAACCCGGAAGCGGCTCATTTAAGCGGCATCAATGTCACAAAAATCACCATGATTGTCTTCGGTTCGATGGGCATGCTCGCTGCTTTATCGGGTATCTTGTTTACGGCGCGCTTGCAATCGGCGACGACGACAGCCGGAACTTTGTTCGAGCTTGATGCCATCGCAGCTGCGTATGTCGGCGGTGTTTCTTCAGCCGGCGGTGTCGGCAAAGTCACCGGCGCCATTATCGGCGCAATCGTTATGGCTTCCTTGTCGAGCGGCATGAACTTGCTCGGTGTCGGCATTTCCTATCAGTACATGATTCGCGGCGGAGTGTTGGCGGCAGCTGTTATTTTCGACGTCATGACACGCAAGCAACGCGGGTAACTTCATTACAGACAAGCACCTTCAAAAACGAAGGTGCTTGTTTCAGAGTGTTGAAGAAGTCTATTAATCTATGACGAATTAGAATGGAATCTTTTTTTCTACATTCAAAATCAATGATCTTTCTAAGTATTTGGAGAAGTGTTCGCTCGACTCCTGTGGATCAGCGAGACGACCGAGACCCCGCAAGGCGCGTAGCGGCTGAGGAGGCTTGGGCGCGAGCCCACGGAAAGCGAGCGATAAGCTTCGGAAAATACGACTTCTTACCTTTCTCGACAAACTGAAACAAGCACCTTCAAAAACGAAGGTGCTTGTTTCTATATAGTCCGTATTGCGAATCTTCCGACAGGTGGTAAGATGAAAACAGTTTCATCGCGAAAAGGGGAGCGAACCGTGAGAAGAAAAGTCATCTTTGTGCTGTGCTCATTATGTGCCGTGCTCGGGTTTTTTACCGTGCTGTCTGTCAACAAAGTCCTGAATTCCGAATGGGAGCTGCCATCAGCCGTCAGCAGCGACCAGGAACGCCAGCGGATCGTGCTCATCACCCAGGAACTGGATACGCCGTTTTGGAAATTGGTGGGAGAAGGCGCTGCCAATCAGGCAGAACGGGAAGAGGTCGGCTTTGAATTATGGGGAAGCTATGGCAAAAACCAGGAAGATTTCCTGAAACAAATGGAAATTGCGCTTCATTCGAAAGTGGACGGGGTCATCGTACAAGGCAATGACACCGATGAATTCCAGCAGTTGGCACGCATCAAAGCCGCTTCCTATGGCATCCCGATCATCACAGTCGCAAATGACGTTCCGGTCGAGAAAAGCTTGCGCAAAACCTATGTGGGCTCGGACCATTACGCAGCCGGTGAATTGCTGGTGAAGCAATTGGTCGATGATATGGGCGATGCGGGGGAAATCATCCTGCTTGGCGATGCTGAACTGGAATATAGCGAGCGCCTGCGCTTGGATGGCATGCAAGACAGCCTGGAACAATACGCCGGGATCCGCTCCACTTATATAGAAAGCGGCTCTTCTGACGAAGAGGCGGCAGATGCGGCCCAGCAAGCGCTGAACGAGCATCCAAATGTCGATGCGTTCATTTTGCTCGATATCCGCCAAGCCCGCGTGATCATGCAGGAAATCAGCAGCCGCACTGAACTCGAGCCGTTTTTTCTGTATTCATTCGATGACGGTTCGGATGCTTCTGCGCTGTTAACGGAAGGAAAGCTCGATGCCATCATCGAACAATCACCGGAAGAAATGGGCGAGAAAAGCGTCGAAATGATGATGAAATGGCTTCGCAATGAAGTCGTACCCCTTGATTCCACGGGATATGTGACCGATATCCGCATTGTGGAGGGAAAGGATGAATTGCCGTGAATACAATCCAAAAAAAGATTTGGATGCTTGCGGGAATCGTCATCGTCATGATGTTCGCGATTTGGCTGGCATTGACGTTTTATAACCAAAAAATGCAGGACCAATACAATGACATCTTGCAGCGCTATTTGCAGATGAACGAAGTGACCGCCTCCAGCCAGCAGACCGTGACCAATTTGAACGATTATCTATCCAATCCGACAGCCCGCTCAGCGAATACGCTCGCGTCCAGCCAGCAAAGGCTGCAGGATGCCCAGGTGTCATTGCTGGAATTGCGCAATGCGGACAACGAGTTTTCGTTGACCAATTACAGCAATATGATCGAAAGTTTTACGGAAACCGTGGAACGTTCCGCCGCTTTTAGCGAACAAGGCGAGAATGACATCGCGGCAAGCGAATTCACGGAAGCAAACCGCATGTCGGTCTATATTTCCGAAATGACTTTATCGATTTTCAACTCGGAGCTCAGGACCTATGAACGCTTTTACCGGGACATTATCCGGCAATCACAGGAATTGAACACGATGGGCATATTGCTGTTATCGCTTACGAGCGTCTTATTGTTATTGTTCACTTATTTGTTTTCCTTGAGCATCACCAAGCCGGTCCATCAATTGACGAAAGCGGCAAACGAACTGGCCAAAGGACGCTTCGATCAGCCGATCCGCGTGAATTCCAATGACGAAATCTCGTTTTTGGCGAAAACCTTTGACCATATGCGTGTGAATATCAATAAACTGATTCTGGAAATCCAGCAAAAAGCTCAAGTGGAAAGCGAATTGCAGGAAAGCCAATTGCTGCTGCAGCAAAGCCAGATGCGCCATTTACAGAGCCAGATCAACCCGCATTTCCTGTTCAACACCTTGAATACCTTATCGAAAAAAGCCTATTTGGACGGCGCTGAAGACACTAGTGATTTGTTGGTCAGCGTAGCCGGGCTGCTGCGCTATAATCTGAAGCGCCTCGACCATACCGTGACGCTTGAAGAAGAAGCACACGTGCTGACGCAGTATATGGATATCCAAAAAGCCCGTTTCAGCGACCGCTTGACGTTTCATATCGACCTGGATCAATCGGCCTTATTGTATCAAATGCCGAGTCTGACGCTTCAGCCGCTCATCGAAAATGCCGTGATCCATGGCATCGAACCGAAAGAAGACGACGGCGAAATCTGGTTTCGCATCAAAGATGAGGACCAGTATATACGCATTGAAATTGAAGACAACGGCCAAGGCATGGATGGTAATAAAATCGAGCAGCTATTGAACGGCGGCATCGTCCCACAAGAAGGACATGCGACGGGCATCGGCTTTGCCAATGTCGCCAAACGGCTTCAGCTATTCTATGGCAGTGACAATGTCGTTGAAATTGAAAGTAGGCCGCAATGTGGAACGAAAATCATTTTGAAATTGCCAAAAGTAATGGAGGTTGAAAGCTATGTTTAAGCTCCTGCTCGTGGACGACGAACCAATCGAACGTGAAGGCATGAAAGCGATTCTGGAGCGTTCATTCGAGGGAATAGAGATCAAACAAGCGAAAAATGGCAAGATGGCTGTGGAACTTGCAGCCGATTGGCAGCCGGATATCATCTTCATGGACATCATGATGCCAATCATGACAGGCTTGGAGGCAATCGAACAGATCCGCCAGGCCAACCAGGAAGTCGAGTTCGTCATGATGACGGCATTCGATACTTTTGATTACGCCCAGCAAGCGATTAAATTGGGCGTGAAAGACTATTTACTGAAGCCGAGCAAAGCGGGCGAAATCGTTGCCATCACCGAGAAGTTGTTCAGCCATTTGAAAAAGAAAGCACAGCAATCGGCGGAAAGCGAGCAGCGGCAAAGCGCCTTGCAAAAAGCGATGGCCATCGTGGAAATGGATATCGTTACGCAATTATTATTCGACCAAGTCCAGGATATGCACATCGATTTGCTGGTGGAGATGAAGGGAACCGAGCCGGCCAAAGAGAAATTCGTCATGACCATTGCCATCCCAAAAGGCGCAGAAGAACTTTCCCATAAAATCAAACGGGAAATCAGCGAAACCACTCATATTTGGGCAGGGCCTTGCTACGATAAACAATTGCCGATCATCGTCTTCCGCGATCCTGCGCATTCGTTCCGCTCCCAGGCGATCACACTCGCCAATCGGATTTTAACGGCATCGGGCAAGCGTGAGCAATGCTTTGTCGGGATTGGGCCGGTATGCGATTCACTGGATCAGGTGCGGGATTCTTACCAGAAATCATTGCTCGCCATGATGGATTTAACGGTTCCTTCGCGTTACCGTTTTTATTCAGCAGATCTCGAACCGATCAGCTCCCATGACCCGACGCTCATTAAGCAGCGGGAAAAGAGAATGGCTGATTGCGTCCGGCTCGGCGAGTGGGAAGCGGTCGAAGAAATCGTGACCGGATTGATCCGGCAGTCGGAGCGGGCAGGCGAAAATGTCCTCAGAACCCAGCAACGCTCGCTTGAATTATTATGGCTTTCGAGCCGAATCATGGCTGAATCTGGCATCGAGGTGGAAGCGCCTTATTACGCGATTCCGGCACAAGACTATCGTCAATTGACTTTGGAAACTTCAGATTTAATCGGCATATTGAAGCAGCATTACACCATGCATTTCAGCCGGCTGGAATTCGACAAGATCCATAAAATCAAGCAATTCATCACCGAGCATTCCCATGAAGACATTTCATTGGAAGTGTTGGCGAGAAAAGTGGATTTGAGCCCCATCTATATCAGCAAATTGTTCAAGGAAAAACTGGGCATCAACTACATCGACTTTCTGACAGAATGCCGGATGGGAAAAGCCAAGAAGCTATTGGCGGATCCGGAAATCAGCTTGAAGACCATTGCCCTGGAAGTTGGATACCACGAACCCAATTATTTCAGCAAAGTCTTTAAGAAAATGAATGAGCTGTCCCCGACTGAATACCGCTTGAACCTGCTGAATTCAGGGCGCACGCAAGGAATCAGCACATGAAGCGGCTATTGTGGCTAATATTGCTGATGAGTGCGAGCATTTGGCTTACGGCGTGCCAGGAAGATGCCAAGCTGCCGGAAAAAAGCGTGTTTAAGGAAGATGAAACAGCTCAAGACGAAGAACCGCTGAAAATCGGCTTTGCGATGGACACTTTGAAAGAAGAGCGTTGGCTGAAAGACCGGGAATTATTCGAACAAGCCATCGAATCGCGCGGATTGGAAGTGGAGATTGCGGCAGCGAATGGGGATGATGCGTTGCAAATCGCCCAAGCCGAAGAGATGATCCAGGAAGGCATCGATTTACTCGTCATCGTGCCGCATAACGCTGAAGCGACAGCGGCGATCGTGCACAAAGCGCACGGTGCAGGCATCAAAGTCATCGCTTACGACCGGCTCGTGAAAAATGCGGAAATCGATTTATACGTCTCCTTCGATAATGAAAAAGTGGGAGAGCTGCAAGCTGAGAAAATGCTGGAATTGGTTCCGGAAGGCAATTATGTCTACATCGGCGGTGCCCCGACAGACAATAACGCGCACCTGCTGAAAAAAGGCGTGTTTGATGTGCTACAGCCGGCGATCGAACGCGGCGACATCAACATCATTTACGATGAGTGGACAGAAGATTGGGCGCCGGAACAAGCCTTCGCCCATATGTCGCAGGCACTCCAAATCAACGGCAATCAAATCGATGCCGTCATTGCAGCAAATGATGCGACGGCCGGCGGAGCGATCGAAGCGCTTGCGCAGCAAGGGTTGGCCGGGTCCGTTCCGGTCGCAGGGCAGGATGCCGAACTGGCAGCTGTCCAGCGGATCGTCAACGGAACGCAATCGATGACCGTCTACAAACCGATCCAGCAATTGTCCGAACGTGTCGCGGCGCTTGCCATGGAATTGGCGGAAGGAAACGAGATCGAACCGACCGTCAGTATTAATAATGGAAAAAGCGAAGTGCCCGCTGTATTGCTCGAACCCATTGCCGTCAACAACGATAATATTCGAGATACGCTCATTGCGGACGGGTTTCATTTGGAGCAAGACATATATGCAAATGAATAAGCAGGCAACAGAAATTTTGAGGAAACCCAAGATCTTCGGCTCGGGTAATAGCATGGCCAGTAACGCCTGCTTATCGAATAAACAAATAGAATTGCCGGACGGCACCACCTTTCGATTCCAGAAAGGCGGTGCTTTTTTGATGAGGCAGAGAGCTCGTCAACCAACTGGATTCTCTACGAAAACTTTCTATCTACGCCGAAAAGCTATACAATTCAGAATAGAATATCAATTGAATGGGGAGGGGACTTTATGGAGCAAGGGCGAAAATCATGTTGTGCGCCCGGAAGAGCAGTTGAAGAAGCCGAAATTTCAAATCGAACAAATAGAACTGGTATTGCCCGTCCAAAAGCGGGCATTCGCTTTCCGGAAAAAATGAATTGGATAGAAGGTGGACGCTTCTTGATGGGGACCAATGATACGGATGGAATCCAGCAAGACCGAGAAGGCCCTGTCAGAGAATGCAAAGTGGAAACGTTCCTGCTTGATCGCTTTGCAGTGACAAATGAGGAATTCATGCATTTTGTCAAAGAGACAGGCTATAGGACGGAAGCGGAAAAATTCGGCTGGTCGTTTGTCTTTTATCAATTGATTCCGCCGCATGCGGCGCTGGAAGTTCAGCAAGTCGCCGCCACGCCTTGGTGGTATGCAGTTGGCCAGGCAGTTTGGTTCCGACCGGAAGGCCCGCAATCATCTATTTCAGAACGCATGGACCATCCCGTCGTTCATATAAGCTGGAACGATGCACAAGCTTTTTGCCGATGGGCAGGCAAACGGTTGCCGACGGAAATCGAGTGGGAATATGCAGCTCGCGGAGGGTTGGAGCAAAAGAAATATCCATGGGGAGACGAATTGGCACCGGACGGCAAACATCGTTGCAATATTTGGCAAGGGACCTTTCCAACTGTTAATACCGAGGCAGATGGTTTTCTCGGTACAGCTCCTGCACAGTCGTTTCCCGTGAATGGCTACGGCCTTTTTAATATGTCCGGAAATGTATGGGAATGGTGCCAAGATCCATTCGAAAACAATACACAAACGGGAAATGCCCCTCGCTCGATGCGCGGCGGGTCGTACTTATGCCACGAATCATACTGCAACCGTTACCGCGTAGCTGCCCGGACATCGAATACGATGGACAGTTCGTCGGGGAATATTGGATTCAGGTGTGCCGCACAATGAATGGCATTTGCTAATAAGGAGGAGATTAATGGATGGAAAAGCTCAATATTTTGATGATCATCTCGCATGACACTGGCCGTCATTTAGGCAGTTACGGACGCAAAGTTGAAACTCCAGAACTCGACGCAATAGCAGCTGAAGGCTTTCAGTTCGATAATTATTTTTGTTCGCAGCCCCAATGCAGCCCAAGCCGCGGCAGTATCCTCACGGGAAAATACGGGCACAACCATGGGCTAGTCGGCCTGACACATTTAGGGCATACGATGAAAAAGGGGATCAAGACAATCCCTTCTGAAATGAAGAAAGCGGGCTATGAAACATTCCTGTTCGGCTTTTTCCACGAATCGATTGACGGCGTCTATGAAGGCGAGCAATTGGGCTACGATGAGGTAGTCGAAGTGCCCGGCAATGCAGCCGCGAAAGTGACAGAAAAAGTGGAGGATTTTCTCACTGGGCGCACAACTGCAAAAAGCGAGCTGCCGTTTTATGCTTCAGTCGGGTTTGAGGAAACGCATCGGCCGTTTGACCACTTTAAGCCGGATTCAGCCGATACTGTAGAAGTGCCGCCTTATTTACCGGATACGGAAAAGACCCGGGACGATATCGCCCATTTTCAAGGTTCAATCAAAGAACTGGACCGGGCAGTCGGGCGCATCCAGAAAGTACTGAAAGAAACAGGCCTGGAGAAAAATACATTGCTCATTTACACGACGGACCACGGCATCGCCTTCCCAAGAGCGAAAGGGACATTATTGGATGCGGGGCTGGAGACGGCGCTGCTTATGAAATTTCCGGAAGACATGATGAAGCAGAACAACAAGCAGAAGGAATTGCTTTGCAATGTCGATCTCATGCCGACTTTATTGGAAATAGCCGGGAGTGAAGCACCGGAAGACATCGATGGTTATAGTTTCTTGCCTTTATTAACCCGAGAGAAATATGAAGAGCGGGATCATTTTTTCTGTGAATTGACTTGGCATGACCGTTATCATCCGATGAGGGGGATCCGTACCACGCAATATAAATATATCCGGAATTTTGAAGCGGGACCTTCAGTCTATTTGCCTTACGATATTTATTCGAGTTTATCCGGAGAAGAAGTGAAGGAGGAGTATTCAAAACCCAACGTAAAAGAGGAGCTGTATCACTTGGAGAGCGATCCGTTGGAGCAGAAAAACTTGGCTAGCGAACAGGCGCATCAGGAGGTTCTGAGGGAGCTGAGGGAAAAAGTAGCGAACTGGATGGAACGGACAAAAGACCCGTTATTGGATGGTCCAGTACCGGGAATAGAGGCGAAAGAATGGCAGAAAGAAAAATAAATGGCAGCCAATAATGCGGGAAAATGGAACTGGAATTCCAAATTTAACAGACTCTTGCTGAAGGTCATCCATTGACTATTAAAAAAGCAAGAATTATACTAAATGAAAGCGCTTAATATTCAGAAAAATATAACAACGGATACACACTGCCAGTTGATAAGATGGTAAGGTTCACAGGCGATTCATAAAATCGAAAAAGAACCCGAATAAACCATCTTAAATTTTTTACGAAAAAACTAAAACGTTTTCGGAAATGGCAAAGCTTGAAAGGAGGAGGGCGTGGATGATGGAATATTCGCTTGGCACTGCAGGTTACAAAGACTGGATTCTGGCTGAAACGGCTTTCTCTGCAGATACGCTGGGCAAGAGTGAATCGATCATGCTGCTTGGAAACGGCTATATAGGCTTGCGATCGGTCAATGAGGAACCGTATTTAAATGAAAAGAGAAACCTCTTTATCAATGGCACCTTCAATCAAGCAGAAGATAACGAAGTAACGGAACTGCCGAACGCCGCGGATACTACCCGGCTCGATATTCGCGTAGACGGTGAGCGCTTCTCATTGGAATTCGGGGAAACAAGGCATTACATCAAACAACTGAATTTAAAGGATGCAGAACTCACCAGGTCTTTTGAATGGATTTCTCCGCAAGGAAAAAAGCTGCTGTTCCGTTTCAGCCGCTTCGTGTCATTCGATGAACTGCATTTGATTGCCATGAAAATGGAAGTGAAAAGCTTGTCGGATGAAGTGGTTTTGTCTTTTGACAGTGGAATCGATGCGCAATTGACGAACTCAGGTGTCCAGCATTTCAAGGAAGGCGAGCGGCGGATTCTGGATGGGCGTTTCATTCAATTGATTCAAACGACCAACCGATCTGGTATTGACTTTGTCCATAACACGGTACACAAACTGAAAGTCAACGGGAGAGAGATTGCAGGCCAGGCCGATAAAGACATGAAGCGCAGGAAAGCCTGGATGTCTTATGAATTCAAGCTGCAGCCGGACGACAGCCTGGAAATGGAGAAGCTGTCTACGGTGCATACAAGCCGTGATAAAGAGACGGGCCAGGAAACCAACGAATTGGCACAATTGCAGAAACGTTCGCTTGATGAGCTCAGGGAGCATGAGAAGAAAGGCTACGGCAATCTTTTGAAAGCCCATCGCCTTGCTTGGCAGGAAAATGTCTGGGACGCCTGTGATGTGGAAATCGAAAGCGATGATCCTACCGACCAATTGGCGCTCAGGTTTTCGCTTTATCATCTGACAGCCATGGTGCCCAGACATGATGAGCGCATGGGTATCGGGGCAAAAGCCTTGAGCGGCGAAGGCTATAAAGGCCATTCGTTTTGGGATACTGAGATTTTCATCTTGCCGTTCTTTATCTTCTCGCATCCTGAAGCTGCAAAATCGCTTCTAGCCTATCGTTATCATGGCTTGGCCGGCGCCCGGCAGAAGGCAAAAGACAACGGTTATAAGGGGGCGATGTATCCCTGGGAAATGGCGTGGCCAGCAGAGGGCGAAGTCACACCGGTGTGGGGCGATATCGATATTGTCACTGGTGCGCAGTCGAAAATCTGGTCAGGCTTCATTGAACAGCATATTTCCGCAGATATCGCATTTGCCGTTTATCAATATGTAAATGTCACGGGAGATGAAAAATTTCTGGAACGCTGCGGGTATGAAATGGTTTTCGAAACGGCAAAGTTCTGGGCCAGCCGTCTCGAATGGAATGAACAAAGAAAAGAATTCCACATCAACAAGGTCATTGGGCCGGATGAATACAAAGAGCACATCAATAATAATGCCTTCACGAATTATATGGCCTACTTTAATTTAAAGCTGGCTGTGCGCTATGCGGACAAACTGTCACAGGAAAACCCGGCGCTATGGAAAGCATTCGGCTTGAAGGAAGATTATCTGGAGTGGCAACGGAAATCAGGGCAATTATACTTGCCGCAGCCGCGTGCTGGGGATTCGCTGATCCCACAAGACGATACGTATTTGCAGTTGGCGGAAATCGATCTTGGCAAGTACAAAAAGCAGTCGAAAGTCAGGACAATTTACCGTGATTACAATGCTAAGCAGATCAACACCATCCAAGTGACGAAGCAAGCGGACGTTCTATTATTGTTTTACTTGCTGGAACAAAGTTTTTTGAAAGAGGATCTGCGCTTTTTGGAGCATGCGAAACGCTCGAATTTCTTCTACTACGAGTCCCGGACGCTCCATGACTCCTCGTTAAGCCTTGCGACACATGCGATTGCCGCAAGCGACATAGGAGAAAGCGAGCTTGCTTATTCCCTATTCAAGAAGACTTGCGACATCGACATGGGGCCGGGAATGAAAACCTCGGATGACGGCATTCACGCGGCAGCAATCGGAGGAATATGGAAGTCTGCGGTCTTCGGGTTTGCAGGCGTGCGGCAGCTAGATGGCAAACTTCGCGTCAATCCCCGGCTTCCCAAGCAGTGGAAGCATATGCGGTTTTCAGTTTTTTGGCGCGGGCAGCCGGTACGAATCGAAATTAGCCATGATCACCTGGAAATCACATCAAGCGCAGAACACATGATGCAAGTGGAGGTGGACGGCAAATCCTATGAACTCGGCCGCTCTGCAAAAATTCCTCTTCGGGAAGGCAAAGGTTCACCTGTTAGAAGGTAGTTTCAAAATGAGTTGATCATTTTGTTTTCTATAGCATTCCAATAATGAAAAGGGGGCAACACAAATGGCGTTCAATAAAAGATTGGTTATGGGAATGGCGATTGCTGCATCCGCATCGGTACTGGCGGCATGCGGCGGTGGAGGAGACGGGGAAGAATCAGGCGGTTCTTCAGGAGAAGCGGCTGACGGCATTACGATTTTCCAAAGCAAAGTGGAAATTTCTGAACAACTGGAAGCTGCTGCCGAAGCCTATACGGAAGAAACAGGCGTGGATGTGGAAGTGATCGGGACGACAGGGGACGATTATGCGCAGCAATTGCAAATCCGCCTGAACAACGGGACCGGGCCATCTATTTTCAGCGTACAGAATACGGAAGTGGCGGAGCGTCTGGAATCCTATATCTATGATTTGAGCAATGAAGACATGGTCGAGAATATTGCCCCGGACATGGAATTGACGCTGGACGATAAAGTTGTCGGCATTCCTTATGGCGTTGAAGGGTTTGGGATTGTCTATAACAAAGAAATGGTCAATCCGGAAGATATCCAGGATTATGATTCGTTTGTAAGTACGCTTGAAAAGTTTAACGCAGAAGGAATCAATGGTTTCGGGCTTTCATCAGAGGCTTATTTCCTCATCGGGCATATTAGCAACTACCCGTTTTCCCTTCAGGAAAATCCTGAAGAGTTCATGGATCAATTGACGAACGGGGAAGTAACACTTGCGGAAACAGAAGAATTCCAGCGATTCGGCGAATTTATGGAAGCCATCAGAGCGAATACGCCAACACCTTTAAACACTACTTATGATACGCAAGTCGGCGATTTCGCCGCTGGCCAGACAGCGATGATCCACCAAGGAAACTGGGCATCCGGCATGCTCGAGGATTTTGAAGTCGATTTTGAAGTCGGAATGGCGCCATTTCCGCTTGAAGGAAACGATCAGCTGGCAGTCGGCGTAGGCAGCAACTGGGCAGTCAATGGAGAAAAAGATCAAGCTGAAATCGATGCAGCCATCGAATTCCTGGACTGGCTTCATACGAGCGAAACTGGCCAAAAATTCATTGTTGAAGATTTCGGGTTCATTCCTGCGATGACCAATATTGAAGCAGGCGATTTGGATCCATTATCACAAGCTGTCTTGGAAGCTTCCAATAGCGGGAACACCATTCCGTGGTCGCATAATGATTATCCGGCCAATGTGGTTCCGAACGACTTTACTCCAGTAGCTGAAAGTTTCTTCGTAGACGACAGCATGACTGGTGAAGAGCTGGTGGAAAATCTCGAAGCAGCATGGCAGAATGCCGCTCAGTAACCGAAGAGCGCTTAGTGAATAATAGAACACGCCTGTCATATGGCGTGTTCTGCTGTTTCTAAATAATAAATCAGCAATGATGGGAAAGTAGGGATGGATGTGGCAAACAGGAAAAAAATCGGCTGGTATCTTTTGTTTACGGTGCCGTTGTTAATCATCTTCACGATAATAGTTGTCATTCCGTTTGTGATCGGCATTTACTACGCATTTTTTGATTGGGATGGCATTGGGGCGAATCCAATGGTATTCACCGGTTTGGAGAATTTCAGGATTTTGCTGGAAGACGAACGGTTCTTGAGTTCGACTTGGCTTACTGTCTTATTTACCGTGTTATCGGTTGTCTCGGTTAATATAGCCGGTTTGGCATTTGCGCTTCTCGTAACTTCCAAGCTGAAGATGGCGAATTTAGCGCGTACGATGTTGTTCATGCCTTATTTGATTGGCGGGCTGATCTTGGGGTACATTTGGCAGTTCGTATTTCTCGATGTTTTCACTTTGATTGGAGAAGTTACCGGATTGGAATCGGTATTCTTCAATTGGCTGAATAATGAACAGTTTGCGCTTTTCGCATTGGTCTTTGTCTTTACTTGGCAGATGGCGGGGTATGTGATGATCGTCTACATTGCCGGTATTCAAGGCATTCCTGGAGAGTTGATCGAGGCTGCTAAAATTGATGGCGCAGGCGGTTGGCAACGCTTTTTAAGAATCACTGTCCCGCTTCTCATGCCGGCCTTTACAATCAGTTTGTTTTTGACACTGTCCTACGGATTTAAAATTTACGATGTCAATTTATCTTTGACTGGCGGCGGCCCGGCAAATGCCACGGAATTATTTGCCATGAATATTTACAATGAAATTTTCGGATATGGAAACTATGGCTATGGACAGGCGAAAGCGATTGTTTTCTTTATCATCATCGCCGCTATAACATTGACGCAAGTTTATCTTACGAAGAAGCGGGAGGTTGAAATGTGATGGGAGCCATAAGAAACTGGTCAAAAGAAATACTGCTTTTTCTCATGGCGCTGCTATTTTTGTCGCCTATCTACATTATTTTTGTCAACTCCTTTAAAACGCGCCAGGAACTGTACGAAAACACACTGGCTTTGCCAGAACAATTCGGCCTGCAGTTCTATAGTGCTGCCATGGAGCAGATGGATTTCTTTAATGCTTTCATCAATTCAATGTATGTCACGGTCGTTTCCGTCGTATTCATCGTTATCCTGTCTTCCATGACAGCCTGGATGCTTGCAAGGTCCGGGAACTGGATCAGCAATGTGATTTTTATGACGATGATCGCGACGATGTTGATTCCGTTCCAAACCATCATGATGCCGCTGATGCAATTGGTGACAGGAATTACACAAGACACCGGAATTCCTTTGTATAATACACTCAGTGGCTTGATCTTCATGAATATCGGTTTTCATGCCGCTTTATCGGTTTTTCTGTATCATGGGTTCATTAAATCGATTCCCATATCTCTTGAGGAAGCGGCGACTATTGACGGCGCTTCCAAATTCGGCGTATTCTGGCGCATCATCTTTCCAATGTTGACACCGATCACAGCGACCGTGGCGATTTTGAATGTTATCCTCATCTGGAATGATTTCCTGTTGCCATCATTGACCTTGATCGATAAAGATTTGCGGACCATTCCGCTTTCTGTCTTTTATTTCTTCGGCGAATTCACCATTGAATGGAACCTGGCCATGGCCGGACTGACTTTAACCATTATTCCGGTCGTTATCTTTTATATGCTGGCCCAGAAATATATCATTAAAGGAATCGGAGAAGGGGCTGTCAAATAGGCTCTTATCCATTGGAGGTGCCATATGGAATTGAAAGGGATCACGGGCGTACTGTATGCGATGAGTGAATGGATCATGAGGTTGTCAGCCGCCAACTTGATGTGGTTCGTCCTTAGTTTGCCGTTGTTTATCCTGCTTGTGGCCGTTGATATGAGCACTCCTGATGGACGCGTAATCTTTGGGGTAGCAGCATGGCTTTTTGCCTCTGCATTGTTTTTCCCGGCTACAGCGACTGTTTTTTCGGTGGTGAGGGATTGGGTCGTAAAGAATGACTATTCTTCGGTCTTCAAAAAATTTCTCTACCATTTCAACGCCGATTTTGTGAAAAACGTTAAAATGGGCGCGACATTTGCCACTCTTTGGCTTATCTGGTATTACAGCTACTTCTATTTTTATGCAGCGAAAAGCAGTGCGGCTTTCGTCTTCCTGATGTTCGGGGCTGCCTTATTTATTTATACAGTCAATTTTTTGTCGATCAGGGCCCATTACGAGATGAACAGCAAAGAGTGTATGAAGAATGCATTTTTCATCTCTGCAGGCAGGCCATTGACGGGGCTGTATATTTTATTGAGCAGTGCAGCGCTTATCTGGGTCAGCCTGTTCCAATTATTATGGCTCCTGCCGTTTTTGACATGTTCCATGCTCGCTTTTTCAGCTTTTTCAGCCTTTCACAGAACGATCGTGAAAATTTCCGGAAATCCGGCTTCGAATAAAGCGGCTTGATGTGCTATACGCCCAAACTACAGGAGGAAGTGACCGCAAAGTGGCGACAATCAAAGAAGTTGCAAAAAAAGCGAATGTCTCAGTAAGTGTCGTTTCCAAGGCATTCAATAATTATAAAGATGTAAAAGAAGAAACGCGCCAGCGGATTTTTGCGGTAGCCCAGGAATTGAATTACACGCCGAATATCAATGCGAAAAATCTATCTTCAAAAAAACAGATGACCATTGGATTGATTTCATCAGGTGTGCTGAACGACAACGAAAAAGACAATAATGCCTTCGATATATTCAAAGGGGTTTATCAGGCGGTTTCCGAAAGCCGTTTTGACTTATCCATTTATTTGATCGATTCGAAAAAACAAAAACAGCAAAGCTATGTCCAATACTGCCGTGAACGCAATATTGGGGGAGCGATCTTGCAAGGGATACGGACGGACGACCAATATTACAAAGAATTGATCGACACCAGCCTGCCTTGTGTCGTACTCGATATCATGAGCACGGCAGAGAATGGATTGATCGGAACCGTATCCATCGATAACGCACAGGCGGGAAAGGAAATTGCCGCTTATCTACTTGACAGGAACCACCGGAAAATCGTAGTCATTGCCGGGACTGAAGAAACTTACGTCAATAAAGAACGCATGAAAGGCGTTGAACGGGCGTTGGATTCTCGTGGGCTGGACCTGGGGGCAGTGACCGTATTGAACGCGGATTTTTCAGAAGAGAAAGCCTATGTGCTGGCAAAGAACGAACTGGAACATAATGAGCCCACTGCGTTTTTGTGCTTCAGTGATTTAATGGCAATCGGTGTCATGAAAGCGGTCAATGAGAAAGGGCTGCGAATTCCTGAGGACATCTCCATCACGGGCTTTGATGATTTGATTTTCAGCAGGTACACATATCCGGCACTGACCACTATTCATCAGGACTTTGTTGAAATCGGCAGAAGCGCAGCCCAATTGCTCCAGGATATAAAAGAAGGCAAGAAAAAACAGCAGCACGTGTGGGTTGAGCATCGGTTGATTGAACGTGAAAGCGTAAAAAATCTGGTGGGCCTAATCGCAGAAACAGAAAGGACTTAATTTTATGGCGAAATCTCCTGAGCTTGTTATTTACGATCTGGATGGCGTAATTACCGATACGGCGGAATTTCACTATTTGGCTTGGAAAAATCTCGCAGAGCAGCTAGGCATCTTGATTGACCGTAATTTCAACGAACAACTCAAAGGCATCAGCCGGATGGATTCCCTGGACCGCATACTCGAACTGGGCTCTTCGGCTAAACCATTCTCATATGAAGAAAAAGTGGAACTGGCCACAAGAAAAAACAGTTATTACCTAGAATTGATCGAGGCGATTACACCGGATCATATCTTGCCGGGAATCAAAAATTTACTGCAGGAAAACAGGGAAGCGAATATCAAAATCGCCCTTGGATCTGCCAGTAAAAATGCGCCGCTGATTTTGGAAAAGTTAGGCCTCAGCCATTATTTCGACTATGTAGTGGATGCTGACAAGGTGAAGAAAGGAAAACCCGATCCTGAAACCTTTACTGCCGCAGCAGATGCGCTTGGCGTTTCCTATAGCAATTGCATCGGAATTGAAGACGCAGCAGCAGGAGTGGAAGCGGTCAATCAAGCGAATATGTTTTCAGTCGGTGTTGGGGATAGGGCGCATTTGGCGCATGCACATTATTTGGTAAATGAGACCAGTGAATTGGATTTTCAAAAGATCACCCAACAATTCCAGAAATGGAGACAAACATATTAAGCTTGCCAGTAGGAAAGGGAGGGTTAAATGAGCTGGAAATTGACGAAATACGAATTGGATAATCAGAGCTTATTGACCAATGAGAGCCTGCTGTCACTTGGAAATGGCTATCTCGGTGTCCGGGGCAATTTCGAAGAAGGCTACACAGATGGATATAAATCCATCCGGGGCACTTATATCAATGCTTTCCATGATGAAACCGAGATCGTATACGGAGAGAAATTATTCGGTTTTCCTGAGACGCAGCAAAAGGTTTTAAATGTAATAGATGCTCAAGGGGTTCAAATCTATTTAGACGAGGAACGTTTTTCGTTATTTGAAGGAGAATTACTGTCCTTTGAGCGAAACTTGCACATGGATGCGGGATTCTCAGAACGGATTGTCCACTGGATATCGCCGAAAGGCAAAGAAGTAAAACTTCATTTCAGGCGTGTGATTTCGTTTACAGCGAAGGAATTATTCGCAATCGATATCCAGGTGGAACCGATTTCTGTGGTCGAGAAAGTGAAAATCGTTTCTACTGTAAATGGGGATGTCGCGAATTATGTGGACAAAGATGACCCCCGTGTTGCCTCTGGGCATGCGAAGCGCCTCCGCGTCACAGACATCAGGCAAGAAGCGCAATTCTCAGTCGTAAAAGATACGACCTTTACAACAGGTTTGGAAGTGGCATGCCTGTCAACTTCTTTTATCGATGCAGAAAACTATGAGCATAGTGGCGTGGTGACTGAATCCTCTGTTGAAGAAATCTATACTTGCAAGGGAGATTCAGCCATCCGGTTCACCAAGTACAATATCTTCACCGATACACTCCGTCATGGTGAAAATCTGGTGAACGAAGGGGAAGTGCTGCTCCATCAAGTCCGCGACAAAACTTTCGACGATTTGCTCGCACAGCAACAAGCGTATCTGGACGAATTTTGGGCGGTATCGGACATCGCCATCGACGGCGATCAGCAAGTACAGGAAGGTATCCGCTTTAATTTATACCAGTTGTTGCAGTCGGTCGGAAAAGACCCCGCCAGCAATATCGCAGCTAAAGGCTTATCAGGCGAAGGATATGAAGGTCATTACTTTTGGGATACGGAAATTTACATCTTCCCCGTATTTTTGATGACCAATCCAATCATCGCCAAAAATCTATTGTTGCATCGGTATTCGATTCTTGGCCATGCCAGAGAACGGGCAAAGGAGATGGGACATGAAAAAGGCGCTTTATTTCCTTGGCGCACCATCACTGGGACTGAAAGTTCAGCGTTCTTCCCGGCCGGAACTGCCCAATACCATATTAGTGCAGACATTGCTTATAGTTACGTCCAGTTTTACTTGGCCACAAAAGATGAAGATTTCCTGAAAAGGTATATGGCTGAAGTAATATTTGAAACCGCGCGTCTATGGGCGGATGTGGGGCATATGCAACACGGCGAATTCCGCATCGATGACGTGACAGGCCCTGATGAATATACCTGCATTGTAAATAATAATTATTATACGAATGTGATGGCCAAGCATAATTTATTATGGGCTGTGAAAATCTATAAACTATTGGAAGACAAGGATATCGACCGGTTGAGGCAATTATCGACTCAATTGGAATTAACGGAAACGGAAGTGGACACGTGGCAGATGGCGGGCGAAAATATGTACTTGCCGTATGATGAAACACTCGAAATCAATGCCCAGGATGATAGCTTTCTGCAAAAAGCCAGATGGGATTTGAAGAAAACCCCTGCCGAAAAGTTTCCTTTGCTGCTTCATTACCACCCGCTGACCTTGTATCGCCGGCAAGTGCTTAAGCAAGCAGACACCGTGCTCGCCCATTTTTTGCTGGAAGATGAACAAAATTTCAAGACCATGAAGAATTCCTATGATTATTATGAGGAAATCACTACACATGATTCGTCCCTGTCTTCTTGTGTACACAGTATCATGGCGTCAAAATTAGGCTATTCCGAAAAGGCATACAGCTACTTCAGTGAGACAGCCCGCTTGGATTTGGAAGACACCCACCACAATACGAAGGATGGCTTGCACATGGCCAATATGGGAGGCACTTGGCTTGGCATCGTCTATGGATTTGCCGGTCTGCGCCTGAAAGAAAGCGGCCTATACCTGTCTCCATCTTTGCCTGTTGAATGGAACTCCTATACCTTCCATCTGCGCTATCAAGCGAGAGTATTAAAAGTCCATAAAACCCGGGAAGCGACAGTTTATACACTTATTGAAGGGGAAGGCCTCGGCTTTACCCACAACGGAGAAGCTGTGCTTATAGAGAGCGGAAAAGAATTAGTCATGCCTGAAACATCAAATTGAAGATGCGGGAGAGGATCGAATGAGCAGTTTAACCTTGAAGAACGTTAAAAAGGAATACGACAAAGGCGTTGTATCCGTACAGGATTTCAACTTAGAAATCCGTGACAAGGAGTTTCTGGTATTGGTCGGCCCGTCCGGCTGCGGAAAATCGACGACTTTGCGAATGATTGCGGGACTTGAAGACATCACAGAAGGCGAGCTTTATATCGGCGAGAAGCGTGTCAATGATGTCTCCCCAAAAGATCGCGGCATCGCAATGGTCTTCCAGAACTACGCGCTGTATCCACATATGAATGTCTATGACAATATGGCATTCAGTTTGAAGTTGAGCAAGATGAAAAAATCCGATATCAAGACGCGCGTTGAAAATGCAGCGAACATTTTGGGGTTGCAAGATTATTTAAACCGAAAGCCGAAAGCCTTATCGGGCGGCCAGCGCCAGCGCGTCGCTTTGGGACGTGCAATTGTCCGCGACGCCGATGTCTTCCTGATGGATGAGCCGCTGTCCAACTTGGACGCCAAGCTGCGCGTTCAAATGCGGACCGAAATCCAAAAGCTCCATCGCCGCCTGCAGACAACGACTGTGTACGTCACACATGACCAAACAGAAGCGATGACCATGGCGACGCGCCTCGTCGTCATGAAAGATGGATTTATACAGCAAGTCGGGACGCCGAAAGAAGTGTACGATGAGCCGGATAATATCTTTGTCGGTGGCTTTATCGGATCACCTGCGATGAACTTCCTGAATGGCCGTTTAGAAGGCGATCGATTTGTGATAGGGGAGGACAGTGTGTTGATTCCGGAAGGCAAGCTGAAGATGCTGCGCGCCCAGGATTATGACGGCAAGGAATTGGTGCTTGGCGTGCGCCCGGAAGATATCCACGACGAACCGTTATTCCTTGACCATTCGCCCCAGTCGAAAATCCATGCAAACATTGAAGTAGCGGAATTATTGGGGTCTGAAATCATGCTCTATTCGGCTGTCGACAATCAGGATTTTGTCGCCCGCGTCGACGCCCGATTCGCTGTTAGAGCCGGCGAAACAATCGATTTAGCCTTTGATATGAATAAAGTCCATTTCTTTGATAAAGATTCGGAACTGCGCATCAAGTAAGCAAGCGTTCTCTCCAGGAAACGATAAAAGCATTCATGCCCACCGCGGACGTGAATGCTTTTTCCTATTTATTACGCTGCTACCTTTTTCCAGCCATTCCTGAATGAAGTTAAGAAAAGCGGAAGCTCGAGGGTTTCACGGCTTTCTCAAAGAAAATTTAGCGAACTTTACTAAAGGAGGAGCCCATCAATATTCTATTGGATAAAATAAATATTTTTGAAAATTCGGTTGACTTCTCTATTTCCTAGCATTAAGATAGGGATTAATTTAATAATCTTATCCAGAGAAGCCGAGGGACTGGCCCGATGACGCTTCAGCAACCCCTGATATCCATCAGGAAGGTGCTACTTCCAGCAAGGAGAGATTCCTTGGGAGATAAGAGAGCGGACCCGATCATTCACATAGCCCTCTTTTCTCGTTTATTGAGAAAAGAGGGCTATTTTTATTTTCACTGAGGGCTGCGGAAATTACGAATTCAAAAGGAGGAATTTGACGATGACGAAGAAACGGATTTATTTGAACGCTTTTGAGATGGTGTGCGCAGGCGGGCACCAGTCGCCGGGGTTGTGGCTGCATGAGGACGACCGGTCGCACACATACAAGGACAGTGAATATTGGATCGAGCTTGCGAAGCTATTGGAAAAAGGGAAGTTCGACGCCGTGTTCTTGGCCGATGTGCTCGGGACCTACGACGTCTACGGCGGGACACGCGATGCTGCGCTTCGCAATGCCGTGCAAACGCCGGTCAACGATCCGCTATTGGTCGTGCCGCTCATGTCATCGGTGACAGAGCATTTGAGCTTCGGGGTCACGGCATCTGTCAGCCACGAACATCCGTACACCTTCGCACGGCGCATGTCGACACTCGACCATCTGACAAAAGGGCGCATCGGTTGGAATGTCGTCACTTCCTATTTGAAAAGTGCCGCAGTCAATATCGGGCTCGATGACCAGATGAGCCACGACGAACGCTATGAATTCGCGGCCGAGTATTTGGACGTTTGCTATAAATTATGGGAAGGCAGCTGGGAAGACGGCGCGGTCGTGCGCGACAAACAGTCGAAAGTCTATACCGACCCGTCGAAAGTCCATGACATTCGCCACGAAGGCAACTACTTTAAAGTGCCGGGTGCGCATCTATCTGAACCGTCGCCACAGCGCACGCCGGTATTATTCCAAGCAGGCGCTTCACCGCGCGGCAGGGAATTCGCCTCAAAGCACGCCGAATCCGTGTTCACCGCAGGGCCGACGATTCCCGTCGTGAAAAAAGGCGTCGACGCACTAAGAGAACGCATCGCAGCGAACGGCCGAAACCCGGAAGATGTACTCGTCTATACAACCTTCACCGCAATTGTCGGCAAAACCGAACAAGAAGCGCAAGAGAAATACGAAACCTTGAAAAGCCATGTCAGCTACGAAGGCGCACTCGCGCTGCTGAGCGGCTGGACCGGCATCGACTTCTCGGGATACGAGCCGGACGATACGCTCGAATACATCCAAAGCAATGCCATGCAGTCGGCGGTCGAAGTGTTCACGCGTGCCGATCCGGATAGAAAATGGACCATCGGGGAACTCGCGACATTCGTCGGCATCGGCGGAAGAGGGCCGGTCGCCGTCGGAACACCAGAGCAAGTGGCGGACGAAGTCGAGCGCTGGAGAGATGAAACCGGCGTCGACGGCTTTAATTTGGCGTATACGCTCGCACCCGGAAGCTTCGAGGACTTTGTTGAACTGGTCGTCCCCGTCTTGCAAAAACGCGGGCTTGTGCAAACAGAATACACAGAAGGCACGTACCGCGAGAAGATCTACGGCAAGGGCCAAGCGCAATTGAAAGACAATCATCCGGGCAGAACGTTCAAGCACTTGCACGAAACGATTAAAAACTAGAGGAGGAATGCGCATGCTGACAGCTTATTGGATCGCCGTCGCCGTCTTTTGGATCGTCGGGCTGACCTTATGGAATAAACTTTACCCAAAACCGAAAACGAAAGGAGGCGAACGCAATGGGTGATGAAACATCTTGGCTGTTGCCGCTGATCGGCGTAATGCTCGTCGGGTATTTCGCCTTGACGACATGGCTCGGGAAAAAAGGCAAAGCCCATAGCGGATCGATGAAAGGCTTTGCCATCGCGAAAGGCAAAGTCAATCCGGCGGTCGTCGGCATGAGTTTTGGCGCTTCTTACGCCAGTGCGAACTTGTTTCTCGGCGTGCCGGGCTGGGCGTATACATATGGCTTGTCGACTTTGTGGTATACGATCGGCTGCTTCGGGGTTACATGGCTCGGCCTGTTGCTGTTCACGAAAACCTTCTGGCGCTACGGGCAGAAAAACGGCGGCAGCCTGACGATTCCTCAGTGGCTCGGCAACCGCTATAACAGCAAAACTTTGCGCGTACTCGTCGCTTTATTGGTGTTGTTCAATATCTATTATATCGTCGGGCAGAATGTCGGCTTAGCCACAATGTTCGAAACAGTCATCGGGATTCCGTATTTATGGGGCATCGCGATCGGCGTCATCATCACCGTCGTCTACGTGAGCCTTGGCGGCGCGTTCGCGCAAATTGTCAGCGACGGCATCCAAGGGGCGACGATGGCGGTCGTGTCGCTGTTATTATTCGTCTCATTATTATGGACGATCGGCGGCGGATGGAATGTATTCGGTACGCTGCAAGCGGAACTTCGCGCGATCGACCCGGCACTTGTTTCGCCGCTGTCGACCGGCGGGCCGTTCTATAGCGGCTTCGCCATCTTGAGCATCCAGTGGCTGCTGTTTTCATTCGTACTGCTGCCGCATTTAATGAATAAAGTGCTGACGGTCGAAAAAGAAGAGGACTTGAGGACCTTCACCTTATCCGCCGGTGTCTCTTTGTTCACTTTGTCGATCTTCTCGGTATTCGCTGGACTTGCAGCACGCATCATCTTGCCGGGGCTCGCGTCTGCAGATAGTGCCATTCCGGCGTATATCATGGAAGCTTTCCCGGTGGTCATCGTCGCGCTGCTCGTCATGGGTTTGATCTCCGCGATCCTGTCAACGACCGACAGCCTGTATCTCGGCATCACCAACAGCATCGGCAACGATTTGTTCAAAGTACTGGCAGTGCCCGTTCTTTATAAAAATAAGAATTTGACGGAACAGGAACTTGACGCCAAAGTGCTGAAAGCATCGAAAGTGTCGCTGGTCTTCATCGGCCTGGTGTCGCTCTATATGTCGATCAACCGGCCGGAATCATTGGCCTTGCTGACCAATTTCGGGACCTCCGCCATCATCAGCGGCATCGCAGCCCCGATCAGCCTCGGCTATTTCTGGAAGCATGCCAACAAATCCGGCGCCATCGCGTCCGTCGTCAGCGGCGCTGGCTGCTATATGATCTTGACGGGCACCAGTGTCATCGAACACGTTTTCCAGGCGATGTTCTTCAGTTCGATTCTCGGCTTCACTTCGATGATCACGGTGAGCCTGCTTGCTGAAACTTTGAGAAAGCGCGAAAAGACTTCTCAGCAAGCGGTTCGTGGATAGTAAAGAAAAGCCCCGAAGTTATTCGGGGCTTTTTACAGAGTGTTGAAGAAGTCTATAATCCGCTATGAATGAAAAAGAAATCACCATTTCTACATTCAAAAATCAATGTGCTATCTGAGTATTTGGAGAAGTGTTCGCTCGTAACCCCTTCTGCTCAATAATGCTACGCATTACTTCGCAAAGATAAGTTCTCACGTAGTTCGATCTTATCTTTCCTGTGGGACTAGCGGGTTTGAGAGACCCAGCAGGCAATGAATGAGTGAAGCTGTGCTGAGCACATTCATTTGCGACGCATCTGCTTGCAGATGTGGGAGCAACGGTTTTAGTGACGAGGAGGCTCGATTCCCGCCCCACGGAAAGCGAGCGATAAGCTTCGGAAAATACGGTTTCCTGAGTTTTTCGACAACCTGAAAAAAGCCCCGAAATCATTCGGGGCTTTTTCTTATCCCGCCAATCTTCGGGGAAAGTTCATAAATCCAAGCGCCTCGTTCTTGTTTCTTCCGTGCAAATGAAATAGGCTGAAAGGAGTGGATGCAATAATTGAGTTCATCTAAAAAGAAAGAAGGAATCATACCTATGAAGAAGACTCTGATTTTATTAAGTGCATTACTGGTTTTGCCGATGACAGCACACGCCCATTCCGTGCTTGAATCGTCTACTCCAGCGGAAGGCTCGGTCGTGGCTGAGCCAATTGAACAGGTGGTGCTCGATTTCAGTGCCGGCATCGAGCAGGGCAGTGCCATGACGATGACGATGGAAGGGACCGCTGTTGATTTCAGTGAAGTCGCCGTTATGGAAGATCAATTGGTCGGTACGCCAGCGCAGGAACTCGAAGACGGATCTTATGTCGTGGAATATGACGTGCTGAGCGAAGATGGCCATCCGATCCAAGGCTCACTAGCTTTTGAATTGCAAGCAGGCGAGCAAGAAGCGGCTCAAGAGGAGCAGGCTGAAGAAGCTGCGCAAGAAGAACAAGCTGAAGAAGCGACGGATGAACAGGAAGCCGAAGAGGCTGAAGCAACGGAATCGGAAGAAACTGAAACTTCGGATATGCAGCAAGCATCAAGCGGAGAACCCGAAGCCCCTTCAGAAGACGCTGGTTCCAGCTTGACCTTGATTATTGCGGGCATCGCCATCATCCTATTGATCGCTGTCGTTGTCTTAATGCGTAGAAAACGATGAATTGGTTGATCGCGTTATCGGATTTTTTCCTTTACGTGGTGCTGGCATTTCTTGCAGGGGACGTCGTCTTGCGTTTCATTCGACCGGAGAAAAAGCCGCTCGTTGAAGTTTCGAAAAAATGGCTCATGCTTGCGCTGGCGCTCATTCCGCTATTACTTGCTCCGCCTGTGTTGCAGCTTATCCTGTTGCTGGCGGAAAGCTTCGGCTTGATGCAAGCGGTGGTGGATGTGGCCACGGAGTTTCGCGCCGGCCAAAGCTACGTATTCGGCGTCTTGATGGCCGTGGCGTGGTTGATTGTGGTGTGGCGCGATGGATCTGCGATATTCCGTGCATTTTGGCTCGTGCTCAGCGTGCTCAACGTGGCGTACGCAAGCCATGCAGCATCGACTGCGGATTGGCAAGGATTTGCCGGGCATGCGCTTCATTTCCTTGCGCTCGTATTATGGGCAGGCGTCTTGATCCACATTGCTTGGTTTTTGCGCGACGGGCGCAATTGGCGCGCGTTTCTTAAATGGTTTACGCCGTTTTCTGTAATTATGATGATCGTTTTGATCGGCAGCGGCATCTGGCTCATGTTATTTTTCGTGGCGCCCGAAGATTACGCGAGTTCGTGGATTTTACCTTATGGACAGCTATTGCTGCTGAAGCATTTGAGTATCATTCCGCTCCTGCTCGCAGCATTCATCAATGCCGTGTTATCCAGAAGTGACGCCCCGAACCGCTCCTGGCTCAAAGTGGAGAGCTGGCTCTTGCTGTTGGTGTTATTGATCACCGCCTTCATGAGCAAGCTCGCCCCGCCGCATAATATTAACGAAACGTTCCGGCTGGAAGGCAGCGCACCGTTTGTCGAATGGTTTGCCGGGCCGCAATATCTCCCGGTGCACGCTTTATGGACGCCGAATATCGATGGCTTTTTGATGATGGCGATCGGCTTGATTTTCCTGGCCTTGCAATGGCTGGGGTATTGCAAGCAACTGCCCGAATGGCTGTCGTTCATCTTCGGCCTCGGGTTTATTGCAGCGACATATACTGGATTGATGTTCAGCTTCTTATTTTAATGAAGGGCCTTGCCGGACATGGCGAGGCTTTTTTGTTGCAAAGAATATTTCGACTATCTGGTAAGCTGTTGAGACTTGTGTATGGTTGGGTTACACTTGCAAAGGTTAGGGATAGATTTTAATAATTCAAAAATTTACATTTTAATAATAAATTTCCAAATATCTTCTTTTATTATTTAACTGATCCTTCACTAATAATTATAGAATGGCGAGGTACGTATAATGGCAGACTTACGGGTGCCCGAAAAGCGCTTCCGTCCTGAATTGGAAGGAATTCGAGCAGTAGCAGCGCTTTTGGTGGCAGTCTATCACATTTGGATTGGGTCGGTTTCCGGCGGCGTCGATGTCTTTTTCATTGTCTCGGGATACTTAATCACGACGTCTCTTTTGTCACGGATGGTGCGTGAAGGCCGCATCAATTATCTGGAAAATCTATTGGGGCTGGCGAAACGGCTGTTTCCGCTGGCCTTTACCGTGCTTGCTGTAAGCGCAGCGTTGTCCATTGCCTTGCTGCCGCTCAGTTCATGGCGCCAGACAATTGCGGAATTGTTTTCATCGATGTTCTATTTTCAAAACTGGCAACTTGCCAACAGCGCCGTCGATTATTTGGCGCAGAATAATACCGCAAGTCCATTCCAGCATTTCTGGGCATTGTCGATTCAAGGCCAATTTTATGTGACATGGCCAATCGTCATTACGCTGGTCTATTTGCTGGCAACAAAAATCCTGAAAACACCGGTGCGCAAAACATTGCTTGCCGTGTTGTCAGTAATTTTTCTTGCTTCACTTAGCTATTCGGTCTATATTACTGCAGTCAATCAGCCGTGGGCGTATTTTGATACGTTTGCGCGTGCTTGGGAGTTCTCGCTCGGCGGAATGCTTGCGCTGTTGCTTCCATACCTAAAATTCCCGAATTTTGTGCACCTCATCATAGGGTGGGTTGGGCTTGCGATCATTGCATTCACCGGCATGGTCCTTCCGGTATCGACCGTGTTCCCAGGATTTGCGGCATTGCTGCCTACTGGAGGAGTGATCCTGGTCATCATCGCCAGTGAAAACGGCCAGGCATTCGGTGTCCAGAAATTGCTTGGCTCGAAACCGTTCCAGTATTTCGGCAGCATTTCCTATGGATTCTATTTATGGCATTGGCCGTTGCTGGTGTTCTACTATGCCTATTTCAATACGGAAACGGTCACAATACTCGGCGGCATCGGCATCTTGGCCATCACGATTGTATTGTCGATCATGACCATTCGTCTTGTCGAAAAGCCGGTGCGCGAGATGCCAGTCAAGCATTCGAAAAAACGTTTATCGAAAGTCCTGGTCGCGTTAATGGCACCGGCCATTTTAGTTGGGCTCTCCTGGGGAGTTTTCGTCCAGGCGAATAGCGGAGGGACAGCAACAATAAAAGATAATCCAGGAGCCCAAGCGGTGTCCGAGAACATTCAACCTTCTGAAGAAGCTGAACTTCAACCTGATTTTTTAACAGCAAAAGAAGATTTGCCGACATTCTATGAAGACATCAATTGCTATTCTACGAATACGATGGGTGCCAATGTCAAAGAATGTTCTTTCGGAGTGACAGAAGACCCCGAACATGTTCTGGCATTGGTCGGTGGTTCGAAATCGGGCCATTGGTTCCCGGCGCTTGAAGCCATTGCAAAAGATTTAAATATGCGTATTGATGTATACAATAAAAATGCTTGCCGCTTCTCGAGTGATGATTTTGATGGCGAGTTAGATGAAGTATGCATGGAGTGGAACGAAAATCTTGAGGAAAAGCTGATTGAAGATCCTCCAGATTTAATTTTCACGACAGCGAATGTAGATTCTGAGGCCGCTGTTCCAAGCGGATATATCGATAAATGGGAAAAATTTGAGAATGTAGCTGAAATTTTTGCCGTACGCGATAATCCGCGTATGGAAAATGACCCAACATTTTGTTTGGACAGTGCGAATTTAGAGGACTGTTCTGTTCAACGCGACAAAGCCTTGGCAGATGAAGTGCCATGGGAGAATACAGAAGGCATCCCGGACAATGTCACGTTTGCGGATATGTCTGAGTATTTCTGCACGGATGACGCGTGCCCGCCTGTGGTCGGCAACGTGCTTGTCTATCGTGATAAACATCATCTGACGACGCTTTATTCGCAAACGATGGGGCCGGCGTTGAAAGAATATCTTGAACCGGTTCTTGAAAATCTAAACTGATGAATACCGAACGCCTTCGGAAGGCAAAACTTCCGGAGGCTTTTTCTATTGCTGGGCTTGGCAGGGAAAATAAGTGCTGCGTCGAAAGAGTTACAAAGGAAATAAAGACGGGAAAAGCGCAGCAAAATCGGAGAGGGGTATGAGGCATGAAACGCAGATGGCCGGTTTTAGCATTGACATCGCTTGGGGCATACGGAGTTTATCGGAAATACAAAGACATGACGCGTCTCGTCAAGCCGACGTGGCCGGAAGTTCGGCGCGCCGGGGAAGTGGAGGAGGCAAGAACGGAGAATCTTCCGAAACCGATCGCCAAGTGGCTGGAGACGATCGGCGCGGTCGGCCGCGAACAGGTGATGGGCGTTTATGTAAAACAAGTGGGCTGGATGAAAACCAAACCCGACCAGGAAGAATGGACCGAATCAACTGCCGAACAATACAGCTTTGTCGAACCGCCGTCGTTTTATTGGAAAGCGCGCATGAAAGTCGATGGGCTGTTCATCACGGGATCCGATAGTTTCCGGGACGGCCGCGCAGGGATGCGCATCCGTTTTGCAGGGCTTGTGCCGATCAACCGGTCAATGCCAGATGGCAAGCTCGATGAATCCGCGTTGCAGCGCTTTTTAATGGAGATGGCTTGGCTCCCGGGACTGGTCTTCAGTCCATACGTACGATTTTTGAACAGTTCGGATCGGTCCGTGGAAGCGGAAATGACCTATAACGGGTCGACCGCCAATGTAACGTTCGAGTTTGATGAAAACGGGCGCATGAAACGGGCGCGGGCGATGCGCTATAAAGATGTCGGCGAAGAGGCCAAGCGCTTGCCGTGCATCGCAGAAGTGCACGAATGGCAAAAAATCGATGGCATCGAAATCCCACGGCGCATCGACATTACCTGGATCATCGACGGCCAAGCGTTTACCTGGTATAAATTCACCGTCGAAGCTGCCAAATTCAATCCGCGTGTTCCGAATGCTTGGTAGACATCAGAAATGTAACAGAAAGTTCTATGTTTTTTGATAAATCATCTTGACCCGAATCACCGCAGGGGGTATCATGTGGGAATACTAAAAATTGCATAGTGAATTCTTATCTAGAGAAGTCGAGGGACTGGCCCGATGACGCTTCAGCAACCAGCCGTTAGGTCAGGTGCTAATTCCAGCAGGCATACGCCTGGCAGATGAAAAGGAACGAGTCCGATATCGTAAAGCCTTCTTTTTCATGGAGGGCTTTTTTTGTTTCATATCGATGCGTCCGCAGCTGCACGGCAAAACAGACGGAGGAGGACGAACCATGTTATTAGAGGAACTGAACAAACGGATGCTGACAGCGGACGGCGCCATGGGCACGCTGTTGTACTCCTACGGTATCGAATACTGCAATGAGGAACTGAACATCCAGCGCCCGGAAGTGATCGAGAAGATCCACCGCGACTATATTGCGGCCGGGGCGGATATCATCCAGACGAACACATACGGGGCGAATGCCCATAAACTGGCGCGTTACGGGCTCGAAGAACAGACCGAAGCGATCAATAAAGCTGCAATCGCCATCGCCAATAAAGCCGCAAAAGACGGCGGGCAATTCGTGCTCGGCACGATCGGCGGCATCCGCGGCATCCGCAAAAGCGATGCGACTTTGGATGAAATCGTCGCCATGGTCGACCAGCAGGCACAGCATCTATTGTCTGGCGATCCGGATGGTTTATTGCTCGAGACCTATTATGATTTTGAGGAACTCGCGGCGACCGTCAGCCATTTGAAAAAACTGACCGACACGCCGCTCATTGCGCAATTGTCGATGCACGAACCGGGCATCCTGCAAAACGGCATGAGTTTGAACGAAGGCTTGAAACGTCTCGATGCGCTCGGTGCGGAAATCGTCGGCGTCAACTGCCGGCTCGGGCCGCACCATACGATCCAGGCATTCGAAGGCGTCGAACTGCCGGAAAAAGCCTTTTTGTCGGCTTATCCGAACGCTTCGCTTTTGGATATCGAAGACGGGCGCATCGTCTATGAATCGGAAGCCGATTATTTCGGCCGTGCGGCGTTGCTGTTGCGCGAAGAAGGCGTACGCTTGATCGGCGGCTGCTGCGGTACGACGCCGAAGCATATCGAAGCGGTGAAAAAACGCATCGGTCACTTGCAGCCGATCACCGAAAAGAAAGTCGAAGAGAAAAAGCCAATTGTCATCCGCGAAGCGGAAGCCTTGAAAGAGACCCCGCTGCACGAAAAAGCGAAAACCGAGCGGACCATCATCGTCGAACTCGATACGCCGCGCCATTTGGATATCGAGAAATTCCTTGAAGGTTCAAAAGCGCTGGACGCAGAAGGCATTGACGCTATCACGATGGCCGATAATTCACTCGCTTCGCCGCGCATCAGCAATATGGCGATGGGCTCGATCATCAAACATAAACAAGATGTCAGACCTCTTGCACATATCACCTGTCGTGACCGCAACCTGATCGGCCTGCAATCGCATATTATGGGGCTCAATGCACTCGGCATCCACGATATCCTTGCCGTTACGGGCGATCCGACCAAAGTCGGCGATTTTCCGGGTGCGACCAGCGTCTATGATGTATCGAGCCTGGAATTGATCCAGCTCATCAAAAAGCTCAATGAAGGTATTTCATTCTCCGGGAAATCGTTAAGGAAAAAAGCGAATTTCTCGGTCGCTGCCGCGTTCAACCCGAACGTTCGTGTGGTGGAGCGAGCTGTTCAAAGGCTCGAGAAGAAAATCGAAGCCGGGGCGGATTATTTCATTTCACAACCGGTCTATACAAAAGAGAAAATTATCGAAATCCACGAGGCGACGAAGCATTTGGACACGCCGATTTTCCTCGGGGTCATGCCGCTGACGAGCATACGAAGCGCCGACTTCCTGCATAACGAAGTGCCGGGCATCAAATTGTCCGAAGAAGCGCTCGACCGCATGCGGGCTTGCGGCGAAGACAAGGACAAAGCGACCGCGGAAGGCATCCAGATCGCGAAAGAATTGATCGATACCGCAGCGGAACTATTCAACGGCATTTATTTGATCACGCCATTTGTGCGCTACGACATGACGGTGGAATTGATCCGCCACATCCGACAACTAGATTCAAAGAAAGCGAGCGATCGTGCCTATGCCTAAACATTTAATTGAACAGCAGCTCGAAAAACGCATTCTGATCATCGACGGCGCCATGGGGACGATGATTCAAAACGCGGATCTGTCCGCAGAAGATTTCGGTGGCGAGGAATACGACGGCTGCAATGAATATTTGAATATTGTCCGTCCCGATGTGCTTGAAGGGGTGCACGACGCTTATTTGGAAGCGGGCGCTGACATCATCTGCACGAACACATTCGGCGGCACCCCAGTCGTCTTGGATGAATACGGGCTCGGCCATCGTGCAGCGGAAATCAATAAACAAGCGGTGGAAATCGCGAAAAAGAGCCAAGCGAAATATTCGACGCCGGAATGGCCGCGCTTTGTTGCGGGCGCACTCGGGCCGACGACGAAAACTTTGTCGGTAACGGGCGGCATTACATTCGACGAATTAAAAGTCGATTTCCAGGTGCAGGCGAAAGCCTTGATCGAAGGCGGCGCGGATCTATTATTGCTGGAGACGAGCCAGGATATGCTCAATGTCAAAGCGGCGACAATCGCAATACGCGATGCCTTTGAAGAAACCGGGGTAGAATTGCCGGTGATGATTTCCGGAACGATTGAACCGATGGGCACGACGCTTGCTGGGCAAACGATCGAAGCATTCTATGTATCGATCGAGCATATCAAACCGCTGTCAGTCGGCTTGAACTGTGCGACGGGGCCGGAATTCATGACCGATCATTTGCGTTCATTGTCGGAACTGTCGACAGGCTATGTCAGCTGCTACCCGAACGCCGGGCTTCCGGATGAGGAAGGGCATTACCACGAGACGCCGGAATCCTTGTCGAAAAAACTGCGCGGCTTCGCTGAAAAAGGCTGGCTCAATGTCGTCGGCGGCTGTTGCGGCACAACGCCTGCACACATCGCGGCGGTACGTGAAGCGGTCGACGGGCTGGCTCCGCGCGAGCGCAATGAAACGAGCCATGGCCATGCGGTGTCGGGCATTGAAGTGCTCGAATACGACGAGTCGATGCGCCCGCTATTTGTCGGCGAACGCACGAATGTCATCGGCTCGCGCAAATTCAAGCGGCTCATTATCGAAGGGAAATTCGAGGAAGCGGCGGAAATCGCACGCGCCCAAGTGAAGAACGGCGCGCACGTCATCGATATTTGCCTGGCAAACCCGGATCGCGAAGAACTTGAAGACATGGTTGCATTCATGCAGGAAGTCGTCAAAAAAGTGAAAGTGCCGCTCGTCATCGATTCTACGGACGAAGACGTCATCGAAGCGTCGCTGAAATTCTCGCAAGGGAAAGCAATCATCAATTCGATCAATTTAGAAGACGGCGAAGAACGCTTTGATGCGGTCATGCCACTCGTCAAAAAATACGGCGCTTCGGTCGTCGTCGGCACCATCGACGAAATCGGCATGGCGGTGACGCGCGAACGCAAACTCGAAATCGCAGAACGTTCGTATCACTTGCTGACGGAAAAATGGGGACTCGCCCCGGAAGACATCATTTTCGACCCGCTCGTGTTCCCGGTCGGAACGGGCGATGAGCAATACATCGGCTCGGCGGTTGAAACGGTGGAAGGCATCCGCCTGATCAAGGAAAAGCTGCCGCGCGCCTTAACGATACTCGGCGTGTCGAATGTGTCGTTTGGCTTGCCGCCGGTCGGCCGAGAAGTATTGAACGCCGTTTATCTATACCATTGCACGCAAGCCGGGCTTGATTACGCCATCGTCAACACCGAGAAGCTCGAGCGCTTTGCGTCGATTCCGAAAGAAGAAGTGAAGATGGCGGAAGAATTATTGTTCGAGACGACCGATAAAAATTTGGCGGACTTCACGGATTTCTACCGCGATAAGAAAAAGGAAAAAACCGAGGACGATATTCCGGATACCGTGCCGGAGCGCCTCGCTTACTATATTTTAGAAGGCACGAAAGAAGGGCTCATTCCCGATCTTGAAAAAGCGCGGGAGATGTACGAAGATCCGCTCGAGATCATCAACGGCCCGCTCATGGAAGGCATGGCCGAAGTCGGTCGATTGTTCAACGATAACCAGTTGATTGTCGCGGAAGTACTGCAATCAGCTGGCGTCATGAAAGCCGCCGTGTCGTATCTCGAAGGCTTTATGGAAAAAAAAGCGGACGATAGTGGAAAAGGCAAGGTCATTCTCGCGACGGTCAAAGGCGACGTGCATGATATCGGCAAAAACTTGGTCGATATTATTTTGTCGAACAACGGCTTTAAAGTAATCGATATCGGCATCAAAGTGACACCAGCAGCACTCATCGAAGTGATCCGCAAAGAACAGCCGGATATCGTCGGTTTGTCGGGGCTGCTCGTGAAATCCGCCAAGCAGATGGTGCTGACAGCACAGGATTTCCGTGAAGCGGATATCGACGTGCCGATTTTAGTCGGTGGGGCAGCCTTGTCCCGACGCTTTACCGAAACGAAAATCGCCGCTGAATACAACGGCCCGGTCATTTACGCCAAAGACGCGATGCAAGGACTGGACCTTGCGAACCGCCTGCAAAGCGGCGCGAGAAAAGCGGTCTTGCTCGAAGAACTCGGCGTACAAAAAGAAAAGCGCCAAGCGCAAGATGCCGCGCGCGCAGAAAAAGGCGCTGTCGCCATTTTGGAAAAGCCGGTCAAGACCGTTCGCGAAGATGCGCCAGTGTACGTGCCGAATGATTTGCGCAGGCATGTATCGAAAGAGTATTCAGTCGCGCATCTATACCCGTACGTCAATATGCGCACATTGATCGGCCATCACTTGGGGCTCCGCGGCTATAGCGACAAACTGTTGCAGCAAGGCGACGCACGGGCGGTGGAACTGCACGAACTCGCGACGAAGTTTCTCCAGTCAGGAATACTGAAGCCGGCAGGGATGTATCAATTCTTCCCGGCGCAATCGGACGGAGACGATGTCATTATCTACGACCCGAAAGACGCTCAAAAGGAAATCGAGCGCTTCACCTTCCCGCGCCAAGCTAAAGCGCCGTTCTTGTGTTTAGCCGATTACTTGAAATCAACCGCAAGCGGCGAGATGGATTACGTCGCGTTCATGCAAGTGACGGCAGGACACGGCGTCCGTGCAGAAGCGACGCGCTTGAAAGAGGCAGGGCGTTTCCTGGAAAGCCATGCGCTGCAAGCGACTGCTTTGGAACTGGCGGAAGGTTTCGCAGAGCGCATCCATCAGGAAATCCGCGACCAATGGGGCTTCCCGGACGCAACGGATTTCTCGATGCGCGACCGGTTCGCGGCGAAATACCAAGGACAGCGTTTCTCGTTCGGCTACCCGGCTTGCCCGAACCTGGAGGACCAGGCGAAACTGTTTGGCCTCATCAAACCGGAAGACATTGGTGTCCACTTGACGGAAGAATTCATGATGGATCCGGAAGCATCGGTTTCGGCGATCGTCTTCGCCCACCCGGATGCGCGTTATTTCAATGTAGAATAAAGGAAACGGACCAGGGGAGCCTGGTCCGTTTTTAGTTTGTCAAGAAATTTCATCAGCTTAGTCACGTTCCGTTCCAGCCGGACGCTTTCCGCGGGGTGGGAATCGAGCCTCCTCGTCACTAACAACGTTGCTCAACTCTCACTGCGTTCGAGCATTGCAAATGAATGTGCTCAGCGATGCTTCGCTCATTCATTGCCTGCGGGGTCTCTCAAACCCGCTGTGACCCGCTGGAGTCGCCGGCTTCCACTTCACTAGGATTAGCAGTTGCTTTTACAAACCAATTTCAGTTGGAATAATACTTAATTTATACCATCGCTCGTAACTATTAAGAAGGAAAAGGTAGGGATTCTTTTCAATCTCCAAAAACGGGCCAGACCCCGGTCCGTTTTTTCTATGGGCTCGAGTGGTATGATGAAGAATAGAGAGTTAAAGGAGGTGCGGACGTATGACCGTCTTGAATATTTTGGATTACTCGCCGATTGATGAAGGCGAAACGGCAGCTTCCGCGCTGCGTTCCACTGCGGAATTGGCAAAACTGGCAGATCGATTGGGTTATAAACGCTATTGGGTCGCGGAGCACCATCAAGTGTTTTCCGTTGCCGGCAGTTCGCCGGAAATGCTGATGATGCATCTCGCGACACTCACCGAACGTCTGCGCATCGGCTCGGGCGGCGTCATGCTGCCGCATTACAGCGCCTATAAAGTAGCGGAGAATTTTCGTCTGCTCGAAGCGCTGCACCCGAATCGGATCGATCTCGGCGTCGGGCGTTCGCCGAGCTTTCGGCTCGTCAACCAGGCGCTCAATGAATCCAAAGGAAAGCGCGTGCCCTACGCCCAGCAGCTCATCGACCTGGAGAAATATTTCACTGATGACCTGGACACGGAACACCGCTTCCAGAAACTAAAAGCGACACCAGTGACGGAGACAGCGCCTGAATTGTGGCTGCTCGGGACAGGCGAAGGCTCTGCGAAACTCGCGGCTGAACGCGGCATGGCATATGCCTATGCACATTTCGCGCGCCCTGAACAAGCAGGCATCGACGCGATCAAACGCTACCGGGAAACCTTCGTCCCGTCCGATTTGCGTGAACAGCCGCATGTCGCCATCGCTGTTTTCGCCATTGTCGGCGATACGGAACAGCAAGCCGAACAACTCGCCAAAGCATTCGACCTGTGGCTGTTGTTCGTCGAATCGGATTTCCAGCCGCCGTATTACCCGTCGGTTGAAACAGCTGAAAAGCGGCGCCTCAGTGCAGCCGAGCAAGAACGCGTCGAACGCAACCGGAGCCGCATGCTCGTCGGCACGGCCGAACAAGTCAAGCAGCAAATCGAAGCCGTCGCCGAACAGTTCGAAGCCGATGAAATCACCATCATTCCGAATATTGCCGGCCATCAGGCACGCATGGATACCGTGCGTTTACTGGCGGAAGCATTTAACATGAAGTGAGGTAGTAAAAAGTCGGAATTTTTAAGTGCTCGCTTCGTATACTAAAAATTACATTTTGAATTGTCTGAATGGACATCGACACTCAGGCACTGCCTATCGTTTGATAAACAAAACCGCCAGGAATTTTCCTGGCGGTTTTTGTCTGGAAAGGCTGAGAAAGAATGGCGAAGCTGTCGGCCGAGAACAAGCGATTGTTCCTTATTGCTGTGGCTTGGTCCAAGTAACTTTCCCGTCGTCCTCGTCAAATTCAATGATGACATCTGTGACATTCTTTATCTTTTCTTTGAGTTGTTGTTCAATATAATCCCGGATATCATCTGCTTCTTCAATCGTCATTGACGGGTCTACTTCCACCTTGATTTCGATATGCAGGCTGTCTCCTTCTTTAATAGCATATAAATCTTGAATATCCCTTATTTGGGGATGCTCCATGATTTTGCTGCCAATGCGTGCCTGCAAGCCGAGATCTGCCACTCCGAGAACGCCGGCTGCATTGTCGAGGAAAATTCGGCCTACGACTACAACAAGCGAAATCCCGATGATGATGGAGGCATAGCCGGTTGCGCTATGAAATGGAGTGTAGGTGGAGACGACAATAGCCAATAATGCCAATAACGCTCCGCCGACCGCCACATTGTCTTCTAGAAAGACCAGTTTGGTGGCTGGTTTTGCTTCTTTGGCATGTTTGTAACTTGCCGGAATGATTTTGAAGCCGCTGACTTGATCTTTCGGTAAATGTTCAGTGATTTCTTTCATGGCTTTATAAAGAACTGCGGCTTCGAGCATGGCTGCTGTTCCCAAGACGCCAATGTTAAGCCAGAACCACTCCTCAGAATGAGTGGCATCTGAAATGTGGTGGATTCCTTCTACAATCGTTTCATAGGCAAGTACCCCGACTACCAGGACCGCACCTAATAAAACCAGGTTCACTAAACGTCCAAATCCGCCCGGAAACCGTTCTGTTGGTTCTTTCTTGCTCAGTGCAGACCCAATGAATACAAAAAACTGGTTAGCGGCATCGCCGTAACTATGCATCATTTCTGCAAACATGGCGACGTTACCGGTGATAAGGTAAGCTGCAGTTTTGATAATGGCAACAATCGTGTTGACAATTGCTGCCCATAATGCCGATTTCGTACCGAATTTCAGCAACCCGATAAATTCTTTCATGATGTCTGCCTTCTTTCCAGAGAAATTATAAGTTTATGTAATTTTATTCCCTTAATGGCGGCTATAAAACGCATTGCTTGCAAGTATAGGAAAGGTTCTCGGAGAAAAATCCCAGGTGTGTTGCTGCTTCACCTGTTACAAGCTGCTAGGCGTAGGTAACTGCATTTTGTGACAAAGATGCATCATTTTGCGCAATTAGTTGACCTTTGATTCCAGCCGTGAAACTATAGAAACAGCACACTAGAGAGGAAGATCGAGCGATGAAAAACAACTGGTTATGGCCGGTGATGGCAGCCGGGCTATTCATTTCAGCTTGCAGCGCAGAAACGGCTCAACAGGAAACAGAAAATCCAACCGATACGGCATCTGAATCAACGGAAGAAACCGAAACGGCTTCAGTTGTCGACAGTGCGGCAATGGAGCTGGAAGTTCCGTTTGATGGCGTCATGGATCATGTCCATGGCATGGGTTATATCGAAGAGAACGGCGGCTTGTATTTCGCATCCCATCACGGCTTAAAAGTGTATCGCGACGGGAAATGGACTGAAATTGAAGACCAATACCACGATTTCATGGGCTTTAATGCAACGGCGACTGGTTTTGTCTCGTCAGGGCATCCAGATATGCAATCCGGGATGCAAAATCCGTTCGGTATCAAACGCAGCGATGACGGCGGCGAAACTTTCGACGACCTCGGATTTGAAGGGGAAACGGATTTTCATGAAATGGCAGCCGGCTATAATACTAACAATTTGTTCGTCTTCAACCCGCAGCCAAATTCCGAAATGGACGCTGGCTTCCACCGAAGCGATGATGCCGGCGAAACCTGGCAGCAGACAGCGGCAGAAGGGCTGGAAGGGAAAGTGACGTATCTCGCAATGCATCCCGATGATTCAATGATGATCGCAGCGGTATCAAACCAGGGAATTTTCTTGTCTGAAGACGGCGGCGAGAGTTTCACGCGCATCACGGAAGGCGAACTCGGAACCGCCGCATTCTTTGGTGAAGACGCGCTTTATTACGGCACGTACAGCGAAGAGGCAAAACTGGTGAAACGTGATCTGTCGGGCGGCGAGCAGGAGATTTCCTTGCCGGATATGACGGAAGACGGCGTTGTTTACCTGGCGCAGCATCCTGAGAATGCGGAGCAACTGTCGATTTATACAGCGAAAGGGCACGCATGGCTGACACAGGATGCCGGTGAAAACTGGGCACAAATCTTAAATGCAGGGCAAGTGCAGTAAACAGCAAGTTAATGAATAGATTATCTAGCGGCAGTTTAGCATGACAAACGATGAACACCCGCCCTCAAAACTGAGGGCGGGTGTTTTTTACGTCAGCAAAGCTTTTCCGGAAATGGAACGCGCACAATGAATGCCGCTTGCAGCGACGCCGATTGTGCCGCCGCCCGGAAAGATATGGTCGCCTGTCAAATACAATCCCGGCAGCCCGCTGTGATGCGAGATCGATTTGAACAATGCCGCATCCAAAGTTTGCGCGAAGCCGCCCACATAGCCGTTCGGCCGTCCGGTATAATGCTGCCAGGCAAGTGGTGCGCCGCTTTCGACATGGACGATCGCCGAGCGAAAGCCCGGGATATGTTGTTCAATCAAATCCAGCATACGCTCCGAAAGTTCGGTGCGCATCGCTTCGTAATCCTCCTGCGACTGCCAATAGACCGGCTTCGAATGCGTCGAAATGGTTACGGTCTGGAAGCCTTCGGGTGCGCGCAGCCGGTCATCCATGCGCGACGCCGACATGAAGAAATGATGCCCTTCATCCATGGCCGCACCGCTTGAGAGCTGGCGGAATTCAGGGAGAGGTTCCATGAGTTTCTCCGTGTCGAGTGCCAAGTACAAAGTCAAAGTTGTCCACGTTTCGGTATCGATGACTTCTTGCAGCGGGCGTTTTAATCGGTGGTGATGATCAACCGGCAACAGCTCGGTCAATAACTGGATCGGCGCATTGAAGACGACGGCATCCGCTTCGTATACATTGCCGCGCTGGTCGCTCGCGTGCCAGATGCCGTCTTTGTGTTCGAGTGTCTGCACGGTGCGCGGCTTTTTCACTTTGCCGCCATTTTCTTTGATGCTGTCCGCCATCACTTCGGCGAAACGATACAAGCCGCCTGGGACGTAATAAGCGCCTTCGTGGTAAATATCGAGCGCCACTGCCGCAAGCAGATACGAGACATCTTCCGTTGTTGTCTGCATGCTGTCGATCAGCAGTCCATCCAGCACATGGCGGAACGCATCGAGTTCGTCGAGACCGTGCTTTTTCAACACGTCGCCAAGTGTCAGCTGGAATTTTGGCAGCAGGCGCAAATGAACCGGGCGCAAGGCTTTCGTGAGCGCCGCCCATTCCCTTACATTGTCAGGCGGCAGCGCCGGAAGCGGCCCCATCAAGGTGCGGGTGATGCGTGCCGTGCGGTACAGTTCCGCATAGAACGACAGGATGGCGGTTCGGTGCTCTGGAAAATGATCAGCGAGTTCCCGCACATGCCTCCTGCGGTCTTTATGGAAAACGAAGGTGCCTTTCGGATGGATCATTTCCATCACCCGCTCGAGCGGTTCGAGTTCCATTTGCTTTCCGAGACGGCGGAATACGCGTTCATGAATACCGCCAGGCTCGAGTCCCATGCCGAGCGTGGCGCCGACCGGAAATAAATACGGATGGCGCTTGTATTTTCCAGCGCAGCCGCCGAGTTCTGCTGCAGCTTCGAGCACGGTCACTTCATAGCCTTCTTTTGCCAGTAAGGATCCGGCCGTCAATCCGCCGATGCCAGCACCAACGACCAATATGCGTTTTGTCATCATGTCCCCTCATTTCTCCCATGAAAAAACGCCCGGCAGTTCAGCCGGACGCGTGTCTCTTATGCCACTTGTCTGCAAGCTTCTGCGCATTTCAAGCAAGCTTCCGCACATTTTTGGCAATGCTCATGGTCATGTTTTTTGCATTCATTTCCGCATGCTTCACAAATCTCCGCGCATACTTTCGCGAGCTGTGAGACGAACGGCGAGTTGCGTTCAATGGCTTGTGCCAAATAGGCGCACATGTCGGCGCATTCGCGGTCGAGCCGGATGCACTCGGCCATCATTTTCACATCGTCTTCTTTCAGGCAAGCATCGAAACAATGATTGCACGCCACCATGCAGTCATGGAGTGTCTTGGACAGTTCTGCGTGTTTTGCATGTTCTACCATTCTGAAAAACCTCCTATAAGAATTATGATCATTCACTTATTCTTTGGATTTCCCGACTGGCAGAAAAATAAACAACTAGCAGTGCAAGCTGCCAAGAAACTCTTGATAACCGTATTTTCCGAAGCTTATTGCTCGCTTTCCATGGGCTCGCGCCCAAGCCTCCTCAGTCGCCTTGAAACCCTTGTGCTCCCACATCTGCGTGGCAGATGCGTCGCAAATGAATGCGCTCAGCTAAACTTCGCGCATTCATTCCTTGCGGGGTCTTGGTCGTCTCGCTATTCCACAGGAAAGATAAGGTCGAACTACGAAAGACATTATCTTTGCGAACGTAATGCGCAGCATTATTGAGCAGAAGGGTTTACGAGCAAACGCTTCTCCAAATACTCAGATAGACCATTGGTTATTAAATGTCGAAAAGCAAAGGTTTTTTTGACTTATAGCGGATTGCGAACTTATTCAACACTCTGCAGCAGATGGTATTCTATCCGTTTTTGCGCAGCCCCGGCTTTTGTTCAAGTTCTTTCATGCGTTTGCGAAATTCGTCTTCCGACAGCTCGCCGCGTGAAAAGCGTTCTTTCAATAACCGCGCTTCGTGATGGGGGGCGGGCAGTTTATGCGGTTTATGGCGAATGAAAAACAATACGAGGCACAAAACGATAAGCACGACCATCAAAGCGACGAGCACAGTAAAGAGCCAGAACATAAGCGTTCACTCCGTTTGTTTTCTTTTCTTTTAGTTTACTCTATTAAATTGAAAATTTCGTCTTTTTAATACGGAGAAAATAAATCCATGTAAGATACTGGATATGCTAAGATTATGGATAATTCAAAAAGGGGGAAGCGGCATGTTTATACATAAGATTGATGAGGAATTGGCGTTGAAATTGGTCGAGATGCAAGATGCGGAACGGATTTTTGAATTGACGGATCGTTCGCGTGCTGCACTGAAGGAATGGCTGCCATGGCTCGATCACACGAAAACCGCCCTGGATACGAAAAATTTCATCCAGTCGGGCGCCGAAAGTTTCGCACTCGGCAAAAGCTTGAATTGCGCAATCGTCTATCAAGGTGAATTGGCCGGAATCGCCGGCTTCAACGAAATCAATGAAGCGAAACAGACAGCCTATATCGGCTATTGGCTCGACACCGAATACCAGGGGAAAGGTATCATGACAAGGGTAGCCGGAGCGCTGACGGATTATGCGTTAACAGAGCGCGGGCTCAATAAAGTCGAGATCCGCGCAGCGGTCGGCAACGTGAAAAGCCGCAACATCCCAATCCGCCTCGGCTTCACGGAAGAAGGCATAATCCGCCAAGGAGAATGGCTCTACGATCATTTCGTCGACAGTGTCGTCTACGGCATGCTGAAATCGGAATGGCCATCTGAAAAAGGCGCGTAAAGTTCTCGTTTCTTTTTTCAGAGTTTTGAAGAAGACTATGACCCGCTATGAATCAAAAAGGGAATCACCTTTTCTGCAATCAAACACCAATGAACTATCTGAGTATTTGGAGAAGCGTTTGCTCGACTCCTGTGGAATAGCGAGACGACCGAGACCCCGCAAGGCGCAAGGCGACTGAGGAGGCTTGGGCGCGAGCCCACGGAAAGCGAGCGATAAGCTTCGGAAAAGACGGTTTCCCTGAGTTTCTCGACAACACAGACAAAGACGCGTGAACTTCACGCATCTTTTTTTGCGCAATGTTTCCCACAGCCTTCCTCATTTAGTAAAATAAGAAGGAAACTAGAAATACAGGAGGAATACTATTATGAAGCATTTTCTACTCGGCCTTCTCGTATCAGGCCTGATTGCACTCATCGCTTTCCTGGCGGATGACTGGGCGCTGTTGTTCCCGATCGCTGGCGCAGTCGCCGTCATCGCACTCGTCTGGGCGGTCATTTCGTCCATCACGGCAGGCAAGCAAGTGAAATCTTCATTCAACACGAGTTCTGAACGCCGCCGGGCACAGCAGGCGCGCAACGCCAAAGTGAAAAACCTCGTGTTGTTCGCGTTGCCCAATTTGGTCTTGGCGCTCGTCGGATTGTTCATACTTTCCTAAACGAAAGAGGGGGATGTCATGCTCAGCTATTATAGTTCCTTGTCCGCGGAAGTGTACGACCTCGATAAGCCGATCGGCAAATCGTTCGGCGATGTCGAGTTCTACAAGGAGCGGCTTGCTGGAAATGAAGGGCGCATTTTAGAACCCGCTACAGGGACCGGCCGCTTGCTCGTGCCGCTGCTGGAAGACGGCCTTCACATCGACGGCTTTGACAGTTCGCCTGAAATGCTCGATATTTGCCGCGCCCATTGCAAAGAACGCGGCTTGCATCCGAAATTATTCGAAGCGGATATGGAAACTTTCCGCATCGACGTCGAATACGATGCCATCATTTTGCCTGCAGGAACGTTCCAACTGCTTGCGGGGCGCGAACAGGCGATCAAAGCCTTGAAAAATTTTCGCAAACACTTGGCGCCAGGCGGCCGTCTGCTTGTCGACTTGTACGTTCCGCAAGGCTTTGAAGTCGACCGGCCGAGAACACGGACCTGGCAGACGAAGGCCGGCGAAGTCATCACGCTTGAGAGCAAGACCGTCGAAGTCGATTGGATCAAGCAGTATTCCGTCTCCCATAACCGCTACGAGAAATGGCAAGGCGGCAAGTTGATCCAAACCGAACTCGAACGCTTCCCGATGCGCTGGTATGGCGTCGAGGAATTCAAGCTGCTGCTTGGTAGTCAAGGGTTTGAAGACATCATCGTCTCGTCCAATTACGAATACGGGCAATACCCGAAAAATGCTCAGCATGCCGTTACCTTTGAAGCAATCGCACATATTTGAAGACCAAAAGCTGTTTGGAGAAAAAATCCAAACAGCTTTTTATTTGTCTGAAATTTTATGTATGGCTGGCTGATGGTGTTTCATTCCACTCATGAGAATCTAAAGTGAAACTGCAGATTTTCGAAAAAGTTAGATTTGCAGCTAATTCGGGTAAACTCGTAAAGGTCTGGAAGTAAAATCGCTGTAGCCACAATCATAGGAAGTTTCTAGATAAGCGAGGCTTTCAGACAGAAAGAAAAGGGGGATCGAGCATGATTACAATACATAAAACCTCTGCTGGCGGAGATTTACAAACAATTGATAACTTCGAGAAGAATAGTTGGATCAATATGGTGGCGCCTTCACAAGAGGAGATCAGGGGAATAGTAGAACGCTTCAATATCCCCATTGAATTTTTAGAAGACCCATTGGATTTAGAAGAAAGCGCACGGATTGAATATGACGAAGAGACAAATTGCACATTGATCATTAACGACCTTCCGATTGTCGATGATAACAGCCCGCAGCTCGACTCTTATATTACGATCCCCATCGGCATCATTTTAGGGGGAGATTTCATCGTCACCATTTGCAGCCAAGCGACGAACTCCGTGGAAAACGTCATCAAGAAAAACGTGAATACGTCGATGAAAAATCGCTTTGCGCTCGAAGTGTTATTGTCGATTTCTACCCAGTACATAGTGAAGTTGAAGAAATTGAACAAACAGCGCCTTAAAATTGAAAGTAATTTGAAGGATTCTTTAACGAACAAGCAACTCTATAAGATCATGGAGATCGAAAAAAGCTTGGTGTACTTCCTGACCTCATTAAAAGCGAATGGCGATGTCATCACGAAGTTGTTCCGGACGCATTCCATCAAATTGTACGAAGACGATGAAGACTTGTTGGAAGATGTAAAAATTGAAAACAACCAAGGAATTGAAACGACTGAGCTGTATACCAGAATCTTGGACAGCATCACGGGATCGTATTCTTCGCTTATATCGAATGAATTGAACAACACCATGAAAACCTTGACCCTTTTCACGGTTTTCTTAACTCTTCCGACCTTGATCTTCAGCTTTTTCGGCATGAATGTAGCCTTGCCGGTTTCCGGGCAGGAGCCTGGTTCATGGATTACGACACTGGTCCTATCCGCCATTTTGATGCTTGTGATCGCCGTTTCTCTATGGAAAAGAAGGATATTCTAATTTCGTATAGTATTTTCCGAAGCTTATCGCTCGCTTTCCGAAGCTTATCGCTCGCTTTCCGAAGCTTATCGCTCGCTTTCCGCGGGCGGAAAGCGAGCCTCCTCGTCACTGCGTTCCTGCGGGGTCTCTCAAACCCGCTTTTCTCGCAGGAGTCGAGCGAACGCTTCTCCAAATGCTGAGATAGTTCATTGGTTTTTGATTGCCAAAAAGGTGATTCCCTTTTCGATTCATAGCGGACCATGGACCTCTTCAACACGCTAAAAAACGCCTGGAGATAAATCCAGGCGTTTTTTATATGTTTTTTAACTGGGATTCATCAATAAAAATTAGAGGGTTAGTAGCAGGCGGGGCGAATGTATATACTAACAATCGACAGTGCGGATCTATGCCGCTTGCCATTACTGCTGCCTTGGCCATGAGAATTCATCGTCAAAAAAGGAGTGTAGAACATGGAGGAAAAAGAAATAATCCCGTTCCAATCGTCTCCGGTACGACCGATTTTCGAAAAGTTTTCAAGTGCGCGTGATGTGTCGCTCGTCTACGGCGACCCGATCGAGATGCAGGGCAGGACCATCATTCCAGTTGCGAGAATCCGGTATAGCGTAGGAGCAGGTGCTGGCGGCGGCTATGAGCGGGAAGACAAAGATTCGGAATCGCCAGGCTTCGAGGAATTCGAAGGCGGCCACGGGGAAGGGGCAGGCGGCTCGTTCTCAGTGAAACCCGTCGGCATCTACGACGTGACAGCGGACAAGACCTTCTACCGGCCCATTGTGCCGATTGAGCTCATTGTCATGTTGCCATTGATGATGACCGGACTTGGGTTCTTGATGGCATCCAGCCAGAACAAAAGCAAAGGCGGCAAGCACAAAAAGCGCATGCAAGCCGGGAAACGCTGCGAAAAGAAAGGGAAAGGCAAGAAGGTGAAAGGGTTGGGGCATAGCGGTTAATGAAGCACAAAATACCCTGAGGCAATCAATTGATTGCCTCAGGGTATTTTGGTGTTAGGGTGTTCAGGCTTTCCGTGTCAGCAGAAAGGCCGTAATCCAGGACGCGACCGGGATGACCAAGGCAATTCCGATGCCGGCGCATAAAATCGTAATCATCTCGGCGGCGAAAATCTTCGAATTGATGATGTCGCCAAGTGAATAGGATAGGTCCTTAAACCAAATCAGCAAGGCCAGATAACTGCCGAAAAAAGCGAAGAACAGAGTATTGGTGCTCGTGCCGAGAAGGTCGCGCCCGATGGCAAATCCAGCATGCACCAGTTCGCGACGGCTGATGCCGGGATTATGCAAATGAACTTCGCGCATCGGCGAAGTGATCGATATGGAGATATCGGTGATTGCACCGATGGTACTGATGATGACGACCGTTGCGGCAAGCTCGGTGAAACTAATGCCGATATAAAGGGAGAACATGCTGAGTTCGTCGACTTCCTCTTCTCCGAACCCATTGATCATCGTTAAATCAGACATAAAGAGGATAAAGAGTAAGAGCACGATCATCGTCACGACGGTCGATAAAAAAGCCGCGATGGTCGTGCGGTTGATGCCGTTAATGAAAAATAAATTGACGCAACTGATGAGGACACAAGCGAGGATGACCCAAAGGATCGGGTCATTGTCAGGGTTGCTCATCATGTAGACAGTAAACAGCAGGACCAGGAAATTGATGAATAAGCTCAGAAAAGAGACGGCGCCTTTTTTCCCGCCAATCATCACCATGGCCATGCACAACATGACGGCTAATATAATCAATACATTCATTGGGCCGCCTTCTTTCGTTCAAGGAAGAAAAGGGAAGTGTAAATGCCGATGGGAATAGTCAGCACAATGCCCAAACCACCTGCGAGCGCGCGGGCGATTTCCAAAGATAAACTGATCGAAAACGCAAATGGCCAAGCGGCACCATTTGCTAAATACAGCAGCAACATCGGGATTGAGCCGCTAATGTAGACGAAAAACAAAATATTGGCCATCGTTCCCATAATGTCTTTGCCGATATCGATTCCGGAATTTTTCATCGCTTCGATGGAAATGTCTGGATTTTTTTCGTAGAGCGCGAAGATTGAAGCAGACATCGTGATGCCGACATCCATCACAGCACCAAGCGAGCCGATGAACAAGCCTGCGATGAAAACCACTTCATAAGGACGGGAAAGAAATTGCATTTCTTCATAGTTCAAGCCATTGCCGCCAGAAGCCCAGATGGCAAAACAAGCGAGTGCTAAAGCGGTAATTACCCCGAGCAGCGTCGAAACGATCGCTGCATAGGTCTTTTCATTGAATCCATTGACGAGCAAGAGGGAAGTGACCGTAAACAGTAAGACGCTGACGCCTGCGACCAACAGCAAATTGGTGTTTTCCGTTTGAATATAGACATCCAGCGCATAAGATAAAATGACCGTATTGATTGCCAAACTTATAACAGAATAGAAGCCCTGCATTTTCCCGACCAACAGTAAAATGAAAATGAAGGCCCATGTCAGCGCAACGATGTATTTATCGCGCTTAACATTATCGATCGTTCCAGATAGCGCATCGCCGTTCCCTGGCGAGCCGTCGATAAAGATGAACAAGTCCTGGCCGGTCCGGTATTCATGATCATTGGCGCCGGACAAGGAATAGTCATTATCGAGTTCGATAGCCTGTCCTTGATAATCGCCATTTTGGATTTCTCCTTGAAGTCGCTGGGTATACAGAATATCTTCATTGCCATATATATCAGTGAGTTTCTTTGTTTCCTCGACCGTTGCGGCTGTGATTTTTGCAATCGGCTGGCCATAGAATCCATAATTAAAATTAATGAAATACATGGATCCGGCGAAACTGAGCAGCAAAGCTGCATACAGGAAAAACTTCAATGTAGATGTATTTTTGAGCCATTGCTTCATTCAGGGAGCCTCCGATTCGATGCGCTTTAAAGGAAAGGTGCTATACTTTCTCAGTTGATTGTAGCAGAGTTTTCCTGGATTTTTCGATTCCTCATTTTTCGAATGATTTTTAACTTTTCGTTCCGGCGAATGTCCTGTGCAAAAAAAACCGCACACGTGGAAATATCCAGATGTGCGGTTCATTTACATTTCAGGATTGCCGATAGAGAACGGCAAGGAAGATGATGAATTTATGTTCTGACCGTACTTCTATCTTGTTCCGTATATTTTCGATAGGAAGTGAATAGGATTTTTAGCAAGCGCTGAATAATGCAATAATAGGCTCTTCAGAAGAAACAATATCCACTTGATGCTCCATGCAGAAAAAGCCGTAATGCTTATAATGGATTGTTCTTTGACGTTCTTGCTCTTTTATATTTATCCGTTGTGTTAAATAAGTAAGGAGATCGGACTGTTGGTAAATCCGTAATGCGTGTCCTGTATGTGTATCCGCAGCATAAGGTGCAGTAAAGTCTTCACAAGTTACGGAATAGATGGCATATGAATGGAAATCAATATGCCATCTGTCCATTGTACCGGGGAGATTCAAGAGCAGGTCTGTTTCATTCTCGCTGCCACGCAAAAAAATCCGCAATGCTGCGTCCGAAAGTCCCGTTTCTGCAAATCCTTCGAAGGCTATAAAGTAATCGTCGTGCCTTAGCAATTTATCAGCTCTCATTATTTCGTCCTTTCTTTAAGTCTCCACTTATATATCATTTCGATAACGATTTGAAAATTCCTCGCTCTGAATTGAGAATTCAAAAACAATATAATTCATTAATGGCAAGGTTTAGAGGAACGGTTAGCCGCTCCTTTAACAGTTGAAATGTGTTTTGCAAAAACTTAGTGACGCTATACTTTAAATATTTGATATCCATATATATGCATTTTTATATAGTTTTTGGAAAAATATCCACTAAAAAGCTTTAAGGAATCAGTCGACGGGGTACGTGAATAGCAAGGAGGCGTTATGAGTGAGGAATATAAATAAAATGGCTGGAATGACTTTTGCCGTATTTGTACTCGCAAGCTGCCAAGAAACTGAAAATCCATCGCCTAGCACAGAGGACTCAGATTCTCCAAGTGAAACAACACCTGACGTAGAAGAAACAGTAGAAGCAAAGGAAAGTAACGAAGATAGCCAAGACAATGAGGATAAAGAAGCGTCGGATGACTCGAGTGACAGTACAGATGACGATGCTTCAGATGGCTTTGAAGAAACTCAGGCGAGTCCATCCTATTCCATCGAGACATATTCATATGTCACAGAAACCGGCTATCTTACCGCATTCAACATTGAACGCGGTGAGGATGAAGAGGGCATAGCTGAAAAAAGCTTGATGCAATCTCTGATTGAAAGCGATCCTACCACATTAGAAATTCTGGGATCTTATGCTGAGTTGACTGTGGATATGCCGAAGCTTAACGTGAAATTTACTGAAGAGGATGGAGGTGCATTATCCACAACTTCTGCGCAAACGACCTTTTTCTATAGTTCATTGTTTGGAATCAGTGATCTCTATGGCATTGAAGAAATTGTGTTTACCAATCCCGAGGGCGAAGAAAATGTCATTGTAGCTCAGCGCTTAGTGGACAAGCCCTTGATTGTTGAAGAAGAAAGAGGAATTTCGCGCGGTTACTATACAATCTACGATAAAGAGCTGGAGCAGACCAATTTCTTAGCTGGCGTGGATGTGGGTGAGCAAGTGGCGGATGAAAACGGTGAACCCTTGTCCTTTCCTGAAACAGTGGAAGCGATGAAGACAGCGGATCAGGAAGGGGCCACTTACTCATCAGCCATGGTGGAAGGATTGGAAGTGGTTGACGCCTCACTCGAAAACGATACGGCTACAGTTCGCTTCACTTCAGATGAAGAGACAGTCACAGAACCCGACCTGATCGTCTTCGAAACCGCAATGCAATTGGCAGCCCTTGATTTTCAGGCAGAGCAACTTCGTTTAATAAACGAAACCTTAGAAGAAAGCATCACGTACCCATTTGCGATGAAGTAAAGATTTGCCCAGAAAAAAGCCCAGAGATCATGTCTCTGGGCTTTTTATATTCACATATTATTCAGCTGGAGTGCCGGGTTCGATCTCGTAGGATTTCTGAACGGTTTCGTTGCGCTCGCCCAGTCCTTCGTTGGTCGTTTTGCTCCACATGCCTTCCATGCGTTCCTTGACTTGTGGAATCATTTTTTCCGGAATGACGTTGCGGTATTGATTCGTTTCCCCAAGGATCACTTTGACCGATGGTTCAGTAACTTCTTGCGGGTCGAATTGTTCGTAAGGGAAAGCGGCTTTCTCGTAGTCGAAGACCGTGTTTTCTGAATCGGACTGCCAGTTTTTCCATGTTTCAAACTCGCGGTCATTAAAGCCAGTCAAATATGGCCCTGGGTTGATGGTTGCCACTTCCACATTGAATTCCTGCAGCTCTTTGCTCAAGGCATCCGCGAAGGCTTCAGTTGCGTGTTTCGTTCCGCAATATGGCCCCATCAACGGATCTGCCATCAAGCCGGATACAGAAGAGACGAAGACGATACGGCCGGATTTCTTTTCGACCATTTGGCGCGCAAATCCTTTCGTCAATAAGGTCGGACCAAAGAGGTTGACCTCGAATTGGTGGCGCAAGTTTTCTTCAGGAATATCGACAAGCGATCCGCCTTCAGACACCGCCGCATTGTTCACCAAGACATCGATGTCCCACGTCCATGCTTTTTCGCGGTCTTTCGGGTTCGTGACATCCAATTTCTCGATTTGCATCGATACGCCACGCTCTTTCGCTTCCTGCTCCAAAGCAGAAACCTGTGAAATGATTTCAACACCCGCGATGACGGATTTGCCTTTTTCCGCTAAGCTGAATGCAATATTTTTGCCGAATCCAGTGCCAGCACCGGTAATTAAGATTTTTTCGTTTGCCATTCAAAATTCCTCCTCGAGTTGTTTGTTGCTGCTGTTTTTACTTATACTTCCCCCACATACCCGTCCGGACTCTCTGGTCAAACGAAAAATAAGGGATTCTTTCAAAATTCAAGCGAAGAAATTAGCTGAATGAACAAGGGAGATGGCATGCCGGTTCGTTGTCAGTCCCTAGAATTGCAGGACAAAAAAACCGTGTAGTTGATTAAAATTGCTAAAAGCAAATATTAAGTATACTGTTGAATTAATTCGAGTCGGAAAATTCTGATATATAATTCGTGACATCACGGCCAATAATGTGTCATTCTGTTTGGCTATTCGGAAGAGGGAAAAATACCTGAAATAAGATACCTGGAGCTAAGCTATGAAGGAGGAGTTCGCCAATGAGAGCCAGCGTCCACGAAACCTATGGGCCGCCGGAAGTCATGGTCCTGAAAGAAGTGAAGAAACCGAGCCCGAAAGAAGATGAAATATTGATTAAGGTTCATGCAACAACAGTTACTTCTGGAGACTGCAAAGTGCGAGGGGCGGATCCATTTGCTGTCAGGCTGTTCTATGGATTGAAAAAACCAAAAATCGGGATATTGGGTTCTGAACTGTCCGGAGAAGTCGAAGAGATAGGGGAAAACGTCAAGTCATTTAAAAAAGGGGATTTGGTAGTGGGTGGAACAAATACAAAACTCGGCGCGAATGCCGAGTACGTATGCATCAAAGAAAAAGGCGCCATTGCCATCAAACCGGTGAATATGACATTTGAAGAGGCGGCCTCTGTTCCTTTTGGTGCCACCACCGCTTTGTTTTTCCTGCGGGATAAGGGGCATATCCAGAAAGGGCAAAAAGTGTTGATCTATGGTGCGTCGGGCAGCGTGGGCACTTATGCCGTCCAATTGGCTAAAATTTTTGGCGCAGAAGTTACAGCGGTGTGCAGTGGCAAAAATATTGAATTGGTAAAGTCATTAGGAGCTGATTACGCAATCGACTACACCTTGGAGGATTTTACTGATTCAGCTAAATCCTATGACCTGATCTTTGATACGGTAGGGAAAACTTCCTTCGCCCAATGCAAAGGCGTCATGGCCGAAAAAGGGGTTTATTTAGCGACAGTTGCAGGAGTGTCACAGTTTGCGCAGATGTTTTCAACTTCGATCAGAGGCGGCAAGAAATTGATCAGCGGATTAGCCCCCATGCACAAGAAAGATTTGCTTTTTTTGAATGAATTGATTGAAGCCGGAAAGCTCAAATCCGTCATCGACCGAAGCTATCCCTTAGAGCGAGTGGCTGAAGCCCATCGGTACGTGGAAACGGGGCATAAGCGGGGCAATGTAGTTATAAATGTGATAAAGCCTGACGAGCTTGCGGCTGTTAGTGATTAACAAAGCAGCCTTGTCCGAGCTTATTGTTCGAACGAAGGGAGAGTCAAAACCGAACGTCGGTTTTGACTCTCCCTTTCATTTTACAAATAATATGCTGTTCATAAAGAAGAATGATTACGTGCTTCCAAACTAGGCAAAAGCTTCGCCGATGCCAAACGGTTTCTCACCGAGATGCCGATCCACGCAGCGAGCACGGCTTTGATAACCCCAACAAGGATGAACGGTAAGAATCCGCCCATAAAGGCGCCAGTCCAGGAAAGTTCAGCAAAGATCTTCAGCCAGACCGTTCCGAACGTTAAAGCCACGAACATGCCAAGAATATTGGCGATGACCGCATTCATGACCGTAAAGCCCATTTTCTCCAGGTAATAGCCGATGACGAAAGCGGTCGGGATGAACCCGAATAAATAGCCGCCCGTTGGCCCGAACAAACTGCCCAAGCCGCCTGACATTTGCGCGAATACCGGGATACCGGCGGCGCCGATTGCGAGATAAACCAAGATGGACAATGTGCCATAGCGTGCGCCCAAAATCGTGGCAGCAAGCCCGATTGCCAAAGTCTGCCCGGTAATCGGCACGAGCGGCAAGGGGATAGTGACTTGAGCGAGTATGCCGATAATGGCGGCGAACAAAGCTGTCACGATCATCATCCGCAGTTTTTTGTTTGATTCTGTCATGAGAAAACGTCCTTTCGATTTGAGTTAACTAATTTATAAATTGAGTTAACTCAATAATATCCGAACGGGCGAGAAGGTGTCAATAAGCTTTTGGCCAATCAACAACTAGCCGAAACTCCCGGCCGCAGACCATAAGTGCAAAAATGAGGACGAATGCTGAGAGATGCAATGATAAAATGAGAGGGATACTATAGAGAGTAAAGGGGGCGGCGGCTTTGGAAACAAAAACGAAGTTCACGTTCGATGAGATGTGGGAGAAGATCCTGGATTGCGACCGGAAATACGACGGTTTGTTTTTCACGTGCGTGAAGACGACGAAAATCTATTGCCGTCCGTCCTGCCGATCGCGCAAGCCGAAAAAACGCAACGTGGAATTCTGTTTTTCCATTGATGAAGCGGAGACTCGCGGATTTCGGGCATGCAAGAGATGCCAGCCAGAAATCGAACAATCACCTTATGTGGAATTCACCCAGCAAGTCATCGCTTTTTTAGCCGATCGTTACGAGCAAAAAATCGGCTTGGAAGAAGTGGCCGCCCATGTCGGCATGAGCCCCTCTTATGTGGACCGGCTGTTCAAGCAGGAAACGGACGAAACGCCGCGTTCTTATTTGGAGAAAATCCGCATCGATAAAGCGGCTCACTTACTTGCGAACACCGATAAAACGAATTTGGAGATTTGCCTCGAGACCGGCTTTCAAAGCACATCTCATTTCTATAAAGTGTTCCGGCAGCTGAAACAGCAATCGCCGGGCCAATACCGGAAAGAGAAAGGAGCGCGACAGGATGGATAGCAAACCGGCAACAGAACGCCTGGAAATCCCTACGCCGGCCGATTTTAATTTCGCGGAATGCTTGGCCATTCTCGGCCGCTCCGATCAAGAGCTGCTTCATACGATGAAGGAAGAGCGCATCACCAAACTATTAGTCATTGAAGATGAACTAGTTTTGTTCGATTTGAGCCATTCCGGAGAGGCCTTGCACATTGAGTTTTTGCATCGTTCGCCGTCTGAACAAGGAAAACAGGCAGCCATCCGTTATGTAATAGAATGGTTCGACCTGGAAACAGACCTGCAGCCGTTTTACGCAATGGCAGCGAGCGACCCGGTCCTCCGGGAAGTCGTGGAGAACCATGCGGGATTGCGCGTGATGGGCATGCCTGATTTATTTGAGGCATTCGCCTGGGCCATCACGGGCCAGCAGATCAATTTGACTTTCGCCTATACGTTGAAACGGCGCTTGATTGAACACTTCGGCACTTCGCTTACGGTAGATGGAGTCGATTATTGGGCCTTTCCATCTGCTGAAACCATCGCGTCGCTGGAAGTGGACCAATTAAGAACGCTGCAATTTTCCGGAAGAAAAGCGGAATACATCATCGGTATCGCCCGTGAACTTTCAGACGGGCGTCTCTTAAAAGACGAGCTGCTCGAAAAGACAGAGCAGCAAGTAGAAAAACAATTGGTGGCGATCCGGGGCGTCGGGCCGTGGTCCGCGCATTACGTCATGATGAAATGCCTACGCTTTAATTCCGCGTTTCCAATATCGGACGTCGGGCTGCACAATGCCTTGAAGCATCAATTGGGACTGGAGCGAAAACCGACCATTGCCGAGATTGAAGCTTTGGCGGAAAACTGGACAGGCTGGCAAGCGTACGCCACATTTTATTTATGGAGGGTATTATTATGAATGAACTGCATCAAGTCGATTATCCATCGCCGATTGGGATCGTTGAAATCACCGGCACCGAACAAGCCATCGTGTCGCTTTATTTCAGCGACCGCGAGCAGCCGTTGCATAAGGTGCAACCGGACACGCCTCAAGTGCTGAAAAACGCTTTACAGGAATTGGACGAATACTTCAAAGGACAGCGAACGGAATTCACCGTGCCGTGCATTTCTTCCGGCACCGAATTCCAGCAAAAAGTTTGGGCAGCGCTGCCTGATATTGCTTACGGCGAAACGGCTTCGTACCGCGATATCGCGGCAGCTGTCGGCAACGAGAAATCTGTGCGGGCAGTGGGGAATGCCAATAGCAAAAACAAAATCAGCATCATCATCCCGTGCCACCGCATCATCGGGTCGAACGGTAAATTGACAGGATACGCCGGCAGCCTGACCCGTAAAGAATGGCTATTGAAGCACGAGCAAGCAGTGCGAAACGGCCAATCAGTTGAGGCATGAAAAAAAGGGAAGCAAATCCAATCGATTTGCTTCCCTTTTATAGTGTCTTCAGATTAGCTTTCAAGCGTCTTGATAACGACTGCTGGATTGCCGCCGACGACGGTGTTCGCTGGCACGTCTTTCACGACGACCGCGCCGGATGCGATAACGGCATTGTCGCCAATCGTGACGCCCGGGTTGATGACAGCGCGCCCGCCGATCCACACATTGTTGCCAATGCGCACCGCTTTGCCTAACTCGACGCCGCTCAGCCGCTGTTCGATATCGAGCGGATGGGTTGCCGTATAGATGTGGACACCTGGCCCCACCAAGCAGTTATCACCGATGCGGATATCGCAGACATCGAGGAAAACGCAGTCGAAATTGGCAAAGAAATGATGCCCGACATGGATATTATAGCCGTAATCGCAGCGGAAGTTCGGCTCGATGTACAATTGGTCGCCGCTCGACCCGAGTAATTGACTCATGAAGCGCTTGCGCTCCTGGCCATCGGTTTCCATCGATTTATTGAATAAGCGCAATAGCCGCTTCGCATTGACGCGCTCGCGCACGAGTACCGGATCGTCCGCCCGGTAAAGTGCGCCGGCAAGCATTTTGTCTTTTTCTGTATGCATCCAAATCCCTCTTTCCCGATTAAATTAAAAGCCGAATAACCGCCTCGCGATAAAGGCGAATGCCGCGACTGCGGTAATGAATGCCGCTACAAAGAACGCCACGGCATAGGACACTAGATTGCCCGGCAGCACCGCTTCGCCGATTTCAAAGAAATAAAAATGGATCGCGACCGGTTCTGTGACATGGCGCATTAGCCACACTTGAACGCCCTTGACGGCAAAAAGGATGCTGATGGCCAATAGGACCGAAAACGCAGTCCAGCGAATGCCTTTCCACATAGAACCGCCTCCCAAATTGATCATATGGATATTATAACAGAATAGAAAAACGAGCCATCATGAAGTTTTCGAATTCTTTGAAAAATTTACATGCAATTAACGTGAAAAACTTTATACTATAGGAAAGGAGTGGAACCAATGAAAACGATCAACCGAACCATCAAAACGGATAAAGGCCAAGCGGTCAACTACAACCTGGTCCTGAACCAAGATCAAACGAGAAAACTCGCGATTTTCCTGCCGGGCATCGGCTATACAACGAAAAGCCCGTTATTTCATTACACGGAGCGGCTGCTCGCGGAACAGGAATACGACATCCTGCGCATCAATTACGATTACAATAATCCGCTTTATGACGAATACACGATGGCGGAAATTGACGAAGCGGTCAAAGAAGATGCCAAGCAAGTGATCGACCAAGTATTGAAAGGCAGCATCTACGAAAAGTTCTTCCTCGTCGCCAAATCGCTCGGCACGATTGCGCTAGCCAATGAACTCGAGCGCAAGAAATTCAAAGGCGCAAAAACTGTCTGGCTGACACCACTCGTCAAGCACCAAGACATTTTCGAAGCGATGAAAGATTGCCAGAATCCGGCGCTGAGTTTTATAGGCGACAAAGACCATTATTACGACCGCAGCCGGATGGAAGAGCTCCAAGCCAATAAAGATTTGGATTCGCACGTCTTAAAAGACGTCAACCACGGCATGGATTTCATCGGCGACCCATTGAAGTCGATCGATGTCTTAAAAGACGTCATCACCGATATCCACGCCTTCTCGAAAAAGAGCATCGAGCACGCATAATGGACTGCCGCCCTTGAGGCGGTTTTTTTATGCTGTTTTTCAAGCAGCGCGACAGGGTATAGTTTCTGCAAAAGGAGGGTGCAGCATGGCATTCGATTACGATTTGGACTATAAAAATTTGGACTTACGGAAGAACCCCGAGCTGTACCGCGTCGGCAAAGGCGAACAAGGCGTGTTGATGGTGGAACCGTATAAAAGTGAAATCCTGCCACATTGGCGATTCAAGACTCCGGACATCGCCCAGGAATCGTGCGACAAGATTTCCGAGCTGTTCGAGGAATACCGCAAAAAGGATGACTTCGTCGGCATGGACATGGCTCGCAAATTCATCCAAATGGGCTACACTCGCGCACGGCGCTACACGAACTACAAAGGCGGCCGCAAATACAACGAAGACGGCTCGATCAAAGACCGCGAGATTAACGAAGAAAAAGCCGAATCCGCCGCTATTTTCAAGAAGCGCTGGGACGAGATCCGCGAAGACGAGGATTATTTAAAACGGAAAAAAGAACATCAGAAAAAATATGGCTGAAGCAGTTCAGGCGTGAAACAGCGGCGCTCATCAAACGTCGAATAGACGAGACGAAAGGGGGAGCATGCGAATGAATCGGTTTTGGAAAACGACGCTCTTGATTGCCGCGCTATTGTTGCTCGGGGCGTGCAGCGAGCAGACTTTTACTAATAGCGAAGAGACCGGGTCCTATGCCGGCATTTTAATCGTGGAAGGCGAAGAGTATTTGTGGGAAGGCGAACTGGAAGGCGGCGAATACAGCGAGTCGACAAGACTCGGCGCCATCACCCAGTCGACGGCACCTGAAGTCATGCCAAGCGCTGATTTATCTTCCAACTTCCTCGCTAAAGGCGCTGAAATTTACGCAAGCAACGAAGACCCCGATGTGCTCCTCGCCAAACGGCAAGACGGCAGCTGGGATGTGTTCAGGAAGAGTTCAGTGCAAGAATAGTGGGACCGTATCCGATCGGGTGCGGTTTTTTTGTGGAATTGAGCGGTTTGTTTGTGGAATTAAGAGGTTTTTTTGTGAAATGAAGCGATTATTTGTGGAATCGAGAGGTTTGTTCGTGGAACTAAGCGGTTTGTTTGTGGAACTAAGCGGTTTGTTTGTGAAATGAAGATGATGTGATATTTTATCGATTGAGGGAATCGCTTCCCGAGACTAGCCCTCCGGAAGCCGTGCCCGTGAAACGCAGTCGAAAAAGCGGAAGCTTTTCTCATCACTTCTTTTCATTCCCCGCATATTCATTTCCCAGCAAACAGATGCAAAATCGCTAGGGATGGTGTAATCTGAAAGCCAAGCAGATCAACGGAAAAGGATGAACGTATATGAAATCGACTGTCAATGCCAAGGATGTCGCAAAGCTCGCAGGAGTGTCGCAGTCTTCTGTGTCCAGAGTGTTTTTCGACGGAGCGAAAGTTACTGAAAAAACCCGCCAAAAAGTGCTGGCCGCGGCCGAAGAGCTCGGTTACCGGCCGAATGAATACGCCAGAAGCCTGATCACCAATAGTTCGAAAATCATCGGGCTGGTCATGAAAGGCGTCCAGAACCCCTTCTATCCGCAAGTCCTCAAGCAATTCACCACTTCATTTAAAAAGCACGGCTATAGCGTGTTGTTTGTCCATACCAATAATGACGAAATCCAAAGCGAAGACATCGAGACCTTGCTTAATTACAATGTGGCAGGGGTCATTATCACCGATGCATCGATGTCGATGAACGTCGCAGAAGCATTCCAGGCGAACCATATCCCGCTGGTCTTTTTCAACCGCAAACTGACGAGCAGTCAATTCCACTCAGTGTGCTGCAACAATTTGAATGCCAGCCGGAAAATCGCGGAATACTTAGCGGAAAGTGGCACCGGGCCGATGGTGTATATTTCCGGAAATGAAGACACCTCGACAAGCCGCGAACGTGAACAGGGCTTTGCGGAAGTATTGGCAAAGCGAGGCATCGCCTACAAAAAATACAGTTCGGATTTCAGCTATAACGGAGGCTACGAAACTGCGCAGAACATCCTGGGAGACGGAGCGGTTCCGTCTGCCGTTTTTGCGGCGAACGATATCATGGCACTCGGCGTCATGGACGCTTTCCGCAAGCAGGGCGTGAAGATTCCGGAACAGGCCAAAGTGATCGGGTTCGACAATATCGAAATGGCTTCCTGGCCGGCGTATGAACTGACCACGTGGGAGCAGCCGATCGAAAAAATGGTCGATGAAACGGTAAATTATTTGCTGGGGGAAATCGGTGAATACACAGGCCAGGCGCGGGCTGTCGAAGTGGAAGGAAGCTTTGTGGAGAGGAAAACCACTTAATCAGTGGTTGACTTTCTGAAATAATTAAAATATTCTTGTTCTTAAGAACATATTTGCATACGTATTCAAGAAAACGCTTTATCGTATTTTGAATACGTATGCAATAAATCGGAGATGGAGGTTTTCAGAATGGCCAAAGTATTGAAAGCAGGTAAATCACCAGAAGAAGTCAGCGCGAACGACTCGAAAGTATCTCAAATTGTTGCGGATGCATTAAAAGATGTGGAAACGCGCGGGGATGCGGCGGTTCGTGAACTGTCCGAGAAATTCGATAAATGGGCACCTGAATCGTTCCGCTTGTCGGATGCGGAAATAAATGAAATCGTTTCCAAAGTTCCAGACAGCGTCATCGAAGACATCAAATTCGCACAAAAGAACATCAAGGCATTCGCGGAAGCGCAGCTTGATTCCTTGAATGATATCGAAGTGGAACAAATCCCCGGCGTAATCTTGGGGCATAAAAATATCCCAGTCAACAGCGTCGGCTGCTATATTCCGGGTGGCCGCTATCCGATGGTCGCTTCTGCCCATATGAGCGTCTTGACCGCAAAAGTGGCAGGCGTCAAACGTGTCATCGCTTGCACACCGCCTATTAACGGCGAGATTCCACATGCGACAATCGCAGCGATGGCTCTTGCCGGAGCGGATGAAATTTACCTGCTCGGCGGCATTCAGGCAATGGGCGCGATGGCGATCGGCACGGAAACGATCGACGCGGTTGATATGATCGTCGGGCCGGGCAATGCCTTTGTGGCAGAAGCGAAGCGCCAGCTATACGGACGCGTCGGCATCGATTTGTTCGCAGGGCCGACTGAAACTTTGGTCGTTGCCGATCACACAGCAGACGCTGAAATGGTCGCAACGGACATTCTCGGACAAGGCGAACACGGCCCGACTTCACCAGGCGCATTGATCACGACTTCGGAACAACTCGCCAATGAAACCGTCAAAGAAATTGAACGCCAATTGGAGATTTTGCCGACAGCAGACGTCGCGCGCGTGTCATGGGAAGATTACGGACAGATCCTGCTCGTCGATTCGATTGAAGAAGCACGCATCGAAGCGGACCGTTTGGCATTTGAGCATGTCGAGATCCTGACGGAAGATCCGGATTATTTCCTGGAGCACATGACCAATTACGGCTGCTTGTTCCTCGGGCCGGAAACGAACGTGGCATACGGCGACAAAGTCATCGGCACAAACCATACCTTGCCGACAAAAGGCGCCGCACGCTACACTGGCGGGCTATGGGTCGGGAAGTTCATCAAGACCGTCACGTACCAGAAAGTGACGACACCGGAAGCGAGCGCCTATATTGGGGAATATGCAGCGCGCTTGTGCCAGCTGGAGAATTTCGCAGGTCATGCCGAGCAGGCACTCCTACGTGTCAGAAGGTACGGCAAAAATTAATTTCATTTAGGTGGCAGGGGAGGAAATGTAAATGCTCGGTTTCATCGGCATGTTTGGTGGATTGATTTTACTCATTGTCCTGACGATGCGCGGCATGAACTTGTTGATTGCAGCGCCGCTGACGGCATTGTTTGTGGCAATATTGAACGGTTTGCCTTTATTCCCGCAGCTCGCGGGAGAAGGGGCGGCCAATTATTTGACGAATTACATGGACGGCTTCACTGGCTTTATCGCGTCCTGGTATTTGATGTTCCTGACAGGGGCCATCTTCGGGAAAGTGATGGAAGACACGGGCGCTGCTGACAGTGTATCGCGTTGGATCGTCGGCAAGATGGGCATGAAACGCGCGGCACTCGCAGTTGTTCTCGCCTGCGCCGTTCTTACATACGGCGGCGTCAGCTTGTTCGTCGTCGCATTCTCGGTGTACCCAATGGCACTTAGCCTCTTTAAACAGGCGAACTTGCCGCGCCGCTTTATTCCGGCGGCACTTGCTTTTGGCTCGACGACATTCACGATGACTTCTGCCGGGTCTCCCGAGATCCAAAACTGGATTCCAATCGAATTTCTCGGCACTTCGCCATATGCCGGCTGGGAAGTCAGCGCGATCGTCGCAGTCTTCATGATGGTATTCGGTTATTGGTGGCTGACGAAAATGATCAACAAAGCGAAATCCAAAGGGGAACAGTTCGAGTCGCGCCCGACAGACCCGAACAACGAAACGCGCAAGGAGTTGCCGAATCCGCTCCTTAGCATGCTTCCGCTCCTGATTGTCCTTGGCTTCTCGTATATTTTCCATGATTCGCTCGGCACGTCTGCGTTGATCATCGCCTTGACCGGCGGGATCATCTCGACTTGCTTGCTCAATATCAAGTTCATCTGCAACTTGAGCAAAGCGCTCGGCGACGGAGCGATGGGAGCGGTCATTGCAATCGCCAACACCGCTGCAGTCGTCGGCTTCGGTGGAGTCGTCAAAGCGACGCCGTCTTTTGAAGCGGCCGTCGATGTCATGACCGGCATCCCGGGCAGCCCGTTGATCGGCGGGGCACTGGCCGTTGCGGTTATCGCCGGACTCACCGGATCGTCTTCGGGTGGCCAGGCAATCGCGCTTCCTTTGCTCGCGCCTCATTATCTCGATATGGGCGTCGATCCGGAAGCTTTGCACCGGACCGTTTCGATTTCATCCGGTTCGCTTGATTCCTTGCCTCAAGGCGGCTATGTCGTCACGACCATCCGCTCGATCGCAGGGGAAACCCACCGCGACGCCTACCCGGCATTCGGCGCATTGTCTGTCGTCGTGCCGCTGCTCGGTGCCGTTGTCGCTGTGATTTTGTTCTCAATCGGTCTATAAGATTCAATCGCCCAACAGCTCTCCCAATCGGAAGTTGTTGGGTTTCCTTATATCATTCATTCTAAAAAGAGGTGCATTCATATGGAGAAACTGACAATTCTCGGCGCCGGGACGATGGGCCATTCAATCGCCCTATCCGCCGCCTGGTCCGGCCAATCGGCAATGGTCTACGGCATCAATGAACAAGACCTAACGAACGCGGACAAAGGCTTGTCGCAAAAACTTGCCGTGATGTCGGACAATGGGTTATTTGATGAAAATGAAGCGCAGGAAATCCGCAAGAGAATCCGCTTTACGACATCGCTTGAAGACGCGGCGCGGGAGGCGACATTCATTCTGGAAGTCGTCCCTGAAAATCTGCAGTTGAAACGCGATTTGTACAAACAACTGGAAAGCTTAGTCGATCCATCTGTCATCATCGCGAGCAATACGTCCGGCTATAAGCCTTCGTTGCTCGCTGAAGAGATGGCGCATCCAGGGCGCTTCATCGTCGCTCATTTCTGGAATCCAGGACATTTGATTCCGCTCGTCGAAGTTGTTAATGGCGAACAGACCGAAGTGGAGACGACCGAGCGCACGATGGCTTTATTAAAGTTGATGAATAAAAAGCCGATTTTGTTGAACAAAGAACTGCCGGGATTCATCGGCAACCGCCTGCAATACGCGTTGTTTCGTGAAGCGCAAGCCTTATTGGATGCGGGCGCTGCGAGCAAGGAAGACATCGATGCGGCGGTCACGTACAGCATCGGGCGGCGGCTTCCGGTGACAGGGCCGTTAATGACAGCGGATATGGGTGGGCTTGATGTGTTTTCAGCCATCTCGAATTATTTATTCGAAGAGTTATCGGACGATCAGCGTTCCGGAAAGGTTTTGTCTGAGTTGGTCGAACAGCAAAAGCTCGGGGATAAAACAGGCGAAGGCTTCTACAACTGGGAGCCGGAAGTGTCTGAGGGGATCAACCGCAAACGCGAACAGACCTTGATCCAGTTTTTGAAAAACGATTTGGAACAGGAGGGCTAAGATGAATAGCTATTTCTCGGAACTGAAAGGACAGACGGTCGTCGTCACCGGCGGCAGCAAAGGCCTCGGAAAAGACATTGCGCTGACGTTCGCCGAACTCGGCGCAAACGTTGCGATTTCCGGTAGAAATCAAGAAACGCTCGATGCCACGCTCGAAGAACTGCGCGCCCATAACCCAAACTGCATCGCGGTCGCTGGGGATTTGAGTGATGTTAATGAAGTGAAAAAGTTGATCGACACTGCCGCCACTCAGTTCGGCACAATTGATGTCCTCGTCAACAACGCCGGCGTCAATATCGCGAAACCGGCGATGGACGTAACGGAAGCAGATTGGGATACGGTGCTTGACTTGAATTTAAAGTCGGCGTTTTTCGCGAGCCAAGCAGCAGCGAAATACATGCTCGCGCAAAATAGCGGCCGCATCATCAACATCGCGTCGCAAATGGCGTTTGTCGGCTACATCAAGCGCGCTGCGTATTGTTCAAGCAAAGGTGGCATGGTACAGATGACGAAAGCGCTGGCGGTTGAATGGGCAAAGCAAGGCATCCGTGTCAACGCCGTCGCACCGACTTTTGTTGAAACGGAATTTACCGAGAAGCAATTTGAAGATGTAGCGTTTAAAGAAGACGTCAACAACCGAATCCTGCTCGACGGTTTGTCGCAACCGAAAGACACATCCGGTGCGGTGCTGTATTTGGCGTCGAACTTATCGAACTTTGTAACTGGCGAGACGATCAAAGTAGACGGTGGCTGGACAGCGATATAAGAAGAGTGGTTTGTAGCATGCAGATGAAGATAGTGAGGGTTTGATTGTGGAAATTTTTTGGGATTCTATTAATGCTTCAGCAAAATAGTCGCTGCCTTGCTTTGGGTTGAGCTCCCGCAGTAAGCCAAGAAGAACACTTGTCTTACTGCTTCGCTTCACCCTTGACGCTAGGCGGCTGGGAGATTTCATTGTTTCGGGTGCGTTTAGATAAATCTGCTTCTTTACTTAGTTGCCGGCTAGCGGGGGAATCGCTTCCCTAGGCAAGTATAGGTAAAGATAGCAAGGGTTTGTTTGTGGAACCAAGAGGTTTTTGTGAAACTAAGAGGTTTTTGTGAAACTAAGCAGTTTGTTTGTGGAATAAAGCGATTCTTTTATAGAATTAAGCGATTTGTTTGTGGAATGAAGGGGTTTGTTTGTAGAACCAAGAGGTTTATTTGCGGAATGAAGATGACGTGATATTTTATCGATTGTGTATTCGCTCCCCCTGCTTTCTGGGGGTGTGTAGATAAGGGGAGTGGGGAAATCACATTCCGGCACAATTTATGAGTAGATAGTGAGAGTTTGGGAGTCGAATTGTTTTCGCCATCCGGTTGGGGGTTCGTCTTACTATTCGCCGCCGCCCGGCTTTAGGTTGAGCTCCCGCAGTAAGCGCGATGTCCTGTCGCACCAGCTGCATGACCCGCACCCTGCGAGCCCCAAGTAGCCCCCGTGCAACGCAGTCGAAAAGCAGAAGCTCTTCCAACCACTTTTTTCACTATACACTTTTCCACAGAAAAAGCCTCCCGACATCGCCGGGAGGCTTTCTTCGATTATGCTTCTTGTGGGTTCATTGCTGTTTCTGTTTCCAGGCCGTTCTTTTTCTCGGATTCTGCGACCATTAATGCGCAAGCCGCGTCACCGGAGATATTGATAGCTGTGCGGGACATATCAAGCAAGCGGTCGATTCCGAGTACAAGGCCGATGCCTTCGACTGGAAGCCCGACGCTCGATAAGACCATCGCGAGCATGATCAAGCCGACGCCTGGAACTCCGGCGGTCCCGATACTGGCAAGCACTGCGGTCAAGACGACCGTCAATAATTGGCCGATCGTCAAGTCGACCATGAAGGCCTGCGCGATGAACATCGTCGCGGCACCTTGCATGATCGCCGTGCCGTCCATATTGATTGTCGCGCCGAGCGGCTGGACGAATGAACTGATCGACTTTGGAATCTTCAGATCACGCTGCGCTACTTCCATCGAAACCGGAAGCGTGCCCGTGCTGCTTGAAGTACTGAAGGCGACCGTCATGGCCGGCATAAAGGTTTTGAAAAACCAGATGGGGCTCTTTTTCGCCAGGAAATAAACGGTGCCGCCGTATGTAAAGGCAGCGTGAATCAACAAGGCGCCGATAACGACGAGCATATACGAGCCCATCGCCTGGATGGCGGCGAGGCCTTGCGAACCGATCGCAGTCGCAATCAAGCCGAATGTGCCGTACGGGGCAAAACGCATGACGATGCCAACCAAGTACATCATGATTTCATTGCCTTGTTCAACAAGGCTCAATATTCCTTTCGTCTTATCGCCAAGAGCGGTCAACGCGAGCCCGACGAATACCGCGAAGACAATGATCTGGAGCATATTGCCTTCGGTCATGGCTTCAAGCGGGTTTTTCGGTATGATGTTGAGCAAGGTATCAGCGATTGACGGGGCTTCGTCCGGGCTATACGTCGCTGCACCGATGTCGAAATCACCCGCTGCGCCCGGCTGGACGAGTGCGGATAAGCCGAGTCCAATGGTGATGGCGATGGTTGTCGTCACCAGGAAATACGAAATCGTTTTGATGCCGATGCGGCCAAGCTTCGCTGGGTCGCCAAGCCCGGCTGTACCGAGAACGATCGACAAGAATACGAGCGGCACGACGAGCATGCTGATGAGGGCGAGGAAAATCTGCCCGACCGGCACGAAGACGTAAGGATTGAGTATTGCGAAAACTTCAGGTGCAAAAAGATTTAAAAGCAGTCCTGTGATTGCACCCAAAATCAAGGCACTGATGACTTTAAATGTTAAGCCTTTCTTTTTCTTCAATTCATCCACCAACTTTCTTCAGATAAGAGAAACACATAAAAACAAGTGTAACCAAAGCTGAACAAAATCAACAGTTCCAACAGACCTCTCTGCTTGGGAAGCCATTTCCTAAAAAACTGCAACTATTCCCACAGGTCTGGCGTCTAACATGATAGAATTACGGCGAAAAGAGGTAAGAATATGGTTAAGAAAGCAGTCATCGCAGGCGGTACAGGGTTTATCGGAACGTATTTGAAAGAAAAATACGAACGGCTCGGCTACCGCGTTTACATCATTTCTAGAGGTTCAGAGCATATTCAATGGGACGACGCACATCGTATGAAAGATGCGCTTGACGGCGCGAAATTGGTCATTAACCTTGCCGGAAAATCCGTCAATTGCCGATACACAGAAGCGAATAAACGCGAGATTTTTAATTCCCGTACCGAGACGACCGAGTCGCTTGGGCGAATGATCGAAGCGTGCAGCATCGCCCCGGAATTATGGGTCAACGCCAGCACGGCAACGATTTACCGCCATGCCGAAGACCGCCCGATGACTGAAGATGGCGGAGAGGTGGGGCGTGGATTTTCGGTAGAAGTCGCAAAAGCTTGGGAAGATAGCTTCTTTTCATTCCAATTGCCAAAAACACGCCAAGTTGCCTTGCGCATCGCGATTGTCCTTGGAGACGGCGGCGTCATGGAGCCGTACCGCAAACTTGTGAAGTATGGGCTTGGCGGCAAGCAAGGCAATGGCCGCCAGTTATTTAGCTGGATCCATATCGAAGATCTGTACCGGACCGTTCGTTTCATGCAGCACCGTGATGAACTCTCGGGCGTCTTCAACGCTTCCGCGCCAAATCCTGTGACGAATAAAGAATGGATGAAAGCACTTCGGCAATCGATGAACCGCCGGACTGGTCTTCCAGCATCGAAATGGATGCTTGAGACAGGGGCAGCCGCACTTCGGACCGAAACCGAATTGATCCTAAAAAGCCGTTGGGTCGTACCGGAGCGGCTCGTGCGGGAAGGCTTCCGCTTCCGCTATCCGGGTGTCGGAAGCGCATTGGCTGATTTGAATAATTGACAGACTTAAAGGCATTCAAGAGAATGTCTTTTTTTGTGCGCACACATGCACCAGGTAGGGTATGCTAGGGAAAGATTGATAGAAAGAGAGTGTGGGGGAAGTAATGAGACAACGTTGGGAACCGATACACACAGCCAAAGTATTCGTCGAAACGAATTTCCGCCATTGCCGCGGGGCACTACTAGCCGGAAGTGTGGTGCGCGGGCAAGAGACAGCGACGTCGGATTTGGACATCGTCGTATTCGATGAAACGCTGATGAGTTCATATCGTGAATCCATGATTTTTTATGGCTGGCCGATCGAAGTGTTTGTCTATAATTTAAGGTCGTACAAGGACTTTTTTGAAAAAGACCGAAAAGCGGCGAAGCCAAGCATGCCGCGCATGGTCAGCGAGGGCATCGTCTTGAAAGATTCCGGCATCATGGAAAGCATCCAGCAAGAAGCGAAAGCCTTGCTCGAAGCAGGACCGGAAGCGTGGAGCACAGACACGATCCGCACGAAACGCTATTTCATCACCGATGTGCTGGATGACCTGCGGGGCAGCGATGACCGGAAAGAACGGTTGTTTTGCGTCAATACGCTTTCGGATTTGGTGAGCGAATTCATTTTGCGCACCGAGCAAAAATGGATCGGCTCATCCAAATGGGTGATTCGTTCACTCGAAGCGCATGACCATGAACTGGCGGTACGGTTCGTCGAGGCGTTCGAGAACTTTTACCGGACCGATGAAACGGGGCACATTATCGAATTTGTCGAAAGTGTTTTGGAGCCTTACGGAGGCCGCTTATTCGACGGATTTTCGATCGGGAAAGCAGAAGCTGAGAGGACGACGGAAAAGCTTTGAAGTCGTGGCTTAAGAGGGTTTAGTTTTATAAATGAATAATACAATGAATAAAACTGGGCATGTTATGAAAAGAAGTGATAGGAAAAGCTTTCGCTTTTCGACTCCGTTACAGGTGGCTGCTTGCCGTGGGGCGGGTGTTGAGCCAACGTGCCAAAGAGCGTGGCACGTTTGTCTCGCCAGCCCGCGCGGTCCCACAGGCGTCAGCCTCCTTCCACTTCGTCTCTAGTTTTAGAGTGTAGGACATCTGCTTCAGCATACTCAATATAAGATGTGGAAGAGCATCATGCTTTGCAGCTCAAGTTGCCTTAATCACAGGGCTTACAATTATTCGATCAAGTACGTCTATAATGAAATTCGCCGTCCACTGACCATTAGGGCGGCGAATTTTAATGTAAAAATAAATAAAACCTTTCTATATTAACCGAGAACTTTCAAAAAAAAACACCGCTATCAGCGATGTCAGTTGTCAGTAGTTAATAGTAAGTTTTCAGTTTGTCCGTTCCATGAAATTTCTACTTCTATTTCCTCATCCTCTTGAATAACAGCGCATCCTTCACAACTACTTCTTCCGGTATCCGCGGTTCCTTCGTTTAGTGTAATTCCTGTTCCTTCTGAACCGCTTCCACTGGCTTCTATTTCATAATCTATCATTTCAGGTGCATTGCCTTCTCCTACGTATTTAATTGTTCCGCTTTTTTCTTGATTGGTCCCATCAGAAACGTCCACAACATAAAACACATCCCAGTTTTCACTGCTGCCCGAGAAGTTGTATCTATCACCATCTACACATCCACTTAAAATGAATAGAAGCACCAATAGCCCGAGTATCTTTTTCAAAAATATTCCCCCTATCTAGTATTTGATGTTTGTTTAATGGCATCAATTTCCTCTTCTTCATTATTATACCTTACAATTCAGAAAACATTTACTACTATTTAAACAATAACAAGCTCTAGGTGAGGGGATTTTATAAGGAATTTTAGTATAAAGTCTATCAACAAAACCGCCCAGACGGATCTGGGCGGTTCTTTTAATACATTTCCAAACGCTGCAATTCCTGTCCGTCTGCATCGAGCAATTGGAGTGGGATCGGGCGTTCTTCTGGTGCGTTTTCGATAAACCAAACCGCTTTTCCGGACAAACTGGTTTCTTCCAATAATTCGATTGGGAAGCGCTCGCCCAGCAATAATTGATCAGCCGGAACCTCACCGACCTGGACGTGGCGCCCATCAGCCGGATCAAACAATCCGTAGACCAAGCCGTCACTGCTCATATAGCTGTCGATGCGGTCGGGATCATCGAGTGAGGGAATGGTGGCTTCGCTTCGCGTCTCGAGGCGCCAGCCGAACCAGGATTCCGTTGCCGTCACTGCCCCGAAGTTATCGTCGCCTCGGATAAAGAAAAACAGCGCGCGGCCATTTAATTCGTAGACGGGCGTCAACACAAGGTCATCATCGCCATCACGCACGGCTTGTTCTGCCGTATCGACCGTATCCGAACTCCATACGAGTGCAATGATCAGCGCCGCGGCGAGCACAAGGCCCAGCAGCACGAGCATGCGTTTTTGAATTAGGTTTTGCAGGGTCATCCGCCATTTCCCCTTCCGTTTCACGATGCTTCCATTATACGGTATTTGGTCGGATAGGGTGAAATGAAAAAACAATCCAAAACGTTTCAAACGTTTTCTGGAACGGTGAAAACCCAGATGGCTTATTATGAATAACCAATGGTGGGACCATTTTACATGAAAACTGAGTAGGCGGATGCAGTGGTTTGTAGAAGCGTCCGCTCGACTCCAGTGGATCAGCGAGACGACCGAGACCCCGCAAGGAGCGAAGCGACTGAGGAGGCTTGGGCGCGAGCCCACGGAAAGCGAGCGGTAAGCTTCGGAAAACCAGGTTTATCGATTACATAAAAAAACGCCCGGATGCGCCCGGGCGTTTTTCGTCAGTCTTTTTCGGTCAAGAACGTAATAACCGCAAACAATAAGAACGCGAGCAGCAAAATTGTGCCGCCGACGATGAAGAAAACCAAGATGAAGGTTTCGTTCATATTGAACGGGTTCAAATTATAGAACCACATGCCGGCGGTTAAGCCGACTGCGCCGATCATCGCGAGAAAGCCGTGGATGGTGACGAGCTTTTTGTATTTGACGGTATACAAACGGTAGAACACGCCCCAGGCAAAAACCGAAAGCCAGCCGACGAGCAGGATGTGGGCGTGGATCGGGCGCAGCGCGTAATCCATCTGTCCCGCCATATGCGACCCGAGATAGGTCCCGATGAACCCGAAGATGGCCGAAAACTGGATCAAGCGCAAGCTCCATTTTTTCTCCAAAGTATTGTTGCGCGGTGTAACTGTGTTGTTCATGTAAATCCTCCTATAGCTTTTGGGAACAGCGACAAATATTCCGCTGGATAGCCCCTAAGTTCATATGACTGTATCATACCGCACGAATATAAACGCTATATGAACGGGGCGTGACAGATCATCGACAATTTTCTTTACGGCGTTTCGCTTTCCGTCAAAGGTTCGGCGATTTCGCGTGTGTCGGTTTTATCCTTCAAGCCTTTCGCGAGGCGGTAGATGATCCAAGCGGTGAGCAGCGCACTGATGACCAAGACGATGATATTGGCGACCGCTTTCGCTTCGATGTCAGCCACAGTCGTCACTATAAACCAGTCGATCGCGAAAAACTCGTCGATCGGCACATAAATCGATAAAGCCGCGAGCGTATTATTGAGCATATGCAACAGGATCGGAAGCAATAAATTGCCAGTGCGTAAATACAACAGAGATGCGATGATGCCGAACAAGAACGCGCCGACAAAATCAAGATGCAAAACGCCAAACATCAAACTCGAAATCAAAATGCCGCCCCACATCGAAGTTTTTGCCGCAATCCGGGTCAAGAACACTCCGCGGAAAACGAATTCTTCAACGATTGGCGCGAGAATCACAAGCGTCAACAACGTGAAATATTCATACCCGACACCACCCGGCGTTTCGATTGGCTCGAGCAATAATTCAGCAAACCACGGAAACGCGGGGTAGATAATCGCCAGCTGGAGCCAGAACATCGTCAGCGAAAAGGCAATCGACACCAACACGATGCCAATAATGCTTGGAAGCCATGGTTTAATGCCTTTTGTGGTCAATACTTCGCTGAGCGACCAATCGGGGTTTTTGCCCCAATAATAATGAAAGAAAAAGTACGGGACAATAACATAAAAGGCAATCTGCACTGCGATTTCGGTCGTCACGGGATCCGCGCCGATGAGCATGAAAATGACCAAAGTCGCGATGACGCCGAGGATGGTGAAGAGAATCAAATAACGCGATTTCATTTCAGCGAACATAAATGGCCTCCTTTTCTTCCTTAATTATACGGAAGATGGGGCGGTTTGTTTCATAATGAACGAGATTCTTCGTTTTAAAACAGTTGTTTTCAGGATTTAGCACCTCTTATCCAAAAATTTCCGTATTGAAGCGAGCGGTTTCAGGGTAAGATGGTAGAAAAGGCTACGGAAATGGAGGGGTAGAAATGGGGAAAAGGAAGCTGTGGATGATCGGAATGGGCGCGGCGCTTACGCTTGCGGCATGTTCAGACGAGGAAGCGGAAGTGCCGGTGCCGGAAGAGGCGGAACCGGAGACGGTCGCATCGCCGGAACCGCGTGCAGAGGAATTCATGGAATTGTGGCAAGCGGGCGAATATGAAACGCTATACGATGAATTTTTGACGGAGCGGGCCAAAGAGGCATTCGGTGAAGAAACGTTCATTGACTGGCAAGTGGAACTTGAAGAGCAATTGTCGTTGTCGGAGCGCGAGATCGATTGGCAATTGGGCGAAGAGCCGTGGCTGAAAAACGAGCCGGCGGATGTTCCGCTGACGATTTCAATGGACAGCGTCATCGGCGAGATTGAGTTCAATAAGACGCTAAGCTTTGTCTACGAGGAGACGGAAGAAGCTGAAGCGGGCGAATGGTTCGCAGAATGGGATCCTTCCTTCATTTTGCCGAATCTGTCTGAAGGCGATAACGTATCCGTGCAAATCAGCGATACCGAACGCGGCGAAATCGTCGACCGCAACGGCAGCGTCATTGCCGGCAATACGGATGCCTACGAAATCGGCGTCGTGCCAGAGAATTTCGATCGCGACGATTACACGGAACGGCTTGCGGGGCTTTTGGATTTGTCCGTCGAAGACATTGACGCAGAACTCGAAAAGCCGTGGGTCGAACCGCATCATTACGTGCCGCTCGGAACTGTCGGGCCGGACCGCGAGAAATTGAACCGGCTATTTGCGATTCCCGGAACCAAGCGCACGAAAGTGACGATGCGCCATTATCCATACGGCAAATCGATGGCGCATTTGACCGGATATATTGCGCCGATCACCGCTGAACAGCTGGAAGAGCGCAGCGGACAAGGCTACGGCCAAGGGGATATCGTCGGCCGTGAAGGCTTGGAAGAAATCTTTGAAACCGAACTGCGTGGGAAACGCGGCGGCAAGGTCTTGATTGAAAAGACCGCACAAAACGAAACGATCACCGCTGTCGACAATTCCTCCGCAGCCGGTGAGACGGTAGAACTGACGATCGACGCCGATCTCCAGCAAGAAGTTTATGAGGAAATGGGTGGGGAACCGGGCACTGCAGCCGCGGTCGACCCGCACACAGGCGAGACGCATGTGCTGGTCAGTTCGCCGGCTTACGACCCGAATGATTTTATTCCAGGAATTAAGGAAAGCCGTTTCCGCCAGCTCACCAACGATCCGGATCAGCCCTTCTTCAACCGGGCAGCGGCGTCTTACCAGCCGTCTTACGTGATGCAGCCAATCACGGCAGCCGTTGCTATGAAGCAGGGAACACTGGATCCGGCAGATGGCATCGAGATCGACGGGGAGACGTGGCAGAAATACGCCTCGTGGAACGATTTTCGCATCACCCGTCCGAATCCGGGGGTCGCGAATCCGATCGACTTGGAAAAAGCGCTCATCCATTCTGACAGCATTTACTTTGCAATCCAAGCGACCAATATGCCGGACGATAGTTTTTTAACAGGCTTAACTGAATTCGGCTTTGGTACGGCGTTTGACTATCCGGTGCCGCTCGCGGCTTCGCAAATTTCGGAAAGCGGCACGTTCAGCTCGGAAGGCCAGCTCGCGAGTTCCGCATCCGGGCAGAGCCAAGTGCGCGTTAATGTTCTCCACACAGCGCTGATGTATGGCACATTTCTAGCTGATGGCGAAATGAAAAAACCGATCTTGATTAGAGGCGCAGAAGAAGAAAACTTGAAGCAAGATCTTTTGAATCCCGAGCAAGCGGAAATGGTCCGTGCGGCACTCATTCAAGCCGGTGAAGAAGACGGCCACGGCCTTGTCGGCAAGACGGCTGTCATCAAAACCGATGACGGCGACATGGGCTGGTTCGCCGGCTACGACCCAAACGTCGGCAATTTAAGCGCAGCGGTCATGTTGGAAGATGAGGAAGACGCAGCGGCTATCGCAGGCGCATTGTTCAGCGATGACTAAACAGGGAGAGGTGGACATGAAAAGCTTTGCGACGCATGACGAACAGCTCGCGATCTTAAAAAGCCGCGGACTCATTGTAGAAGACGAAGCGGCCGCAAGACGCGTGTTATCGCGCGACAATTATTACGCGCTCTTCGACGGCTATAAGGAGCCGTTCCTTGAGCGCGATGAAACCAAAAATCCGTACGGTGAAGAACTGTACGAAGTTGGCACGACCTTCAATCACATCCTCGCGCTGTACCAATTCGACCGCAAATTACGCTTGCTAGTGCTCGGGGAATTATTGAAGTTCGAGCGCAGCATCAAATCGAAGCTCGCGTACCGGTTTTCCGAACGCTTCCAAGAAGTTGATAGCTTTCTCGACAGCGCGAATTACAGCCCAGATGAAATTCATTTCCATGAACGCGATCGCATCACCGCGACGCTCAATAACTTGATCGAAAGCCATCGAAAGCGCCACCGCGTGCGCTATCCGGAACTCCGCGAGTTTTATGAAAAGCACAAGAACTTGCCGCTATGGGTACTGGTCAATTTCCTGTCGCTCGGCCAGATTACGAACTTTTATACGGTCATCGACCAAGACTTGCGTACGCGTATCGCGCAGGATTTCGCAGACGATGCTGGAGAACAGGGCATCAAATTAAGTGCAGTGGAACTCGACGAGATTCTGTCGATCACGTTTCCGTTTCGTAACAAGGCGGCGCACGAAGAAGTGCTGTATTCGTTCAGGTTAAGATCTCCGCTTGAACTCAAGCAGCTCGAAGCGCAGCTGCATCAGGAAAAAGGTCATATCACACGTGGCACAACCGCTTCATTAATCAAGTTGTTGAAAGTGGTGTCACCGCCGGATGAATATGAAGTGTTCACGCGGGAGCTGTTGGAATTGATCCGGAGCTTGGAAGAAGCTTTACCGGAGAGGCCGTATGTGTGGATTATGAAAGATGCGGGATTCCGTGAATAAGAAAAGGCCTGGTCCGCGGACCAGGTCTTTTTTATATTAGAGGCTTTGTGATTTTTGGTAGCTGCGTATGCTGCGTTCAATCGCTGGACGCGTAATCGAGAACACTGCACAGCCAAGCGCAACGAGTACGATCACCGCGCCGACCCAAGCAGTGCTGGTGACGGAGCCGGTTTGCGTCAAGGTGAGACCACCGACTGCAGATCCGAGCGCGATGCCGACTTGCAGCGCGGAGTTATTGAAGCTCTGCTGGATGTCGGATGTGGCCGGGTCGGTTTCGATCAAATAGCTTTGCTGCGGCGGGGCAAGTGCCCAGCTGAGCGCTGCCCAAATGACCATTACCGGCAAGAATATGACGAGTGAGAACGTCGTGAACGGAAGGACGAACAAGCTGACCGCGAACGCCGAGATGACGATCAAAATGCTTTTCTTTGAACCGATCGAGTCGGACATGGTGCCGCCGATCGCGCCGCCGCTCACTGCCGCAATCCCGAAGATCAAATAACAAGCGCTGACCCAGAACGGGCTGAGCTGCATCGTCGTTTCCAAAAACGGCGTGAAGTACGCATAAACGGTGTAATGCCCAGCAAGCATGAATAGCGTCGCGAGGTGGGCGGTGCCGATTTTCGCACTCGCGACCGCTTTTAATTGCTGTTTAAGCGGAATCGCCGTGCCTCCAGGAATCGGCTGGATGTAAAGCGCGATCAAGGCCATCGAACCGAGCGAAAGAGCTGCGATCGCAAGGAAAATCACGCGCCAGCCGAATGCATCGGCAATCAAAATGCCAAGCGGAACGCCGAGCACGAGCGACGAGCTGATCCCCATAAAGATCAGACCGATCGCTTTCGCGCGGTAAGGCGGCTCAACGATTTTTGCGGCAATCGTGAGTGACAAGACGACGATGAGCGCCGTACTCGCTGCGGTGATGACGCGCGCAATGACCATCCAAGTGAAGTCCGGGCTGAAGAAAGTCATGATGTTCCCGAGGAAAAAGATGAACATGGAAATCAAATACACTTTCTTGCGCTCGAAGCGGCTCGTCGCAATCAATAGCACGGGGCCTGCGATGGCGTAAATCAATGCGAATAAGGTGATCAATTGGCCGGCAGCGCTCACCGACACATCGAACTCTTCGGCGATAGTGGGCAAGATGCCTCCAACGATCAGTTCGACAAGCCCGACGGCCACCGTGGCCAAGGCTAAAATATAAACTTTCAAATTCATAACATACGCTTCCTTTCATATATACAAGTTTTACTGTTTGGCAGCTTTAGATGGATAAGTTACATTGCTAGTACATTCACCAGATATTCCGCAAAACAGCTGGCTTTCCGGGGGGCTCGCGCTGTTTTGCTCCATATCTTTGCTTGTAAACTAAGCGTTCTTCTCATTTCTAGGCTTTGTAAGTTCAACTTGTAGAAGTATCGTCAGAAAATAAAAAAATCCTGATTACAGAAAACGAAAAGATCGCTTTCTGTAATCAGGATTTTTCGGTTCCTGGTAGAGACCCTTAAGCCGTATTCTTAAGGTTATACAGATAGATTATGGGGGTTATTCACTTTGAACAGCTTACTACATAGACAAGCTTTATGCAAGAGAATATACAATAGACGTCAGACCTCTCGAGAAGAAATGAAACTTAATTCCAATTAAGCCGTAGAATAGACTATCGCATTAAAATCGGTCTACACGAAAGGAATGAGTCGATGAAAACGATCGGATATACGTTTCTCATGCTAGGCCTCGTGTTCTCTATTCTCAGCTTCACGGGCGACCAGTCGCCTGCAATCGGCCTGATCTTTATATCGGTCGGCATCACCTATTTCTTTTTGGAGGACGAGGACGAACAAGACGACAAGGACGAAAGCAATTCTTAAGATTTTCCACTATTTCCATTCAATAGCTAGTCACTTTCAGCGAAAGCCTGTATCGTAGATGATAACCAATCTACCGGTACCGGCTTTTTTCATTTCAACAGGAATAGGGGAATACAGATGAACATACTCGTAGTCGAAGACGACCGGACGATTGCTTCCGGCCTGACATATTCTCTCGAACAAGAAGGCTTCACCACGGTGCTGCGCCACACGGCAAAAGACGCCACCGCAGCGATCGAACAGCAGCTCTCTACAATCGATCTATGCCTCTTCGATCTGTCCTTGCCGGACGGCAGCGGTTATGACTTATGTGCGCTCGTGAAAAAGAAAAGCGACATCCCGGTCATTTTCCTGACGGCGTTCGACGATGAAGTGAACGTCGTCATGGGGCTCGATATGGGTGCGGATGATTACATCACCAAGCCGTTCCGCGTGCGTGAACTCCTGTCGCGCATCAATTCTGTGTTGCGCCGCTATCAGCGCAATGCGCAGCCGAAAACGGTCGTCGAACTGGGCGATGTCCACATCAACACATCAGATGGCAAAGTCCATAAAGCGGGCAATGAAGTTCTCCTCACTGCGCTGGAATACCGCTTGCTGCTCATTTTCGCGAACCACTTAGGCCAAGTGCTGACGCGGGCACAATTGCTCGACCGCATCTGGGACGTCGGCGGCGATTTCGTCAATGACAATACACTGACCGTCTACATCAAACGGCTGCGCGAGAAACTGGAAGACGATCCTCAACAACCAATGCTCATCAAAACGGTCCGCGGCATGGGCTATAAGGCGGGTGAATAGGGATGCTGCGCAACGTTGAAATCCGCTGGCTGCTGGTCACACTCATTACAATCAGTGCACTTGGCACGATTCTCTCAGCTATCTTTGTTTCCTATACGGCCGCGTGGTTCGTGCTCGGCGTATCGCTACTGCTGAGCGCAACAGCACTCGTTTTCACTTGGTGGCGCTACCGGGAAATCGAGCGCTTGTCCGGTTTCCTCCAACAAATCAGTAGCGGCGATTTCCAGCTCGATGTACGCGACAACCGCGAAGGCGAGCTGAGCCTCTTGAAAACGCAAATCTATAAAGTGACGAAAATGCTATCGGAACATGGCGCGCTTCTCACTGAAGATAAAGGCAAGCTGACGAACGCCATTTCGGACATTTCCCATCAATTAAAAACACCGCTCACCTCGATGATGGTTATGGCGGATCTGTTGCGTGACAGCGAGTTAGATGACGCGAAGCGCAGCGAGTTTATTCGCAATCTCCATACACAGCTCGAGCGCATGGACTGGCTCGTGGCGTCATTACTCAAATTGTCGAAGATCGACGCTGGCACGATTTCATTCAAACAAGACCGCATTCCGGTATCCAAGCTCATCGAAAAAGCGGTCGAACCCTTGCTCATTCCGATGGACATCAAAATGCAAGAACTCGAGATTGAAGGCGATCCAAACGCGGCGTTTACAGGCGACCTCAACTGGACGACAGAAGCACTCATCAATATTTTGAAGAACTGTGTCGAGCATACCGGGGAAGGTGGCAAGCTCAGCATTCGCTATAGCGAAAATACGCTCTACACCGATATCCAAATCGAAGACAACGGCAGCGGCATTTCCAGAAAAGACTTGCCGTATATCTTCAAGCGTTTCTATAAAGGTGAAAATGCCGGCGACGACTCAGTCGGCATCGGTCTCGCCATGGCCTATAGCATCGTCACGAGCCAAAGCGGCGACATCGAAGTCGCAAGCACACCAAACGAAGGCACCCGCTTCCATATCAAATTCTACAAGCAGGTGATCTAGCGCCTGCTTTTTTCTGTGGAATGAAAAAACAGAAACTCCGGATCCGTGGAATTTCTGCTCAACTTTTTCATTTAAAATTAACGGCTATCCGGACGTGCTATTAAACCACCAGACGACCAGCGCTATACTGACAACGCCCCAAGCAGTAACGCTCCATACCCACCAAACCATGTGCTTGGTATCTCTCGAAGCTGCCTCGCTGTCTGGGTTTGCTTTAACATGCGCGAGCTTCGTCTCCATTCGTTTTTTCATCAAAAGGAATACAACCAATCCAATGAGGATGAAACCGATCATGAACCACAATAAGAAATCCACGTTTTATCCCTCCTCTATTTTGGTGAGTTGTTCCACTCTACACCTGTGCAAACAAACTGAGCTCAATAGGAGTTTTGATAATTAAATTGTAACATGAAATCAATATCTGGAAATTCCCTTCCACTTCCAAGAGAAGCACAACAGATCTCCACTCCATATTCCTTAAGTGACTGGATTGTCACTTGAAAGTCACCGGACAGTCATTAACCCTCTCTATACTAAAGTTATCAGGTAAATCAAGAGTTCATAATCTGGTGAACATATTCCGCTAACTTTGTGCTTAGTGAATATTTCTATCAATTTTAAGGCAGAAAAATGAAGTAAACTGCGAAGAAAACCATGCTGCTCAATAATGCTACGCATTACATCGCAAAGGTATTTCCTCGCAAGCTTCGGTAATACCTTGCCTGCGGGAAAGCGAGACAGCCGAGACCCCGCAAGGAGCACAGCGACTGAGGAGGCTTGGCGCTCGCCCGCGGCAAGCGCAGCAGCTTTACGGAATGCATAAAAAATACTTAATTTCACAATAAACAGTAACCAAACGGAGGGTACACTCATGACAATCATGGAAGTAAAAAACTTATCAAAAGTATACGGCAAGGATGAAATGGCGGTCAAAGCACTCGACGACGTATCGTTCACCGTCAACAAAGGCGAATTCATCTGCATCATCGGGCCATCGGGTTCCGGCAAATCGACTTTGCTCCACTTGCTCGGCGGCGTCGACCGCCCGACCAGCGGCAATGTATCAATCGATGGTACGGACATCTACCAATTGGACGAAACGCAGCTGGCGATTTTCCGCCGCCGCCAAATCGGCTTGATCTACCAATTCTACAATTTGATCCCGATCTTGACGGTCGAGGAAAACATCACCTTGCCGATGCTGCTCGACGAACAACGCGTCGATAAACATCAATTCCGCAAGATTTCAGAGGCGCTCGGGCTCGATCAACGCCTTAACCATCTGCCGAACCAATTATCCGGGGGCCAGCAACAGCGCGTCTCAATCGGCCGCGCACTCGTCAGCAACCCAGCGATCATGCTCGCGGATGAGCCGACCGGAAACTTAGATAGCAAGAACAGCGAGGAAATCATGGAGCTCCTCAAAATGTTCAACAAAACCTTCAAGCAGACCTTGATCGTCATCACGCACGATGAGCGCATTGCCTTACAAGCAGATCGCGTCATTTCGATCGAAGACGGCAAGATCGCCAAAGACGAGGTCATCCGCTCATGAACATCGTCAATAAAGTCACCGTCCGCCACTTGAAGGAAAACAAACGGCGCTCGCTCGTCACCATCATTGGCGCCATCATCTCTGTCGCCATGATCACTGCGGTCGCAACGCTCGGCGTGTCGTTTCTCGATTTGTTGATTCGGGAAGACATCGAACAAAATGGCGAATGGCATGTCCAGTATCAAGAAGCAACTGTTGAACAGCTCCAAGCCATCGAGCAAGACGGCAATACCGAACAGCTCATCGTCACGAGCGACGGCTTTGCCGATTTTGAGAGCGCCAAAACCGATTCCAAGCGCTATCTCTATTTTCGCAATTTCGAAGCACAAGGAATGGAACATTTCCCGCTTGCGCTCACAGAAGGGCGCTTGCCTGAAAACGCCAATGAAGTCGTCATCTCGGAAACTTTAAACAATAGCTCTGAAGAGACCTACGAAGTCGGCGATACCCTGACTGCAGGAATCGGGGAACGCATGCACAGCTTGGAAAACCGCAAGCTCTCAGAGTTCGACGCCATACAGTTCGGGGAAGGCGCCACGATCAACGAAGAATTGGTCGATGTAGAAGAGCAGACCTTCGACATCGTCGGCATTATCGAGCGGCCAGGCTGGGAAGTGTCTTGGCTGCCGATGGTCAGTGTTGTCGGATTTACCGATACTGCCACTGCAGCAGCGGATGAGACCTTCGACGGCTATGTCGTCGCCTCGGACATCAACACCGCCTTATTCGATGACGCTAAGGCATTTGCCAACGAACAAGGCATTCCATCAGTCGATTTCAATTCAGATCTCCTGCGCTTGTATGGCGCGACGCAAAACGATAATTTGCGGACGACTTTGTTCTCACTCGCCGGCATCATCATGGGGATCGTGGTCATCGGCTCGGTCGCACTCATCTATAACGCGTTCGCCATCAGCGTCTCCGAACGCGCACGGCATCTCGGCATGCTCGCAAGCGTCGGAGCGACGAAGCGTCAGAAACGCAACTCGGTATTTTTCGAAGGGGCCATCATCGGCGCCATCAGCATCCCACTCGGCATCCTTGCCGGACTCGGCGGCATTTGGGTGACCTTCCAATTCATCAACACCTTCTTGCAAGGTGCGCTCAATGTTAATCAGCAGCTGGAAGTCGTCGTCACGCCGATGATGCTCGTCGTCGCAGTCGGCGTCTCAGCACTGACGATTTTAATTTCGACGTACGTGCCGGCCCAAAAAGCGTCGAAGATTTCCGCAATCGACGCCATTCGCCAAACGCAAGACATCAAACTGACGGGTAAAGCCGTGAAAACTTCGAAATGGGTGCGTAAGCTGTTCGGCCTGGAAGCGGAAATCGGCTTGAAGAACTTAAAGCGCAACCGCAAGCGCTATTTGGCGACAGTCTTTTCACTGGTCATTTCAATCGTCTTGTTCCTGTCGGTGACCTATTTCACCAATAACTTGAAAACCTCGCTTGCCATGACGCAAAGCGATTTGCAATACGACATTCAATTGCACGGCGGCGAGATGGATACGGAGAGCCTCGAGCAATACGCGGGTCTTCCTGAAGTGACCGAAGCAAGCTTCATCCGTCAGGCAGGAGGGGAAGCGCTTATCGCTCAAGACCAGTTGCCAGACGTTTTGCTCGAGCAGATTGAACGGGGCGAAGCCATACTTGAAGATGGCGAACTTCAGTATTTTGTCTCGGTGTATGCCATGGATAATGAAAACTTCGAACAATACGCGGAACAAGTCGGCGTGGATGCGTCGAGCTTTGGCCAGGAAACACCGCGTGCCATCGTCATTGACGAAGTGGTCTACCAAGACGGCATGTCCGGCACCATCAACGAAACGAAAACCATCAAAGCGGAGGTCGGTGAGACTTTAGAACTTCTCGGCAGCTCCATTAATGAAATGGGCGAGGAGGTCGAACCCGAAATGCTCTCAAATGTCGAAATCGCTGCATTGACGGACGAAGCTCCGGCCGGTGTATCCACCTCTTATCCGGGCAGCCTCGATTTGATCGTCCCGATGGATGCACTGGATGAACTCGGATTCACCGCCGAAGATACGTATCCCGTCATCACGCTTGCGACGAGTGACCCGATGAAGACAGAAGCGGAGATTTTGGAAATCAATGAAGCGGACGTCGACATCTCAAATGTCTTCCAAAGGCGCCAGCAAGAAGAACAACTCGTCTTGCTCATGCAGGTGTTCACGTACGGATTTATCACCTTGATCTCGCTTATTTCCATTGCGAACATCTTCAACACCATCTCGACAAGCATCCAATTGCGCAAACGGGAATTCGCCATGCTGCGCTCGGTCGGCATGACCCCGAAAGGCTTTAATAAAATGATTCGTTACGAAAGCCTGTTCTACGGCGTCAAAGCCCTCGCATATGGCTTGCCGATCAGTTTCGCCGCGATGCTTGCGATGCATTTCGCACTCACTCAGACTTTCAGTTACGGCTTTGCGGTCCCATGGGGCAGTGTCGCCTTTGTTATCGTCGTCATTTTCCTGATTGTCGGCGCGGCGATGTTGTACTCGATCGCCAAAATCAAAAATGACAACATCATTGAAAGCTTGAAGCAGGAAAATGCATAACGAAAACGCGCTCTGCCGATTGGCGGAGCGCGTTTTTTGTATAAATAGCTAGTGAATAGTCACCAAAGTGGTTTTTGTTCATTAGCTAATTTAATTGTATAAGGAATAGTCACAGTCATCAGCAGTGCTAAAGAAAGCAATAAAATAAAGAAAATGGCATCGTTCAAGTGAAAAAGCGGGTTGGCAGTGATGAGCATCATGCAAGGGAGATAGTAGAAAAGCAAGTGATGCTTTTTGGTATTCGGTGTCACATACTGCTGTTGGCCGCAGTTCGGGCATTTTTTTGTGTTTTTAATACTGATTATCAATGAATCTTTCCATGCCCATTGAAACCCACAGTTTTGGCATTCTGGCATTTCAGCAACCTCCTCGAATGAAAGTCAAAGGTGTCCAATAAGTTCATTACATATTTTAGTCAAAACCAATTTATTAGATTCTGCCAACGGCGTCTTTCTTGCGGAAAACCCCCATCAGCAATAACACTAAGCCGATGATAAACGTGCTGGGGTACAGGATGGCGAGCATCGCCACTGCAGCCCAACCACTTCGCTCATAATGGGCATAGCCCATACTGACGAGCCAAGAGAACAACGGGCAAATGACAAACATTGTCGTGATGCCCCAAATGACGTATTTGCCTTTTCGCGAGTAGCCCTTACTGAGCTGGTAGGCGAGAAGCAGCGAGACGAGCAAGATGCCAATGGCTGCAACATATTCCATATCGAATAGCCTCCTTCTGATGGATGCCAATCTAGGGTGAGTTTCTGTTTAAGTGGTTTCATTTTAACACAAATTCCCAATTGTTGAAGTTCTGCTTACATATCATTCCGCTAACTTAGCAGAAAGGTTTCCAGGTATTCCCTGAGGGTAACAGGAGAATAGAGCTAGGAGGAGAAAAAATGAATAATCGATTAAAAAATGCTTTACTCGTGATACCCATTTATGGCGTAGTCGCCTTTATTATGGGTTACATCATAGAAGGAAAGCCAGTTTGGAATCTGGTCATCAGTTCCGTCATTGCTGGGTTTCTTCTTTCTGTATTTATTTGGCCGCGCATGGAGAAAAAGCGGCTAGAAAAAGAAAAGAAGAGACAAATCAGTATGGAGGATAACCGAAATGATTAAGCTTATAGTAAAAGCCATTACATGGGCAGTGGCATATGCCGCCGTTGCGTTTACGGTGAGTTACATATTTGGAGGCGAGCCGGATTGGTTGTTTGTCGTCGGCTCATTGATTGCCGGATTCATTCTATTTGGTGTGCTGCGGCCCATCTTCCAGAATAAGCGCCGCAAGAAACAGCGACGAATAGGAGAGCATATATGAGCTGGCCAGAACTCAAAGAACATCTGACAGAGCCGATTTTTTCGAAGAAGAAAGACCCGATACTCTTTTTCCCCTTAGTATTTCTCGTCACTTGGCTTGGGACAGTCGTTTACCAAAGAACCGGCATTTCTTATGCTGAATACATATTGTGGCTGATCCCGATCGCGCTTGTCTTTTCTGCCTTATACATTTTATTAATTGTTGGGCTGAAGAAAAAACGAGCGAAAAACAATAAATAACTCGTCCACAAAACGCCGATCTCCAGTAGATCGGCGTTTTTTTGATGCACTTCGGTGCTCTCAATAATCTTGCAAAGCCAGCTTATCTCCGCGATAAAAATAATTTATTATATACCCCAAAAAGCTATTCTCGAAATGAGCAGTAAGTGCTATTATATGTAAGATATTCCAAATCGAGAGGGAGAAAATGATGAGTAGGACGAACATTCAATCAGATAGAGAGAGCATTTATTTTATTCTTAGCGTAATTTTTAGTGTGTTAATTTATGTACTGGCAGCCGTCTCCATTATCGGGCTCGGCATCGCTTTGACGGTTTTCGCGTTTTTGTTGTTTGCCAATGCGGTGATGCTTGGGTCAATCCGCGGAAACGGCGTGCGCATTCACGAACGCCAATTCCCGGATGTCTACGAACGCGTGCAGACCTTATCAGCGCAAATGGAACTCGACAAAGTCCCGGACGTTTTCGTCATCCAATCTGAAGGCGCGCTTAACGCATTTGCGACACGCTTCTTCGGCCGCGATATGGTCGTGTTGTACTCGGAAGTGTTTGAACTGGCACGCGAGCAAGGCCAAGACGAGCTGGACTTTATCATCGCCCACGAACTGGCTCACGTAAAACGCCGCCACGTTTGGAAAAACTTATTGATTTTGCCGGCAGGGTTCATCCCATTCCTCAGTACGGCGTATAGCCGCTCATGTGAATACACATGCGACCGGCAAGCGGCCTACGAGATTCAAAATGCTGCCGCTGCGAAACGCGCATTGACGCTGCTAGGCATCGGCAAGAAAGCTTACGTCGAAGTAAACGAAGATGCTTACCGCGAACAAATCACGACGGAATCGAATGCATTCGTTTGGCTGGCCGAAGTATTGTCGACGCACCCGCGTTTGCCGAAACGCATCCAATCGATCGACTGGTTCAGCAGGGCCGACGTCAAATACTACCAGCCAAAACACGGACAAATCGCTCTTGGTGCAACCGTACTCGCTGTCGTCATGAGCTTGGCTTATGCCGGAGTCATTAGCATATTTGCCACGACGGCTGCTTTTGCTGACCAATTCTTGCTCGGATTTGAAGATGGCTTCTACGATGAAATGTATACAGTCGAAGGCGAAACCCCACTCATGGCCGCAGCCGCAGGAGGTGATGTGGCCGGAGTCGAACAAGCCCTCACTGACGGTGAGGACATTCACGCCAAAGACTCGGAAGGCTCTGACGCCTTAATGTACGCCGTCCACTGGGGTGATACAGAGGTCATCCAAACATTGCTGGATGCAGGAGCCGATGCGAACACATCTGATTATTACACGACGGCTTTAGCAATTACCATCATGTACGAAGATTACGAGAGCGCCAAGCTGCTTATCGAAAACGGAGCCGACCCGGCATTTAAAGGACCAGACGGCTTGAGCGCTATTGACGAAATGGGCATGGATTCCGAAGAAGAGTTCATGGAAATGCTCGAACAAGGATATTAATAAATTGCACCAAACAAGCGTCGATCGCTAACAGATCGACGCTTGTTTCATTTCTACGCTGCCATCATCCCCATCAACATGATCGATGCCCCATTCGCAATTCCCTTCATTTTCCCACTCCACCGCGTAACGCCCGAAGCGATAGTCGATGGAAATCACTTCGGCTGTCCCGAAAGAATTAGTATGAAGCTGCTCGATGATCGCGATGGCTTCAGATTCAGTGATTTGTGGTTCTGGCATGCAGCCGAAGAGAAACATACATAAAATCAATAAGAATAAACTCAAGCGTTTCATCGCGCCACTCCTTTGAATGCTAGACGGTCTGGCGCTAAGAAAAGTTACCTATTCTATTAAAAATTCGGCTAAATATGTTAACTGCTTGCTATAGGCGGGTAATGATTAAGTAACACCCATTTAATTGGTAATTATAATGTCTTTGGTGAATCATTGAAAATCAGCACGGAAGAATAAAGCTCAAAACTCCAATAAGAAAGGAATGGTTGAAATGAAAAAATTTGCAGCAATCATCTTCGCAAGTGGACTGGCATTGTCTGCATGTTCAGGCGACAGCGAACCGGAAACGGAGCCGCTCGAAGAAAACGACGGCGCCGATGATGTAATGAGCGATACAGAAGAAGGGGAAGAGGAAGAAGATTGATAGGATGTCGGCATTAACTTAAGGTATCTAATCACCTGTCTTAAAGCGTTGGAACGGATAAGTGAGGAATAGAATAAAAGGTATTGAAAGATGAAAGAAGCTCGCAATCTTTGCGAGCTTCTTTGTCGTTCATAGCAATGAATTATTCAATATCGAACAACTCGTCATCAGCTATCTCATCTGGATCTATAGCCAAAATCCGTGCATAAATTTGTTCTCCAACAGCTTCTTTTAACGATACTAGTTTTTCAGGAGCGGCTTGAAGTTCTAAAATGCGATCAGTAATTTCAAGCTTCCAAAACATATCTCGATAAAACTCGAGCTCCTGATATAACGTCTCATATTCTCTATAACCCAACACCACAGAATCGATCCGGTCATGAACGGAAAGGTACTGTGGTTTTTCTTTAGCCGCTTTACGTAAATAGGAAAAATTCTTCGCAGCCTTAGAGACAGGTGTGATTTGGTCGGAAGTAATAGAAGGTTTGCGTCCCGATTCTGAAAGCACTTGAATCATCTCCTTATCATCTCCTTATCATCTCTTTGTCTAAATATGCTCTCAAGCTAATAATCTGTCAATAATTGTAGTAATATTGCGAAAAGTATCCTCAGATTAGTTAAATAATGCTAAACTGAGATTAAGTAACAGACAGGATTTTACAACTAGAGAAGATAGGAGACACGGCCACATGATTATCTATAACGAAAGTTCTTCTAAATTCATTAGCCACGTACTGGAGCAGCGCATTGAATCCGTTCTTCTGGATCGGGTTCAGGAGAAGATGAACCATTCGGTCTCTCCCAGTGAGATCCGTTCGTGGACCAATTCATTACCTCAAATGGCGAAAATCTTACGAGATGCCGACCTAAAAGACGGCACGCATGTTTTACTCGAATACAAACTGCCATCCACCGAAAAGCGTATTGATTTCCTCATTACCGGCGAGGACAAGGCTGGTAAGCAAAACGCGGTTATCGTGGAGCTGAAGCAATGGCAGAAATCCCAGCTGGCAGAAGGCGATGGCATCGTCAAAACCTATCTCGGCGGGCGCAATCGCGAAACGGTGCATCCGTCATATCAGTCCTTATCCTATAAGCGCTTTCTCGAAAACTTTAACGAATCCTTATATGAGGGGACATCAATCAATTTAAGCTCTTGTGCGTATTTGCATAATTACATCCCAAACCGTGAATCGGAACCCTTGCTCGATGAACGCTACCAAAGCTATATCGAACAGTCGCCTCTCTATTTCCAATTCGACGATTTGTTATTGTGCAAGCGAATCAATGATGCAGTCTCGGAAGGAAAAGGCGACGAGATAGCACGGAGAATCGAAGAAGGACGGATTCGACCATCGAAAAAATTGGTCGAAGCCGTCAATTCATTATTTGAAGGCAACGAGGAATTTATTTTGCTCGATGAACAGAAGGTAGCCTACGAGAAAGTGCTGTCCATCTACAATAGCTTAGATCTTGAAACCGACGAAAAGCATACAATCCTTATTAAAGGTGGACCTGGCACGGGCAAGTCGGTTATCGGCTTGAACTTGATGAACTTTCTGTTGAACGAAGAAGCGACGATTGAATACATCACGCCGAACCAATCGTTCCGTGAAATTCTGCGCAAGAAACTGATTGGCCGGAGCGGCTTCGTGGAAATACGAAGCCTGTTTAAAGGATCCGCAGCATATGTGGAAACACCAAACAACTATTACGACGTCCTTGTTTGCGATGAAGCGCACCGCCTGAAAAACCAGGGACATATGAAGCCTAAAATCGAAGGCGAAAACCAAGCGACGCAAATCATCCGCTCCAGCAGACTGAGCGTTTTCTTTATCGACGACGAACAAGTCATCTCCAATAAAGACATCGGCCGCTTCGAACTATTAAAAGAAGAAGCCGAAAAACAAAACGTCAATGTTCATGTCGTCGAACTCGACTCGCAGTTCCGCTGCGCAGGCTCTGGCAATTATCTAGAATGGCTCGATAATTTGCTATACGACAAGAAACTGGACATCCAGCTCGACGGTGACTTTGACTTTCAAGTTGTCGATTCCCCACAGGAACTGTACGACAAAGTCGTCAAAGAAAAAGGCGGCCGACTGCTTGCCGGCTACGCCTGGGACTGGAATAAGAGTCTAGTGAACGGAGAGCTGCCAAAAGACGTCTTCATAGAAGAACACGACTTCGCCATGCCATGGAACGACCCGAACCGCATCGACTGGGCAATCCATCCGGAAGGCTCAGAACAGATCGGCTGCATTCATACTGTCCAGGGGCTTGAAATGGAATATGTTGGGGTCATTATCGGCAATGACTTGACCTATAATCCGGAAACACAATCGATGGAAGTGAATCGGGAGAACTTTAAAGACAAAGGGGCAAGACCTGCGAAACCGAAGGGGAAATATGCAGTCGATCCGCTTGATCAGTTGGTGAGGAATACGTATAAGACCTTGATGACTCGGGGGATGAAGGGGTGTTATGTTTATTTCGTAGACAAAAACATTAAAATTCATTTGTCATAGCATACTATTTTAAATGGGGGTATCATCAGTATGAAAATTAAAGAAATTTCTATTTGTAATTATAAAAACGTGGGAATTGATAATCCTTGTGTTATTAAATTTCCAACTCACTCTGGGGAACAATCAGATATGTTAACAATTATTGGAGAAAATAATATAGGGAAATCCACAATATTAGAAGCTTTAAGGATGTTTTTTCCTTACGAAAAGCCACATTGTCCAGATGTTAATCGTTTCCCCAAAAAGGTGCATCCTGATTTACATAATAGTGAACAACATATGGAAATATGCGTAGTATTTCACGAATTTAATGAGCAAGATCAAAATAAAGATGAGATTAGTCGTTACATATACAATGCGGAATTGAAAATTAAAAGAGTCTGGAATGCTCCCGACTTAGCGGATAAGGATGTACCTTACTTAGCGTATATTCAAGATGCTTACATTACCGAACTACATGGTGTGAGAACTTGGAACAGAGCTGCTTTTAGGAATTTATCGGAGTCCTTAAAGGATTTACATCAACAATTTTGTTCTGCAGAGGGAATAGACAGTGGCACTATTTCAGCTCCTAAGAAGCAAATGTTTTTGAATTATATTTTAGATAATGACAATACTCTAATTAGTTATGAAGAACCGTCTTGGATGGAGAATCCAAATGGTTTAAGTAGTGTATTGAGGTCAATCATGCCAAAAGTAATTTATATTCCTGCTATGAAGATGTTGGAAGACGAAACGAATACTTCAAAGTCCAATTCGGCTGCGAAAACTATTATGTCTTCTCTTATTGAAAAGAAAATGAGAAGTTCTGAGAATTTTGTAGCCTTTGAAACAGCAGCGGAAAATTTAACGAAGGCATTTGTTGGAGAAACTCGCCATGAATCTTTGAATGATCTAGAAGCTTCATTAAATACTAAGCTGAAGCGATTAATGGATATTGAAGCTAAAGTTAATTTTAGTCCGCCAGTCGTAGAAAAATTACATGAAAATACTACTTTTTCTCTTATTTATAATGAAATAGAAACCGATACTGAACACCAGGGAAGTGGTGCACAAAGACTTCTGATTTTGTCTTTATTAGAGTTGATGGCTCAAGAACTAGATGAAACACTCCCGGAAGAGGAGGAAGTGTGGCAGAGAAGTTATTTGTTTTTAGTTGAAGAGCCTGAAATCTATTTACACCCTCAATTGCAGAGAAAAATGAGGGATTCTTTATTGAAAATCTCAGAATCAGAACTTTCACAAGTTATATGCACTTCTCACTCTGAACACTTCATTAATTTGGCTGATCGTCATCAAGGAATAGTCATAGCAAAGCGTAGTGAAACAGATAGTCATACAGTATTTACTCAAGTTAAAGAAAATTTATACGACGGAGAACGTGCAGAAGATAAACGTAACGCAATGCGTATGTTATTGAACTTTAATTCTTCTACGTTAGAATCATTTTTTGCAAAAAGGGTCGTATTAGTTGAAGGAGATTGTGAAATTGCGAGCTTTAATGCTATAAAAAACATCCTTATAAGTAAGTATCCAGAAAAAAAGGATGTTATAGAAAGAATTAGTAAAGAAGTAAATATAATTTCGTGCAAAGGCAAGTTAACCCAAAGAACTTATGCTGAAGTCTTGTCTTTCTTTGGGATTCAAGCAGTTCTAATTCATGATTTAGACGGAGAGGAAAATAATGTGGGGAATAATTTAAAAATGCTGCAATCTGTCGAAGGAGATGAGAATAGGAGATTATGTCATACTCCAAATTTTGAAGAACATATTTTTGAAGAAAACTGGAGTAAAGATAAGCCTTGGAAAGCAACAAAGCTAATCAACGAAAATTTTGACGAATACCAGGAGAATCTCTTAAGATTTTTTGGATTTGCAGTGGGAGACGATATTAAAGCAAGTCTTAATATTTAAAATAGCGTTATTTAATGGATTATTTTAGAAGGAGGTAGTGGTATGTATGGTAACTATGAAAGAAAAGAAGTTAAAAGAAAAAAAATAAAAGTAGAACCTTCAAATAATATTTTTAAAGAATTAGGTAATAATAATTACAACTTTGTAGAATTATTATCTGAGTTAATTGATAACTCATTAGCTGCGAGATTAGAAGAAAAACTCTTAAACGTTCAAATTAGCATAGGATATTCAGAATCTAATCCAACTGATTCTTATCTAATTATTAAAGATAATGCGAAAGGTATAAACTACGAAGCACTTGGAAGTGCTATATCTCCTGCCGCACAATCTGGCGGGGGTGGAATTAATGAACATGGATTAGGAATGAAGCAAGCTGTAGCCTCTTTAGGAACTCTAAAATATCTTGCTACTAAATATCACGAATCTTTAGATACTATGTATGTGTATAAATTTGCTTATGGTGAAATAGATGTAGAGATTGAAGAAAATAGTAAGGATGAGCATGGAACAACAATTTATGTAGAGAACATCAAGCCAATAGTTCCGATACCACAACAAAAATATACGATGAGTATATTACCCTACCTAGGCGCAAAATATAGAAGGTATCTTAAAGAAGATAACACTAAGATGAAAATTTCTATCGCTTTATTAGATATAGACAATATAGATGAAAATGGTAATCCAAGTACTATTTTTAATAAAGTAGTAGAACCTATAAAGCCGGTTTATTTTCATCCGAACGAGAGAAAAAATAAACCTTACCGAAAAAGAACGTTTAAAGGTGTGGGGTGGGAAGCGCTTTTTACTTTCGGCTATGCTCCAACTGATGAAGAGTATGACGAATTAGGAATGGAGAAACCAGAGAATTATATGCCCTACTATGTATCAATTAATAAACAAGGTTTTGATTTGATAGAGTTTGAGCGAGTAGTTAACTTTGCTCAATTAGCTTCCATTGGTATTGTAAACAATGTCCATAATGATTATAACTATATTCGAGGTGAAATTGAGTTAATCCGAGGTTTTGAAACGTCAACAACAAAAAATTATTTCATTAGAAATGAACATTTTATGCAATTAACAAATTCTATTAGAGATTTTTTAAAGGAAGAAAGATTACTAGAAAGAAAAAATGATCCCAGTGAAATACCTGAATCCTTGCTTAGAGATCGATTGGCAGATTATTTATTAACAAACCCTTTGTACTTTAAAAATGAAGTTCGTACAGAGTATTCAGTTGGCAGATTGAATGGATATATCGACGTGTTTGCGGATAATACAGAAGCGTGGGAAGTGAAAAAAGGACAGTGCTCTGGGACTGATATTTACCAACTCTTTGCTTATATGGACATGGGAGGTATTCAAAAAGGTTTTTTACTTGCTAATGAATTCACCACGGGAGCGGAAGAGGCTAGAGAATTTATAAATACAAAACATAAAGTCAATATTACGTTTGTAAAATTAGAGCATTTGCCAATTCTTCATCCGGCTAGTATAGAAGAAAGAAGACAGCATTATAGATAATAATATTTTAAAAATTTTAGTGGGTAGTTTAATTCTAAAATAAGATAGATATATCGTAATGAATAAAGAATCATTTTCAACTATTTATTAAAGTACTTGCAAGAGACATATATTCAAAATTGATAAAGTACATCCTTAACAAATGGATATAAAGGTTGGGAGATGAAGAAAATAGTAACTACTGAAACTCAAAATAAAGCAAATGATAGTATTAATCAAGAATGTATAAAGACTCTTGAAGACCTAGAAAGAAGAATCGACATGACAAGACGAGCAAGATTCGCTTGCTCAACTAGATTGAGGGATTATTCTAGTAAGATTCAAAATCTTATAGTTTACTACAATATTTTAGTTGTCTTTATTTCAATAGTAACACTTTATCAATTTTATAATGAAAATGCAGAATGGACGACCTTTTTAACTTTAGCTCTATCAATTACTTTATCTTTCTTTGCAACTCATATGGGAGGGAAAAATTATAAAGAAAAGGCAATTATGATGGAGAGTAATGGACATGATCTTACTAAAGTTTACGGTAAAATAAAAATGCTAAAAGCAAAGTTAGAAATTAGTCCAGAAAAAGTAGCTAACATCTACAAAGAGTATGAACGTACGCTAGTTAATGTAGAAAACCATGAAAATATTGATTATATTCAAGCAAAGACAGGGAGTAAAAATAGCAAGGGAGAAAAAGCAACAACTGATATAGAAGACTCGAAATTGAAAAAATATAACAGTAGAACTAGAATCACCTTTATCCTTGCATATGTAATTCCGCTAGTCATTGGGGGTACTATTTTAATTGCTCCTTTAACTCTTCCATTTATTAAGGAAATATTTCGGTTAATAAGATTGTTTTTTTAAAATCAAAGAAGACTTATTTATTTAGCTGAGAAAGAAGAGGTCGATATTTCTTAATTTAATTCTTAGCGGGATTCGAAATATTGATTTTTAGATTCAGTGAGATATATTCTAAAAATAATGAAATCCATTTATTGGTTATCTTAATTTTTTTTTTTGGAAATTTAGATGAGGCATAAAATCTTAAATTGTAAGTATTCACCATTTAAATGCTGTAATGTATTGTTGATGTATTGATCTTGAAAATCCATTTAAAGTAGGGGCAGTAGTTCATAAAATTATTATCGTTTTTCTTTCTGTAATTTTCTGAATTTTTTATAAAAAATATCCAAAGGAGTTAAGTTATAAGTTAAATATAAATCGAAAACAAGGAGGTAGTAAAAATGAAGGGGAATTTATTCATTGCGGCAAATCAAAAAATTAAAGATGAAGAAATCCAAATAAATGAAAATTTCAAATGGGAAAAAAGTGGAGCAGTATATGATTTTTCAACAAAGAATAAACACTTTTTTTATTATTATAGAAGTGAAGGAGAACTATATTACGCACAATTAAAATCAATAAAGCATCTGGAGTTTATTTCAGAAGCCAATAAAAGTATCAGTGACTACGAATTGTTAGTTAAATTCAAGAATGGTTTTTTTTTAATTGAATTTATAAATCCAATAAAAGAAGTGTCTTTAGATATATTGAAGGACGTATACGCAAAACGCAACATTAAGATGATTGGAGATAGAAGGTATTCTATTTATCACACAATACAAGCAAGTGACTTTTCATATTCACTCCCTGAAATCGATAGCACAATTTTTATGAAAACTAATGAATTTCGAGATATGCTTTTATATGAAAATTACATAATTCCGGAGAAGTCAGAAAGGAGGAAAACATTTGCTAAAATAGTAAACGAAGATAATGAGTTTTCACTAACGTTAACGAACGAAAATATGCTCGAGGTAGACTATCGATATTTGTTAGAAGATCAACATAAGGAAATATATAGACCCTATTTTTATGAATTTTTTCCGAGCGAACGTTCTCAAAGGAATATAAAAATAGAAATAGAACGCCAAAATTACAGTGAAGAAGTTTTGTACGAAATAAAAATAGTTAGCAAGAGAGATGTAAAAGGTAAAGATGATGAAAGCATGTTAGATGGTGAGTTATTATTTAGTGCATCTCCAGTCATGAGAATTCCAGTTTATATAAAAATTCTTCATACTAATAAAGATAAAATTCTAGAAAAACAATGGCAAGACATTGAAGCAGTCACAAAGAAAAATATTTCTACAGTTACCAATGCGAAGCGCATTGAGCAGGCTTTCATGAAAAAAATTCCTTTAACCAATTCTTCTTCTATAAAATATCATGTAAAAATATATAACGTTGGTCAAGGAAATTGGATAGATATATCAGTATATGATGGCATCAATTTAATCGCAACAATAGTATTTGATATAGGAATTGGTAAAAAACAACCGAATTCCAATTTGTGTGCCTCGATTACAAAAAATGCTGCAAAAAAAATCAAAAATAATACTTTATTTGTATTATCCCATTGGGATTTAGATCATATTCAAGGAATAGTAGAATTAGAACGAAATCAGTTTAACACAACGTGGATAGTACCCGAATTGCCAAAAAAATCTAGTAATGGTGCACTTAGACTAGCAGCTTTTTTGAGTATAGATTCAAATATTTTCAGTGTATTTATTGATCACAGTCTAAATGGAAGTGTCATATTTGAGAATAAATTCTTTAGGTTTGGGAAGGGAGAGGGGAAAGCTACTTCTTATACCATTGAGAATAACTCGGGTTTAATTTTGGCAATAAAAAAATCCAAGAAAAAGATGCTGTTTCCCGGAGATTGCGATTACAGCCAATTTCCAATGAAATTTATTAACGACAAGTATGAAGCATCAATTATTTCGCATCATGGAGCTGCTATAAAGTCCTCGCACCTCAAATATATAAATTGCCAGATTATAAAATTTGCGGCGGTTTGTGTAGGCAAAGGTAAGAAGTACCCTAATTCGTCTCATATTAGCAGTGTATTAGCGAAAGGGTGTCAACTTCATCAAACTAAGAAGTTTAAGCTAGTGTCTAATCCTTGCCAATACAAATTGGTATAATTATGGTATTGATTGTCTAATTCAAAAATTAGCTATGAGGGGGGAAGGGCTCTGAAACTGAAATATATTTTTTTAGCAGTTAATGCTTTATTGGTTTTAGCATCTATCGGACCTCTCTATAATTTACATGTCTCTGGAATGAGCATTAAAAACTTAATATTAGTTTTTATTATTTTTATAGTTGTAATTAATATTTCGTCGTTCTTGATTTTCTGGATTATTGATAAGATTTATCAGAGATTTGAGAAAAGGGCTGCCGAAAAATTTAGCGTCTATCATTGGCTAGGGAATCCTGTGAATCCTATTACTTTAAAAGACAGTCTATCTAATATAAAAGAATTTACTCCAGAAAATTTTCAACATAATTGTAGTATTGTTAAAGAAAAAATTCTATCACAGTTAAGTGAGGCGGAAGAATTAAGAGCGGAAGAATTACGAAGTTATAAGAGGTTTCTGGATTTGAAAAATGAAAGTCCTCGATTAACTTCACTTTTAAGTTCCTTCAAAACTATACTAATTGCGATAATAACTGCGACTATTTTGACCTTTTTAAATTTTAATGAATTCAGTTATACGACATTCGCAATTAGTTATTTTGTCTTAATAATTTCAGCTGGTACACTATTAGTTTCAATCGATTATATGAGCAAAACAGTAGATAGAGATAAGTTATTATTAGTGTTAGTGAATGAATGTATCGAAGAAACCGAGAATCTAAGAGCTCAATAGTTAGCTGAGGGGGAATAGATTTGACAGAAACTGAGTGGTGGGTAGCTATAATTCAGACAGCAATTTTGATTTTAGGATTGCTAGGAGTAGGTTTTATACCTCAATACTTTTATCAGAGAAAGTTAGACAATCTAAATAATGAGGTTGCTAAACTTCATATAACTGTAGAACAAAATCACCCAGTAAAAATGGAGAAATATAAAAACTTTGTGGAAAATTTCTGGGAAAACACTAAAATTACAAATGAGACTGTTAAACAAAAGAAAATGCTTTTAGAACTCAAAAGCATTTCTAATGCAGTTTTTCTTTTTGGTAGTGCTGAAACTTTGCAGGCATTCTTAGTCATTCGTTCTCAAGGAGATATTGTTACACAAGACCAAAAGTATAAAGGATTAGTTGATATGGCAAATTTTATGGTTTCTCTTAGAAAAGATTTAAATAATGGCAACATTGATATAACGGCAGAAGATTATTTAAAACTTCAACTTAATGATTGGGAGCAAGTCAAAGACAAGCTCTTACCATACTTATGAATTTCGGTAATTAAAATCGCGACCCTGTGTCAAAAATATTATAAACGATTCTGACTATACTTGATGATTTTAACCTTATACTTTGATGCACCCACTGTGCCCATATGATGGGTGTGTTTTTTCATTTTGTTTACTGAGTTAAACTGTGTAGGGATTGTGTAAAGAACAGGGGCATTTAGGAATTAATGGGAACGGGAGAAACGACCCTGTATATTTTTCGAAAGATATACTCAAGTAAAGTAGTAGTCCGATCAACATCTAAAGTCAACCGAATACTCGATGTTTGAGTGGGTTTCTAAGTTATACGCGCCCATGACAGAAGCTTATATAATGAATAAAGATTTAAGTGGTAAAAGGGCTTGAAGCTTAAAGAATATAAGCTAAGTAAGTCGCTAGTCTTATTTAAAGTAAGCCAAAAACATTGTAGAAGAAAAGTAAAGAATTTATTGTAGCAAACATCAGCAAATTTCTTACTTTCAAGTAAAAGGAAGCTAGAAGAATAATCCTATCAAGGATTCATTCCTTTAGCCTCCTTTACTATTTCACTCTCAATCCGCTCCGAAAGATAAAACCCCAAACTCTTCCAAATGAACGTTTGATACGCGCAGCCATTGCTTGTCAGTCGTAAGCACCACGTGCTCGTCCGGACGGATCAGGTACAACGCATTTTGCTTGAATCCTGCGTCTTTCATATTTGCTTCCCAAGGAAAATCGTGGAGTTCAAGCGATTGCGCGTGGGCAAAGTCGATGAATTTGGGCTGTGCATTGCCGTATATTATGAATTTGCCAATCGACGGAGCGCAGCGACAAGAAATTATCGCCTCTATCGGTTTCGATCGGTGGCAAGCGCATGCTGGCGTAGATTTTGCCGGCTTTGCCTTTGCTCAAGAGGCAACTACGGTAATTGATGTGGAGTTGAGACAACACTTTTAATGCATTTCTTGAAACGCAAAAGCCCGATCCAGTGGGAAGTTTCCACATAGGATCGGGCTTTTCATTTAAACGCTAATTTTTGATTTTTGGACGGTGAAATCGATGTCCGGGTAGTAGGCATCTTTCACTAATAAATTCGGTCCGAGGCATTTGGCGGCTGGGCAGTGGCAGGCGATCGTATTAGCTAATGGCCGCTCCAGCCAGCGGTCAAGCATTGCCGGCAGGGAATCGTGCTGGATATTGCCCATCGCGGGTGTGTCGCCGAAATCGGTGACGATGACTTCGCCGGTGAAGATGTTCACATTGAGCCGTGAGCGTCCGTCCGGGTCATTGCGGACGGTGACGTTTTTGCTTGCATGAATGCGGTTCAGGAGTTGAATGTCTTCGTCGTTTTGGCTGCATGGGTAAAACGGCAATGTGCCAAAGAGCATCCAGACATTTTCATCGCGGGCATCGAGTAATTCGTGGATCGCTGTTCTCGTTTCATCGAGCGACAGCACTTCCAATTGGCTGGCGAAATCGCTTGGGTACATCGGATGCACTTCGTGGCGCGCGCATTTCATTTCCTCAATGATTTGCTTATGTATGCTCTTCAGATGAGGCAATGTCCGCTTGTTCAGCATCGTTTCCGCTGAGACCATGACGCCTGCTTCTGCGAGTGCGCGGCTATTGTCGATCATGCGCTGGAACTGTTCAGCCCGGCGCTCACGAGACGGCTTGCGTTCCATATTGGCAAATCCGCCATCGACAAAATCATCGATGGTGCCCCAGTTATGGGAAATGTGAAGGACATCCAAATAAGGGGCAATTTCCATATAGCGGTCAAGCGGCATCGTCAAGTTTGAATTCATCTGGGTGCGGATGCCGCGTGCATGGGCGTATTTCAGGAGGGGCAAGACATAATTGGCAACCGATTTTTTCGAAAACATCGGTTCTCCGCCCGTCAAACTGATGGTCCGCAAATGAGGGATTTCATCGAGGCGCGAAAACAGCAGCTCGATCGGCAGCGCGTCCGGATCTTTGTGCTCAAGCATATAGCCGACCGCACAATGTTCACAGCGCATATTGCATAAATAAGTCGTCGTGAATTCGATGCTGGATAGTGTCAGTTTCCCGTGGTCTTCAATATCCATATACGCTTCCTATGGATCGTATTGAGGGGTGATCTGTTTAAGTGTTGTTGCCTGGTTTTCCATATGTATCGTACTCCTAATCATTTTTTCGACTTTTAAGTATGCGCTTTTCCTGTGGCTCACGCAAGAGCTTGTTTTAACGGGCCATGAAGGATGTGAACTATTTTCATTTGTTCTTTTATTATTTTTTAACTAAATATTCTATTTTTTTGAGCTTTTCACTAGTAATCAAACACACGTTCTGGTATATTAAAAGCATACCACTATGGAATGAGGTGCGTTTCGATGGTGCTAGCGATTAAAGAAGTGAACGGATTCGAAAAAGGAATGGAATATACGAGGGATCTTGAGTTTTTGTCATGCTTTACAAACGACGAACATCGGGTCGTCTCTTTAATAGATACAGATGGCAATGTTTTTTACTGGACGACTACGGAAGGCTCGCCTGAATATCGAAACTTCCGGTTAAAAGCTACTTATACATTTAAAGTGAGTTATATATCGACCATACTGGGCCCTTCAAGCCCGAAGGTGATTATTGCAGATTTGAATGACGTAACAGCAGAGAACAGTATGTATGGTCAGGCAGAACAATATAAAATGAATGCTTAATATATAATTGTAGAAAGAACCTTGATAGTCTCAGGGTTCTTTTTGTGCAGAAATCAGAATTTTAGTCTTTCCATTCGGGATTAAAGATTCTTTTTTTTATGGTATATGCGACATCGTAAGGGTCTGAAAACTGCTGAAATTCTATTCATTAGCGATTTCACTTTTATGCATTTCTAAGTATGTCATTACATATTACAGCACAATAATGACAGTGGTTCCCAGGTAAACTGCGCTTTATTGAAGGGGAGTAAGATGATGCATAAAGACTAGCTTTTCAGGGTTATTCGTTTCAATCATCGTGCTGTCATATACTTTTTCGCAAAAAAAGTAAACCGCCTGTGCTCCCCAGCATAAGGTGCGGTTTACTTCTGTACTGATATGCGATCGCCTTTGAAGTGATGCTTTCATATTACCGGCCGATGGGTGTATCCAGCACCCATCGGTTTTTTGTTGCTTTATCTACTTTCACTATAATCACTATCTAATTATTTGGCATCTATGCGATAAATCATTACTTGCGACACAGGAGACATCTGGAGAATGCTGGAAACCACCATTGAAATACCAAAAACTTAATTGGAAGAGGCTATGCGCAAAAAGAGAGACTCCTAATAAAAGGATTTTATCCACTTTTTGTCGAATACATTTCTTAAAAGTACCTAAAGCTTTATCCGCTTGGAGGCGAGGTCGAATGCCAGTCATGAACCTATTGTTTTTCTTTTTGATCGTATTCGTAATAAATTCTGTTTTGAAGTTTACGTTTCGAAAACTGTTTAACATTGAACCGAGCAAGAGAGAGTTCTTTTCCTATAACCACATCAACGATACGCACCGGAAGGTCGACTGGTTCGTGAGGATTGGCACGTTGATTGTGGGCCTGGTGCTTCTTTATTTCATTGCTTTGGATGAGTATACGCCGTCGTATTATTTGGTTGCGGTTATTGTATTTATTGCGGTGGACCATTTGGTTAGGGCGTTTTTCGAATGGCAAGCATCTGAAAACCCGAAGCAGTCCATTCTCACATTGGCTCAGATGACTGTTTTTGTGGCAGCGGTTGTGTTCATCATCCAATTCAGCTTCTTCTTTTTCGGTGGATTTGAGGGAGTGGTGACCGAAAAGACGGATACAAGTTTTATAGTGCAAGTGACGTCCTTCAATTTCGAGACCGGTCCGACCATCTATGAAGTCCACATGACGGATCATACGCTGTTTAAGGGGGAGGTTCGTGGTTTCGATGAACTGGAGGAAGGAACTCTTGTCCGGGTGATGCCATTTGATCTGCCGTCGGATTTTCCTTACAAGCTTGCTTCGGAAGTAATTGTGGAGTGAACTTTTTTTGTCGGTTTTTGGGAAGGAACTAACAAGGAGGCTAGAGAAATGATCCATTATGGATTCATTCCTCTAGCCTCCTTTATTATTTTGATCTCACTTCGCTCCAAACGCTACAATCTCAAAAGACTCCAGATACATGTTCAACACACGCAGCCATTGCTTGTCAGTCGCAAGCGCCACATGGCCATCCGGCCGGATCAGATACAGTGCGTTTTGTTTGAATCCTGCGTCTTTCATTTTCGCTTCCCAAGGAAACTCATGGAGTTCAAGCGAATGCGAGCGGGCAAACTCGATGAGTTCAGGAGTCGCTTTACCGTAGATATGGATTTGCCAATCGACGGAGCGAAGCGGCGCGAAGTTATCGCCGTTTGCGGTTTCGATCCACGGCAAGCGCATGCCGGCGAAGATTTTGCCGGCTTTGCCTTTACTTAAGAGGCTGTTGCGGTAATTGATGTGGATTTGGGACAAAATTCTAAATGCATTTTTTGAAGCGAACGAAAATTTGAATACCGACGGCAAGGCGTAAGGCACTGCGTAATCCCGCAATAAAGTCCCGGGCAGTTTTTGATTGACGATCGTCTGGAACGCTTTGTCGGTCGTCGCGATCAAGCGGCGCGCAAAGGCGATACGTTCTTGTTCGTAAGTGCCGAGTATCATAGAATCGGCTTTTCCTTGAACGACTGCCGCGAGTTTCCATCCGAGATTGATGGCGTCTCCGATACCGGTGTTCATGCCTTGTCCGCCGGTCGGGCTGTGCAAGTGGCCGGCGTCGCCCAGGATAAAGATGCGCCCTTTGGTGAATTTTTCGCTGACGCGGTTATGGACGCGGTAGGTCGAAAACCAATTGACCTTGGATGCCTTCACACCGATTTTATTTTCAACATAATCGGTGATTTCGCTGTACTGAACATCGGTGCGTTCGTTGAATTCCTCGGGCACGATGCCGAGTATACGTTTCGTGTGGGCGTTGCGGACGTTCATATAGAGCATGAAGCCGTCATTGTCCATGTACATATCCATTTTTTCCATGTCGTCGACTGGCTTCTCGGTTTCGATATCGGCGACAAAGAACAATTGCTTGTACGTGCCGCCAGGGAAGTCGAGATCCAATCCTTTTCGAACCATGCTGCCGGCGCCGTCGCATCCGCATACATAGGCGAATTCCGCTATTTCCACCGGCTCTCCCAGTTGTTGCATGACAGTGTTCACGCCATCTTCTGTGTTTTCAAACGAAATCAACTCGGTGTTCCATTCCACTTCGACGCCGATTTTGCTTAATTCGTCGACGAGAATTTCTTCGTGATCGTCTTGCGGCAAACTCAAGATAAACGGAAACGGGCTCTGTCCTTTGCCGAGCTCATGGAATTTCACTTGGGCCCGTACTTTTTTACCGTCGCTGACATCGAGTGATAAAATCGGATGCCCGCGCTTGATGTTGCGTTCGGCGAGGCCGAATTGCTCGTAATGCTCCAAGATGCGCGCATGGACTGCGAGCGCACGTGAAGCGGTGCCGGTTCCTGAATTTCGATCGATGATGCGAAACGGCACGTCTTGACGCGCCAGGCTATAGGCCAGAGCCAAGCCAGTGGGGCCCGCTCCGACGATTAAGATTTGTGGGTTCATGATATAGACCTCCTAATGAGTATCACGCCTGTTGATAGATTTGAATTAAGGTATCGGGTAAAGCGATAAATTCGTGTATAAAAAAGTTGAAGCACGTGATACCGAACAAAAAACCTTGTACAGCTACTATATCCTTAATTGAGGGGTTTCAAGCATGTCCTTTTGCAAGAAACGGTTTTAAACAAGTCCATTTATTGTCTATCCATTGCCATTTCCGCTATGTGAACATGGCGGGGATGTTTTTCATTCCTATAAAGCATGCGGAATGGGTTGAACCGAGAAATGGTTCTTCCTGTTGCTTTATGTAAGGAGGGAGAAAGGTTACAGCAGATAAATACGAGAAAAGCGTATACGGTTTCCCCGGAAGGAGACCGCATACGCTCGTTTTTCATGCCTTGAATAGGTTCTGTTCAGAAATGTTATTTATTGAAATCAAACGTGACGCCGGTCAGTTGTTCTGAAACGTCCCACAGTTTCTGGCGGGTTGCTTCATCATTCACGGCTGGATCCGGTTTTTCTAAAGTCGGATAGCCTCTCCGTTGGCCTTTGCCGTCGGGCCCGATGTATTCGCCGCCTGTGATGCCAGATGCCGTCGCGGCATAGACGGTCGGAAGTGCGCCCATAGAGGGTGGCTGCAAGTAGCGGTTCATGAGCCCTTTGAAAATGCGCGGCATTTCGCGCCCACCGATTTTAAACAGATTGGTCGAAGAAATCCCGGGATGGCACCCGATGCTCAGTGTCGATAAACCCTGTTGCTTGAGTCGCTTATCGAGCTCTGTGGCGAACATTAAATTCGCCAGCTTGCTTTGGCCATAAAATTTCATCGCTTTATAGCCTTTTGAGCCGTCCAGGTTATCAAAGTCAATGGCAGCATTTCGGTGTGCGAGACTGCTGAGTGTCACCACCCGCGAATTCTCGGTGTGGATCAGCAAAGGCAAGAGCAGGCCCGTCAAGGCAAAGTGTCCGAGATGGTTGCTGCCTAACTGCAGCTCAAAGCCGTCTTTCGTCTTCGCGTAAGGCGGCGTCATCACGCCGGCGTTGTTGATCAGCAAATCGAGTGAATCGAAGCGGCTGCTGAAGGTTTCGGCAAAAGCTCGTACGCTATCCAAATCGGACAAGTCGAGTTTCATAACCTCAATAGGTGCCTTGGGAGATTCTTCTCTAATTTCCTGTTCAGCTGCTTTCCCTTTTTCGAGATCGCGGACAGCCAAGATAACCCGTGCCCCTAACCGGACGAAAGTTTTAGCCGTTTCCAGTCCGAGTCCGCTATTGGCCCCTGTGATAATGGCCGTTTTTCCTGTCATTGTATTAAATTCCACAAGCTCAGCTCCTAGTGATAGATTCTACTAACATGTACCCTAATGTAGATGTTGATAATCGGGTGAGAAAATGTCCCTGTGCAAGAAACAATTCTAAACGATTCTGACAATACACGACAATTTATGTGATATACATTCTATCCTTTTCCTGAGTTGTTTTTTTAGGAGGAGTTTCTCTGTTTATGCAGCTATATAAATTGTGTATGAATTGTGTGCTGCACAGGGACAATCCTGTTCCGCCTTTTTTCCGTTTTTTCGCAGACGAACCGGCCCAAATAAGGTAGCATTGGAAGGGCAGTGAATATTTAGACAAAAGGGGAGTCAGGAATTGAAAGCGATTACACGTTTTTCGAACAACTTAATGGAACGTTATTTACCCGATCCGTTCCTATTCGTGATTATCTTGACGGTCGTCGTGTTCGGGTTAGGCTTAGGCTTAACGGATTCGTCGCCTGTTCAGATGGTGGCGTTTTGGGGTGAAGGATTCTGGGCGCTATTGGCATTCTCGATGCAAATGGTGCTTGTGCTCGTCACGGGCTTTGTGCTGGCGAGCAGCCCGATTTTTAAAAAAGGGCTCGGTAAGCTGGCTAGTTTTGCGAAGTCGCCAGGCAGTGCCATTCTATGGGTGACGATTGTGTCGCTCGCAGCAAGCTGGATTAACTGGGGCTTCGGCTTGGTCATCGGGGCTTTGTTCGCGAAAGAATTGGCGAAGCGCGTCGACAATGTCGATTACCGCTTATTGATCGCGAGTGCCTATTCCGGATTTTTGATTTGGCACGCCGGATTTTCGGGGTCGATTCCGTTATCCATCGCAACAGAAGGCCATCCGTTTGTTGATGCGATTGGCATCATTCCAACATCGGAAACGATTTTCGCAAGTTATAATTTAATCATCATTGCGGCTTTAGTCATCATCGTGCCGTTATTGAACCGCCTGATGATGCCGAAAAAAGAAGACACGGTGACCGTCGATCCAAAGGTGTTGATCGACCCACCGGTTGAAGAACTGCCGTCAAAAGGGGACATGACTCCAGCAGAACGATTGGAGAACAGCTGGATCTTATCCATGGTAATCGGGGCTTTAGGTATTGCATTTATTGCGTATTATTTCATCAACAACGGATTTGCGTTAACGCTCGATTTGGTAAACTTCATGTTCTTGTTCCTCGGCATCCTGTTCCACGGAACGCCGCGCAAGTATTTGAATGCCGTCCAGGAAGCAGTCAAAGGAGCTGGCGCCATTATCGTCCAATTCCCGTTTTACGCGGGAATCATGGGCATGATGACAGCATCTGGACTCGCGGCGGTCATTTCGGAAGCCTTCGTCAGCGTTTCGACGGCGGAGACCTTCCCGCTATTTGCATTCTTAAGTGCCGGACTCGTGAACTTCTTCGTTCCTTCCGGTGGCGGCCAGTGGGCGGTACAAGCGCCAATCATGCTCGATGCAGCGGAAATGCTTGGCAGTGAACCGGCGAAAGTCGCCATGGCTGTGGCATGGGGCGACGCCTGGACGAACATGATCCAGCCGTTCTGGGCATTGCCGGCACTCGCCATCGCAGGGCTCAAAGCGAAAGACATCATGGGCTTTTGCGTCATCGTGTTGGTCGTAAGTGGTGTGGTGATTGGGTTGGGCTTATTGTTCTTATAATGAAAAAAGACGATCTTGTAAGAGGTAGGGAGTGTGCCTTTTACAGGATCGTTTTTTCGCTTTTAAATGAGGGAAGTCAAAGAAAAAGGGAGCAGCGCCAAACCTAGGCGCTGCTCCCTTTTTGTGTGATCTGGTTAATTCCGCACAATGATAAAGACTAAATAAACGATATAGATGGCGGCCAAGAGCCCACCTTCGATCCTCGAAACCGTGTACTTGGTTCTGGAGAGAACCATCAGCAAAATGGTCACGGCGATCATCAGAAAGATGTCCGTGAAGATTTTCGAGTCGACGGTTAACGGGTGAATCACGGCCGAAGTGCCCAATACAAAGAAGATGTTGAAGATATTGCTGCCGATGATATTCCCTAACGCGATGTCGACTTGTTTTTTCAAAGCGGCCGTTATGGAAGTGACCAGCTCGGGAAGGGAGGTGCCGACCGCTACGATCGTCAGGCCAACCAAGGTTTCGCTCATTCCGAGTGAAAGGGCGATCTGGACACTATTTTCGACGACGAGGCTGCCGCCGAAAATGATGCCGGCAAGCCCGCCGATGGTTAATAGCGAATTTTTTAGCCTGGATTTGTTCGCGGTGTCCGCGTGAGTGTCTTCGCTGTTGCGGCGGTCTTTCCGTGCCACTTCGAAGATATAGTAGAGAAAGATGGCAAAGAACAGCAACAGGACGATGCCTTCTGTTCTGGTGATGAGGTTGCTATCCAAGGATTGGAGCTGCTGGTCGCTGATCAGGACGAGCAATGCCACGGCGCTGAGCAAGGCGAACGGGATCTCTTTACGGATCGTGTCGCTCTGGACCATCAACGGGAAAACGAGCGCAGTGGCTCCTAAGATGAGCGTGATGTTGAAGATATTGCTGCCGACAACGTTCCCAATCGCGACTTCACTGCTTCCTTCCAAGGCGGCAATAAAACTGACGGACGCTTCAGGCGCGCTTGTACCGAAAGCGACAACCGTCAAGCCGATCAATAACGGCGAAACTCTTAAACTTTGCGCTATCTTTGACGCTCCTTCTACAAAAAAGTCGGCGCCTTTGATTAACAGCGCGAATCCGACTAACAATAAAACGTAAGTCATCAGGCAATCACGTCCTTCCTGTTTTTCTGTTTATATGACTCGATCCTTTCTATGACCATACCCTTTAAACAAGTTCAAAACCAATGAAAACCGACACTGTTTAGCAGGGGAATGGTGGAAATAAAGAATCAAATCCGCTGTCTTTTATTCGCGTAAATGAGTTGCAGGAATGAGCCATCCCGGAGAAATAAAATTTAAACAAGGAGCTAGCAGAACTGCGTGATAGAATAACAGGTAGTGGAACAGAAAAAACGATGTGGCCTTGTCCGGGACACATATTGGATAGATGAGTAGAAAGGATGGATAGCAAAATGAACAAAATGGTCGAACAAAAAATGAATGAAATGACAGACGTCTTCAACAGCCTGCCGAATTGCCGGGTTGAAACGAGTGAGGACAGACGGATATTGATCTTGAGCGATAACCCGGTTCCTTGGAGTGACACGATTGAGAAGCGGGACGCGCACTCGGCATACAAAATCGGGTCCATCACGCCTCATAAAGCGGCGCTCGGCCTCTATATCGATTTCCCGCATGATTTGTTGGATATCGACCGGGTGGAAGACATTGTCGATCCGGAAATCACTTTGACTTACTTTGAGCCAGGCACTAAGACCTCAACAGCGAAAAGCTGGTGGCGATTCCGGTCGGACGAGAAATTCGACAGCCTCCATATGGTTCTGAGAAAAACCGAGCTGGAGCTGTATGATTTCACGAGAGACGACTGGGTCGGCTTGATGGAAGAGATCACGGCTGTTCATAAGGGATGAGCAAGCTAGCCGCATGGCAGAGCTGCAATGACTTTTCATCAAACACATACTAGATTTCCACACTTGCTGAATCAACTTGGCAGGTGTTTTTTTATTGTCCCGCACTCAACAAATGGCCTGAAGGAGTGAGAAAAGCATATTGTATCCTTTCTATCTAATGGGTTAGTTTCTAAGCAGTACAGAGAAATGATGTATAAGGAATGAAGTATATTTGCACCTAATTGCTTCAATATTTTTGGCATTAATTGGCATCGTTCGTTTTATTAAAAAGAATGAAGACGCGTCTGAGTATATAGTATCACCTCCTGTGGTATAGAATAGGAAGAAACTAATCTACTGAAAGCATCGGGGGATGAAAAATGAACAAGTTTATTGAGTTCAGAAATCGTGTTTATAACAAGGAAAGTAACTATAATTATCCTCTCCAATTTTTAGACGAGTACTTAAATAACAGCAAAGCGATAAACTCCGATGAACAAAGAGTGGTCGAGCAAATTCGAACGATCAAGCAACTGGAGCTGAACAAGCAGCTAGGTGAACATGAAGTAGACGAATTGCTGTCGTTTTTGGGAGAGCATCCAACTACAGACCGCTTTATCGTAGATGTGGTTTTACATTTATTCAATGATGACAACAAGCAACTCGTGGAGAGAAAAATAAAAGACGTACTGGTAGACCAACAATCCGATAGCCAAAAGCTCTATCATGTTTTAGACCTTTGCATTGAATGTGATCTGGATATGTTGAGTGATGACGACATCTTAGTGATGCTCGAGAAATACGAACTGGATTTAGAGATCATTTCTATCTTACTGGACTATATGGAGCGTTTTAACAAACAGGGACTTAAAGATGCTATCTACAAATTATTGGCCACGGATTACCCGGATGGCATAAAGATCCAGGGAATCAATGTATTGATGAAGTTGTATCCAACAGAAGCTGTTGATCAATCCTTTGTGGAGAACAATATAAGAACTGAGAACAACAAAGTGTTTGTGGATAGCTATATGGATTTTCTCAAAACAGATTTTAATTTCGATAAGCCAGGCGTTTCAATTTTGCAGTCGATGTTTTATGGAGATTTTGAAGATAGCGGGAAAGGAAATAATGGAGGCTTAGCCGTCTTATTAAAATCTTTGGGTGAAGAGGTATCGAAAGATGATCGGATTTCTTATGTATTTACCATTACGATCACGCAAGAATCAACTAAGCCCTTTATCAGCTTTCATGGCGATAAACACGTATTCATCAGATTGCCGATCTATTTGGAACGGTCTAGATCAGACAAGTTCATCAAAAGAGAGTTGTTTATCAAACGACAGATAGCCAATTACTTAAAACGCTCAAACATACAGCCCGATGTCTTTCATATCCGGTTTTTGGACAACGCGTCTAAAGCGGTTGCTCATCTATCTAAAGAGTTAAATAGCAAACTGGTCTTTACGCTAACGCCAGACCCGCACCGGAATATGTTTGAAGGTTCGGGGCAGTTAAAAGAACTTGAATTTAACGATCTTATTGAAAAACTGAACAAGATCAAAATAGGCGATGAACTAATCCACACAAGTGATGGAATCGTCGGCATCGGGAATGGAGACGTGAAAACGGAACTTGCGGTCTATTTCCCTCAATTTAAAGATGACGATGTAAATGGAAAAATAAAAATGATTGGTGAAGGCATACAAACAGGCCAAGCAATTGATGTAGAAGACGTCGCTGCCCATTCAAATGCGCTTACAGAATGGAGTGAAGCAAATGAAGGTTTCTTTGAAAAACCTGTCATTTTAAACGTCGGGAGATTGGCTGTGCTGAAAGGGCAGATGGAACTGTTAAAAGCGTGGGCAAACTCCAAGCTTTCGGACACCCATAATCTTCTCATCATCGGTGGAGACTTAGAGCGGCCGAGTAAAGAAGAAAAAATGGTGATGGAGTTTTTCGAGGATTTCTTACAACAGCATCCCGAGTTCAAAGGCAGGTTCATCCATAAAGGGGCCATGTCGAATTTGGATATACGATCGCTTGAACGGAAGATCATTAAGAAAGACTTTGACTATCCCCATATCTATCTATGCTCCAGTGTCAAAGAAGAGTTTGGCATCGCTATTTTAGAAGCGATGTCAATCGGATTCCTGACCCTGGGCCCGATCAAAGGCGGAGTGAAAAGTTATATGAAGAATGGGGAAAATGGATTTTTGATCGACACAAGCAATGCGAAAACAATTGCCAAAGAAACGGAAAGCCATCTGTATGATCCTCAAATCGATAAAGACGCAGTGAAAAGAATTCAAGCTGCAGGACAAAAAACGGTGGAAGAAAACTTTTCTATCCAAAAGATTTCCCATGAGTTTGTGTCATTTTATTTATCTTTAAAAGGAGAAAATGAAAATGAAGTATAAAAAAATCTTTGTGATCAGTCCGCCTTTTTATTCGCATTTTAACCCCTTGCTCGTGTTAGCCAAAAGTTTTCAAGAACATGGTGCACAAGTGACAGTTGGCTGCAGTATCGAATTTAAGGACAAAATCTTGAAGGAGAATTTGAACTTTTACGAAATAGATATAAATTCAAACAAAAATATAGGGAAAGGTGAACACGCATTACAACCGGACACGGAGAGACTAAGACTGGAAGAGTTTTTTGAGTCGACCAAAAAAGGGGCGGCCGAAACGTTGATCACCCAGTCCCGCCACCGAAAGGCCGATATGCTTTACAATCCACAAGAGCTAATCGACAAGATTAAGTTTATAGATGATTCCATGGATGTTGATCTCTATGTGGTTGATATATTGTCATACTCGGTTACGCTTAGCTTGTATTCTTTAGGGCTGCCTTTTGTGACATTTTGTCCGCCTCATCCGAATACCATTCCAAGAGATGGACGGTATTTTAATGTACCGAAAAGCTGGCCTGGGGCGATCACGGTCAAGGAAGACGATTTGAGGTCGTTAAAGCAAGTTTCCACCCAAACACAACGGGAATTTACGGAAGTCTTCAATAACGTTATCAGTGAAAATAAGTCGGTTAAAAAAATCAGCAATGCGTTCAGTTTGGTCTCTGAAATCGCGGTAATCTACAACTATTTTGATTTCAACAATATCGAAAAAAGTGAAGAAAACCCGAAGGAACTATTTATAGGAAATTCATTTCAAGCGGTTGCCTTGGATGAAGAGTGGATGGAACGAATAGCGACCAATGAAAAGAAAATCATGATCAGTTTAGGGACTTTTTTATCGAATAGAAAAGACGTGCTGGAAAAACTCATCCTGTCGGCCAGGGAAAGTCATCCTGATGCGCTGTTGATCGTTTCGGCAGGCAGCCATGCGGAGGAATTACAAAAATACAGCTCGCCCAATACGATCATCGAAGGCTTTATCCCTCAAGTAGCGCTTATGCAATATGTAGACACCGTTCTCTTTCACGGTGGATGCAATACGTTGACAGAAGCGATGTACCACGGGAAAGAGATGGTCATCCTGCCATTTTCCAGCGATCAGTTTAATATCGCCTACGATATTGAAAAGCAAAATTTAGGAAGAGTATTGGATCCGAATAATTTCAGCCAAATGGAATTAGCGAAAGCATTGGCTGAGTTAGAAGAAACTTCTAAAGACAATTTACGGTATTGGCGAAACGTCTCAAGAGACAGAGGCGCGGATTATGCGGTGAAGAAAATATTGGAGATCGAATGACATACAAATATATAGGCTGACTAGTAAGTCGATATTCCGCAAAACAGCTGCGCTTTCCGCGGGCTCGCGCCCAAGCCTCCTCGGTCTCTGCGCTCCCTGCGGGGTCTCGGTCGTCTCGCTTTACCGCAGGAAATGAATGAACGAAGCAGTGCTGAGCGCATTCATTTGCGACGCATCTGCCACGCAGATGTGGGAGCACAAGGGTTTAGATAGCGACGAGGAGGCTCAGCGCGTGAGCCGTGGCCAGACCGGTTGTCAGCAGGTGGCCCAAATCAGAGAGAATCACGAACTACTACACTTTTCGAAAGCAATATCTCAAGGACTCGGAGCGCAATGTGGCGACTCCTGCGGAAGAACGGAGTGATGAGACCCCGCAGGCAATGAATGAACGAAGCAGTGCTGAGTGCATTCATTTGCGACGCATCTGCCATGCAGATGTGGGAGCACAAGGGTTTTGATAGCGACGAGGAGGCTCAGCGCTTCGTCCGCGGAAAGCGTCCGCATGGAGCGCAGAGTCCTATTTACCGAAGATGATAAGGTGGATTAATAGCTGAATAAAATTGAAAAGAGGTGTTGTATGAAGGAAGTAGTTGGAGCTGACACGAAGGCTAGGAATACCAATAAATACGATGTAGATGGCGTCCCCGCGTTAAAAGAAGCAATACCTTTGGGGTTGCAGCATATTTTCGCAATGTTTTTAGGGAATGTGGCGGTCCCGATCATCATCGCGGGTGCGGTTGGCATCACCGGAGCGGATTTGACGATCTTGATTCAAAGTGCCATGGTCATGGCCGGAATTGCAACGATCATCCAATGTTACCCAATATGGCTGGTCGGGGCGCGGCTCCCGGTCGTCATGGGGACGAGCTTTGGATTTCTGCCGACCAATCTCGTCATCGCCAGCTCCTACGGCATAGGCGGATTATTGGGTGCCAGCCTGATCGGCGGTTTGTTCGGCGGAGCTTTAGGGTTTTTCATCAAGAAAGTAAGGAGATTCTTTCCGAAAATCGTCACCGGTACAGTCGTTTTGACGATCGGTTTGTCGCTGTTGCCTACAGGGATTGTCTCGATGGCTGGGGGCAGTGGATCTGAAAATTTCGGGTCAGCTAAAAACTGGTTGGTGGCTTTATTGGTACTGGCCATTGTGCTGTTTCTCAATAGATATGCAAAGGGAATGGCGAAAACATCCTCCATTTTAATCGGCATTATTATTGGATATTTAGTGGCTCTCCCACTGGGGATGGTCGAATTTACAGCCATGAGAGAAGCCAGCTGGTTCTCCGTTCCACAACCCTTCTATTTCCCGATGGAATTTTACTGGGGCGCGATCCTTCCTATGATGATCATGTTTATCGTCACATCTGTTGAGACCGTTGGAGATGTGACAGCCATGACGAATGGGGGAGCGGGCAGAGAGCCTACAGAAAAAGAGCTTTCCGGCTCAGTCATAGCGAATGGTTTCACCTCTTCTCTAGGAGCGATTTTTAATTCCCTGCCAAACACCTCGTTTAGCCAAAATGTAGGGATGATCGCATTTACCAAAGTAATGAGTCGATATGTCGTAGCTGTTGGCGCCGGGTTCTTAATATTGGCGGGGCTGATCCCTAAGATGGGCGCGCTTATCTCCACCATGCCGCCAGCCGTCATTGGCGGAGCCACCGTCATTATTTTTTCCCAGATTACGTTAACGGGCATCGCTATATTGACCTCTGAGCCTTTAAATGAAAGAGCCAAGATCATCATCGGATTGTCTTTGGTATTTGGACTCGGCTTAAGTCAAGTACCCGATGCGATGAATGGGTTTCCGGAAGTCATCAAATTATTGTTTGGCGGCTCTGGTATCACAATCGCCTGCTTTATGGCGATTGCATTGAACCTGATCATTCCAGAGGAGCCTGCTGAAACAGAAAACGCATAGGGGAAATCACGCTCGGCAACAATAACACGAAGAAAAGGCCGTATCCGGCAAGCTCAATGCTTAGCGGATACGGCTTTTGTCTGTTTCATTTGGTATTGGTGCTCAAAAAAAAGAGCCCCCTTTAAAAGGAGGGCTGTGCCTAGTTTGATCGCCTGTTCCAAACAGTTATCTCTTTTGCCTCAGTTCAGAATTTTTAAAGGACCCTCTTGGCCAGCGATAAAAAATTAAGAAGCAGAGACATTTTTCTTCGGTTTAACAGGCTTGCCTTTTTGTGCAGCTTTCTTGTCCTTCTGCAAAGAGTAGATTTTGGCAAGCGCCACAGACCCGCTTAACAGGAATCCCATCAACGCAGAAGCCAGGATGACAAGAATAAGCGGCCAATCCGCAGTGCCAAAAACGAAATTGACAGGCACGGTATCCACATTGACAACTGCGAAAATGGTAATCAATACGGCAAACAAAAATGCGAGCAACACGAGCCACTGGAGTTTCATATGCGTACCCTCCTTTTCAAACTAGTATGGTAAAAAGGAACAGGATTTCTAAGGCTATGTAATTTTCCGTACTTCGTGGGTAACGGAAAAGATGGTCAGTGCATATGAAACTGGTTAGCTCGCTGTTATCGAAAATAGTTGTGATAGAGTTGTTCTACTAAAATATAGCTACATTGTACACCTTAATTTCTATTAAATCATCAAAAAGGTACTATTTTTTGATTATAAAAAAGCTGTTGCTTACTTGATGATTCCCCAGGCTCTTTTTGAAATTCACCAAAAAGAATTCAACGGAATCAGTCTGCAGAAACGAAATGGATGGGTTCTGTTTTTCACGTGGAGTTAACTATTCATCATATAAACAGCCATAACTTTATTTCACCTGATGAACAGTCTTAAGGAGACTGGAAAGCTTCTTTCTATCTTTTATGGCAATTTCTTTAGTAAAATATGAACTACCAAAGAAATGAGGCGTAGCTAATGGAATATATTTATCTCTTGATTGCAGCAATTTTAGTTATAGTAGTTGGCGTCTTTATTTATTTCAGAAAGAATAAAGACGCATCTATTCAAATAGAAGAAACGCCTAGCGAAAGTGTGGCGGAAGAGATAGAAGTGGAGGAGCCGGAACCCGAAGACGACGACAGCCATTTGAATCCGGTGGTGACGGAAGTGGAAGACGCGGAACTCGTCAAGAGCGGCTATAATCGGATCGAGATCCCGGCGAATATGATTCCAGTGATCGCTGAGACCTTAAAAGACGGAGCGATGATTTTCCATCAAAGCCGGACGTTCCGCGTGCAGTTCAGCCCGGAAGTTGTGAAGGGCTTGAAGGATAAGAGTATGACGCTCATTGAGCGGGTCAACGGCAAGGGCTATATGCCGGCGGTGAAAAAAGACAGCGTGAAAGGGATATACGAGCAGGCGGTGTTGGTGAAACGGGTGAACCCTGGGCTCGTTGCCCATGCGAGCATGAGCTTATTGACGACGGTGGTTGGCCAGCAGCAATTGATGGAAATCCAAAGCTCCTTGAAGAGCATGGAAAAGAAACTCGAGACGCTAATCCAACACCGCGAACACGATTTCGCAGGGAAGATCGATGCGCGCTTCGGCTATTTCAAGGAAGTCATCGAACGCTTCCGGAGAAACGGCATCACACTAGGCGGCGTGGAAGACGCGGAAATAGAAGGCTTTTATACGGCGACGCTGCAGGATTTGAAAGTGCTGACGAAAGATCTGAAAGCCATTGTCGCGAGTGTCGAAGGTTTGAAAGAGCATGAAACGCTGCGTAAATGGGGAGAGGCCCCCGTGAAAAAAGAGTACGAGCAACTCATCGGGCGCTTCAACGCCAAACAGGAATTATTGCTGTTGAATGTGCAATTTATCCAGGAATGCTACGAGCCATATCTCCGGACCATCCGGAATTACGAGGAAGCCGATGTGAAATCGCATACTCTGGAAGAGATCGTGGAGGAGAATCATACGCTGATTCAAAGCATTGAAGAGAAAGTGAAAAGCATTGAAGAAAACTATAAAGTGAAGATCAACTTCGGTCTGAAAGCCTTGAAGTATCGAAACTTGGAGAGTTTGAAAGAGTTGGCGCCTGTGAAGATTAACGAGCTAGAGGCTAAAGAGCAGGAGGTTCCTTCTGAAGTGTTGGTTGAAGTGACAGAAGATGATCAGGCTTATGCGTATGTGCCGCGGAGAAAGTGAATGTCCCTGTGCACCACACAATTCTGCGGGCATAATCCTTGCTGTATAGGGTTTTGTGTAGCGTGACGCCCCTGTGCAAGACACAATTCATAACAAAAAACACCCTCAGCTGAAACGTCGGCAAAACGCCGGGCGCTCAGTGGAAGGTGTTTTTTCGTGTCTATAAAATTCAGTGCAATTCTAAATCCGGTTTGATCCGTTTCTGTGTTGCCTGTTCATAAGAATAAGCCAGTTCAATCAACCGAGCTTCGCTGAATGCCTGCGCACTGAACGTCACACCAACCGGATGTCCGCTGCTCGCGTAACCGGCTGGAACGGTAATGGACGGATAGCCCGCTTTGGCCGGCATTGCTGCGCCGCGGTTGTTTTGGAATAATAATGCGTCGAGTTGGTGTTCTTTTATGACGAGATCGATGCCTTCTGAAGTGGAAGAACGCCAGTCGATTTCGCGGTGCTCCAAGTAAGTCGTGTCGTTCGGATCGTCGCTTAACGATTGCGCTTTCTCCAGTTCCGCCTGGCCGAATTTCATGCGTCGCTCAGGGTCTTGCTTGTTGAAGGCAATGACGTCAGCGAGTGATTTGACCGGCACTTCACCAGGTGTAGTGGCAAGGTAGTCGTTGACGCCGCGCTTGAATTCATACCATAACACATCTGATTCAAACTCCTGCTGGGGAATCGTCAATTCGACGACGGTGGCACCGAGTGCTTTGATTTGCTCGATCGCCGCGTCCATGATGGCGCGTTCTACCGGTGCTTCGTTGTTCAAAAAAGATAGGTCGACGCCGATGCGCGCGTTTTTCAAGCCGTCTGTTTTCAGATGCGGCGTGTAATCGGTGAGTGAGCATGCTGCGCTCCCCAGTGTTGCCGGATCTTGTTCATCGACGCCGGTCATCGCGCCCAAGAGAATCGCCGCATCCGCCACGGTGCGTGCCATCGGTCCAGCGGTATCCTGGCTTTCAGAAATCGGGATAATGCGCGAGCGGCTGATGAGCCCGACAGTCGGTTTGATGCCGACGATGGAATTGGCGCTCGATGGGCTGAGAATCGACCCCGACGTTTCGGTACCGACACCGACCACCGCGAAGTTCGAGGCGATCGCAGCACCCGTCCCAGAACTCGAGCCGCCGACATCTTCCGGTTCGAAGACATCAATGCCATACGGATTTTTCACTTGGCCAGCGATTGAGCTATAGCCGCTCGGGCCATCTTGCGACATGAAATACGCCCATTCGCTCAAATTCACCTTGCCAAGAATGATGGCGCCTGCGTTTCGGAGTTGTTTCGCCACGAAAGCATCATCTTTTGCGAAATTGTGTTCGAGTGCGATAGTACCGGCAGTGGTTGGCATAGAGTCTTTCGTTTCGATATTATCTTTCACCAATACCGGAATTCCGTAGAGCGGTCCTTGCTCAGGCTGTCCGCGTTTTTCGTCCAGCTCGGCTGCGATTGCCAATGCGTCTGGATTGATGGCGCGGACGGAATTGATTTTCGGTCCGTTTTGATCGAGTGCTTCGATCCGGTCGATATAGGCTTGGACCAATTCGACGGAGGTCAATTTTTGGTCACAGAAGGCTTGTTGAACATCTTCGATGGTTGCTTCGATCAATTTGAATGTGCTTGTTTCCATATGTATGCTCCTCGCTATAATGATGTACTGCCTTTAATTGTACATGAATTCGTAATTTTGTATAAAGTTTTGGTAGATGTCCCTGTGCACGACACAATTCTCCGGATGAAAACCTTGTTGTGGAAGGGTTTATATGTTGCGACGTCCCTGTGCATCACACAATTAACTGGAATAAAGTCCTATTTTTAATAATTAATCCTTTTGCCTACTTCGGATTACGAAATATTCTGTTATATTAAGAGCTGGTAATAAAAATTTCAAGGTGAAGGGATGTTATGTGGATGAAGAAAGTTTTTGCAGGATGGCTCTCGGTAGTGCTGGTATTGTCAGCGTTTGTGCCGACAATGGCCGCAAATGAAACGGGGGCTAGTACGACTGAACAAGCAACTGCGCTTGAAGTGAGCCGTTCGGTCTTTTCGTTGACCGAGGTGCGCACTGTCGAAGTATCGGCTGATTTGGGCGAAGGGGTCGACTTGGAAGATGTCGAGTTCCAATTTGGCGGAAAGCCATTGTCTGAATGGCAGCAATGGACGGAAGGCCAAAACTACAATGGCGACCCGTTCATCACCGTCGTTGAAGAACCTTCTTTTGTGGAAGGCACGAATAAAATCACCGCGGTGCTGGAATTCGGTTTATTGTACGGGACGGATGATTTGTCCAACCGCACGATCCGCACGCAATACCAGCAATTTATCGGCGATTATGAATTGGCGCTGATTGATTCGGCAAGCGGCGACAAAGCGGCAGCGACTGTCGAATTGAATGTTTACGATGAGTTCAAGTTTTACGATGAATTAAAACCAGCGATCGATGATATTTTTGAAGCCGCTGAACAAGATACGGACAACGATCGCTACCTCGAGTATCAGACCGTCGGCAAAACGGTGGAAGGGCGCGATATTCATTTCGTCATTTTGGCACGAGATGAGGCAGCGGTCGATCAGTATTTGAATGAAACTTTGCCGACTGCGCTTGAAGATCCGGAAACTTTAATTGAAAAGCTCGAGAACGATACGATGGGCGATTACCAAGTGCCGATCTGGTTCAATAATATCCACCCGGACGAAGTGGAAGGCGTGGATGTGCAAGTTGAGTTGCTGGAGAAATTCGCTTTGGAAGATGAAGTGAAATTCATGAATACAGATGGCGACACGGAATTTGAAGAGAACTTGAACGTGGACGAGGTGCTGGACGATGCGATTTTCCTCTATATGTTCACGAGCAATCCGGACGGCAGAGTGGCCAACACGCGCGCGAACGCCGAGGGCTTTGATTTGAACCGTGACAATGCGTATCAGACGCAAGTGGAAACGCAGCAAGTGAATGAAGTGCTGTCAAAATGGACGCCATTATCGTTTGTGGATTTCCACGGCTATGTGGACGGGTTCTTGATCGAACCGGCAACACCGCCGCATAACCCGAACTTTGAATACGATTTATTGATCGACAATATGATGGAACAAGCCAATGCAATGGGGCAGGCGGGAATCGCCAATTCCGAGCTGACGTCTTATTTCATTGCCAAAGACGGCTATGGTTCCGGTTGGGATGATATGACGCCAGCGTACACCGCGATTTACGCGATGCTCCACGGTGCGCTCGGCCATACGATCGAAGTGCCGACATTGAGCCAAGACGGCTATAATGCACTTGTCGGCAGCGGCCTTGGTGCGGCGAATTATGTGCATGATAATAAAGACCAATTGTATAAAGAGCAATTGGAGATTTTCAAGCGCGGCGTGGACGGGGAAGATAACCGTGCCGTCGATGAATATTATGTCAATGCGGCGGGTGAAGTGATCGGCCGTGACCGTGGGGACAATGAAAACTTCTTCCCGGATTATTACGTGATTCCGACAGATGACAAGAACCAAAAGAATGCGTTGGAAGCGTATAACATGGCGGATTATTTGATTCGCAACGGCGTGGAAGTCGAAAAGACCGTGAAACCTGTCGAAGTGGATGGTGTCACGTATCCAAAAGGTACATTCATCGTGCCGATGGACCAGGCGAAACGCGGCTTGGCGAATGCCATGCTCTATGAAGGCGATAATGTTTCCGATTGGGATGCTATGTATGACCCGATCGTCGTCAACTTCTCCGATTTGAGAGGCTTTGATTTGGAAGAAGTTCGTGTTGAAAATGCATTCGATGGAAAGACTCAAGAACTTGAAGAAGCGGTTGTTCCGACAAGCACGGTAAAAGGAAACCCGCCGAAACAAATTCTCGAGAACTCCACGAACGATGCAATCCGCGTCGTCAACGCGCTACTTGCTGACGGCAAAACAGTGGAAGTGCTGACGGAAAGCAAAGGAAAAGCGGAGGCTGGCGATTTCGTCGTAGCGACGAACGACCTTCGCGCGTATGCCGATGATTATTATTTTGAAACACAAGTGTTCGGCAACGGCAAAAATGCCGAAACCGAAAAGCTGGAGCAGCCGAGTGTTGCGGCAACCGGTTCTGCGCAATTGAACTTCTCGTTGCGCCAGCTAGGATTTGAACTGACGGACGCTGCAGAAGCAGATGTCATCATTAGCGATGGCGGTTCATTTAATGCAGCACAAGTCACCGGCAAAACTTTTGTTGGGATTGGTGCACCAGCACTTAACGCAGTAAGTAAGAGCGGCTTGCTTCCAGGATTTGCGTATACAAGCACCGGAAGCAGACACGAAGGACTCGTGAAAGCAAATATCGTGGAGCATCCGCTGACTGCCGGGTACGAGCAGGAGGAAAATCTCTACGTCACAACCGGTTCGTGGATTTCTGGCGTTCCTGAAGGCGCAGAGGTACTCGCGAGCTTCCAGGACAGCGACGATTTCTATCTCGCCGGCTGGTGGCCTGGCTATGAACAGGCGCAAGGCCAAACGATGGCGATTACGGCTGAGCAGGGAGAGACGACGTTTAATTTGTTTGCCAACTCTCTCGCATTCCGTGCCCATACTGAGCACAGCTACCGATTCATTGCGAATTCGATTTATGACGCAGTGAGCGTTGAAGCTGAAGTGGTGGAGAAGGGGAAAGGAAAAGGGAAAGGGAAGAAGAAGTAGTAGGTGATGTCCCTGTGCATCACACAATTCTCCGGGTAAAAACATTGAGATAGCGGTGTTTGCATGACGCGACGCCCCTGTGCACCACACAATTTGGGATCCGCTCTATTCGACAATGGAGCGGATCTCTTTTTATTCGCCAGAAAAATTTCGGAAGCCGAATGATTTGAATTCATAGAGCTGTAAGAGTAATCTGAAAATAGATTTGAGAGGAGTGGAAGTAGATGGCAAAAACAATTCCAGAAGTGACATTAAATGACGGCACAACTTTGCCGGTGACAGGGCTCGGTACATATGGACTGTGGGGAAATGCCGGAGCGAACGCCGTCAGCAGCGGCATCAACGCAGGATACCGCTTGATCGATACGGCGTATAATTACGAAAACGAAGGCGCAGTCGGCGAAGGCATTCGGCGCAGCGGCATTCCCCGCGACGAGCTGTGGGTGACTTCCAAGCTGCCTGGGCGCTACCACACTTACGAAAAAGCCTTTGTGGCGATTCAGGAATCGCTATTCCGCGCGCAATTGGATTATTTCGACCTGTATTTGATTCACTGGCCGTTGCCGAATCAAGATACGTACGTAGAAGCGTGGCAAGCCTTGATCGACGCACAGAAATGGGGGCTCGTCCGCTCGATTGGCGTCAGCAATTTCCTGCCTGAGCACTTGGATCGCATCATCAAAGAAACAGGGGTGACGCCGAGTGTGAACCAAGTGGAATTGCATCCATTCTTCAATCAGGCACACCAGCGCAAAGTGCATACCGAGCACAACATCCAGACGCAGTCGTGGAGCCCAATCGCCAGAGCGAAAGATATTCTATCGGATGACAAGATCAGTCAAATTGCTAAAGCCTATAACAAAACTATCCCGCAAGTCGTCTTGCGTTGGCAATACCAAATCGGCTCGGTGTCGATTCCGCGTTCCACCTCACCTGAGCGCCAGCGCGAAAACCTGGCCATTTTTGATTTTGAATTAAGCGACAGCGAAATGGCATCGATTTCGGACTTGTCCCGCCCGGATGGCAGGTTGTTTGATATGGACCCGGCGACGCATGAGGAGTTTTGATGGAAAGCTAAGTAGCTTAAGCTATTTGAAAATGATGTGTGCTGAACTTCATTCAAAAAAATCAGATTCTGCAACAAACTAGAAGACCCGCCAATCCCTAAACGGATCGGCGGGTCTTCTAGTTATTGCATGCTTTTTAAGAAAATTAATATTCCCCGTACAGCGCCGTCCACGTTTTGACCCCAACAATGCCATCAACGTCCAATCCCTTATCGGCCTGGTATTGCCGAATGTTCCGATCGGTCTCGGATCCGAAGATGCCATCAACTTCCGTTTTCAGTCCATAGTCGTTCAATGTCCATTGGAGCAGCTCCACTTCAATGCGCTGGCTGCCCTGACGAAGGATAAACTGATGCTCTGCCGCGATTGCCATTAAATTTTTCAGCCTCGCCGACAGTTCATTGTCATCCGAAGGCTGCTGGTGTTCGGCGTAAATGGCGACCCATGTATACATGCCGACGATGCCGTCTACCACGAGGCCTTTATCCTGCTGGTATTGCCGGACGTTCCGCTCGGTCTTCGGGCCGAAGATGCCATCTACTTCCGTTTTCAACCCATAATCGTTCAATGTCCATTGAAGCAGTTTCACTTCGATGCGTTTGCTGCCTTGGCGCAGCGTGAATTGATGCTCCGGGGCGATGTCCATCAGGTTCTCGAGGTTTTCGGGCAATTGGTCATCTGTTGCGGCAGATCCATGACTTGTAGCAGCAGCTGAATCAAAGGACAGGGAAAATGCAGCGAATAACCCAAATGCCAGCAATAGTGGAAGCCAAATTTTCTTCATGCCGGTTTCCTCCCAAACGTTTAATTGCTTCATGTATACCCACTTTATTGAAAAAAACAGCGAATTTCCGAATCTAATCACGGCCAAATATTTATTTATTCCCAAGCGGTTCCGCAAGCCCAACAAGAATTCCTTCGGGCCCGCGGATATAACAGAGCCGGTACGCGTCTTCGTATTGCACAACTTCGCCAACAAGATTTGCGCCGTGTGTTGTGAGCCGTGCGACCATGTCGTCGATGTTTTTGACCGCGAACATAACACGCAAATAACCGAGCGAATTGACGGGTGCCTTGCGGTGGTCGGCGAGAACAGGCGGTGAGAGAAAGCGTGACAGTTCAATCCCGCTGTGGCCGTCCGGCGTCACCATCATGGCGATTTCGACTTGCTGGTCGCCGAGCCCTGTGACGCGTCCCGCCCATTTGCCTTCGACCATGCCGCGGCCTTCGAGCTCCAAGCCAATGTCCTCGAAGAATGCGATGGCGTCATCCAGCGATTCTACGACGATGCCGACATTGTCCATGCGGAGTAATTGATTGTTCTCCATGAGATTATCTCCTTCGTTTTAAATAATGATGGTTCCTATCCATTCTCTTTAAAGCGGTGGATTCCTTCTGAATAAAAAACGGGAACGATGCTTTACCGGCATCATTCCCGTTTTCATTTCCTAAACAGATTTACTTGGCTGCACAGCGGTTTCTTGTGTCGAAACTGGCTGAGCATTCGTTTTAATGAAGATAAACAGCAAACCAATCGCCGCGAATGATAGAAAGGCGATCGGGTAGGACATGCCGTCAATCAAGACGCCCGCCGCGATCGATCCGATCGATTGCCCGACGCCGAGCGAGAAGAATGACAAGCTCACGCCGACAGAAGGGGTGTCCGGAAAATGGCGTGTGCCCCAGACGATGAATAAGCCGGTCATGAAAATGAATGAGATGCCGAACAAGATCGCCGACAAGTAGATGGCGGCAGCGTGCGGAATCACCAGTGTGACAAGAGAAGCGGTAGCCACCAACACGCCCAGGCGGTAAGACCAGCCGAGTCCCAGGCGTTGAATAATGGTTCCAGCGATTCCGCCGATAATGCCGGCGGCGCCCATGACGATCCAGAAAATCATGCTTTCGGGTACCGAGAAATCGTGCACTTCGGTCAGATAGCTTCTCGAAAAGGTCCAGTAGATGGAGGAACTGAAGCCGATGCCGATTGCCGCGAGAATCATAAAGCGCGCTTGGCCGAGCAGGCTCAGTTTAAACTGGCTGCCGGTGGATTGTTCCGGTTCTTCTTCCTGACGGTCGATCGCACGTGCATTCCACCACAGCGTCAAGAACGCCAAGATAGCAAACAGCACATAGCCCCAGCGCCATTGTTCGGCAAATACCAGTGCGACAGGACCGCTGGCAACGACTCCGACGCTCGTGCCGGTGTTGATCCATGTATTGCCTTTGTCGCGCTCACGGTTTTCAAGCGATTGCGCAACGACTTGGCTGAAAGCGGGAGAAACCCAGCCGCTCCCGAGCCCCGCGACAAATGCGCTGATGGCAAGCGTATAGAAACCTGGCGACATAGCCATTCCGAGCATGCCGATAAAGGCAGAGGCGCCGGAATACAACACGACGTGGCGGGCGCTCATTTTATGGATGAAGATAGCCGCTGTCACCAAGGCCAGTGTATAGGCGGCATACGCCACCGAACCGATCAACCCCGACTGGCTTTCAGATAAATTTAAGGCGCTGCTGATTTCCGGCAAGAACAAGCCGAAACTGTATCTGGCGAACGCATAGGTGACACCGATCATGGCGATGCCGGGCAAAACGATTTTCCACATGATAATTCACTCCTTTTATTATATAGAACGGTCATTATATTTTTAGGGCAAAAAAATAATTTTCGCGTCGTTCTTAATTCCTCCTTATAGATAGAACGGTCACTATATTTTTGGGGTAAAAAAAGTAAGCAATCCGCTTACTTATAAATGTTGCACCAAAGCCATCAAGGCATCTTCGACTTCATCCAATGGAGAAAATTCGGCCAAGGAAACGGCTCCTTCAAAGAGCAAGGACAAGCGAGTCGCTTCGGAAGGCGTGAGCCCGTTCGATAGGAACAATTGTTTTGCTTCTTCTTTATGGTTCGTCACCAGCTGGACAATCGGGTGATTGGGTTCGCTGACGAATTCTTCTTTCGCCCGCAAAAACATGCAGCCATTGGAAGCGGTATCCTTTAGCCAATTCAAATGGCCGATCGCCAGCCGTTGTTCAACAGAGCCCGTCGCTTGTTGTTTCGCCTGTTCGAGATAGTCCATATAAACTTGCGATCTGCGGGTCAAGATTTCCAAGATCAGTTCATCTTTGGAATTAAAATGATTGTACAGCGTCATCAGCGCCACGTCCGCTTCCTGGACAATCGCCTTCAAGCCAATGGCATGAAAGCCGTGCTGGTAAAACAGCTGTTCTGCAGCTACCAGTAAATCTTCTTTCTTAGTGCTCATGAGCCACTCCTCCATTGGTTTAGATATAACGGTCACTCTAAAATTAACAGCTATGGAGGGCGGATGCAAGTGAAACCTGTTCAAGTGTAAAAAGCGTGAGGGTTTTGCTGCTCACGTGAAGGGTAAATAATTGGATGAAGATGGTAAACGTAAATGGAGATTGTTTTGGCAGGAGTTTGATTGCAAACAGGGAAATACGCATATAGCAGGAAGCCAGATGAATTCAAAGTTATTGTGGAAAACGTGAAGCAGGAGGTGTATACGATGAAACGGATCTTAGCCATCAGCGATATTCACGGCGAGTTGGAACTGTTCAATAAACTATTAGAGAAAGTGAACTACAACGCAAGTAAAGACCAGCTGATTTTACTCGGGGACTATGTGGACCGCGGCCCGGATTCCAAAGGCGTACTGGAGCGGGTCATCGAATTGAAGCAACAAGGCGCGATTGTGCTGCGCGGCAATCACGACCAAATGATGCTAGAAGCAGCAAGAGGAGAAACAGGTGCTGCGGGAAACTGGCTGCGCAACGGGGCGCTTTCCACTTTACAAAGTTACGATTCTTCGATAAAAGGCATGAAGCTTCCGGCGAGGGAGCTGTTTTGGGAGCATATCGAGTTTTTGAAAAAGACGGAGTATCACTACGAAACGGATGGCTACCTATTCGTGCATGCAGGTGTTCAGCCAGGAATCGCGGTTGAAGAGACAGATCCGTATTTATTAATGTGGATTCGCGACGAATTCCATCGAGGCTATGCAGGCGATAAGAAAGTCGTCTTCGGCCACACACCGACGTTTAATCTGAGAGGGTCGGATGATACGAGCGTTTATTTTGGCAACAATCGCATTATTGGCATCGATGGGGGCGCAGTTTACGGCGGGCAATTGAATTGTTTGGAATTGCCGGGGGAACAGGTGTATTTCGTGAAGAAAGAATGAGGCGGGCGTTTATTTCGAATGATACGTGCCCTGTGCTTTGGTGAGCGAGGGTATTTTTTATTCACCAAAAACCTGCTTCGCGCTTGTTTTCGGAGAATCGTGGGCTGCTTACCGAATGGCCGATCTGCGCTGTTCCAAACCCCGGGACATCCAACCGACGATAAGCAGCAATAGCGCCGTGCTCACAATCAGCGCGATGAGATTCGGTGCAGCTTTCGTGTACAGGTCGTTGACGCTCGTCACCGACAGCCATTCCATAAACGAAGTGTCGGCAAAGGCCTGGTAGACGGCTAGTGTGTTGTTGGCGGCATGAAGCAAAATCGGCGCGAGCAAATTGCCGGTTTTGACATACAGGAGAGAGGCGATGACGGCGAACAGGAAGGCACCGAAAAAATTGAGGTGAAAGACGGCGAAGATCAAGCTCGTGATGCCAATGCCTTTCCACAAGCCGAATACGTCCATCAGCTGATTCAACAGGACGCCGCGGAAGACGAATTCTTCGGCGATCGGCGCGACGACGGCGACGATGAGACCGGTGGCGGCCAAATACCAAACGGCATCGGGGAGCGGCTGCGGTGTAAGAAAGAGATCGACCAAAGCGGGCGCTGTCGCCATGAGGCCGCGCAGCAATAGCCAATAGATGCTTATGGAAAACACCATGATCAAGAACGTAAGCCCGGCGATCGGCAATAGCCAGCGGGCGATGCCGCGGAAAAAGACGACTTCGCGCACTTTCACGCCGCGCTTTTGGAAGTAGTAGCTGCAAATCCATCCCGGCAAAACGATGTAGAAAATGAGCAACATGACGATGCTGTTCAGGAACGGGTTGCCGGCAACTTCCAACAAGAAAGAAATCGAGACGATGGATGCGACTGTTATCAAACCGAGAACAAACCGTGGCTTCTTTTCCCTGACCATCCTCATCGCCGCCTTTCCGTAAAGTGCAGAACGAATTGTATTTTAATCTCATAATATCACGATTTTGCGCAGGTTCAGAAAGAAATGAATAAAGGATGATCAACTGCTGCGCTGAATACAAAAATGCCAAAAAGAGCCCGGTTTACAAGAGAATTTATTGCCAGCATTAAGAGGAGGGATAAACATGCATAGCGGACGCCCAGAGAAAAGCATTCGAAAAGCTAAAATTATCGTGATCGGGACCGGGTTTTCCGGCATTGCAGCGGCCGCCCGCCTGTTGCAAGAAGGCGAACGGGATTTGCTTGTGCTAGAGCGGGGCAGCGATGTCGGTGGGGTCTGGCGGGACAACCATTACCCGGGATGTGCATGCGATGTGGAATCGCATTTGTACTCGTTGTCTTTCGCGCCGAATCCGGGATGGAGCCGGAAATTTTCCCCTCAAGCCGAAATTCACGCATATTTGCAAAAATGTGCGAACGAGTTCGGCGTTATGCGCCATATTTGTTTTCATCACGAAGTTCAGCGCATCGAGTGGGATGAGCGGAATAAGGAATGGCGGGTTGAGACCAATATGGGGAACTTTGCGGCGCGAATCGTGGTGGGGGCAGTGGGCGCGCTCAGCGAGCCTTCCATTCCCACGATCGATGGAATCGAGCGGTTTCAAGGCGATGTGTTTCATTCGGCGCAGTGGCCCGCGGATTTTGATTCAACAGGTAAACGCATTGCCGTGATCGGGACAGGGGCTTCTGCCATTCAATTCATTCCGCATATCCAGCCGCAAGCTGCGTCTCTTCATGTGTTTCAACGGACGCCGGCGTGGGTGGTTCCGCAGCAGAACGAATTTATCAAAAGCAAGCGGCAGCGAGTCTATCGCCGTTTTCCGGCCCTCCAAAAAATGGCGCGGTTGAACATTTACACGAAGCGGGAAACGATGGTTTTCGGTTTCCGCCATCCGAACTGGCTGAAACTGCTGGAGAAAATAGCGGTCAATCATATGAATAAAGCGATCAAGGATCCGGCTTTGCGGGACAAACTGACGCCCGATTACCGAATTGGCTGCAAGCGCATCTTGCTGTCGAACGCTTATTATCCAGCCTTGGCACAGGAGAATGTAGAAGTGCATACATCAGGCATAACGGAAGTGACAGAAGACGCCGTGATCGATGCGGCAGGTAAGCGAATGCCTGTAGATAGCATTATTTTTGGCACAGGCTTTCAAGTTACGGATTTTCCGATCGCCCGGCACATTTACGGCCGTGCAGGACATTCCTTGCAGGATCAATGGAATGGCAGTCCGAAAGCGTATCTCGGCACGACCATTTCCGGCTTCCCGAATTTATTTCTGATTCAAGGGCCAAATACAGGACTCGGGCATACATCGGTCATTCTGATGATTGAAGCTCAAGTGGATCATGTGCTGAAAGCCTTAAAGCATATGAACCGCAATCAGCTCGAAACAATTGAGCCAAACCCACAAGCACAGCAACGCTTTGTTGAGGAAACGGACCATTTGACGAACGGAACAGTGTGGGTTTCCGGAGGATGCCGCAGCTGGTATCTCGATGAAACCGGGCGCAACTCGACACTTTGGCCGGGGACGACGCTATCGTTTATGAACAAAGCGGGCCGATTTAACAGTAAGGATTATATCTTCACTAATTAAAGAGGATGCCGCGTTCACTGTTTTGCCTGTAAGCCGGGATTTCGGTTTTGGGATAAAACATGGTTATTTTTCTGTTTTAAAAATGGTATGTTGGTAGGACTGTTGGAAATATGTCATTCAACAAATACAGAAAAAAGGGGTTAAACAAATGGATGTGAAATTTCCGATTGGGCAAATGCAAGTTCCAGAACAAGTAACGAACGAAGACGTCAACAACTGGCTCAGAGAAATCAATAGCTACACCACGCGTCTTCGCGAGGTAGTGGATTCCTTGTACGATGAAGACTTGAACAAAACCTATCGAGAAGGCAGCTGGACAGTCCGGCAGCTTGTGCACCATATTGCGGATTCGCAATTGTCTCTCTACCACCGCCTGAAAAGAGGATTGACGGAATACCAACCGAACGTGTCTGAGTTTGACCAGGACAAATGGGCGTATCTCCCGGACAACCGACTGCCGGTGGAAAGTTCGATTCGCGTGCTGGAGGGGTTGAACGAACGAATCGTTGCGCTTGGAAACTATGTGACGGGCACGCAATTAGAGCGCGTTTTCATTCACGAAACGGACGGCGAGGTTCGCGTCGCTGAAACCCTAGCAAAACTGTCGTGGCACGAAGAGCATCATCTGGCGCATATTCGGATCGCGTTGGGCTTGGAACTTTAGTTGTCCCTGTGCATCACACAATTTCAGCGATGAGATCGTTGTAGTGGCGGCATTTAGGTGTTGAAATGTCCCTGTGCGTCACACAATTCAAGGCCGTACCGGAAACTGAACCGTTTCCGGTACGGCCTTTTTGATGACTGTAAACAAGTGTATGAAATTGTGAGACTACTCGACATCATCTGACAATAATAGGATACTGGGAGATGAAGCGTTCAATTTAAACACAGCTCGTGTGCACAAATCGGGAAGATTTGAAGTGCAGTGAGCGAAGGGAGAATACATATGGAGAATTCATTGATTCGTGCAGATGATTTGCTGACGTTATGGGGCATCATCGTTATCGTCGCGGCGATGAGCATCGTGCTCGAGCAGAAGTACAGCTGGGCCGGGAAGATTTCTGGCGCCATCATTGCGCTCGTTTCTGCCATCGTTTTATCGAATACGGGCATTATCCCGACGGCGTCGCCTGCGTATGACGCGGTATGGGCATTTATCGTGCCGCTCGCGATTCCGCTGTTGTTGTTCCATGTGAACTTCAAGAAGATCTGGAAAGAAAGCGGGCGCATGTTGCTGATTTTCTTGATCAGTTCAATTGGGACAGTGGCCGGGACAATTCTCAGCTTTTTCCTATTGAAAGACACGATTCCGTTTCTTGACCGCATCGGCGGCATGATGAGCGCCTCGTACGTTGGGGGCGGCGTCAACTTTGCGGCGATGACGGCAAAATTCGATGCGCCGGAAGATTTGGTGTCCGCCGCAGTCGTGGCAGATAACTTGATGATGGCACTTGTGTTCATTACCTTGATGGCGATTCCGACATTCGGTTTCTTCCGGAAAACTTACCCGCATCCGCACGTTGCGCAAGTAGAACGGGAAGCAGGGACGAACGGCGGCAAGACCAACGCTGAAACTTTCTGGAAACGCCAGGATATTTCATTGAAGGATATCGCCATGTCACTCGGGACGGCGTTTTTCCTCGTGGTGGTAGCGACGAAGATCGCCGAGTTTTTTGCCGGCGTCGTTCCGTCCGGTGAAGAAGTCGGATTCGGCTGGAACTTGCTCAGCGGCTTGATCGGCGACCAGTATTTGGTGCTGACGACTTTGACATTCCTTGCGCTCGCCTTCTTCCCGCGTTATTTTGACGGCATCAACGGCAGTCAGGAAATCGGGACGTTCTTGATTTATTTATTCTTCGTGGTCATCGGCATCCCGGCATCGATTCCACTGATCGTCCAGAACGCGCCATTGTTGCTCGTCTTTGTCGCGGTGATCGTCATCGTCAACTTGACGGTATCGCTGACGGCCGGGAAATTGTTGAAATACGATCTTGAAGAGATCTTGCTCGTCGTCAATGCCAACGTTGGTGGCCCGACAACGGCTGCAGCGATGGCGATTGCCAAAGGCTGGCGCGAATTGATCGGGCCAATTTTAGTGGTCGGGACGATTGGCTATGTGATCGGCAACTATATCGGCACAACGCTTGGATTGTGGTTTGCGACGATGATGTAGGGAGGACGGTTGTGTCCCTGTGTGCCACACAATTTCAAGAGTGAAATGCCTGTAGTAGCGGAGTTTCATGGCTGGAATGTCCCTGTGCGTGACACAATTAAATCATTCGGGAGGAGTTGAAGCAATCATGGACGAGGAAAAATGTGATGTAGTGAAACCAAACGGCGTGAAGGAAAAGAAGCTCGAAGTGATTGATGGCTATACGATCAAATACCATGCCAACGGTAAAACTATGTGGTCCAAAGGCAAAATCGTTGATGGGAAACCCGAGGGTTACTGGGAATGGTACCGAGCTGATGGAACATTAAAACGCTCAGGTCATTTTGAACAAGGCGAACCTGTCGGTGAGTGGATCACTTATGACAATAAGGGCGAAACGTATAAGGTGACCAATCGGGATAGATAGCGGCTCTGTCCCTGTGCGCCACAAAATTTCAGCAGTAAGATCCTTATCGCAGCGGGATTTCCATCTCGGAATGTCCCTGTGCAAGACACAATTCAACAGAAAAAGGCCATGGCGGAATTCCGCCACGGCCTTTTTTCATTTCTTATGATTGTTGTGCTTCCTGTACGGCTTTTACGCTATTTGGATCGAAAAATTTATCGACTAAATCGTAGATGGTAATGAGTTCGTATAGAATCGTGAATTCTGGAGGGAACAGCGTTGGGTGAAGTGCGTCATCTGCTGGCACACGCTTGCTGTTTTCCCAAAACAGATCGGTAATGCTTTTCAGTTGCTCTTGGTGTTTTTCGTGATCGAAATTGATGGAATGCCGCAAGTCGTCTGCAAGTGCCAGAACGGCATCCATAATGATTTCCCGCTCGGCTTTTGTCCATTGGATTTGTTGGAACGGGGCGCGAAGCAAAGCATTCAAGTGGTATTCGAAGTTATCGAGAAACAGCAATTGCCGTTCCGCCATCTGCAGTTCGGCTTCCCGGTTGCGAACCCATGGATACAGGCTCGCTTCGTCGCGCTGATAATGAACCAGTTTCTCAGTCTTGCGGATTTCAGTCGTCAGTTGCTTCACGATCTTTTGATCTTCCTGGAGATTTGCATCTCCATCGAAGAGGATGGTCCGGAAAGTATGTTCAAGCATGCTTCCGGCACGCCCGCTAATACTATGGATGCTTTTTAAGATAGCGGTGCTGTAATTTGGCGGGAACACAAGCATATTGACGGCGGTCGAGACGACCAGGCCGATCGTTGTCGTCCCTAAACGGATGAAGAACGAGAACAGGAAATTGTCATGGATGACTTCCACCATCGCGACAGAAGTTAACGTCGCAACCAGCAAGCCGGCATGCAGGTTGAGCCGGAAACACACCAGGATTGTGGCGACCGCGGCAAGCGTATAGGTAATCGGGGAATTCCCGAACAAGGTGATAAAGAACACAGCAAAGGCTGAACCGATGGCCGAAGCAGGGAAGCGGACCAGCCCTTTTTTTATTGAATCGCTGACGGTCGGTTCGATCGTCACAATCGCTGTGATGACCGCAAAGACAGGCGGCCAGTTAAACCATAGACAAATCGTGGCAGTCAAAAAGATGGCCAACCCGGTTTTTATTATTCGACTGCCAGCGAATTGAAAGGATCGCATCATATCCAGCCACTATCTCCTTTGCGTAGAATTTCTGTATTTTTAGTATATCATCCGTGTCGAGTGTCCCTGTGCACGGCACAATTTAGCAGGCGAAAAGCTTGTACTGACAGACTTTCGTCATGTGAGCGCCCCTGTGCACCACACAATTCAAGTCGATTTCCATTAAATCGGTAAAAAATCCCAAATCACTTCAGTTGAATGTTAGAATTAACACATAATTAGCGTGAGGGGTTTTTAGATGACTAGAGAAAACGATAAGGTGCTATCGATTCAGAATCTGACAATGAATTATGGCGGCAAAAAAGTGTTGAACGGCATCAATCTTGAAGTGGCAAGTGGCGAAATCATCGGTTACATCGGGCCGAACGGAGCGGGCAAGAGTACGACAGTAAAAATCATGCTCGGGCTGATTGATGATTACCAAGGAAAAGTGGTGATTTTCGGGCAAGATATTGCGTCAGGCGACCCGTCTTACAAAAAGAAAATCGGCTATGTACCGGAAAATGCGGAAGCCTATGACAATTTAACGGCGATGGAGTATTTGGTATTTACTGGAGAACTGTATGGCATGGGCCGGGACGCGGCGCAGGCAAAAGCGGAGCGGCTGCTGGGGCAATTTGACTTGCAAGATGTCGGCCATTCCCGGTTGTCTTCATTTTCAAAAGGCATGAAGCAAAAAGTGCTGATCATCGCGAGCCTGCTTCATGATCCGGATCTATTGTTTTGGGACGAGCCGCTCAGTGGGCTCGATGCCAATAGCATGATGGTCATCCAGGAAATCTTGGCGCAATTGGCGGCGCAAGGAAAAACGATTTTTTATTCATCGCATATTATGGACCTCGTGGAAAAAATCAGCAATCGCATCGTGCTGCTGGTGAAAGGGGAAGTGGTGGCGGATGCGACGTTTGAAGAACTGCAGGAAATGAGTGAGGAAGGGTCGCTTTCCGGGATTTTCAATCAATTGACCGGATTCACGGAGCACCGCAATAAAGCCAAGGACTTCGTGTCGATTGTACAGGGAGACGAGGAGTATGCGTGAATTCAAGTCACTGAAGTTCCTTGGAGCATTTAAAGGCATTTTCACTAGGTTTGGCGTCGATTATGCGGTGATGAAAAAGATACTGGAGATCAAATTGAAGATGGACGAACGCCGCGTGCCGACGATTTTTGGCGAAAACGGCAAAAAGAAGAAGGAAGGCAACCAATTTCTGAAATCGTTGTGGATTTACGGGCTTTACAGTTTGATTTTGATTCCGTTTTTGCTGCTCGGGGAAAATTATATGTATCAATTGAGCCTCGTTTTTGGCATGATTCTGTTCATTTTGATGACCTCAATGATTTCCGACTTTTCCGTGGTGCTGCTGGATATTCGGGATAAGAACATTATCCAGACCAAGCCGGTCAATAAACAGACCATCGCGGCGGCGAAAATCGTCCACATCATGATTTACATGACGTTTGTGGCGGGGGCTTTCACGACGATTCCATTCCTGGTCGGCTTGTTTCGGCACGGCGTTGTCTTTTCATTGATTTTCCTCATTGAACTCGTGTTGACGATCTTATTGGTCGTTGTCCTGACGTCGTTGCTGTATTTGTTCATCCTGCGCTTTTTCGACGGGGAGAAGCTGAAAGACATCATCAATTACGTCCAGATTTTGCTGTCGGTCGGAGTGGTCGTGGGCTATCAAGTATTGATTCGATCGTTTGAATTTGTTGATCTGAATATGTCGTACGCGTTCAGCTGGTGGCACTTCCTCATTCCACCGCTGTGGTACGGGGCGCCATTTGAAGTATTGTTGAACGGCAATACGTCGAGCCATTTCATCGCATTTACAGTGCTTGCATTGATGGTGCCGGTCATCGCCATTTTTGGCTATGCCAAACTGATGCCGTCGTTTGAACGCAATCTTGAAAAGTTGTTGAGCGACACGAAAACCCGCAAGAAACCCAGGAATGGGCTGGATGAACTCGGCGCTAAATTATTATGCCGTTCGAATGAAGAGCGCGTCTTTTACCGCTTCGCTGCATCGATGATGAAAAAAGAACGCGAATTCAAACTGAAGGTGTTCCCGGTGCTCGGGATGTCGTTGTTCTTCCCGTTTCTCTTTATTTTCACCTATTCAGTCGACGGCGGCTTGGAAGAGATATCAGGCGGCAATATGTTCATGTTCATCTATTTCTGCAATGTCATCATTCCGAGCGTCGTATTCATGCTGAAATTTTCGGAAGGCTATAAAGGCAGCTGGCTGTTCCGGGCGGCGCCGATTGAACAAGCATCGAGTGCTTATAGCGGCACCTTAAAAGCCTTCTTTGTGAAAATGTATCTGCCGGTTTTCCTGTTCTTGTCCATCGTCTTCATTTGGATTTTTTCGGCGAGAATTCTGCCGGATTTGGTAGCGGTATTGCTCGGCGGGCTTTTGCAAATATTAATCACCTATAGAATAGTGAATGAAGGCGAATTTCCGTTTTCCACTTCCTTCGAATTTGCCCAAGAATCAGGCGGCGCGAAGATGTTATTACTGACACTGATCACCGGCGCTTTTGTAGGCATGCATTTCCTCGTGAATGCGTTCGATTACGGCATTTATGTGTATGTCGTCGTGTTGTTGGCGGCAATAGGGATCGGCTGGCGCATGGTGTTTCCGAAAACGAAGGCAGAGGCGGCATTTTAGTGTGTCCCTGTGCATGACACAATTCGGAGGGGCAGATCCTTGGTGTAGCAACATTTCGGTAGAAGAACGCCCCTGTGCACCACACAATTTGACGCATCCGCGCTGGCGGATGCGTCTTTTTTCTATGCCCTGATGAATTGTGTGGGAATTGTGTGGTGCACAGGGACAAGCCGGTTGTGTGAACCACCTCGAAACAGGGAACACTTTTATGTAGTAGTGTAATCCACTGATCGGATTGGAAAAGGAGAATGTTAATATGCCAGAAAAACGAGATGAAATCATATTGCGAGGGCTTCGCGAAAATAATTTGAAAAATATCGATTTGAATATCCCGAAAGAGAAAATTAACGTGTTTACCGGCTTGTCGGGTTCGGGGAAAAGTTCGGTCGTGTTCGATACCTTGGCGACTGAAAGCAGAAGGCAGATGACCTTGAACTACCCGCTGTATATCCGCCACCAGATGCCGAGGTACGAGCGGCCGCATGCTGATTTGATGCAGCATTTGAGCCCGGTAGTGGTCGTGGAACAAAAGCCGGTCAGGGGCAATTCGCGCTCGACGGTCGGTACGTATATGGACATCGACCCGCTGATCCGGCTGTTGTTCTCGAGAATCGGCAGTCCGCCGATCGGCTCGGCGACTGAGTTTTCGAGTGAAAGTTCGTTTGGCAACTGTCCGGAATGCAATGGCTTCGGGGAAGTCGTGGCGCCGGATATCCACAAACTGATCGATCACACGAAATCGATTCGGGACTCTGCGGTGCGTTTCAAACCGCTGGCGCCTCCTGGTTGGCAAGGCAGATGGATGAGGGACGGCGGATTGTTCGATCCCGATCTCCCCATCAAAGATTTCACGGAAGAAAAATACAATCTTCTCGTATACGGGCCGCCGGAAGGAGAACGTGCATTTAGCACTTATTATTACAAAGAAGGCGATCGCGACATCGAATGGGACGGCCTGCTTCCGAGGTTTATTCGCCTCTATATCAACCGGGACTTGACGAAACTGAAAATCGTGTCCCAGGAAGATGTCTTGGCGTTGACGACGCGTACCCCGTGCCCGGTATGTGAAGGTTCGGGACTCAATCCGAGAGTGTTGGAGTGCAAAATCAACGGCTTGAACATCGCGCATTACGCCCGCTTGGAATTAACGGAACTGCTCGGGGAATTGGAGAAAATCGATGACCCGATCGGCAAGTCAATTGCACAGCAGGCGCATCCGAGCGTGAAACAGCTGGTTGGTTTGGGGCTCGGCTATTTAAGCCTGTCACGCAAAATGGGCACCTTGTCCGGCGGGGAAGCGCAGCGCGTGAAAATCGCGCGCCACCTCGGCAGCAGCCTGAACAACATCACGTATATTTTCGATGAACCGAGTGCCGGGTTGCATCCTGAAGAAATCAATATGTTGACACATATGCTGGAAAGCATACGGGACAATTACAATACCGTGGTCGTCATCGAGCACAATCTGGCGGTTATCAAGACGGCGGATGAAATCATCGAAATGGGGCCGGGCGCAGGCAGAAGCGGCGGTGAAGTGGTCTATCAAGGCGGGCAGGAAGGCCTGGGAAAAGCTTCCGCTCTCACTGATTTGGACCACACCGTAACGGTGAACGAACAGCCGAGAACAGCCGAAAACACGTTTTCGATCAGCAATGCTTCCGATAATAATTTGAAAAATATTAGCTTGGAAATTCCAAAAAATGCCCTCGTTTCGGTGTGCGGCGTTTCCGGTTCCGGAAAAAGTTCCTTGATGTTCGGCGCTTTTACCGGCAATTATCCTGAAACGATTGCGGTCGGCCAAAGCAGTATCGGCACGTCCAGCCGTTCAACGCTTGCGACCTATATGGGCATCATGAGCGACATCCGGTCGATCCTGGCAAAACAAACCGTCCAGCCGGCGGGCTTGTTCAGTTTTAATTCATTGGGCGCTTGCCCGGTATGTGAAGGCAAAGGCATCACCACGCCGAACGTCGCGTTTGCGGATCCCGTGACGGTGACCTGTGAAGCGTGCAGGGGGACGCGGTATTCAGATGAAGCATTATCTTACCGCTATAAAGGAAAAAATATTGTGGAGATTTTGGAGCTGACGATCGACGAAACGAACGAGTATTTGGAAATGCCGAAAATCGTCAAAAAAGTGGATACGTTGAAAGACGTGGGACTCGGCTACCTGACACTTGGGCAAACGACGGGTTCCTTAAGCGGAGGCGAAGTGCAGCGTTTGAAGTTGGCGAGCCATCTGAAAAAAGAAGGACAGATCTATTTATTGGACGAACCATCACTCGGTTTGCATGCGCGAGACAATGCCCATTTATTGGACGTCTTCCAAGGGCTCGTCGACAAAGGCAATTCGGTCATCCTCATCGAGCACAACCTGAACTTGATCGCAGCGAGCGACTGGGTCATCGAAATGGGCCCGAGCGGCGGCAAAAAAGGCGGCGAAGTGCTGTTTGAAGGTACGCCGAAAGAGATGCTCGAAGCGGACACCTTGACTGCGAAATGGCTGAGAGATGGTGTGAAGGGGTAGGGCGGTAGCGCTCTGTCCCTGTGCACGACACAATTCAGGAAGCAGAAACCTTGATGCAGCGGCATTTCGATGTGGAAACGCCCCTGTGCGCCACACAATTCTCGGGCTCAGAGAGCTTGTGTTGATTCTCGTGTTGTCCCTGTGCATGACACAATTTCAGCATCAGAAACCTTGATGCAGCAGTATTCTCCAGTCGAAACGGCCCTGTGCATGACACAATTCACCCGATTCATTCCGGGAAACCGTTTTGCTGACTGGCAAAAACGGGAAGATAGAAAGCAAGAGGTATATATTGCCAGTGACTATTATCTTTCAGGAGGATGAAATCATCATGGATGAACGCACATTGAAGAAAACCCAACTGTTTACCGTCTTGAACTTGGTCGCTTATTTTGTGACGCTTGGCGTCAATTACTTGGGGTCATCGGGGTTCTTTAACGGCAACACGCAAAAAGATATTTCGGACAAATACATGACGCTCATTTCGCCGGCGCCGTTTACGTTCTCGATTTGGGGCGTCATTTACACGCTGGTACTGGTGACGCTTGTTTATTTATTCATCAAGCGAAAAGACGATAGGGTCAGCCGGTTGGTGCTGTTGATCTCGCCTTTGTTCATCGCGAGTTCGCTGCTGAATATGGGCTGGATTGTCGTGTTTTCTTATGAATGGCTGGGAGTTTCGACACTATTGATTATAGGCTTGTTGTTTTCCTTGCTCTTTATTGTGGAAAGAATCTACAAACACCGTTCCGAGTTTCCGTCGTTACTGGCAGGGCTTGCGTTCACGTTGTACGGCGCTTGGGTATTTATTGCAACGATTGTCAACATTTCGCTATCCCTAGTGCAATGGGAGTGGGACGGCTTCGGCATTTCCGATTCCGTCTGGACGCTCATCGTCTTAGGCGTTGCCGTCGTATTTGTGTTGTTTTACTTGTCTCGCTTTAAAAACGCAGCGTTTCCGATTCCGATTGCCTGGGCATTCTTCGGCATCTATAGCGCCTATATGAACGGGACGCTCGATCCGGAGATGGCGGCGATTATTCAAGGAGCCTTATTGGCGGGCATTGTTATTTTCTTGATTGCTGTGGTGTGGACATTCTTTAAAAACGGTAAATCCCTTTTCCCGAAACATAAGATGGTTTAGAAAAGAACGCTCGTGTAATAAAAAAATTGAGGGAATTGTAAGTTTGTTTAAATCCGAAAACATTCGGGAACAACTAGTGTCAGAATGATTTTCAGAGGAGGAACTATTAATGGCTAAAGTATTAGCAGTGCTATCAAGCGGACATAAGGACGCAGAAAATAATTACGAAACTGGCTGGTGGGCAGAAGAATTGTTCGCGCCGATGGAAATTTTAAAAGATGCAGGACATGACGTGGAGCTCGCTTCACCAAAAGGCGGCAAACCGACGCTTGACGAAGTCAGCATCAGCGAAGATTATGATCCGGAAGGCAAGTACAAGAAAATGTACGAATCCGGCCTTGCGGACAACACGAAAAAATTATCGGATGTGGATCCGAAAGAATACGATGCCATATTTATTGTCGGCGGACACGGGGCGATGTATGACCTCGCGGAAGACAAAACGCTTCACGGGATCATCAACGCTGTATACGACAACGGCAATATCGTGTCGGCAGTGTGCCACGGACCGGCGCCGTTGATCTGGACGAAACGCCCAGACGGCCAAAGCATCATCGCTGGATTGGACGTCACTGGCTATCCGGAAGCTGTCGAACCAGAAGGGCTCCCAGAAATCCTGCCGTTCAGCTTGGAAGGCAAGATGAGCGAAGTGGCTAATTATACTGCTGACGAAAAAGTGGTATGGGGCAATGAGCAAGTGCTGACGGGCCGCGACCCGTTCGCTTCTGAAGCATTGGCTGAGGAATTGGTCAAAGCATTGGATAAGAAAAACAACTAAGTGATGGGCAAGATCGCCATCTCCATAAGCAAGGCTTTGCAGCGTTCTCGTGCAAAGCCTTGCTTTTTTTATCCGAACGAAGAAACTATTTTAAAGACCGAGCAGGAATATTTAAACAAAAATTCAGAAAAATATATTGACAGCGCTTTCTTTTAAGTATAACTTATAGATAACAAGTTAAGAGTTGTGTTGGAGACCCGGAGATTCGCACATTAATGAGTACTTCTATCGAGGAGAACTTTCATTAATTGCGGATTTTTTTAATGGGCATTAACACAGCTGTTGCTTTAAAAGGAAGGGAAGTGTTAAGCGATGTCAGAGTTTTTAGCAGAATTGATCGGGACCATGATCTTGATTATTTTCGGCGGCGGTGTAGTGGCGGGTGTGGTCTTGAAAGATTCCAAGGCTGAAGGCAGCGGATGGGTCGTCATCACGATTGCGTGGGGGCTGGCCGTGACCATGGCGGTATACGCAGTGGGTAGTTTTTCAGGAGCCCATGTCAATCCGGCGGTAACGTTTGGATTGGCCTCGGTAGGAGAATTTCCTTGGTCGAAAGTTCCAATGTATATTCTCGCCCAAATGATCGGCGCAATTATTGGCGCAGTAATCGTCTTTTTGAATTATTTGCCGCATTGGAAGATTACGGAAGATCAAGGAGCGAAATTAGCTGTATTCTCCACGGGTCCCGCTGTTAGAAGCCCGTTTTCGAATTTAGTCAGTGAGATTATCGGAACTGCCGTTTTGGTGATGGGCTTGCTGTTCATCGGTGCCAATGACTTTACAGATGGCTTGAATCCTTTGATTGTTGGAGCTTTGATTATTGCGATCGGCATGTCACTCGGCGGCACTACAGGCTATGCCATCAATCCGGCGCGTGATCTAGGCCCCCGCATTGCGCATGCTTTTCTTCCTATTCCTGGAAAAGGAAGTTCAGATTGGAGTTATGCCTGGGTTCCAGTCGTTGGGCCGATTTTCGGCGGTATTTATGGTGCGGTTTTCTATAAGGCTTTCTTCACGAGTGATTACGGCCTGTTGTTCTGGGTATTGAGCGTAGTCATGGCCGGTATTTTGATTGGTGCAACAAGCGCCGAATTGAAAAAAGGCCACACAGTGGCGAATGAAATCGAAGACACTTTAGTAGATGACAAATAAGAATTGATGATAAGACCATTTGAGGAGGAATAATTGATGACTAAAGATTATATTATGGCAATTGACCAAGGAACAACGAGTTCACGAGCGGTATTGTTCAACCACAAAGGGGAAATCGTGGGGACGGGCCAGCAAGAATTTGAACAATTTTTCCCTAAACCGGGCTGGGTAGAGCATGATGCGAATGAAATCTGGACCTCAGTTTTAGCTTGTATGGCAGGAGCATTGCGTACGGCGGACATTGAAGCAAATCAAGTGGCAGGGATCGGCATTACCAACCAGCGCGAAACGGCTGTTGTATGGGACCGCAACACGGGAAAACCGATCTATAAAGCGATTGTCTGGCAATCGAGACAAACCGCGGACATTTGCGGTGAGTTGAAAGCGCAGGGGCACGAAGAGCTGTTCCGCAAGAAAACAGGCCTATTGATTGACGCTTATTTCTCAGGAACGAAAGTTAAATGGATTTTGGATAATGTCGAAGGCGCGCGTGAAAAAGCAGAGAACGGCGATTTGATGTTCGGGACGATCGATACATGGCTCGTCTACAAACTATCTGGCGGAGCTGCGCACATCACCGATTACAGCAACGCTTCCCGTACGCTGATGTACAATATTTATGACTTGGAATGGGATCAGGAATTGCTGGATATTCTTACGGTGCCAAAAAGCATGCTGCCGGAAGTACGTCAATCGTCTGAAGTCTATGCCAATACCATCAACTATCATTTCTTTGGCAATGAAGTACCGATCGCCGGTATCGCCGGTGACCAGCAAGCTGCATTATTCGGCCAGGCCTGCTTTGAAAAAGGGATGGCTAAAAACACATATGGCACCGGCTGTTTCATGCTGATGAACACTGGGGAAGAAGGCGTCGTTTCCGAACACGGCTTGTTGACTACGTTAGCGTGGGGCATTGACGGCAAAGTAGAATATGCACTCGAAGGCAGTATCTTCGTTGCGGGTTCTGCGATTCAATGGCTGCGTGACGGCTTGAAGATCTTGGACACTGCGCCGGAAAGTGAGCAATACGCCACATCCGTCGAATCGACAGACGGCGTCTACATGGTACCGGCATTTGTCGGGCTCGGCACGCCTTATTGGGATACAGACGCGCGCGGCGCCATTTTCGGCTTGACGCGCGGCACGACACGGGCGCATCTGATCCGCGCAACGCTTGAATCACTCGCATATCAGACGAAAGATGTCGTGAACGTCATGATCGAAGACGCGGGCATCGAATTGAAAACTTTACGTGTGGATGGCGGCGCCGTGGCGAACGATTTCCTCGTGCAATTCCAGAGCGACATTTTGGATGTGCCAGTTGAGCGTCCGGTGATCCAGGAAACGACTGCGCTAGGCGCAGCTTACTTAGCGGGATTGGCAGTTGGTTTCTGGGAAAGCAAAGAAGAGATTGCGCAGCAATGGAAAGTGGATAAAACCTTCACCAGCGACATGTCAGCGGAACAAAGTGAAAAATTATACGATGGCTGGAAGCAAGCGGTGGCGGCTACTAGAGCGTTTAAAAACTAATACTTCAACAGAAAAAAACACACGCGACTGCCTGTCGCGTGTGTTTTTATGTGCAAATTGTGTGGTGCACAGGGACAACAAGCAGTTCGCGGAACACGAAAACCCTTGCTCTACCTATCTTTTTCAAGAATCCAGGGGGCAGAATTGTGTGGCGCACAGGGACACAACGGGTGGTAGAATGAAAAGAGACAAGAAACAGAAAGGGGTGAGCCCATGCCACTGCAAATCGTGCGCAACGATATCACCAAAATGACAACCGACGCCATCGTCAATGCCGCAAACTCCAGCCTGAAGATGGGCGGCGGCGTGTGCGGGGCGATTTTCCGGGCAGCGGGTCCGAAGCAACTGCAGGAAGCGTGCGACCGAGTCGGCCATTGTGCGGTCGGGGAAGCAGTGCCTACTGACGGCTTCGCCCTGGATGCGAAATACATCATTCATACGGTCGGGCCGGTGTGGGAAGGCGGCGGGCGCAACGAGGAAGTGTTGCTGCGCAATTGCTACCGCAACTCGCTGAAACTCGCGGTCGAGCTTGGTTGTGAGTCGATTGCGTTTCCGCTTATCTCGACCGGCATCTTCGGTTATCCGAAAGAACCGGCATTGCGGGTGGCGACAGAAGAGATTGATGAATTTTTGAATGAGCACGATATGGATGTCTATCTGGTCGTGTTGGACAAGCAGTCGTTTGGCATCAGCCAGAAGCTTTACGAATCGATCGAAACATTCATCAACGAACAGGAAGCTTCGGTTTTGGAAGAACGAGCTGATCGTTACCAAGACCGGCGGGAAATGGAAATACCGATGTCTGCACCAATCGAAATAGTGGAGCAGCAATTGAGCCTAGAAGAGTTCTTGGAAGAGGTGGACGAATCCTTCTCGCAGCGGCTGTTGAGGTTTATTGACGATCGAGGTATGACCGATGCCGAGACCTATAAAAAAGCGAATCTCGACAAAAAGCTGTTTTCTAAAATCAGAAAATCCCCCGGCTACACGCCGAAGAAAAAGACCATCCTGGCATTTGCGATCGCGCTCGAACTGGATCTCGATGAGACGGAAGAACTGCTTGGGACAGCCGGCTACCGCTTGTCGAACAGCCATAAATTCGACTTGATCGTCCGTTATTTCATCGAGCGGGAACAATACAATATTTTTGAAATCAACGAAGCCTTGTTTGCATTTGACGAAGCGCTTCTTGGTTCGTAAAAGGTCGCTTTTAAAGCGACCTTTTTTCTATGGGGAAATCGTATCCTTGGGGTAGCAAGTAACCCAAAGGAGGAAACGATGATGAAAAATGAAACGATGGAATTGGTGTTTATTCTCGATAAGAGCGGTTCGATGGCAGGGCTCGAGAAAGATACGATCGGCGGCTTTAATGCTTTGATCGACAAGCAGCGAAAGCTCCCAGGCGAGGTCCGCGTGACGACGGTGCTGTTCAACCACGAATACGAGCTGCTTCACGATCGGATTTCGCTCGAAGGCATTTCGCCGATGATGGATAGTGATTACGAAGTAGGCGGCATGACGGCTTTGCTCGATGCGGTGGGCTCGACGATTCAGAAAATCAGCAACGCGCAGAAAGGGATATTGAAAAAGCACCAGGCCGATCGGGTGATGTTTGTCATAACGACAGATGGCTTGGAGAACTCCAGCTGTGAGTACACGTATAAGAAAATCCATGAAATGATTGCTTCAAAGAAAACAGCCGGCTGGGAGTTCGTTTTCCTCGGTGCGAATATCGATGCGGTCATGACGGCGAAAAAGTTCGGCGTGGATTAGGATTTTGCAGTGGATTACCACGCGGATGCAGAGGGGACTGAGTTGAATTATCAAGTGCTGAGCGAAGCGGTCAGTTCGTTTCGGACCGGGAAGAAGATTGACCGGGAATGGAAGAGGGAAATTGAAAAAAATTATAGTTCACGGGCTGAAAAATGAATTTCTTTTATCTTCTTCTCGTAGTAAACGAGTTGGTTAATAGTTAATAGACTGAAAAAATGAAAAGACTTGCAGTAGTGGTAATAATTAACGACTTCAGCGACCCACAGGTTGAGATATTGGGCGCTTCAGTGAAAATGCGAAAACTCGCATTAAAAATACTAATTCACTTTTTATAGATATTTAGTTTGTAAAATTCAACAAGGTATAAAAGGATGGCCTCCGTGAAATGAATAAATTCATGGAGGCCGTTCTTTTATTAATTAGGTTTAGCAAGAGATAATGTTCACCTAAAAATAGAAAAGGAGAGGTGAAAGTAGTAAGTTCTCCATTTCAAAGAGACTACAAACTTATATTTCAAGAAAAAAATAAACAGAAAAAACTAAATAGTCAAAATAATTTAACAAATACTATTGCTTATTTCAAAATCAATGGTAATTTATTTAAAAGAGTTATTATTCGAAGCAGTGGTTCTATTATAGAACCAGTAGGAGGTAAAGTTCATGAGTTCGAAAACGGTAGAGAAAGCATTAAGCATCTTAGACGCCTTCACAGTAGAAACTCCGACATGGGGATTAAGGGAGTTAGCGAGAGAGCTGGAAATGAACCACACCATCGTTCATCGCATCCTGGCGAGTTTTGAAGAAAAAGGCTATTTATACTGCTCTCCTGAAACAAAAAAATACGAACTGGGCATCAAATTCATTGAATTGAACAATGTGGTCGAGGAACATTTGAACATTTCGACTATGATACAACCCATTATGAAAGAAATCGCGTTGAAAACTGGGGAAAGTGTGGCGCTGACGATTCTGGATGAAGAGGAAGGCGTGTTCGTGAAAATTGTCGAGAGCGAACAGAAGGTCCGTTTTGCAGAGTCTGTCGGGAAAAGAAATGCTTTATACATCGGGGCTTCGCATAAAGTGATCCTGGCCCATCTGCCCGAAGAAATGCAACACAAAATAGTCGATGACGGGCTGAACCAGAAAGTGCGGCACATCACATCGAAAGAAGACTTGATGGACAGGCTCCAGAGAATCAAAGAAGAAGGCTGGTGCTATAGCGAAGGAGAGACGTTTGACGACGTTGCGGCATGCTCCGTGCCGGTATTTGACGGCAAACACCAAATCCTGGGATCGCTGAGCATTGCAGGACCGAAATACCGTTTCTCCCGTGAGCAAAGCGAAGAAATGCTGCCGGTCTTGAAACAGAATGTGGAAAAGCTCAACTCTATTTTAAGCAAACTGAACTTCCCATCCAGAAGAAGCTACTTAACTAAAAATCTGATTAAAAGCTGAGGTGAGTACAAGATGGATAAAATTCTGGAGATTGACAATTTAGTTACTGCTTATAGAGGAAAGGATGGATTTGCACGGGCTGTTGATGGGGTTTCTTTCGATATCAACCGGGGGGAATCGATCTGCATCGTAGGGGAATCTGGAAGTGGGAAAAGCGTCACTGCTATGAGTATTATGCGTCTTGTAGAGTTTGAAAACGGCCAAATCCTAGAAGGCACCATTAAGTTCAACGGCGATGATTTAGCTGAAAAATCCAATGAAGAAATGCGCAAAATACGGGGATCAAGAATCTCCATGATTTTTCAGGAACCATTGACTGCTTTGAATCCCGTTTTCACCATCGGCAAACAAATTGCCGAAGCCATTCTCTTCCACCATCCGGTTGGAAAAAAAGAAGCGGCAAGGCGATCGGAAGAGTTGGTGAGGCTGGTCGGTATATCCGATCCCAAATCACGTATGAAGCAATATCCGCATGAATTGTCAGGGGGAATGAGGCAACGGGTGATGATCGCCATTGCATTGGCTTCTGAACCCGACCTGCTCATTGCCGATGAGCCAACGACCGCACTGGACGTTACAATTGAAGCCCAAATTCTGGAGTTGCTAAGATCGTTGCGCCGCGACCGCAATATGTCGATTATGCTCATCACCCATGATATTGGAGTGGCAGCTGAAATGGCTGATCGGATCATCATTATGTATGCAGGAAAAATAATGGAAATAGCCAGTACTGAAGATCTTTTTGACCAGCCTTTCCATCCCTACTCAAAAGGATTGCTTGAATCAGTGCCGCGGATGGACGGCGAGCGTGGAGTGCCATTGAATTCCATCGAAGGCTCGATTCCTCGTTTGAACGAAGTTCCGGAAGGCTGCCGTTTTTCTCCCCGTTGCCCATTTGCCACGGAGAAATGCCATCAAGAAATTCCACCGCTCGAACAAAAAGGCACTAGACAGGTCGCTTGTTGGCACGTGGACAGTTTGTTGGAAAGCGGCATGTTGAAAAAGAATATAAAGGGAGGTGAAAGCATTGAATCAGAAACAAGAGAACCCAGCTACTGAAAAACAGGAACCGTTGATTAAGATTGAACACTTGAAAAAATATTTTCCCATTAAAGGAGGTGGTTATTTTACCGGCCCGAAGAAAATAGTCAAAGCTGTCGATGATGTATCATTTGAGATTTATAGAGGCGAGACTTTGGGGTTGGTAGGAGAATCAGGATGTGGCAAGTCTACTCTTGGTCGGAATATATTAAGGTTGCAAGAACCAACAGAAGGAAAAATATTCTTTGAAGAACAAAACATTCTGAAATACAGCCACACCGAAATGAGGAAACTTCGGAAACAACTTCAAATCATTTACCAAGATCCTTTCAGCTCGCTAAATCCACGTTTTACCGTGGGCGAAATCATAGGAGAAATGTATGATATCCATAAAATCGCAAAGAGGGAGGAAAAAGAAAAGAAAGTAAAAGAAATGATTGAATTGGTCGGGCTGGACCCAAGCCGCTACCACAGTTATCCTCATGAATTTTCTGGAGGGCAAAGGCAACGTGTCGGAATTGCCCGAGCACTGGCACTAAATCCGAAATTCGTCGTTGCGGATGAGCCAGTTTCAGCCTTGGATGTATCTGTCCAGTCGCAAGTTATTAACCTGCTCATGAAACTTAAAGAAGAATTAGGGCTGACGATGCTATTTATTGCCCACGGGTTAAACGTCGTTCGGCACATATCAGACCGTGTAGGTGTTATGTATCTCGGAAGAATTGTTGAAATCTCGGAAACAGATAATATTTTCGATAATCCGGCTCATCCATATACAGCTGCATTGCTTTCCACCGTTCCAGAAGCAAATCCCCGCCTGAAAAAAGAACGCATTGTTTTAAAAGGAGAAGTCCCTTCTCCTGCGAACCCGCCGTCTGGCTGCCATTTCAGAACTAGATGCCCACTTGCCACAGAGCGTTGTGCGATGGAAGAACCGAAATTACTGGAAGTTCGTAATAAACATTTTGCTGCATGCCACTATCCTCTAGAACAAGGCCAAACACTCAAACAAGCAATTGCCTCCCAAGAAAAAAGCCGAGAAGCGCTAATCTTATAACCCAATCCCATCTATTAAAATTTAAAGGAGTGTAAGTATGACACAAAAATTCCAACATCAATTAAATAAGAAAAACTATGACGGGTATAAATCCTTTCAGTATTTAGAAGCTGGAACGGATTACAAAGAATACAAGCTATCGAAAGAAAATGACCGCGTCCCGCCTTATACCTATCCGGTATCTTCAGATGAAGAAGAACAAGTCCAAGCGATCATGGAAGAAGATTATATGGTCTCGATGCACGAACATACCTTCATCATGCCGGAGAAATTGGAAGAGTTTTATGAATTCCGCCACCAAGGCCGCGACTGGACCGCTTTTGAAGCTTTGAGCCAATCTGGGTTGGACGTCATTTTTGAGAACTTCATGGATGGTACGGCCATGATCACATCGCAAGCTGGCTGGAAATGGTCAGACGTGATTCACGACATCGGAATCCGCTACAGCGATATTGCCCACCAAGACATGGTCATCAAAGCGGAGCGCATGGAGGATCTGTACCGTGCCAAGAAAGAGCGGAAAATCGCTTTTGTGGGAGCCTTGGAATCGTCCACCATGATTGAAAATGAACTGGACAGGCTCGATGTCTTATACGGCTTCGGAATCCGGACGATGGGAATTGTATACTCGGAAGCCAATTCATTAGGGGCGGGATTAAGAGAGCCGAGCGACGGAGGCTTGACCGTTTTCGGCAAACAAGCCGTTCAGCGCATGAATAAACTCGGAATAACGATTGATGTCTCACATGCCGGCGATAAGACATCGCTCGATACAATCGAGACCAGCGAAAAACCCGTGACTATCAATCATGCCGGTGCTCGTGGATTGTGGGATACCAAACGTATGAAACCGGATGATGTCATCATTGAATGTGCTAAAAAGGGTGGCGTCATCGCCATCGAAGCGGCTCCCCATTCTACGATTTCACCGAACCATCCGAAGCATAATATCGAATCGTTCATGGAGCATTTTGAATATACGGCTAACTTGGTCGGCATTGAGCATGTGGCATTTGGGCCAGATACACTTTTTGGCGATCATGTCGGCACGCATGAACTATTGTCCGGAAAACTTTCGATTAAGAGCGCACAAATGGCGAATATGCAACGAGTGGAATATGTCGAAGGTTTGGAAAATCCGGCAGAATGCTTCCCGAACATCATCCGCTGGTTAGTGAAAAAAGGCTATAGCCGCGAAGATATCCGCAAAGTGGCAGGCGGAAACATATTCAGGGTGTTGGAAGCTACATGGGCAAAATAAGCTAGAAGGGGAGTGCAAGGATGAAAAATAAAAAATGGATGAGTTCAACTTCAATTTTACTTTCTGCTGTTTTGCTGACTGCATGTTCATACGGAGGCGATAACGAAACGCAAGGTTCTGAAGGGGAAGCTGATCCTGCGGCAGAGGGCGAACCGACACGCGGCGGCTCCGTATCGATCCCGATTGTTGCCGATCCGACATTCAACCCCTGGCATCCGAATGCCTACGCGGAATCGAATGTCATCAACCGCGTCCTTTTTTCAGGGCTGACGCAGACAAGTGAGGATTTGCAGCCGATTCCTGATTTGGCGGAAGACTGGGAAACCTCAGAAGATGAGCTTGAGTGGACCTTCAATCTTCGAGATGACGTGCTTTGGCACGATGGAGAGCAGTTCACTGCAGATGATGTAGCCTTTACATTCAATGAAATCGTCTTGAATGAAGATTTAGGGGCAAATAATACATCTTATTTCCAAGAATTAGAAGAAGTTGAAGTGGTAGATGATTACACTGTGAAATTCATTTTGGAAAGCCCGTTAGCCGCATTGCCAGCTTATTTGAGCTTCAATACGGAAATCATTCCGCAGCACATTTTCGAAGGGCAAGACCCTTGGGACCTGACTTCCTTCAATAAAGAGAATCCGGTCGGAACAGGATCCTTTAAACTGAAAAGCTATACGTCCGGACAAAATGTGGTCCTGGAGCGCAATGAAGATTTTTACGGCGATGTTGCCCTATTGGATGAAGTGGAATACAAAGTATTGGCCGATGCCAATACGCACGTTGCCCAATTGCTAAGCGGCGAATTGTCGATCTTTGCTTTGGATGATTTAGCGGCTATTGACCGCATTGAAAGTGCTGAAAATATCACGATTGAAGCGCGCGAGACGCCTCGCTTCTTCTGGATCATCGCCAACCAGGAAGTGGAGAAATACCAGGATGTGCGAGTGCGGCAAGCCATTCTCCACTCCATTGACCGGCAGAACATTATCGATACGGTGCTCCAAGGATATGCAACCATTGCAGATGCGGGAATCGCGCCAGCGCTTAGGGATTATTATACAGATGAAGTGACACGTTACGATTACGATCCGGAGCGCGCGAAAGAACTTTTGGCAGAAGCTGGCTGGGAAGATACAGACGGGGATGGAATTGTCGATAAAGATGGTGAACCATTCACCGTCGATTTTGAAATCGGCATACAGGGAGATTTGGAAGCTGTTTCCCAAATGGTCCAACAGTATCTGGTCGCTACTGGCTTTGACGTCAACTTGGATGCGATGGAATGGAATTCAATGATTCAGGAAGTCGTCGTCAACCGTGATTACGAGATGAGCTTGAACTGGTGGAGATACCCGGCAGATCCTGATCTGTCTGCTTACATGCATTCAAACAGCACTGCTGGAAATAATATCCCAGGTTACCAGAACCCGGAACTAGATGAATTATTGGAAGCAGGAGCACAGACAAGTGACGTGGAGGAAAGAAAAGAAATCTATATAGAAGCCCAAAAGTTCATGGCCGAAGAGCTTCCGTATATTTTCCTTTGGTATCCACAAGAAGCACAAGTGCGCGCGAGCAATTTGCAAGGAGTTCCGGATCTTGCTTTCGGGGACGCTTTGCACCACATCCACAAATGGTATATCGAAGAATAATAAGCCAACTGGTGGAAGTGTGCTCTCGAGTGCACTTCCATTCCTTCTTAATTGAAGCGGTTATGGACTGTAGGATAGCTGATAGACTGAGCTAGTAAGTGAACCATTATATATTCAGAAAGGGGGAGATGACATGATAAGATTTTTAGCGAATCGCTTAGGGCAAAGTGTTGTGTTGATGCTAATTGTCACGCTTATCACCTTTTTCCTTATCAATCTTGCACCTGGTGGACCTTCCAGCACAATGCGAATGGACGCCACTGAAGCAGAACGGCAAGCCATGATTGAAAATTTAGGCTTGGACCAACCAGTGACGGTCCGTTATTTAGAGTGGATCACCAATGCTGTCCAAGGAGATCTTGGGATATCTTTCAATTCAGGTGAGCCGGTGACTCAACGAATTCTGGAACGCTTGCCATATACTATTGAATTAACAGTCTTTACGATTATTATTTCTGTGATACTCGGTATCTTGTTTGGTGTACTGTCTGCGATCAAACGTGGAAAAGCCCAAGACCATATCATTAATTTTTTCAGCGTCATCGGTTTATCAGTGCCGGCGTTCTGGCTAGGTTTGATGCTGATCTTGCTGTTTTCCATTAATCTCGGATGGCTTCCATCATCAGGTGTCGGGTCAAGAGGCGGAGAATTCAATCTGTGGGGCTATATTTCCCATCTGATTTTGCCGGTGCTCATTTTGACCACAACGGTTCTTCCAAATATCGTCCGTTTTACTCGTTCGTCCATGCTTGAAGTCATTTCCCAAAACTATATCCGGACAGCTCGCGCGAAGGGGGCTAAAGAATCGATTGTGTTATATGTACATGCGCTGCGAAATGCATTGATCCCCATCATTACCATTATCGGGATGCTGATTCCACGTCTATTGAGTGGCGCAGTAATCACGGAAGCAATTTTCGGTTGGACCGGAATCGGCACGCTGATCATTGAAGCTGCAAGAGGCCGTGATTATCCGCTCGTAATGGGTGTGACAGTGGTCATTACGGTAGTCGTGGTGATAAGCAATTTATTGGTGGATGTGCTTTATTCGCGGGTCGACCCAAGAGTCAAAAATGTTTAGATAGGTGGTGACTGATTATGGATGTCTATACAAAACCGGTATTGGAGAACAAGGTGGACGCTAAACCGAGCCAAGGGAAAGCCAGTGTATTAAAATCTTTGCGCCATAATAAAACCGCTTATGCCTCATTTTGGTTTTTGGTGCTGATTCATGCACTTGTGTTTCTAGGCCCGTTTTTTTGGACAATCAATCCGGAAGCATTGCAAGAATCCGGTTCTTTGGCGGGTTGGTCCCTCCAACATCCTTTCGGAACTGATGATTTAAGCCGGGATGTGTTTGCCCGCATGCTCCACGGCGGCAGAGTGACCTTGATTGTCGGTTTGGCGGCAATGCTTTTCTCTTTATTAATTGGAACGGTGATAGGAGCGGCAGCCGGATTTTTCGGCAAAGTCGTTGAAGCCATTTTGATGCGCATTACGGAAGCTATGATGGCGATTCCTACATTTTTCTTCATTCTTGTTGCGTTGACTGTGCTGGGCACAAGCCCTGCGATGGTTATTGTGGTTATCGCTTTAGCCGGATGGATGGAAATTGCGAGGGTGGTTTACGGGGAGACGCTTAAATGGAAGGAATACGAATTTGTCGAAGCAGCGAATGCTTCCGGTGCCACACCGCTGCGGATTTTGGTCAAATACATCATTCCGCAAATTGTGCCGTCGATCATTGTGTCCGGAACTCTGACAATTGCGATGGCAATTCTGACAGAAAGTGCGATCAGTTACTTGGGATTAGGGATTCAAGCCCCGACAGCAACATGGGGCAATATGCTCCAGAATTCACAGCAATACATTTGGACGGCGCCTGTGCTTGGGGTTCTGCCAGGTATTGCAATCACGATTGTCGTTCTGGCGTACAACTTTTTGGGGGACGGCCTGAGAGATGCGTTAGATCCTAAATTCGTTAAAAAATAACAAACGAATGGAGAGATGCATGATGTACATTAAAATTAATGACAATGAACTGTATTATGAAATTCACGGGAACCCAACAGGGGAAACCATTTTCTTTATTCACGGGGCACCGGGATTAGGCGATTGCCGTGGAGATATTAAAGCTTTCTCCGCTTTGGGAGACCACTATCGTTTGGTATTTATGGACATGCGGGGATCTGGGCGTTCCGGAGGCAATCCGCCGTTTACGCATGAACAATGGACTGCGGATATCGAAGAAATGCGGGAAAAACTGGTGGATGGGCCGATAAAGATTCTGGGCGGATCATACGGCGGCTTTTTGACGCTGGAATATGTTTTAAGGTACCCGGAAAATGTGACGCATGTGTTATTAAGAGACACAGGATCAAACAATAATTTTGATCATAATTCAGTCAATCGGGCGCTGCAAAGCAATCTGCCCGGCATTGAAGAAGACGGCATCCGCCGATTGTTCGCAGGCGAAACTAAATCCAATGAAGAGCTGAAAGAGATGTTCGCGGCCATACAGCCTTTGTATACGGTGATTTACGATGAAGAAGCGGTGAAACAGCGGATCGAGTCCATTTACTATCGCTACGAAACCCATAATTATGCTTTCCGCTATAACAAGACCAAATTTAATTTGGACGACGAGCTCCACAAAATAACGGTGCCGACGCTCGTCACGGTTGGCCGGCATGACTGGATCACGCCTGTTGAATGCTCTGAGCTGATAGCCGAAAAAATACCGAATTCAAAATTAGTCATCTTTGAAAACAGCGGCCACTCTCCTCAACACGAAGAAAATGAAGAGTATTTGATTTTGGTCCGGAATTTCCTGAGCAAGGTTTCTTCGCCCCTTAAAAAATAAGAATGGCGGGTTATTGGGCTTTTGAGTTAAGAAAGTCGATGTGAATCAAGTTCGAGGGAGTGGTCAAATGACAGGGAAAGTGGATGCTTCAGTGGAAAAGCTGTTGCTGGAGGAAGTTGCGACGGACTTGCCAAACTCTATTTTAGAAAAATTCAGCACCCTCATACGCGAATCAGGCAGTGAAGATGAGAAAATTGCCGCGGAGTTTTTGGCCGCTTATTTGAAAGAATGGCAAGTGCCGCATCAAGTCCATATGCCCGAACTGTATTTGAGTGTGCCGAAACACTCCTCTTTAAAAGTGACATCACCTATCGACAGGGAATTTCGTGTGAAATCCCCGTCGTTTTCTGTAATTACGGGGGATAAGGCAGTGAGCGGCGAACTGGTCTATATTGCAACAGGCTATGCGAAAGGGATTAACGATATTTTTGGTACCGCGGCGCCGGGAGACCTGGGCGATTTACGGAATAAAGTTATCCTGACAGAAGGTTTTCCGATGCCTGGCAAGGTTCAGGAGTTCGCTGAGAAGGGCGTCGCTGCGGTGATTTTCATTAGTCCCGGCAATAATATTCACGAAGGCATCTGCACGACGATCTGGGGTGCGCCCGACCTGGGCAATGTAAACGATGAGCCGGTGATTCCGGTGCTCAGCATCAATAAAGCGGACGGCCACGAGTTGATCCAATTGAGCGAAAAACAGGCTTTGCAAGTGGAATTCCAGACGAATTTGGAGCAAGACTGGTTCAACTGCCCGATCATCGACATCTTTATTAAAGGCACGGAAGAACCGGAAAAATATGTCCTGCTGCACGGCCATTTGGATTCCTGGCATGAAGGAATCGGCGACAACGCCACAGGCAACGCGGCACTGTTTGAAATGGCAAGGATCCTAAACAGCAACTGCGATAAATTAAAGAGAAGTGTGCGCATTGTTGTGTGGACCGGCCATTCCACGGGCCGCTACGCCGGATCTACTTGGTTTGTCGATCATTTCGGAATCGATCTAGAAAACAATTGCATCGCCTCGGTCAACTGCGATTCACCCGGATGTCGCGGGGCGACCTCTTACGACTCCATGATGTGGATGAGCGAAGTCGATAAATTTTGCGAAGAGGTGGTGAAAGACGCCGTTAACCGTACCTCTAAAGGCGGGCGTCCGCTTAGGGCCGGAGATTATTCCTTTAATAACATCGGCATCACTTCTTTTTTCATGCTGTCTTCGACTATTCCAGAAGAAGAACTGAAAGAAAAAGGATATTATCCGGTGGGCGGTTGCGGAGGCAATATCGAGTGGCATACAGAAGAAGATTTGATGCATGTGGCTGACCTGGACATTTTAGTAGACGATATTAAAATCTATTTGACTGGAGTCTTGCGGGCGGCAAATACCGCGGTGCATCCGTTTGATTTTGTGGAAACCGCCAAGGAATTTGAAAAAACGATCTGTGCCTATCAAGAAGCGGCAGAAGGGCATTTTGATTTAACACCTTCTTTAAAGGAAGTTGCAGCGTTGCAGAGAGAGTTGGAAGAATTCTATAAAGGGATCGCAGCGATCGAAGGCGCGGAAATTACGGATCCAAGAGTAAAACAAGCTAATCGAGTTTTAGAGAAGCTGAGCCGTATTTTGATCCCGATCAACTACACCACCAAAGGCAAGTTTTGGCATGACAACGCATTGAATGTGCCGTCTTTGCCGGATATAGCCCCTGCCCTCAAATTTTCTGGACTGGCAGAAGGCACGCATGAATATAAAGTATTGAAGACCCATTTGACGAGAGGACAGAACCGCGTTGTTTGGGCGCTCCAACAGGCTCGGGAGTTGTTATCTTAGCAAACTATAAATTACTCTGTCTTAGAACTTTTCAACGTTCATAATTAAAATCAAATAATATAAAGAAGCCAGTTGTCGTTAACATACCGACAACTGGCTTTTATTAGTTAGTTTTGAATCTAATATTTAAAGTTGTATCGATTTTTGGACTAGTGAAGCACTTATACTGCTCAAAGCTTATTAATCAATTATCTTTGAGAAAACTTATAACTTCTGCCTCATAGAAAATACTCGACGGAGATCAAGTGGGAATCCACACTTTTTATTTGATTGATTGTATGTTTTCCACCAATCAATTTCAAACAGCCTCAACCTCCGAATCCACTTGCTTCGCATCAAGACGCTTGGATCTGCGTAATCTCCCATTTATAAACTGGAAGACTAATGGTTTTTTACATACTTTATAGTTCTTTCCCATTCGTGGAAATGACGTTTTGGTACCAGCCGAAAGACTTTTTCTTTTTTCGCTCCAGAGTGCCGCTTCCGTCATCATGCTTATCCACATAGATGAAGCCGTAGCGTTTGGACATTTCACCAGTGGAAGCACTTACCAGGTCGATGCAGCCCCATGGCGTGTAACCCATTAACTCTACACCGTCTTCAATCGCTTCGCCCATCGCTTCAATATGTCCCCGGAGGTAATTGATGCGGTAATCGTCGATGATGCTTCCGTCTTCTTCTACCGTATCGTACGCGCCAAGCCCATTTTCGACGATAAATAACGGCACGCGGTAGCGGTCATACAATTGGTTTAATGAGATGCGTAAGCCTATAGGGTCAATCTCCCAGCCCCAGTCGCTCGCTTCCAGGAATGGATTTTTCACGCCTGCCATGATGTTTCCTTCTATTGTGTCTTCTGGCGTTTTCTCTTTCTTTTCGGTACGCGACATATAATAGCTTAGGGAGATGAAATCAACTGGGTACTGTTTGATCGTTTCCAGATCGCCTTCTTGCATGTCAATTTGAATATTGTTTTCTTTGAAGTAGCGCTTAGTGAATGCAGGGTATTCGCCGCGTACTTGGACGTCTCCAGAAATATAATTGAACAGTTGTTCTTCTTTCATTGCGTGCAATACGTTTACTGGATTCGCATCGAATGAGTAGACGGGAGCATATAGCAGCATGCAGCCGATTTGAGCCTCAGGAATGATTTCGTGGCAAGCTTTCACTGCCAAGCTGCTGGCCACAAATTGGTGGTGCAAGCCCTGGAACGTTTCCTGTAACCGGACCTCTTCAGTGGCTGGAGAAAAACCGAGACTGAAAATCGGCATATGCGTTGCGCCATTGATTTCATTGAACGTCAGCCAATATTTCACTTTGTCTTTATAACGGTTGAATAAAGTCACAGCGTAGCGCTCGAAGAAAGTGATGACTTCACGGCTTCTCCAGCCGCCGTATTCTTTGATCAAGTACAAAGGCATCTCATAATGGGAAATCGTCACAAGCGGTTCCATTCCGTGTTTCAAGCATTCATCAAAAACGCGGTCATAGAACGCAAGGCCTTCTTCGTTCGGCTCCAGTTCATCGCCATTCGGGAAAATACGTGACCAAGCAATCGACAGACGGAAAGTTTTAAAGCCCATCTCCGCAAACAAAGCGATGTCTTCAGCGTAACGGTGGTAGAAGTCGATGGCATCGTGGTTTGGGTATGTATACTTGTTCTTATCGATTTCAAAATCGAATCCAGGTTGACTGATTAGTTTGAATCGGATTTTTCCGCCCGGCATCACATCTGCCAGGTTCATTCCTTTGCCGCCTTCGAGGTGAGCTCCTTCTAATTGATTCGCCGCCGTCGCGCCGCCCCATAAAAAGTTCTCGGGAAATTGATATGTTTTCGTCATTTGAAAAAACCTCCGATTATGTATTGTGGTGCCACGATCACATTGGCAGTAAAAAAACCTAAATCACGCTGGAGACAGATTTGTCCCGTAGCATACGCGATTTAGGTTTTGCCTGCATGACCAGTAACAACCCAGAATATTGAATTGGATTAACTGTAACACCGCTTTTTTGATTAGGCAAACAATTTACAGAAAACTTTTTCAATGTTTTGTACAACTGATAGAAGAACCTTTGAGCTATGGAAATGAAAAAGAATAGCGTACGAGTTATAAGATGAAATCAACACCGTCTCTAAACGAAAGGGTGACGAGGTGTGTAGCTTCAGTGTTTTGGATGGTATTGAGAAGAAGGCGGGCTCTAGCCGATCCATAAAGAAAGACACAGCCGAAGCGGGTTTTTAAGTGGATGCTTTAAGTTTAGTGAGAAGCGCTGAAGTTTTTATAAAATTTAAAAATTTTAAATGAAAGCGTTGACATTCGTTTTTGCTGCTGATATATTTAACCCATCAACTACATATCAGTCCTTTAGGATTGTTACTGGTGAAGCAGGCAAAACCTAAATCATAGAAGGTGCAGAGACCGATCTCTGACCTTGTATGATTTGGGTTTTTTTTGTTTCTAAAATCAAATTGGTTGAATATTGCGGGAGGTGGAAAAGATGAAGTATGAACAACTGGCAAAGGACATCATCGAGAATGTAGGAGGCCGCGAGAATATCAATAGTGTGGTGCATTGCATTACACGGCTTCGCTTTAAACTGAAGGACGAAAGCAAAGCGAACACAGAAGTCTTGAAAGACATGGACGGCGTAGTAACAGTTATGCAAAGTGGCGGCCAGTACCAGGTGGTTATCGGCAATCATGTGCAAGACGTTTACAAAGCAGTCGTTGAAGTCGGTGGCTTTGGAGCAAACGACGCTCCGGCAGAAGAGGATAAAGACACCAATCTATTCAACCGGTTTATTGACGTGATTTCCAGTATTTTCTCACCGATCCTTGGCGTTCTTGCTGCGACTGGGATGATCAAAGGGTTAAACGCTTTGTTTGTCGCACTCGGATGGCTCGATACGACATCAGGTACATACCAAATCTTGAATGCAATCGGCGACTCCCTGTTTTACTTCTTCCCTATTTTTCTTGGCTACACAGCGATTAAAAAATTCGGCGGCAGCCCGTTTATCGGAATGGCCATCGGGGCAGCGCTTGTGTATCCTACACTATCCACTGTAACGGCAGGGGAACCGCTTTATACCTTGTTCAGTGGCACACTTTTTGAATCACCTGTCTATATCACGTTTTTAGGCATTCCAGTAATCTTGATGAGTTACGCATCATCCGTCATCCCGATCATCATTGCCTCGTTTTTTGCAGCTAAAGCAGAAAAGGGATTTAGAAAAATTACACCAGATGTCGTAAAAACATTCATCGTTCCGTTTGCAACCTTGCTTGTAGTCGTACCGGTTACTTTCCTATTGATCGGGCCGCTTGCTACGTGGGCAGGTCAATTGCTTGGCCAAGCGACACTCTTCATCTTTAACTTGAGTCCGATCATTGCCGGTTTGTTTATCGGCGGGCTTTGGCAAGTGTTCGTTATCTTCGGTCTGCATTGGGGGCTTGTACCGATCGCAATCAACAACTTGACGGTTTATGGGGCAGATCCAGTTCTAGCCTTGGCATTTGCTGCTTCATTTGCACAGATTGGCGCTGTTCTGGCGGTTTGGATCAGAATCAAGAATCAAAAAATGAAATCACTCAGTGCTCCGGCTTTCATTTCAGGGATTTTCGGTGTTACCGAGCCGGCTATATACGGAATTACGCTCCCATTGAAAAAGCCTTTTATCATGAGCTGTATAGGTGGTGCTGTAGGTGGCGCCATTTTCGCAATTGCGAATTCGGCGGTTTATATGATCGGGGGCCTTGGAATCTTTGGAATCCCATCGATGATTCCTCCTACAGGGGAATTGGGCATTAGCTTTTGGGCAGTTGTACCGGCAATCGGCGTTGCCTTTGTTCTTAGCTTTTTTCTTACTTACTTCTTCGGTTTGAGTAAAGAACACGTAACAGCCGATCCTGCATCAGAAAAAGTAGCTGTGCAAAAAGAAGAAGCCTTGCTTGTCGGCAACCAGATCGTCGCAAGCCCTATGGAGGGACTTATTAGACCCTTATCAGAAATCGGAGATGCCGCATTTTCGTCGGGTGCTTTAGGTCAAGGTGTAGCGATCGAGCCGACAGAAGGAAGATTATTTGCACCGGTTTCCGGAATTGTCACCGCTTTGTTCCCGACAAAGCATGCGATCGGCATTACAGCAGACAGCGGCGCAGAAATATTGATTCATATCGGCATGAACACGGTCCAGCTGGGTGGCGAGCATTTCACTGCACTTGTAGAACAAGGTGCCCGGGTTGAAAAGGGGCAATTGCTGATTGAGTTCGATATTGAAGCCATTCAAAAAGCTGGTTTTGAAATTACCACACCTGTCGTCGTTACGGATACTGGGAAATATGCTCAAGTCAACACGACAACCGATAAACAAATCAAATGGGGCGATCCGCTCATCTCACTGGATATTTAATTCACAAAAATAAGTAGGAAGAAAAACGGGATTCCGTTTTTCTTCCATACATAAAAAAGGAGAGAAACTCATGACATCTACTACATTTCCAAAAGGGTTTTTATGGGGCGGCGCAACAGCAGCCAATCAACTGGAAGGTGCCTATAATGCAGGAGGAAAAGGGTTATCGATTTTCGATATGGTGTCATTTGTGCCAAAAGAAGAACGCGGCAATGACATTGAAATGGATGTGAAGAGCGAAGAGGAATTGAATGCTCTTCTGGAAGAAACCGAGAAAACCAATTTCCCGAAACGCCGAGGCATCGATTTTTACCACCGGTACAAAGAAGACATCGCCCTTTTTGCAGAGATGGGTTTCAAAACCTTCCGCCTGTCGATCTCGTGGCCGCGGATTTTCCCGAATGGGGACGAGCAAACCCCAAACGAAGAAGGCTTGGCTTTCTACGATCGCGTGTTTGATGAACTGCAAAAGCACGGCATTGAACCCTTGGTGACCTTATCGCATTATGAAATGCCGCTTCACTTGGTGCAGAAATACAATGGCTGGACTGACCGACGCTTAGTGGACTTTTTCGTTCACTACGCGGAAACGGTGTTCAACCGGTATAAAGATAAAGTGAAATACTGGCTGACATTCAATGAAATCAATATTTCCATGTTCTCGCCGTATATTGGCAGCGGCATGTTGGTTGACCGTCTGGAACATAAAGAACAAGCGGTCTATCAAGCGCTGCATCACCAATTTGTGGCCAGTGCGAAAGCGGTAAAAGCCTGCCACGAAATCATTCCCGGTTCACAGATCGGCTGTATGCTGGCCCGTATGGAATCCTATCCGGAAACGTGCAGCCCAGACGACGTGCAGGCAGCGCTGGATGAAGACCAGAAAAACCTATTTTTCACAGACGTCCAGGTGCGCGGCTACTACCCAGGCTTCATGAAGCGATACTTTAAAGAAAATAATATTCAACTTGAAATGCTTCCAGGCGATAAAGAAATCCTGCTAGAGCACACTGTCGACTTTTTGTCATTCAGCTATTATATGTCGATGGTTGCGAGCGGGAATCCGGACAAAGCAAAAGAGAAAGGAAACTTTTCTCTCGGCATCAAAAATCCTTATTTGGAAGCGTCGGATTGGGGTTGGCAAATTGACCCGAAAGGCTTGCGCATTACCTTGAATAAAATGTATGACCGCTATCAAGTGCCGTTGTTCATCGTTGAAAATGGACTCGGGGCATACGATGTGGTGGAAGAAGACGGCTCGATCAATGATGATTACCGCATTGATTACCTCCAGGCCCATATCGAACAAATGGGGGAAGCGATTAAAGACGGCGTTGAACTGATGGGCTATACAAGCTGGGGCTGCATCGATTTAATTTCAGCCAGTACGTCCGAAATGTCCAAGCGCTATGGATTTATTTACGTGGACCAAGACGATTATGGCAACGGCACGCTGGAAAGAAGAAAGAAAAAGTCGTTTGACTGGTACAAGAATGTGATCGCGACGAACGGCGAAGAATTGTCTCAAAAAAGCTTAAATGAAGTAAAGTGAAGAAAAAGTGCCTTGCTCAGTAGAGTGAGGCACTTTCAGCTATATTAACCAATCTTTATATAATTCAAAGGACAGGGCAGCCATGAAATATTGCTATATAATGAAGGAAGATAACCGTTTGGTTTTGAGAGAAAGGGTGAACAATTATGAAATTGATCGCGATTGATTTGGATGGCACCTTGCTGTCTCATAATATGGAGATTACCGGAGAAAGCCTCGAGGCTATTCGAGAAGCGCAAAACCAAGGAAATGTCGTCATGATTTGCTCGGGGCGCGCTCCTGAAGATATCCAGCAAATCCTAAATAAATACGATTTGTCGATTCCATTGGCCGGAAGCAATGGCTCTGTCGTGCACGCTCATGGACGCGTTTTGCAAAGTGTTTCCATGGGCAGAAGCGATGTTATCGAGACGGCAGAAAGACTGGATGCGGAACGATTTCCATATCGAATCTATACCAATGAAGGGATTTACGTACCGGCGGATTGGTCCGAACGGGTAGAACTTGCGATGCAGCAGGAGCAGATTAAAGTCGAGGGCCTGTCAGATGAAATTTATAAAAAGATTACGGAGCAGCCACAAAAGTCCAGTCTCCTCAATTTCTTTGATCATTATAGTGAGTTGTTCACGCGAGAAGAGCTAACCATTCAGAAATTCTTTGTCCTCACTTTAAACGCCAGCAGTAAAACGGCGTTAGGCCACTCCTTGGAGGAGATTTCCACCATCGGCATCACTTCCTCGAGCCCGTTGAATATTGAAGTGATGGATCAGTATGGCAATAAAGGCAGCGCATTGAAGAGAATGGCTGAGCACTTTAACATTCCACTACACGACACCGTAGCCATTGGAGATAACTTCAATGATCTCCCAATGATGGAAGTGGCAGGGCTGTCGGTAGCGATGGGGAATGCAGAACCTGAAGTGAAAGAGCTTTGTGATGTCGTTACCCATACGAATGGTGAAAACGGCGTAGCGCATGCCATCAATAATTATCTGTTGAATATATGGGCTAAACAGTAAAAGAAGAGATGCGGAAATCCCGCATCTCTTCTCAGCTTGTTGAGAAACTCATTTTGTATGTGACTGGCTATTGGCGAGTCAGAAATACATGGGTTTCCAGTTGATTTTTAGGCCCTTTTGCTAAGCAAGAGGGCCATTTTCTTGATGTTTTGCGTCGC
>Ga0209295_1000064_pt1 | contig 178012 bp, 175 predicted proteins | sample Porto_5metaG_FD_187428 | JGI IMG/M metagenome (GOLD analysis project Ga0209295, IMG submission 187428) | Marine algal microbial communities from Porto, Portugal - Porto_5 metaG (SPAdes) (version 2) | ecosystem: Host-associated > Algae > Red algae > Unclassified | place: Portugal: Porto...
CATAACCCAAAGGTCGCAGGTTCAAATCCTGCCCCCGCAACCAAATGGTCCCGTGGTGTAGCGGTTAACATGCCTGCCTGTCACGCAGGAGATCGCCGGTTCGATCCCGGTCGGGACCGCCATTTTTATTAATTAATATGGGTCAGTAGCTCAGTCGGTAGAGCATTAGATTGAAGCTCTAAGTGTCGGCGGTTCGATTCCGTCCTGACCCACCATATTTTTCTCCATGCCGGAGTAGCTCAACTGGTAGAGCAACTGACTTGTAATCAGTAGGTTGAGGGTTCAAGTCCTTTCTCCGGCACCATTAGGTGGGGTAGCGAAGTGGCTAAACGCGGCGGACTGTAAATCCGCTCCTTCGGGTTCGGCAGTTCGAATCTGCCCCCCACCACCAGTTTTTAGGGGCATAGTTTAACGGTAGAACAGAGGTCTCCAAAACCTCCGATGTGGGTTCGATTCCTACTGCCCCTGCCATTTTTTAAAAATATTATGATGGCGGTCGTGGCGAAGTGGTTAACGCACCGGATTGTGATTCCGGCACTCGGGGGTTCAATTCCCCTCGTCCGCCCCATGTTTTTCTTGAAAATTTAATATCATACATAATAATAGCGTGGCGGTCGTGGCGAAGTGGTTAACGCACCGGATTGTGATTCCGGCACTCGGGGGTTCAATTCCCCTCGTCCGCCCCAGTATTATTGGGGTATAGCCAAGCGGTAAGGCAACGGGTTTTGATCCCGTCATGCCCTGGTTCGAATCCAGGTACCCCAGCTTTTGCGGAAGTAGTTCAGTGGTAGAACGCCACCTTGCCAAGGTGGAGGTCGCGGGTTCGACCCCCGTCTTCCGCTCCATTATTTAGGCGGCATAGCCAAGCGGTAAGGCATGGGTCTGCAACACCCTTACCACCGGTTCGAGTCCGGTTGCCGCCTCCAAACTATTTTGCCGGCGTGGCGGAATTGGCAGACGCGCGGGACTCAAAATCCCGTTCCTTCACGGGAGTGTCGGTTCGACCCCGACCGCCGGTATCAAAAGATCATTACTCTGCCAAGTGATGAGAGCTTAAAACTCTGACTATCAAAGTCAGAGTTTTTTTCTTTGTTTAGGCGCATGAGTATAAGTTCTACATAACAAAGATTTTTTAAAAAATATCTAATAACCCCTTGCAAAATAATCGGTTTACTAATATAATAATAAATGTTCCTGAAAGCAATGAATTAATTGTTTCTGGATTCAATTTTGCCGGCGTGGCGGAATTGGCAGACGCGCGGGACTCAAAATCCCGTTCCTTCACGGGAGTGTCGGTTCGACCCCGACCGCCGGTATCATTTTCATTGCTCTGCCAAGCAATGTATAGAAAAGCCCTAACTTCGGTTAGGGCTTTTTTCTTTATCTTGTCTTGGTTGCTAAGAGTAGGAAAGTTATTAAATAAAGACTACAAATGAAATAGAAGGAATTACTTTATTGAAGAAAATGTGTAAAATTCTTATAATGAAAATTTAGGTGAGGGAAAGTCTCTTTTCGAACAATGCGGAAGTGGCTGACGCGCTAAATTGAAAGAATAGTGGAGGAAACATCTTTGGGGCCCAAGCCTGTTTATAGAGGTATTTTGAAAAGGCAGCTTCTTTTGAAGGCTGTCTTTTTTTCATGTATTGGAATATATAGAAGGAATCCATGGGAGAGGGGAAACTGCGTGTTATAATAATCAAAATTACGATCTTGGCGGGGGTGGCAAGGTGGTTACAGACCAAGGATTTGATCAGGAGTTTACGGCTATACTCGATAACCAGGAAGTTCTGTTAAAAGAAGGGTTAAGCGAAGTTGAGGCTGTAAAAAGATTAAAGGTTTTTGGCGCCAATGAATTGCCTCAGGGAAAGCGAGAACCTGGAGTTATAAAGTTTTTTAAGCATTTTCATGATGTGCTGATCTATGTATTGTTGGCAGCGGCAGTTATTACAGTCGTACTTGGACATTATATTGATACGAGTGTCATTTTAGCTGTAGTTGTCATCAATGCGGCAATTGGCTATATTCAGCAAAGTAAAGCTGAGAAAGCATTGGATAGTATACGCGAAATGCTTTCATTCAAAGCGGGCGTATTGCGAGAAGGCAAACGAAAAGATATTCTGGCGGCTGATTTGGTGCCTGGGGATCTTGTTTATTTAAGGGCGGGTGATAAGGTGCCCGCAGATATGCGGCTTATAGAAACATCGAATCTCCAGGTGGAGGAGTCGTCTTTGACTGGTGAATCGGATGCAATAAATAAACAGACTGAAAGACTATCCAGCGATACAGTGCTTGGCGACCGCTCCAATATGACATTTGCAGGAACTGCTGTTGCATCCGGATCAGGATTTGGGGTGGTTATTGCAACAGGAGGGGATACGGAACTCGGAAAAATCAGCAGCGCGATGGAATCGGTCGAGAAATTACAGACGCCCTTATTAAAACAGACTGCTCAATTCGGCAAATTGATATCGGTGATTATTGTATTGAGTGCAATCGGTATGTTTTTCATCGGTTATTGGTTCCATGACTATGCCACAGCTGAGTTGTTATTGGCCATTATCGGCTTGACCGTAGCCGCCATTCCAGAAGGCTTGCCAGCGGTATTATCCATTATTTTAGCTTTGGGTGTCCAAACGATGGCTGGGAAGAATGCTATTGTACGGAACTTGCCCTCAGTCGAAACTTTAGGGGCCGTGACGGTAATATGCTCAGATAAAACAGGGACTTTGACAAAAAATGAAATGACGGCGACTTCTGTTATTCTGTCAGATGAAGAGATCGATGTTAGTGGGATCGGTTATTCACCAGAAGGAATGTTAAGGAAAAACGGAGAATGCATTTGTTTAGCTGATCATCCTCGTTTGGCAAAGTTTTTAGCCTGTGTGAAAACGGTTAATGATGCTCATTTGGTCAAAGGGAAAAAGGGGAAGTGGTCAATCAGTGGAGGTGCGACTGAAGGCTGCCTGTTGACGCTTGCGGAGAAAGCGGATGCCCCAGTTGAGAAGTTGCCGGTGATTGAGAAGATCCCGTTTGATTCTTCTTACAAGTATATGGCTGCTTTAGTGGAGGAACAGGGTACTAAATGGATCTATGCAAAGGGAGCCCCTGAAAAGCTGTTGGGGATGATACCAAGCGAAGAAAGGAATGAATGGGAGACGAAGATAGCCTCACATGCAAAACGTGGAGAACGCCTTTTAGGAGCTGCTGTTAAGCAGGTCGATTACACAGTGCAAGCCATAAGCCACGAAGATATGAAGTGCGGGTTTGAGTTTCTGGGAATGGCTGGCATCATTGATCCTCCGAGCGAAGAAGTGATCGATTCAATTGCGCAATGCAAGAAAGCCGGAATTCGCGTTAAGATGATCACTGGAGACCATAAAGACACAGCTATGGCGATTGGAGCCAAGCTTGGAATCGGCGATGGGGCCAAGGCGCTCGAAGGCAGGGAACTGGATAGCTTAAATGACCAGCAGTTAGAAGCTGCAGCCATGGAATATGATATTTTCGCTCGTACCAGCCCTACAAATAAATTGCAATTGGTTGAAGCTCTTCAAGCTCAAGGCCAAGTGTGCGCAATGACCGGCGACGGGGTCAATGATGCACCGGCTTTGAAACGTGCTGATATCGGCATTGCGATGGGAATCAAAGGAACAGAAGTATCAAAAGAAGCGGCAGAGATGGTGCTGGTTGATGATAATTTCAGCACGATTGTCAATGCAGTGAAGGAAGGGCGGCGCGTCTATGATAATTTGAAAAAGACCATCCTGTTCATATTGCCGACAAACGTATCCGAAGGGCTGCTCATTTTTATCAGCATCTTATTTGGCACCACAATTCCGCTCACTGCCGTGCAGATTTTGTGGGTCAACATGATTACGGCTGTGACGATTTCCTTGGCGATTGCATTTGAGAAGCTCGAGCCTGGTACAATGGAGCGGCCACCTAGGAAAGCCAATAGCCCATTGCTCAGCGGCTATTATGTTTTCCGCATTGCTTTTGCATCAGCGATTATTGGAGGGGGCATTTTATGGATGAACAGCATGCTGGAAGCTAGAGATTATGATCAAGGCATCTTGCAGACCATGACTTTACAATCCCTGGTCATTTCACAGCTATTTTATTTATTCAACTGCCGGAGTGAGCGGCGTTTTGCGTTGAATCGTGATTTCTTTTCCAATAAAGCGGCTTTTATCGTCTCGGCCATATTAATCCTAGTGCAGCTATCGGTGACGTATGTGCCGTTTATGAATACGCTGCTCGGTACGGAACCAATTGGGCTTAGGTATTGGATTTGGCCGTTGCTGATCGGTGTGAGCGTGTTTGTTATTGTGGAGCTGGAAAAATGGGTGATGCGCCGAATGAGTAAGGATGTTGATCTTTCGAATAAATAGAAATACGATCAGTAATGAGGAGGAGTTATGAGACAGATACATAGTGAAGTCGTCGAATTCAGAGGAAGCCATTATGATTATGGAATGATACAAGGGAATGCGCTCAAAGAATCGATCACATTGCGCAACCGCCGCGGGCAATGGAAGAGCAAGAGGCCGCGATTTGTCATCGACCCTACAGAAGCGCAAGCTGCGTTCAATGAATACGCCCCGAAATTATGGGAGGAGTTGAAAGGCCTTGAAGATAGCCTCAAGCTGCCGATTGATGAGGTGCTTCGTGATTTTGGCGGTTACCGGATCGATGCGCCGCCGTCGGGCTGTTCGATCGTCAGCGGCGAAGACTTTTTGGTGCGTAATTATGATTTCCACCCGCAGACATATGAAGGCAGGTTCTGCTTGTTTCAACCTGAAGAGGGAAATGCCATTATCGGTCCGAGCCAGCGCATTTTGGGACGTATGGATGGAATGAACGAGCACGGCCTGGCGATGGGCTATAATTTTATGCACCGGAAAAACCCGGGTGATGGCTTTGTCTGCTATATAATCGGGCGCATCATTCTTGAGAGCTGCTCATCCATTGAAGAGGCTGTCGCTTTGGTCGAAGATATCCCGCATCGCGGGTCATTCAGCTACGTTGTGACCGATAAGAGCGGCGCCACAAAGGTCATCGAAGCGACGCCCCGTAAAGTGGCGGTGCGCGATGCAACGGCTTGTACGAATCATTTTGAAATCCAGCAGCATGAAAACCGCAATTATCTAAAGGATTCCCATGAGCGCTTGTCGGTTATCGAACAGAATGCAGAAGATGCAGCGGAAGCGTATCGCGCTTATCGCCTGTTCAATGATACGGGCCGCGGCTTGTTTTCGGATCTTTATAAGAGTTGGGCCGGAACAATCCATACATCTGTCTATCTACCGAAAGAGCAGGAAGTGTGGTTCGCGCTTGGAGGCGATCAGGAGCCTGAAGTGTTCAAGTTTGGGGAATGGCTTGCAGGAAAGCCTGTCCGCAATACATCCGTCCATGGACAGATCGATACTGGCATCGGGTTCGCCCATACCGATGCGTTGTTCACATAAAAAACGGCTGGAGCATACGAGTGCTCTAGCCGTTTTTTTGCTGCAATGAAGATAGGTCGTCAAGATAAGGAAACGGGAAATGCGTATCGATTTTCCCGTTGATGCGTTTTGCCAGCAAGCGCTCGCCCTGCAACCATTTTTGGAAATCGAACATGAGCGGCAAGCGGTCGGGACCGATGGCGAAGCCCACTTCCAAACTGTTTGGGAAATAGGAAGCCGTATGCAAAGTACCGGAAGCGGTACTGTATTTGGTTGAAAACACGCCCTGGTCCGAGTCGTTCAATAATCGAAACGCTGCGTATGCGTCATTTGATGTTGTGGAATGCGTAAGAAGCGCTTCCTCGCGGCGTTTGGAATCGTCGATCTGGTAACGGTTTTCTTCCGATAACACTTCGAAATGGTTCGTCGAAACTGCCGCTTCCCGGACGATGACATTGCGCGGGGACGTTTCGGCGACGACTGAACGTCCGCTCTTATCCAGCAATACATAGCTGAATGACCGGCGGTGGGGCAGTTCTTTCAATAAATCGACCGCTTCTTCGATTGATGCGCAATGCTCCAGGATCAGGCGGCCGATCATATTGCAGATAAACCCGTCCGCTGAATTGCGGCGGTTGATGAAATTATAGCCCATTGCAAGCCCTTTTTCGTTTAGCCCGTCGGTTCGTCCAGTAATTTGCATGGACGGCCCGATGGATGCATAGCCACCGTCAGTCGGCTCGTACAAGGCGAACCGGCCTTCATAGCCTTGCGGTGAACTGTCATAATTGCGGACAAGGAAATCGGAGCGGCTCAGGATTGAACAGCCGCTGCGTGTATATTCGATATAATAGCCGCCGAATTCGCGCAGCGCGTCGTAAAATGGCCATTTCAAGGCATCGGCTAAGCCTTCGATTTCTTCCCAGATGCGCGGGGCAAAGCGTTCGAGCATTTCGATGGCCTTCGTTTCATCCACCAATAGCTGCCGGCTGTTTTCGCCGCGCTGTATTTTTCGGTTCGGTAAAAGCAGTGAATCTCTCAACAATTCCCCTTGATGATAGCCGAAATCGTAATGGCTGCCGCGGAATTGGATAACATCGCTATGGACTTTCTTCATGTGGCATCCCTCTTTTTTATCTCAGTATCAAAAGAATACTAGAGTTTTCGGGAGAATAAAAAGAATATGCCTGAAGCGTATGCTTCAGGCAATTAAAGGACGTAGCTTGTCGCTTCGCCGCCATTGATTCCGGTGAACATATTCCCTGCAGCGGTCAATAACTGAAGGGCGTTGTCGCGGTTCATGGACGGTCGGAGGTAAAACACATGTACCGCATCTGTTGTTTGCGGTGTCACAGCAGTGCGCTTTGAATCGACATATGGGCTGCCGAAAGCGCCATTTGCATCGCGTGTGACGATAATGTTATCGAGCGTATTGTCGCGGTTATTCAAGCCTTCATAGCGGTCATCGGGCTTGCCGAGTGCGATTTCGATATCGCCTTCGATTTGGTCCGTGTCGTATAAACCGAGCGGAATTTCGTACTGAAGGGATAGGAAGCTGTTCATATCAATCGCCGAGTTGACAGGGACCAGATAGTTTTGTTTGCGCACACGGCGATACAAGGCTTCTGCAGAAGGCCGGTAGCGGTTCGGGTCGCCTCCGAGAGCTTTCCAAGCCAGCCTCCATTCGAGAAGGCCAGGAAAATCCGTCAATTCTTTATCGTCCATATCGAAAAATAATTGTTCCTGAAACAGTTGGAGGCGGCCTTTTAACATTTGAGGTGAATCCGAAACGGTGATATTGTTATAATGAATAATGCCGATTTTGAAATCAGGCAGGATTTCTGTAATTTCAGAGTTTACGCGAAAGTCCACAGCAATCATCCTTTCCGTGAATAATAGCCTTATCTTACCATAAATTGGAGCAAGGAGTTATCGACATGAACTTGGATCAATTCCAACAACAACTGGTTGCGTATGCCGCGGAAATCGGAATTGATAAAATCGGCTTTGCTTCGGCCGAACCATTTTTTAATTTAAAGCATCGCTTGATCCGCCAGCAGCAATTGAATTTTCAGTCCGGTTTTGAGGAATCGGATGTGGAGAAACGCACACGTCCGGAACTATTGATGGAAGAGCCCGTGAGCATCATTGCAATTGCGATTGCCTATCCTTCCAAAATGGAAGGGGCGACGCCTGGTGTCAAAGGGGCACGGCGCGGCATTTTCTCGCGTTCTTCCTGGGGCAAGGATTACCATGCAGCACTTCGGGACCGCCTGGCGCTGCTTGAAGCGTTCATCGCGGCTCATTATCCGGATGCGCGGACAAAATCGATGGTCGACACCGGAGAGTTGTCTGACCGTGCCGTGGCAGAGCGTGCCGGCATCGGATGGAGCGCGAAAAACACCAATATCATCACGCCGGAATTCGGGTCATATGTCTATTTGGGCGAGATGATTACCAATATCCCATTTGAGTACGACGAACCGCTGGAAGACCAATGTGGCGACTGCCGCTTATGTATCGATACGTGCCCGACTGGTGCGATTGTCGAGGGTGGGCAGCTCAATGCACAGCGCTGCATTTCTTTTTTGACACAGACGAAAGGCTTCCTGCCGGATGAGTTCCGCTCGAAAATCGGCAACCGGATTTACGGCTGCGACACGTGCCAGACCGTGTGCCCGAAAAATAAGCGCAAAGCCAATCGCATCCACCCGGAATTCGACCCGGACCCGGAAATTGCCAAGCCGCTTTTAGAGCCGCTGTTGACGATTTCCAATCGTGAGTTCAAAGAGAAATTCGGCCATGTGTCAGGTTCTTGGCGCGGCAAGAAACCGATCCAGCGCAATGCGATTTTGGCGCTTGCTCATTTCAAGGAGCAGTCGGCAGTGCCCACATTGATCGAATTGATGAAGACGGATCCGCGCCCGGTCATCCGCGGGACATCGGCTTGGGCGATTGGCCGCATCGGGACGGACGATGGAAGACAAGCGCTTGAAGATGCATGGCAGCAAGAGAAAGATGAAGAGGTGCTGGCGGAGATCGCCAAAGGCCTGGCATTCTTTTCTGCAGAAACGAAAGGATAAGTGAAGAAATTTGGGAATACACATTGTGTTATATCAGCCATTAATTCCGGCGAATACCGGGAATATTGCACGTTCATGTGCGGGAACGGGCGTCAGCCTTCATTTGATCAAGCCTCTTGGGTTTTCGACGGACGATAAGATGCTGAAACGGGCAGGACTTGATTATTGGGAGCATGTAGACATTCATTACCACAATGGACTCGATGAGTTGTTTGCAGCTTACCCTGACGGCAAATACCATTACATCACCAAATTTGGCACGAAGACCTACAGCTCGTTCGATTTTTCGGATACCGGGGAAGATTATTTCTTCGTTTTCGGGCAGGAGACAAAGGGCTTGCCGAGGGAATTGATTGATGCCAATCTGGAGCGGTGCCTGCGCATTCCGATGAACGAACATATCCGTTCACTCAATTTGTCGAATACGGCAGCGATCTTGATGTATGAAGCACTGCGCCAACAGGATTTCCCGAATTTAAAATAAACGACAAAAAAGGACAGCGCGTGGGCGCTGTCCTTTTGCTTTTCAGGTTATTGTCTTTTGTCTGTGCCTGGTTTGTCATCGTATCCAGCAGTGAAGATAGCTACCAAAAACGATACACAAATCCCCAAGATTAAGATCAAGTTCATGAATGACGACCTCCTTGAAATTTGCATCTGTGTTTAGTATAGCGTACCATCGGGAAAAATGAAATATGGAACCCACTCGAAAATATGGACATTTTCCGTCCATCCGAAAAACGTGAAACTTTTTTGGATGTGATGCGTATATAGGGGTAGGAAGAAAAGGAAGGGATGAACTGATATGAAAATGAAGACATCCGTTGCACTGCTTTGGATTACGGGTCTTGCGGAGGCATTTCTGGCCATTCCGTTCATCGGGGGCGGATTTGTGATTTCTGCAGGCTATGCACCGCTCGGCATCATGTTCGTGCTGCATGCCATTACGTTGTTCTTTTGCTTTAAAGAATATTCGCCGAAGTTCGGCTCGATTCTGGGGATCATTACAAGTGCACTCGCTTGGATTCCGTTGATCGGCTGGGCACTGCACTTATTGACAGCAATCGTGCTATTGCTCTCAGCAGCCATGTCCGGGCGTTCAGCTAGAGTCTAACAAGAAAAGCACCGAGAAATCGGTGTTTTTTTGTGGGCAAATGTAAAGACGATGAAAATTGGTTTGTAAGCGGCGCTTTCGTTTAAGGCGCATAATAAAAATCCCCTGCATAGAAGAATGCAGGGGATTTTTTAATGCGGTGCAATGAGAATCTGGATCGTGAACAGCACAGCAAAAATATAAAGAATCGGGTGGACGGCTTTCCATTTGCCTTTGAAAATTTTCATCAGCGGGTAAGAGATGAACCCGAGTGCGATGCCGGTTGCGATGCTTGAGGTGAGCGGCATGGCGAGAACGATCAGGAACGCCGGGAACGCTTCATCGAATTGATCCCAGTCGATTTGCTTGACGGCGCCGATCATTAAGCTGCCGACGATGATGAGAGCGGGAGCGGTGATGGCGGCGACGCCAGAAAGCGAGCCGACGAGCGGCCCGAAAAAGGCGGCTGCGATGAACAGGATGGCGACGGTCAAAGTCGTGAGCCCCGTGCGTCCGCCTGCAGCGACGCCAGCAGAAGATTCGACATACGCGCTGGTCGGGCTTGTGCCGACCATGGCGCCTGCACTGGCAGCGACCGAATCTGCGAGGAGCGCTTGGCGCACACGCGGCAGTTTATTGTCTTTCATGAGCCCTGCTTGTTTTGCGACACCGATCATTGTTCCGGTCGTGTCGAAAAGCGTGACGAGCAGGAACGAGAACACGACGCCGTAGAGCCCGAATTCGGCGACCAGCAGGAATGCTTCGATGGGATTCCAGACGATGATGCCTTCCGGAAGCGACGGCAATTTCATGAAGCCTTCCGCAAATGTTAATTGGCCGGTGAAGAAGGCAATGATGCCCGTTGCGATCATTCCGAAGAAAATCCCGCCGTGAATGTTCAAGGACATGAAGATAAGCGTGATGGCAAGCCCTGCGAGCGTCAATGCGACAGGAGGCGAAGTCAGGTCGCCGAGCCCCACGAGATTCGCTTCATTAGCGACGATCAATCCGCTGAGGCGCATGCCAATGAAAGCGATGAACAAGCCGATGCCTGCCGTAATGGCGTATTTTAAGTTTTCCGGAATGGCTTCAATGAGGATTTTGCGCATCGACGTCAAAGACAAGGCGACAAACAGTAATCCGGAAACGAAGACTGCGGCAAAAGCAGTCGTATAATCAATGGCGCCGTCAGAAGCGAGCACCATGGAAGTGAAATATGCGTTAAGCCCCATGCCCGGCGCGATGGCAATCGGGTAATTGGCGAGCAATGCCATCCACAATGTACCAATAACCGCTGCTATGATGGTGGCAAGAAAAACCTGGTCGAACGGAACGCCGGCAGCACCTAAAATCACTGGGTTGACGATGACGATATATGCCATTGTCAGGAACGTCGTCATACCGGCTGTAATCTCGGTTCTGACATCAGTTCCGTGTTCTTTTAACTGAAACATGGAATATCCTCCTTATAAACACGAACATTTTGAACAACATGTTTAATAATATTCGTTCTTAATATCGGATGCAAGAGCTTTTCTCAATCTGGTGGCGAATAGTCGAAATTCCTTTCGATAATTTCAAAGTGTTAAAGAAGTCTATTAACCAACTATGAATTAAAAAGGAATTATCTTTTCTTCATTCAAAAATCAAAGACTTATCTGAGTATCTGGAGAAGCGTTCGCTCGACTCCTGCGGGAAAAGCGGGTTTGAGAGACCCCGCAGGAACGAAGTGACGAGGAGGCTCGATTCCCGCCCGCGGAAAGCGAGCGATAAGCTTCGGGAAATACGGCCTCTTAACTTTTTTAACAAGCTGGAATAGTCGAAATTCCTTTCGACTATTTGTACAATGAAAAAGAACAGGAGGAGAATTTTTATGAATCTGACGATTGAATCAACAAAGACCTTACATAATGGAGTGGAAATGCCGCGTTTCGGCCTTGGCGTCTACAAGATGACCGATAAAGAAGCGGCGGTCGAAGCGATGGTAAAAGCGATCCAAACAGGTTATAAAGCGATCGATACCGCTACAGTATACGACAACGAAGCAGAGGTCGGCGAAGCAGTCCGTGCAGGCGGGGTGAAGCGTGAAGAGCTGTTCATCACGTCGAAAGTATGGAATACCGACCAGGGCTACGACCAGACCTTGCGTGCATTCGAAGCTTCATTGAAACGGCTGGATATGGACTATCTGGATCTGTATTTGACCCATTGGGCAATTCCCGATACATTCGAAGAAACGTACCGTGCGATCGAGCGGCTCTATGATGAAAAATTGATCCGTGCTGCCGGCGTTTCCAACCATCAGCAGCATCACCTGGAGAAGATCTTGGCCAAGGCCAATACGAAACCGATGGTCAACCAGATCGAGTTGCATCCGCAATTGACGCAGGAGTCACTGCGCGAATTTTGTGCGGCACAAGACATTGCGGTCACTTCCTGGTCGCCTCTAGCGAGAGGGCGTCTGCTCGAAGATCCGGTGCTGTCGGAAATCGGCGAAAAGTACGGGAAATCCATCGCGCAGACCATTATTCGCTGGCATCTCCAGAATGACTTGATTGTCATCCCGAAATCGGTGACGCCGTCGCGCATCGTTGAAAATGCCGATGTTTTTGATTTTGAATTAAGTAAAGAAGAGATGAAACAGATTTCAGCGCTCAACCAGGATTGGCGGAGCGGAACCCATCCGGATGAAATCAAAGTTTAATAAAAAAAGGCCAGCGAATGGGTTCGCTGGCCTTTTGGTTATTGTTTTGCTTCGATATCGATTTGCTGCCCGGTAAACGGGTGTTTAAACGCGATGCGGAAAGCATGCAGGAAGTATTCGCCGTCTTCAGTCGGCGGCCCTCCGTACAATTCATCGCCGATGATCGGGTGCTTGACGTGGGACAGATGAGCGCGGATTTGATGCGTGCGCCCAGTCTCCAAAGTTAAGTGAAGCAGCGAGCGGCCATCTGCGCGGTTGATGACCTGGTAATGGGTGACGGCGCTTTGCCCGTTCGGTGATACGCGGCGGCGCGTAGCGTGATGGCGGTCGCGGCCGAGCGGGAAGTCGAGCGTCCCGGATTGCCCGCGGACCAAGCCTTTAACGAGTGCCTCGTATTCACGCTGCACAAGCTTTTGTTCAACCATTCGGTCCATGACGTTTTTGGCGATCGGGTGTTTGGCCAATAGCAACACGCCGGAAGTGCCTTGGTCCAGCCTGTGAATATGTTCGATATACGAACCGCCGGATTGCTGGACGTAAGCCATCAAGCCGTTGATGAATGTATCATCCTGGTGGTTATCATTCGGGTGGGTGGCGAGCCCTTTCGGTTTATTGGCGATGATGAAGTGCTCGTCTTCAAATAAAATCTCAGGTTCGATCGACGCGTTCGAGCGGTATGGCGATGCTGCTTGGGGGATAGTAACAGTCAGCTGCGTCCCTTTGTCGAGCGGTTCCTGCCAGCGGGGTTCTGTGCCGTCTTCAAGACGGACGCCTTTTGCCATGCGCAGTTCGTGCACGGTCTTTTTTCCGAGTCCCCATTCGTTTTTCAATAAGTCCGTAACGGTCATGCCTTGTTCCGGGATTTGGTAAGTCCAATTCATCATACAGTCCTCCATAAAAACGGGATCATGCGCGCGGCACATGATCCCGTTTCAGTTTATTTTTTCACGACTTCTTGGAAAAATTGTTCGATATTCTCTTTCGGCTGTGCGCCTGTCCAGCGGGCAACTTCCTGCCCGTCTTCATAATGGACAAGTGTCGGTGTCGCTTCGAGTGCGTAATCAGACCAGCCTTGCTCAAATTCGAGCAGGTTGTACTGCAGCACATCGACTTCCATATCATCTGCAACAGGCATCAAGATCGGCGTTGTCTGCTGGCAGAATTGGCAAGTCGGGCTAAAGAAATAAACAGTTGTCGGCTCTCCGCTTTGGATCTGTTCGTTCACATCTTCTGGCAATGCGATGTTCTGGTAGTTTTCGTCATCGAGCTGATCGATGGTGGCCGGATTCAGATCATCCGTGCCGTATGGGTTGTCTGCCAGTTTCTCGTCTTGCGATTGATTGGTCAAGAAGACGATCAACGCAAAGATGGCAAGCACGACGCCGGCGATAATCAGCAATTTTTTCATCTTATTGTTCCTCCTTCAATGATTTCCACAGATAAACACTCGTTCCGGCAATCAAAGCGAATGCGATGAGTGCAAGAAACGGGATGGTGATGAATCCGAGGTAATTAATATATTCCCCTGTGCATGGGACTTGCCCGCATGACGGTGCGGAATCCGACAAGAACCGGAGTTTTTGGATGCCGTAATGATACAGCGAAACCGATCCGCCAATGACGGACAGCACGAGCGAGGTCATGGCGATGCGCGGGTTTTTCTGCACATAGGCAACGCCGAGCACAAAGACGAGGGGATACATGAAGATGCGCTGCACCCAGCACAGCTCACACGGAATGTACCCGCGCACTTGGGAAAAATACAGCGAGCCAAGTGTCGCAACCAGGGACACCGCCCACATGAACAGCAAACTGTTTTCTTGACGCTTCGTCATCTTTTGACCCTCTTTTCCGGAATGCTTTCCTTTTGAAGTATAATTCTTAACACCATACAAGTAAAATAATATCAACAACTGAGCGGATGGGCTATAATTAACTTTGAAACTTTTGTGAAGGAGCGCGGTAACGTGGCAGAACAATTCGATTTATCCCATTTTGAAAAAAGCATGATCATCCGTGAGATGAGCTATGCTGATATACCTGCCATTCTGGAAATGCAGCAGCTTTGCTTTCCGGGCATGGAACCTTGGAAAGAAGAGCAGCTTAGAAGCCATTTAGGCGTTTTTGCACAAGGGCAGATCGTCGCGGAACTCGACGGCAAAGTAATCGGCTCCTGCTCGAGCCTATTAATCAATTTCGATGAATACGATGACCGCCATACATGGGACGATGTCACTGACGGCGGCTATATAACGAACCATAACCAGGACGGCTATAATATGTACGGCATCGAAGTCATGGTGCATCCTGAATACCGCCGCATGCAAGTCGGGCAGCGTTTGTACGAAGCGCGCAAAGAACTGGCGCGTGAATTGAACCTGAAGTCGATCATCATCGGCGGGCGCATCCCGAACTACCATAAACACGCAGACGAAATGTCGCCGCGTGAATACGTCGATTCGGTGTCACGCCATAAAATCTATGATCCGGTGCTGACGTTCCAATTGATGAACGGTTTCCAGTTGATGCGCATCAACCCCGGCTATTTGCAGGACGATAAAGCATCGGGCAAATACGCAACGCTTATGGAATGGAACAATGTCGATTACAAACCGATCTCCAAGCGCCATTTCAAGACGAGCTTGCCTGTGCGCATCTGCGTCGTCCAATATTTGATGCGTGCCATCAATTCATTCGACGATTTGGCGAACCAGGTCGAGTACTTTGTCGACGTGGCATCGGATGCCCATTCGGATTTCGTCGTGTTCCCGGAAATTTTCACGACGCAATTGATGTCGTTCTTGAATGAACCATCACCGAGCCAAGCCGTCCGCAAACTGACGGAATTCACGCCGCAATATATCGAGCTATTCACGGATCTCGCTGTGCGCTATAACGTCAATATCATTGGCGGCTCGCATTTCGTCAAGGAAGAAAATGATGAGATTTATAACATCGCATATTTGTTCCGTCGCGATGGTTCGATCGATAAACAGTACAAGATCCATATCACGCCGAACGAACGTAAATGGTGGGGCATTTCAGCAGGTGATTCGGTGCGCGTATTCGATACGGATTGCGGCAAGATCGCTATCCAGATCTGCTACGACATCGAGTTCCCGGAACTGGCCCGCATTGCCACCGATATGGGCGCCAACATCATCTTCTCGCCGTTTTGTACGGAAGATCGCCAAGGCTATTTGCGCGTCCGTTATTGTGCACAAGCCCGTGCGGTCGAGAACCAGATCTACACAGTCATTTCCGGAACGGTCGGAAACTTGCCGCAAACGGAAAATATGGATATCCAATATGCACAATCCGGCATCTTTGCGCCGTCTGATTTCGAATTCGCGCGTGATGGCATTGTTGGAGAGACCAATCCGAACTTGGAAATGGTGTTGATTGGGGATGTCGACCTTGAAATCCTCAGACGCCAACGCCAAGATGGCACCGTCAAGCAATTGAAGGATCGCCGCCATGACGTCTACCGTGTTGAATACAAACAAGATTAACTCCAGCCGCTCCGAATCGGGGCGGCTTTTTTGCGGAAAATTTGGTAAACTGATAAGTAATTGGAGGGATAAACCATGACATGGAAACAGCGAATGCAAAAATGGCTCGGACACGAGGGGCTGGATGTCAATACAAAACAGCAGCTGCAATTATTATCGGAAGACGAGCAGCTCGCAGAAGATGCGTTTTATCAAGACTTGGTGTTCGGAACAGGTGGGATGCGCGGTGAAATCGGGCCAGGCACGAACCGCATGAACGTCTATACCGTCAGAAAAGCATCAAAAGGAATTGCCGATTACATTGAAAGCTTCGGGGAACAGGCGATGAAGCGCGGAGTGGCGATTGCTTTCGACAGCCGCCGTATGTCTCCGGAGTTTGCCGAAGAAGCGGCACGTACATTTGCAGCGGCCGGCATTCGTGCTTATGTGTATGAATCTGCGCGTACAACGCCGCAATTATCGTTCACGGTGCGCGAATTGAATGCGTTCATGGGCATCGTCATCACCGCCAGCCACAACCCGCCTGAATACAATGGCTATAAAGTATACGGCGAAGACGGCGCGCAATTGGATTTGGAAGCGGCAGACCAGGTCATCGGTTTTGTCAGCCGAGTGGAAGATGAACTGGCAATCGAAAATGATGAGTATGATTCCTCCTTATTGGAAATTCTCGGTGAAGAGCTTGACCGCGCCTATATCGACCAAGTGTTGACGGTGCAGGAAACTAGCGTTGAGCCGATCAGCGTCGTCTTTACGCCGCTCCACGGCGCATCAGGCGCGACCGTCCGCCGGGTTTTTGAGGAAGCAGGCTATAGCGGCGTGAATTATGTCGAAGAACAAATGTTGCCGGACGGTGAGTTTCCGACGGTGGAATCCCCGAACCCGGAAGAATCATCGGCATTTGACCTCGCCCGGAAATACGGCGAAGAGCAGACCGCAGATCTATTGATTGCTATCGACCCGGACGGCGACCGCGTCGGGGCGGCGGTTTGGACCGGTACACAATACGAATTGTTGACCGGCAACCAAACTGGCGGCATCTTGTTGGAATATTTATTGGGCCAGAAAAAAGCAAAAGGCGAACTGCCGGAAGACGGTCGCATCTTCAAGACCATCGTCACTTCCGGATTCGGGGAAGCGGTCGCACACAGCTACGGCATAGAGAGCGAAGACGTGTTGACGGGCTTTAAATTCATCGGCGAAAAATTGCGTGAAAATGATGCGCAGCATGAATTCACTTTCTTATTCGGCTACGAGGAAAGCTACGGCTATTTGATCCGCGATTTTACACGCGATAAAGATGCGGTGCAAGCGACATTGCTATTGGTCGAAGCGGCTGCCTTCTATAAGAAGCAAGGCAAAAATCTATACGGTGTATTGAATGAATTGTACGAACGCCACGGTTTCTACCGCGAATTGCTCGTTTCGGTAACGAAAAAAGGCATCGAAGGAGCACGTGAAATCACGCAGCTGCTCGACGGCTTGCGCACGGCGCCGCCACAATCCATTGCCGGCATCGCGGTTGAAAAAATCGAAGACTACGATAGCCGGACACGGACGCTTGTCGATATGGGGACGAGTGAAGCGATCGTCTTGCCGCAGTCGAATGTCCTGAAATATTTCCTGGCGGATGGTTCGTGGGTCTGCGTGCGCCCAAGCGGCACCGAGCCGAAAGTGAAATACTATTTCGGCGTCAAAGCGACAACCCAGCAGGAAAGCGACGAAAAGCTCGAACTATTGAAAGAATCATTTCTCGACATCGTTGCGAACCGCTGAAAAAGCTCCCCATAGAGGGAGCTTTTTCATTCGAAAGAATGAGGCAAACGCCGGTTCTTATCGTTACAATAGCAACTAGGAGGGATCAGCGCCATGGTGCCTGAACAGCATTCGGACGTCATTTTATTGAAAGAGATCGCGGAGTTGTTGAATGAAGAAACGAATATGGAGCGCATGCTCGGCGGTGCAATCGACAAGCTGCTGCAAAACTCCAATTTTGAAACGGCATGGATCTTTTTCATTGATGAAAAAGGCAAGCACAGACTCGTGGCGCAAGCCAATTTACCGGATGCCCTCGAGGAGCGGGACTGCCGTCATTTAACAAAAGGCGGATGCTGGTGCGTCAAACGCTATCATGACGGCGATTTGGAAAAGGCGTCGAATATCATCGCCTGCCAGCGCATCGAAAACGCCAAAGCGGCACATGGCAAAATCGGCAATATTTCGCATCATGCGACCGTGCCGCTGCAATCCGGCAAGGAAAAATTCGGCTTGCTCAACATCGCTGCGGCCGATACGGTACGCTTTTCAAAAGACGAATTGGCCTTATTGGAATCGGTCGCTTTCCAAATCGGCTCCGCCATCAAGCGCATCGTCCTGACCAAACAAGAACAAGAGCTGGCACTGGTCAAAGAGCGCAATAGGCTCGCGCGGGATTTGCACGATTCCGTCAATCAGCTGTTGTTCTCGGTCACGTTGACGGCGAGGGGCGGCATCGAAATGGCGGAAGACGAAGCGCAAAAAAGCACGTTCCGGGACATCCAGCATCTCAGCCAGGAAGCGCTCAACGAAATGAGGGCACTGATTTGGCAATTGCGGCCAAAAGGGCTCGAGAGCGGCTTGATCGATGCGATCAAAGCGTACGGGGAAATGCTCGGGTTGTCGATGGAAACGAAAGTGACCGGCGTGATTCAATTGCCGTCGCGTACGGAAGAAACCTTATTCCGCATTGCGCAGGAAGCATTGAATAATGTGCGCAAGCATGCGGGCACAAGCTCCGCTCAAATCTACGTAACGGTCACACCGACCGATGTCTTATTGGTCATCAAAGACGAAGGACTCGGCTTTTCCCCTGCACAAGGCGTGATCCCGTCGATCGGCATGCAAAGTATATGCGACCGGGCGAAGGCAGAAGGCGGCACGGCCGATTGGTCGAGCGAATTAAGCAAAGGAACGGAAATCCTTGTCCGGATTCCGTATTAAAGGAGTGGCAAGATGAGAGTATTGATTGCGGATGATCATCACGTAGTAAGAAGAGGGTTGCTGTTTTTCCTGAAAACCCAAAAAGACATTGAAGTGGTGGGGGAGGCTGCGAACGGCATCGAAGCTGTCGAGATGGCAGGCGAGCTGCAGCCGGATATCGTCTTGATGGATCTGGTCATGCCGGAAATGGACGGCATCCAGGCAACCCGAAAAATCAAGGAGTCTTATCCGGATATCATCGTGTTGATGCTCACGAGCTTTTCCGACCGCGACCACATCCTGCCGGCGATCGAAGCAGGAGCGGCAGGCTATCAGCTGAAAGATATCGAACCGGACGAATTGGTGGAATCGCTGCGCAGCTTGATGCGTGGGGAGAATACGCTGCATCCGAAAGCTTCGTCGGAATTGGCGAAAGCGCCGGAAGACCCGCCGCCGCACGTTCTCCATCCTTTGACGCCAAGGGAAGCAGAAGTACTTGCGGAGCTGACCAAAGGGAAAAGCAACCGGGAAGTGGCGTCTGCTTTGTTCGTGACGGAGAAGACAGTGAAAACGCATATTTCCAATATCTTCATCAAACTTGAAGTCCAGGACCGGACGCAAGCTGCACTTTACGCCGTCAAGCACGGATTGACGGAATACGCCAATTGAATGGAACTAGAAAAAGACTGCCGGATTTTTATCCGGCAGTCTTTTTATCTTTTCTTGACAGGGCGGCTGCGCGATTCTTTCGTGCGCTGTTTCCATACCGCGCGTTCTGCTTGCTGTTTGGCGAGATCGCTTTTTCGTTCGATATAGTCGAGCTCACGCAGCAATTTTAAATAGCTTGCATAGCGGTCTTCCGGCAATTCGCCAGAAGCGAGTGCGGATTGGATGCGGCAGCCCGGTTCTTGTTGGTGGCTGCAATCGCGGAAACGGCATTCGGCTGCGAAGCCCGTGATGTCTTGGAAGCTCGCTCCTAGCCCGTCGGCAGAATCGGCCAGCTGGAATTCACGCATGCCCGGCGTGTCGATCAATAAACCGCCGTCCGGCAGCAGCACGAGTTCGCGGTGGGTCGTCGTGTGCCGCCCTTTGCTGTCATCTTCGCGGATGTCCTGCACCGCCATTTTGTCGCTTTGGGTCAGTGCATTGATGAGCGAGGATTTTCCGACGCCCGAAGAGCCGAGCAGAGCGCCGGTTTTGCCATCCGTTAAATAGCGATTGAAGGCGTCCATGCCGGCACCCGTCAAAGCTGAAACGGCAAACACATCGACGCCAAATGCGGTAGCGGCGACTTCTTTCAAGTAAACTGCAGGGTCTTCGCATTGGTCGCTTTTCGTCAACACGACGACCGGCATGGCGCCTGAATCCCAAGCGGCGACCATATAACGTTCGAGACGGCGGACATTAAAGTCGTGATTGAGCGACATGACCAGGAAGACGTAATCGAGATTGACGGCGATGGTCTGCATCTCGGACGTTTCACCGGCCGCTTTTCGGGCGAAGCGCGAACTTCTCGGCAGCAGTTGGTGGATAATGCCTTTGTCTTCTCCAGGCATTTGCTCCAGCGCCACCCAATCTCCGACGCTTGGAAATTCATCGCGGCTGTGGCTATGGCGGTAATTTCCGGATAAAGTAGCTGGCCATTCACCGAAATCGGTCATGACGCGGTAGCCGCTCTTATGTTCGAGAATGACGCGGCCCGGTATTTTCTCTTCAGGCAATGCTTGTTGGAATGATTCATTCCATCCGTATTGTTTAATAATCGACAATGTAACTTCCTCCTATAAAAACGCATAATAAAAAACCATGGCTGCAATGATGCCTGCCATGGTCTCCGCGCATAGGAAAGAAGCGTATCGTCAGCGATACACAGAGGGAGACATCATAGCAAACATCATTAAGTTGCGGGTTGCACGAACTGAAATAGTCACCATACTGCCTCACCTCTTTCCATTTGTTAAGATAATGATAAGGGCAATTGAATCAGAGGTCAATGGTTTTTTAAGAGTATTTTGACAATGGAATTCGGCTATTCGCGTTTCTTCCATAAGCATCGCTACGTGCTATAGTGAAAGGCAAGGGTGAAATAGAACCAGCGTTTGCCCCAATTGGAATAGGGGAACAAGGGAACAAATGAATATTTTATTAAGGGGGGAAGTTATGAAAAAGATTTTTTACAATTGGCGGGAAAAACTGTGGGTGACCCCTGCAATCTACAGCTTCCTAGCCATATTATTATCCATTGGATTTTTTTATGTGGATTTATTGGTCATTCGGCAATACCGCGAATTCATCCCGGATATCTTGCTGACCAATGTCCAATTGGCCCAAACGATCATGGGCGCTCTCGCCGGGGCGCTATTGACGATGACAACGTTTACGTTTTCCACGATTCTTGTCGTGCTGACGATGTATTCCTCGCAGTTTTCCCCGAGGACCTTAAAGAACTTTGTCCATGACCGCCTGACATGGCGCGTACTGGGGATTTTTTTGGGGGGCTTCATCTACAACACGCTGTCGTTAATGTTCATGCGTGATGCCTTGTACACACACGATGTTATTTCCACGTTTGTCGGGATCGTCATTGCGTTTCTTTGCTTGTCGACATTTGCATATTTCATCCATCACATTGCAACGAACGTGCAAGTAGAGAAGTTGATCGAGGAACTTGAAGAAGATGCCGAACGAATCATCGATACGTATAGTGAAAAACAACAGCAGGAAATGGAAATCGATGCACAATGGAATCCCGACGGTTTTGTCGAGACGACCCTGGCTGAAAACGATGGCTATATTCAATTCCTCTACTTCGATAAATTGAAGGAATATGCGGTGGAGCACGACCTGGAAGTTGAAATTCTTCACGGCATCGGTGCGTATGTCCATGAAAATACGCCGTTATTCCGCGTCTATCAACGCCAGCAGGAAGACATCGATTTGAGCCGTTTTATCACGATCGGCACAGAGCGGACGACAGACCAGGATCTCGATTTCGCTATCCAAAAAATGGTCGAAGTGGCGCTACGGGCGATTTCCCCCGGCATCAACGACCCGAATACAGCGAACGGCATCATCATCCGGATCGGGCGGTTGCTCGGCAAATTAAGCCATCTCGAGACCGGGGCAATCACCATTCGGGACAAAGAGAAAAAAGGCCGCGTGCGCTATCCTTTTTTTACATTCCCGCATTTTCTCTACCTGACATTCCATCAATTGATCCATTATGGAAAAGAGGATGTATCGGTCGTGGCCGCAATTTTGGAATCCTTGACAAACGCCGCACAATTATCGAATCCAATGCATCACGAGGCTATTTGGGAAACACAGTTGCATGTGCTTGAACATTTGGAGAAGTCGCCTTTCAAACGCCTTGACCGCCGACACATCCAAGGGAAATTGGATGCGCTGGCAAAAGCGCTGGATCGCCGTCCGGTTCTGCTCAGTGACTACCAGCTGGACCCGCAAGGATGAAGTGCAGGAGCATCTAATGGGATGGAGTGCTGCGGGCAAAGGAGGGGCTTATGCAAAAAACGCAATTATTTGAAGGCATCGGCGTTCTGAGGAATTTATCCGTCACGGAGTTTTTCATGTTTTTTCTATATTTATTGTTGATCCTCGTTGGGAAATGGATTGCCCAAGCCGTGCTGAAACGAATCGTGAGGCATGATGGCTATCAAGAGCGGATTTATCCAATTCTCGAAGACATTCTGAATTGGGTCGCCTTTTACGGCAGTATTATGCTGTTCCTGTTTTATTTCGGGCAGGAAGAATGGTTGACGACACCTTTTTACGAAACGGAAGGGGTCGACGTCTCCATTTTGCTGATTGTCGTTGCCATTATGATCGTCACGTTTTCGAGCCGCGTGGTCAAGGCATTCAATAGTTTTGTCATGCCTTATGTCTACGGCCAATTTGATGTGGAACTGGGCATGAGTTATACGATCAACCGGCTCATTTACTATGCCGTAATGTTTCTGGCCATTGCAATCAGCTTCACGCTCGTAGGGTTGGATCTGCGGGCAGTCGGCATCGTCTTCAGTGTGCTCGGGATCGGCATCGGTTTTGGCGTCCGAAACATCGCTGCAAACTTTGTATCGGGCATCATTATTTTATTTGAACGGCCGATGGAAGTTGGGGAAATGGTCGAAATCGATAAGAAAATCGGGCGCATCACGAAAATTAAATTGCGTTCGACAATCGTTGAAACAAATAAAGACGGGACGCTCGTCGTACCGAACCAATATTTTATCGAACAGATCGTTAAGAACCGCTCGGGCGCAAGGCTGTTCGCCCGCGTTGTCGTCAGTATTGAATACGGCTGCGATACGGAGTTGGTCTCGAAACTACTGGTACAAGCTGCGGAACATGAAATTACAAAAATCGATGATGTGCCTGATGAAAAGCCTGATGCCCAGTCCATCGATTTCCGCAATTCCTCGATGGATTTCCAAGTGGAAGCGCGCGTCTTGAATGTCGAAATGAAAGACCGCTTAGAAAGCCGGATCCGCCATGGCATCGCTGCCTTGTTTGTAGAACACGGCATTCGCCTCGCGTCTTTACCAGGCGAAAGAACAGAATAAAAGCACGAAAAAACGCCTGATCTCAGAAGATCGGGCGTTTTTTTCTGTTATTGTGCTTGAATACGGGTGAATTCGCCTCCTGCCGCTTCGACGCGGCGAGCTAAGTCGTTGTGCATTTCAAAAATCCGTCCGCTGGAGTATTCGACCATGCCGCCGTCGCGAAAATAATAAGCGACCGACTCGATTGAGTTGGTCCCGTCTTCTTTGTGAAGCCGCTCTTCGACCCGTTCAAACTCTTCCCATGTATACGTGGAGGAATTGAACGACAGAGGTGGATTATACGTGAAGCTGTCACGGGTCATATAGTAATAATCACCGAGCGAAAAGGCGATCGATACGAATCCGATGATGGCGACAGCGCCAGACAAAAGCCAGGATTTCAACGGCTGTTCAATCAGCGCCGCGATGAACAATGAGGCCGCTAGCAATACCATGCCCGCACCGCCAAGCACAAGCGACCAGAACGACGTGCCGATGATTTCTGCCTCCGGGGTGATGGTGACGACTTTTGCCGGGTAGAACACGGCAGCTGGAACAAATAAAGCGGAAATAAGCAGAATGATGCCGAACGTCACCAAAATGATTTTTTTCTGATCGTAAAAATCAACCATCCTCATCGTCCTCCTCTATCGAGTAATCCGGTTCTATATGTACGAGGACGACGCAATTTGGTTTCACTTTCTGGATTTTCCGTTCGATTTCTTCAGTGATCCAATGGCTTTCGACTACATTTAAATAAGGCGCCACGCTGACGGTCAAGTCGATGAACATGACATTGCCATGGGTGCGGCCTTTGAAATCACGCAGAGCCAGTACGCCGGGCACGCGTCGAATGACAACGGAAAGCGATTCGACAGCTTCTTCGTCAAATGCGTCGGTCAAGGTCAATACCGATTCGCGGAAAATATCTAAAGCTGTTTTGATGATAATGAGCCCGACAAGAAAAGCCGTGATCGAATCAATCAACGGCGCACCGAGGATGGCCCCAATGATGCCGATTCCGGCTCCGATGCTGACAAGCGCATCCGAACGGTTGTCGTATGCGGCAGCCCTGACGGCGGAACTTTTGATTTCGCGGCTCAATTTCAAGTTATAGCGGTAAACGCCATACATGATGGCTGCCGAGAAAAACGCGACAACCGCGGTCAATGGGGAAGGCGGTTCGAGAGAAGGATTGAACACCGTCTTCACTGAATTCAACAGCACTTGAAGGCCGATGACCGCCATGATGAACGAAGCCAATAGCGAAGCAATCGTCTCTGCTTTCAAATGGCCGTAATGATGATTGTCGTCCGGCGGCTTTTGTGAGATCCTCAAGCCGATCAGCACAGCGACAGAAGCGACGATGTCGGTGACGTTATTCAATCCGTCCGCTTTCAGCGCTTCAGAGTCGCCCCAAAACCCGACACCGAGTTTGATGGCGCTTAAAAACAGGTAAGTCCCGATGCTGAGCCAGGCGCCTTTTTCTCCTTTGCGAAGATTATCATATAATTCCATTGCAATTCATCTCCAGATTGGATTGTGGGGGAAAACGGAAACGACCCTCCAAAGAGGGCCGTATCGTAAACACTATTATACAGGAAGATCTTCAGCAGGTGCTTTTTGAACTTCTAAATAGAGAATATGATGGCCGTCGACTTCCTGGATGCGGAACTCGTAGCCTTGTTCGATGATTTTCTGGCCTTCGACTGCATCAAAATGCATATCCATGAACCAGCCTCCGATCGTATCGATGTCTTCCTCATCGATGTTAATCCCTAGAATGGCGTTCACGGTATCAAGCAAAAGTTTGGCATTAAAAATATAATGGTCTTCGCCAAGCTTTTGGACATCTGGTGCTTCGTCGACATCGAACTCATCCTGGATATCGCCGACGATTTCTTCGAGTATATCTTCAATGGTGACAAGCCCTGAAGTGCCGCCATATTCATCACGCAAAATGGCCATATGGATGCGTTCACGCTGAATTTTTAATAATAGTTCATTGACCGGCATTGTTTCGATAACTTGGATGACCGGCTGGATAAAAGCCGACACCGGTAAATTTCCGGTATCGGGATTTTTCACATAAGCGCTAAGTAGATGCTTCATATTGGCGACGCCGAGAACATGGTCTTTGCTGCCGTCCGTAATCGGATAGCGGGTAAATTGCTCGATTCCTTCCAATGTAAATACTTCGCGCAAACTGATATCGTGAGCGATTGTGCTCATCTCCATCCGGGGCACCATGATTTCTTTAGCAATGCGTTCATCGAATTCGAAGATGCGATTGACGTAATCGAATTCAGATACATTGATTTCGCCGCTTTTCAGGCTTTCGGACAACAGTAATTTTAATTCTTCCTCAGTGTGGCCCATTTCACTGCGCGATAATTTTTGGATGCCGAATAAGGCTGAAATCAAGCGGGCGATAGCGCTGAATAGGAAAATGAATGGAAACAACAGGATATAAGCAAAAGCAAGCGGTTTAGCAAGCAAGAGGATGACCTGTTCCGGATTGCGGATGGCAAAGGTCTTCGGAAACAACTCGCCGAACACGACCAATAGCAAAGCTATCGCCAGAAATGCCGTCAGAAAGCTTATCCATCCAACACTTGCTGTCGGCAATCCGAGATTTTCGGCAATGGGCTGCACCGTTTCCTGTACAAGCGCATGACTTGCCCAGCCGAGCCCAAGCACCGATAAGGCGATGCCCATTTGGCAGGCGAATAGATACGCATCGGCCTGCTCCGTAATTTTCACGGCGGATTGTGCTTGTTTTTTATTATTGGCAATCGATTCATCAAGACGCCCCGTGCGGATATTGACGATTGCGTATTCGCATGCAGAAAAGAATGCGGCAGAACCGATCAAAGCGGCTATGGCCGCAATTCGTAAAGGTATGTCCAAATGACTCCTTTGCGCCGGTCCTGTAAGGGAAGGACGCAAAGTTTGCACCTCCTGAAAAAAGATGGAAGAAACGAAGGCGATTCCCGCTAGCCAATGGATGGCATATTCATTGGAGAATCCGTGCCTTTTTTTGCAAGCAGAGCTTTTTAAAAGTATACCACCAAAAAGACTAATTATTCAGTAAAAAATATTTACATGGATTTAATATTGAAACGTATAAGCAAACCGTTATGATAAAGAAGAATCCAAAAGAGAAAGGGAGATGGATAGTGAATCGAAAAGAACGCTGGATGGAAATCCTGAAAGCCTCGACCAAGCTCGGATTGACTTCGTTTGGCGGACCGGCCGCCCATATCGGCTATTTCCGCGATGAATATGTACATAGAAGAAAATGGTTAGATGATAAAGCGTATGCAGACTTGGTGGCGTTATGCCAATTCTTGCCGGGTCCTGCAAGTTCACAGGTCGGCATCTCAATCGGCATGCTGCGCGGGGGGATTATGGGCGGGTTTTTATCCTGGCTCGGGTTCACCATGCCTTCTGTCGTTGCCTTGATGATTTTCGCCATGCTGATCAGCAGCGGTTCCGTCGACATCGCCTGGCTGCAAGGCTTGAAGATTGTCGCCGTCGCCGTCGTCGCGCATGCTTTGCTCGGCATGGGGAAATCACTGACCCCGGATGTTCAGCGGCTGATGATCGCCTTTGGTGCGGCCATCGCCATTTTGCTGGTGCCGACTGCCTGGGCACAAATCGTCGTCATTCTATTGACGGGCGTCATCGGGTTTTTATTGTATCGGAGAGAGCAAACCCCTGATGCTGTCAAGCTTGCCTTGACCTTCGGCAAAAAGACCGGCCTCGCCGCATGGGGGATTTTTGGGGCCTTGCTGATTGGCTTGCCGCTTATGCGCCCGTTTATCGAATCGAGTGCATTTGCGATTTTTGATATTTTCTACCGTGTCGGTGCGATCGTCTTCGGCGGGGGCCATGTCGTCTTGCCGATGCTCGAGCGTGAAGTCGTGCCTGACTGGATGACGGCAGACGCCTTCATCGCCGGATACGGTGCAGCACAGGCTGTTCCGGGGCCATTGTTTACTTTGTCTGCTTATTTAGGTCAATTGATGAACGGGGCTGGTGGCGTATTGATCGCCGTCATCGCGATGTTCTTGCCTTCATTCCTATTGGTCATCGGGACCTTGCCGTTTTGGAGCGTTATCCGCACGAAGCCTGGCATTCAAGCAGCCTTAAAAGGCATCAATGCTGGGGTTGTCGGCATTTTGCTGGCGGCGCTGTATGATCCGGTTTTCACTTCCGCGATTCAAGGGCCGGTCGACTTCGCCATTGCGATTGCCGCCTTCGGAATGTTAGTCTATTTGAAACTGGCTCCGTGGAAAGTCGTTTTGATTACGGCGCTTCTCGGTGCGCTGGCTTATGCTCTATAGGAATGGAGAGATGAGATTTGGAAACGGCAATGCAGAGAGACCAACAAGATTCATTGGCTAAATTCAAGGAAGAGTTTTTCGTGGAACCAGGAACGATTTATATGGATGGGAATTCACTCGGCCTGATGTCAAAGCGGGCTGAAGCAAAGCTGGTTGCACTGATGGACAGCTGGAAGCAGTTCGGTATCGAAGGCTGGACAGAAGGTGAACACCCTTGGTTTACGCTGGCAGAGACGCTGAGCGAGAAAGCGGCGCCATTATTCGGCGCGAAATCACATGAAGTGATGGTCACCGGCTCGATTACGTCGAATATCCACCAGATGCTGTCGACGGTTTATGCGCCGACAGAGGAGCGTTTTGTCATCTTGGTCGATGAGCTGAATTTTCCGTCTGACATTTATGCAGTAGAGAGCCATTTGCGCCTGCGTGGCCAAGATCCGGCCATCGCTATGCGCAAAGTACCAAGCCGCGACGGCTACACGCTCGAGCTGGAAGATATTTTAGCGGAAATGAAAGACGATGTTGCGGTCCTGTTGCTGCCGTCGGTCCTTTACCGAAGCGGGCAATTGCTACCGCTCCGTGAAATCACAGAAGCCGCGCATGCTAAAGACATCATCGCGGGATTCGACTTGGCTCACTCGGCAGGTGCCATGCCACATAATTTGCATGAGGACGGCGTGGATTTTGCTGTGTGGTGCCATTACAAATACATGAATTCCGGTCCGGGCGGGACAGGCGGCTTGTATTTGCATGAACGCCATCACGATTTGAACCCAGGGATAGCCGGCTGGTTCGGTTCGGACAAGGCGAAGCAATTCGACATGGACCATAGTTTCACGAAGGCTGAAGGCGCCGGTGCTTATCAGGTCGGCACGCCGAATATTTTCAGCATGGCACCGCTGATTGGCAGCCTGGAATTATTCGAAGAAGCAGGAATCGAAGAAATCCGCAACAAATCGCTGGAGTTGACGACGATGCTGCGCGAAAGGCTTGCGGCGCTTGTGCCTTCTTTAATAGATGTCACGCCAAAAGCGGATGAGCAGCGCGGCGGCCATATCGCGCTTGCACACTCGGAAGCGGCGCGTATCTGCAAAGCTTTGAAGAAAGCAGGGATCGTCCCAGACTTCCGTGCACCGGATATTATCCGCCTTGCGCCAATCGCTTTTTACACGAGCTTTGAAGATGTCGAGAAAGTGGCCCTTGCCTTGCAGGACATTATTGAGCATGAACTGTATAAAGAATTTAGCAACGAACGAAATGTGGTGGCCTAAATGGCAAAATCCATCATAGACATTTCGATGGCACTGGACAATTCAACTCCTGAATGGCCGGGAGATACGCCGTTTTCCTATCGCTTATCGGTCACGAAAGAAGAGAGCGGCTCGGTGAATATCGGTGAACTCAAGTCAAGTACGCATATCGGTACGCATATCGACGCGCCGTTCCATTATGATGAAAATGGCTTGAAGACTGACGAATTGCCGCTTGATGTCTATTTGACGACAGCCCAAGTGATGGACGTATCGGGTCGAGAACATGTGCAATTGGCTGATCTGGATGAACTCGCGCATGGTGTCAATGCCGTGCTGTTGAAGACGGCTGCATGGCAAGACCGCAGCACGTTTCCTGGCGCTTGGCCGGTATTCGACCCGGCGATCGCCGAATGGATGAAAGACCAAGGCGTCCGCCTGCTCGGCGTCGATGTACCGTCAGTGGACCCTGAGACGAGTAAAGAGCTGCCGATGCATCATGCGATGAACCGCAACGAGCGCTTTATCTTGGAAGGCATTGTGTTGGATGAGGTTGGGCCAGGTGTCTACAAACTTGCTGCATTGCCTTTGAAGATCCGCGGCGGGGAAGGAAGCCCTGTGCGTGCCGTGCTTTACACAGAATAAGGAAAAAGCCGCCATTCAAAGCGAATGGCGGCTTTTTTACTATAGTTTTTTATTGTGTAGGCTGCGACCTGAGAATCGGTTCCATTTGTTTGATGTTCATCGCAATGGCATCGCAGACTTCCTGGTATAAAGCCCATTTCTCGTCATTGTCTGTGCTGCGGATTTCGGGGTTTGGGATATCCCAGCGCACCAATTTCTGCATCGGCAAATCGTCGGGTATATCAGCTTGCTCGAATTCCCCATCATGCAGGGCAATAATCAAGTCCGCCTGTTTCACTTCGTCCGGATTGTACAAGCGCTGCTCAACTGGCGGAATCTCCAAGATGATTTCTTTGAGGACTTCTATCGGAATGTCGTTGAAAGATGGTTGGTTCCATGCCGCACTTCTGATGTCCCAGTCCGGCAGCATTAAGCGGCTCGCCCAAATTTCAGCCATCAGCCCGCGATGTTGATGTGATGATAGAAAATATACAGTATGTCTCGGCATGGCTGACCCCTTCTTCCTTTCTTTATTTTCCAGCTAGTTTATTTAGTATTCTTTACCCATGTGGTGAATATACCAAACAGATAAATATATGATAATTATTTAATTATGTCAAAAATATGTCATAAAAATAAACATCCCCCTCAGGATGGGGGAGTCCACATCCTAGGGGGATCATTTCACCACAAGAACAGTAGAATTCGAATCTTTGATCAGCTTGCTGCTGACAGAACCGACAAAAAATTTCTGCAATCCGGATTTCCCGCTATTGCCGACAATCAGTAGATCGACGTTTTGTTCATCGACAAATCCGATTATTGTCTTGATAACCGGCCCTTCCAGTGCAAGGACGGAAGCTTCGGCATTTTTAGCGTCAAGCTGCTGCTGAATGGAGTTGTGCATATGCTTCGAATATTCCGAAGCGCGGGCCGTATCCAATTCTTGCGGCGGCCGGTAGCCGTCATCGCCGATTCCCTGGGGCATGAATTGTGCATACGAACTGTCGACATTTGCAGAAGTAACTGGTGCGGAAGCGCGCCCGACATCCATATAGCCTGTGCGTTCTTGCGCTTCTTCGTTGACGTAGATGACTGTTAGTTTAGCGCCTGGAAGAATCTTGGAAAGTTCTATGCCTTTATCCAGTGCCAGCCGGCTGCCTTCCGATCCGTCATATGCGATTGCAATATTCTTATACATGTCTTTCACCGCCTCAATTTGCTGTTATTCTCTTGTTCCCCCAAATATTGCAGTCGCAAACCTTTCGGGTACGACTGGCGGTGGCTGAGGAGAGTGGCGGTACGACTTTTGACTGAATTGTCATTTTAGTTCAAAATAGCTTGACAATTCAAAAAAACGAGTGGTACTCTTGAACTAACAAATATATGGAAAAGGAGGTTTGGACAATGAAAAAGTTTCAGAAGGCGTTAAAAACCAATTGCATAGCATTGCCAGGCACTCCGATGATTTTTAATTGCTAATTACTTCGTGACTAGAAATATTCGGGTTGGGTCTGTGCATCCAGTCCTATTTTCAAGAGCGCATGCCTGAAAACAGGTATGCGCTCTTTTTGTGTGGTTTAAACAGCCTGGCTGCTTAAATAAATAATCGAAACTAAGGGAGAGAAGCATTATGGAAAAGCGTCATGTGAAAAAAGCACTGATCAAGGAATCGCTTGAAGGCGATTAGCCAAACTGAAAATGGAAAGAAGGCGTAATGCATGTTTGATGTTTTATGGAAGTTAAAATGGTTTTTTAAAGAAAACTGGCTGCGCTATACAATCGCAGTGGTGCTCTTATTTGTAGCGAATATCCTCGAGATCGTCCCGCCATGGCTGATTGGGGTAGCGATCGACGCCATCGCCCAGCAGGAGCTGACCAGTGAACTGCTGTGGCAGTATGTGATCGTTTTACTGGTAGCGATGGTGCTGGCTTATGTCATTAATTTCGTCTGGCAATACCAATTATTCGGTGGGGCGTATGTCATCGAACGGCAGCTGCGCTCGAGTTTAATGGGGCATTTCCTCAAGATGACGCCGACATTTTATGAAAAGAACCGGACGGGTGATTTGATGGCCCGTTCGACCAATGATTTAAAGGCGATTTCCGAGACGGCAGGATTCGGGATCTTGACGCTTGTCGACTCGACTCTATACATGGCGACAATCGTCGTGGCGATGGGGATTCTCGTCTCTTGGGAATTAACCTTTTTAGCCATTTTGCCATTACCGGTCCTCGCGATTGTCGTCCAGTTGCTCGGCAAGAAAATCCACGAGCGCTATACCTTGGCACAGGACGCGTTCGGCGATATGAATGACAGCGTCCTGGAATCGGTCGGCGGCGTCCGAGTCGTCAGGGCGTATGTGCAGGAACGTTCATCTGAAAAGGAATTCCAGGAAATGACGCAAGATGTGTATGAAAAGAACATGGCAGTCGAGCGCATTGATGCGCTGTTCGCGCCAGTCACAAAAGTATTGACGGGCATCAGTTATGTCATCGGCCTCGGCTATGGTGCGTTTCTAGTTTCCGAAGGGACGATGACTTTGGGCGATTTGGTCGCCTTCAACGTTTATCTCGGCATGATTGTCTGGCCGATGTTTGCGATTGGTGAATTGATCAATATCCTGCAGCGCGGCAACGCATCGATCGACCGTGTCAATGAAACTTTGGATTACGAAGAAGACGTGGTTGACCCGAAAACGACAAAAGAAACCGGGAACCCGGAGCACATCGGATTCCGCGATTTCGGCTTCACGTACCCGCAATCGACATCGATCAACCTGCAAGGCATCAATTTATCGATGAACAGCGGGCAGACGCTCGGCATCGTCGGCAAGACAGGGAGCGGCAAAACGACTTTCGTCAAACAGCTGCTGAAAGAATACCCGACAGGCGAAGGGTCCTTGACGATGAACGGCATCGAAATCAACGAACTGAGCAAAGCGCAATTACGTGATTGGGTCGGCTATGTCCCGCAGGATCATGTCCTATTTTCGCGCACCATCCTCGAGAACATCCTGTTCGGGAAAGCGGATGCGACGGAAGAGGAAGTGTCCGAAGCCATCAAGCTGTCCTATTTCGAGAAGGATTTGGCCATGCTGCCGAACGGTCTCGAAACGCTGGTTGGCGAAAAAGGCGTCGCGCTATCGGGCGGGCAAAAGCAGCGCATTTCCATTGCGCGGGCAATCATCAAAAATCCGGAAATTCTCATTTTGGATGATTCCCTATCGGCGGTCGATGCCAAGACGGAAGCCAAGATCATCGAGAACATCCAACGTGAACGGGCAGGAAAAACAACAATTATCACGACGCACCGGTTGTCTGCCGTCAAACACGCCGATTGGATTGTCGTGCTGGATGATGGGCGCATCATCGAAGAGGGCACACACGAAAAATTAGTGGCAAAACAAGGCTGGTATCATGAACAATTCCTCCGCCAGCAAATCGGGGAGGTGCAATAAGATGGGGACAGGAAAACGATTAACGAATTATGCATTGCAATTTAAGAGCGTCATCATTTGGGGCTTGGTGTTCTTAGCAGTCGCGGTAGCCGCCGATTTGGCCGCTCCACTGATTGCCATGGAAATCATCGATGAACACATTTCAGGAGCCGGGGAAATCGAATTCGGCCCGATCGCACAGCTGTTGGCCTTGTTCTTCGGCTTATCGGTCGTCACGGCAGTGTTCCGCTATTTGCAGTACATCTTGCTGCAAAAAGGCGCGAACCGTGTCATCCGTAAAATGAGGACCGATGTTTTCGAGCAGGTCCAACGTTTGCCGATCAGCTATTTCGATAATTTGCCGGCAGGGAAAGTGGTCGCGCGCATCACCAACGATACCGAAGCGATCCGCGAGCTATTTGTCACGGTGCTTGCGCAATTCGCGACGAGCTTCATGTATATGGCAGGAATCTATGCCGCCCTTTTCTATCTGGACTGGCGCATGGCGGCGATTGCCTTTGTGCTCGTGCCGCTCTTGTATGGATGGATGCTCATTTACCGGAAATATGCTTCGAACTTCAATCATATCGTCCGGGAAAAAGTCAGTGAAATGAATGCCATGATCAATGAGTCAATTCAGGGCATGAGCATCATCCAGGCGTTCCGCCGCGAGAAGCAGATGAAAGGTGAATTTGAAGAGCTCAACCAAAAGCACTTCAAATTTCAGCAGAAATTATTGGTGCTAGAAGCAGCCGCCTCGCATAATATGGTCGGCGTCTTGCGCTCAATAATCTTCGTATTATTTATCTGGTACTTCGGCGGGGCTTCCATGACCGGTAACACGGTTGTCACAGTCGGCGTGCTGTACGCATTTGTCGATTACATCATCCGGCTGTTCAACCCGATCAGCGGCATCGTCAACCAATTCAGCCGTCTGGAACAATCACTTGTGGCAGCTGAGCGCGTGTTCCGCTTGCTCGACCGCCCCGGGGAACCGGTCAGCGATGAGCGGGTCGAACGCTACCAGGGAAATGTGAGTTTTGAACATGTATGGTTTGCATACAAAGACGAGGAATATGTTTTGAAGGATTTATCTTTCGAAGCGAAACAAGGGGAGACTGTCGCACTTGTCGGGCATACGGGATCAGGGAAAAGTTCGATCATGAACTTGCTGTTCCGCTTTTACGACGCGACCAAAGGGCAGATTTTAATCGACGGCATCAATGTCAATGACCTGCCGAGGCAGGCGGTGCGTGAACATATGGGCATCGTGCTGCAGGATCCGTATTTGTTCACCGGTACGATCGAATCCAATATCACGCTTGGAGACGAACGCGTCAGCCGTGAAAAAGCACAAGCAGCACTTGCAGCAGTCGGCGGCGAGCGCGTCACGAAGCATTTGCCGAATGGCATCGATGAGCCGGTTGTGGAAAAAGGCAGCACGCTTTCTTCCGGACAGCGCCAGCTCGTGTCATTTGCCCGGGCACTGGCATTCGATCCAGCGATTTTGATCCTGGATGAAGCCACATCGAATATCGATACCGAAACAGAGGAAATCATCCAACATGCGATGGATGTCTTGAAGAAAGGCCGGACGACTTTCATCATTGCCCACCGCTTGTCGACCATCAAGAATGCAGACCGCATCTTGGTGCTAGACCGTGGTGAAATCGCTGAATCCGGCACACACGATCAATTGATGGATCACGATGGCATTTATCGCCAGATGTATCGCATTCAATCAGGGATGGCTTCTACCCAGAACGTTGGGTAAGGGGCCACCCCTTTTTTCTTTTTAAGAGGAAGCAATTCGCTATTGTTGTGAAACCGGCGGCTCTATCTTTATAATATAGCTACGGCTCACGGTGAAAATGAAAAAAGCGCCGGAACTTTCCCGGCACTTCAGTCGTATACATGATAGAGCATCAGCTCATGGACCATTTTTTTGATGGCTTCCTCGTCCTGTGGCGGAGCGGATTGCCACACAATCGAGCCGTCTGGATGATACTCGCCGCGAATGCGTTCATTGCGGTAAAAGAATGAGATGTTCCAGCCGGGCAGCCGGCTGTCCTCGAACATCGGCTTGAATTTAAAATGCTGCAGCATTGGAATCCCCCTTTGATCGTCTCTTTCCATTATAGGGGAAGCGGCGCAATAGACAAAGAAGAAATGAGTGACCTTAGTTGAATATTCTACTGACATTGATGCTGATGGCCTTGATCGGTGCCTTAATTGGCGGCATGACCAACCATTTGGCGATTAAAATGCTGTTCTGGCCATACGAAGCGAAATACATCGGCAAGTTCCGTCTGCCGTTTACGCCAGGGCTGATTCCGAAGCGCCGGGATGAATTGTCGCGCCAGCTCGGCCGTACCGTGGTCGAACATTTACTGACGCCGGAAACGTTTAAGAAGCGATTTTTCAATGAAGCGATGCATAAGAAAACCGAGAATTGGCTCAATCGCCAATTGGACTTGCATCTGTTTTCCTCGCCCCGCACGTTCAACGAATGGCTGGACCTTGCCAATCAGCAAGATATTGACAGAAAGCTTGAAGCGAAGCTCGACGGGTTGGTTGACCGCAACCGGGATGCCATAGATGACTACATCGCCGGGAAAACTGTCCGGGAATTGCTTCCGGATGCCTGGAAGCCGGGAATCGAGGAAAAGATTTTTGGCGGCGTCAAATACGCCATCGACAGAGGCTCGGACTATTTTGCTTCGCCTGCAGGACGCCAGACCGTCAAAAGTTTGCTGGATGAATTTCTGGTGTCGCGCGGCCGTTTCGGGACCGTGCTCCACAATTTGTTCGGCGATTCCCAGTCGATCACGAATAAGACCCAATCGGAGATCATCAAATTTCTTAATTCCCCAAAAACCTTTGAACTGCTCGGCACCTTGGCATTTCGGGAGTGGGAAAAGCTGCAGGACAAGCGCGCGGATGAACTCTTGAAGGAATTCGACGCCGAGCCGGCGATTGCGGCCATCAAGCAATATGTCCGCGACCAGGCCCGCATTTCGGCAAGACTAGACGCATCACTTGCAGAGACATGGCCTCGGGGGTTAGAATGGACAAGTGTCAATATTACGCCTCTCATTACGGACTTCGCGTTTGAAATGGGAGAGCAGAAGTTAGAAGAGACCATATTGAAAATCGACATGGAAAATATGGTCAGACAGCAAGTCGATTCTCTGCCGCTCAGCCGATTGGAAGAATTGGTGCTCGGGATTTCACGGAGAGAATTCAAGATGATCACGGTACTGGGCGCATTTCTGGGGGGCTTTATCGGCATACTCCAGGGTTTGCTCGTCACAGTACTGAATTTAGGGTAGAGGAGAGATTTACATGGCAGTAAACATTTATGACGACATCAACAAATTAGAATCATCGTTCCGTTCAACAGAGGAATTTCAAAAACTTCAAGAAGCGGTTGCACAAGTAACGGCAGATAGCGAAGCGAACGAATTGTTCAAGAAATTCCGCGACCTGCAAGTTACATTGCAGCAAAAACAACAGCAAGGCGAAGAGATCACTGAAGAAGAAATGATGGGTGCTCAAGCGACAGCGCAAGCTGCTCAGGAAAACCCGAAAATCTTGTCTATGCTCGAAGCTGAAATGGCCCTTAGCCAAATGATCGAAGAAGTAAACCGTGTTTTGATCAAGCCAGTACAAGAACTTTACGAAAGCATGTAATTCCAGCAAAAAAAGGATTTACGGAAAAGACACCGAATACGTAAAGATGAATGCTAATTCATTTTTACGAAGGGGTGTCTTTTTCTTATGTATCAAACGATTATGCTGAAAAAAGATGGGCGTTTGGCGTACTTGGTGCTGAACCGTCCGGATTCAATGAATGCAATGAACGCGAAAATGATGGGAGAGCTCGCAGATTGCTTTGAAAGCTTGAAAAATGACCATTCGGTTCACGCGCTGATCATTTATGGAACGGGAAGGGCATTTTCTGCCGGAGGCGATATTAAGGAAATGGTCGATCCCGACAATCCGATGAACATCGATGTGGTCATGGAAGACGTCAGCCGCCTGGCAAAAGCGCTTTATACCTTGCCGCAAGTGACGATTGCGGCTGTGCACGGCGCTTCTGCAGGGCTCGGGTTCAGCATGGCGCTTGCCTGCGACCATGTGGTAGCGGAAGAAAGCAGCAAATTGGCGATGAATTTCATCGGCATTGGGCTGATCCCGGACGGAGGCGGCCATTTCTTCCTGAAAGAACGTGTCGGCGTGCCAAGGGCGAAGCAATTGATTTGGGCAGGCCAAGTACTGAAAGCGCATGATGCCCTCGCCAAAGGCTTGATCGAAGAAGTGACGGCGGAAGGCAGGGGCTTGGAACAGGCGGAGAAATACGCGCATGAAGTGCTGGCCTCTCCGGTTGCTGCGATGCTGAAATCGAAAGAAATCCTGCACGGCTTGAAGCTTTCGGAGTTAGATGAAGTGCTCGCAGGCGAAGCAGCCGGGCAATCGGCGATGCGCAAAACGGCAGACCATCTCGAAGGCATACAAGCCTTTGTCGAAAAGCGTAAGCCTGCTTTTAAAGGGAAATGAAAAGAATGGCGGGCTTCCGTCATTCTTTTTTCTATGGAGAAAAAAGGACAAAAAGAAAAAACACGACAACCGTGTTTTTTACAGAGTGTTGAAGAAGTCCATTAATCCATTACGAATTAGAATGGAGTCGTTTTTTCTACATTCAATAATCAATGATCTTTCTAAGTATTTGAAGAAGCGTTCGCTCGACTCCAGTGGATCAGCGAGACGACCGAGACCCCGCAAGGCGCAAAGCGACTGAGGAGGCTTGGGCGCGAGCCCACGGAAAGCGAGCGATAAGCTTCGGAAAATACGGTTTCTTACCTTTCTCGACAAACTAGAAAAAACACGGCGACTGCCGTGTTTTTTTAGGTATGGAACAATAGGAGTTTGCCGGCTGGAGATGCAAGCCGGTGGGTTTTTTCAGTCAGCGCTTTTTCTTCGAGCAGCGCAAGCCCTTGTTCTTTCGCCTCGTCGTCCGTCTCAGCGGTGAAAGTTTCTTCTGTAATCAATTCGCCGGTTTTTTCGAAAGCAGTCAGTTTATAAGTTCTCATATTCGGCACCCCTTTCTGAACGGTTATTCAGTTTAAGTATAAAGGGTTTCCATGGAAATGTCCTGTAAATTTGAAACATTTCGGCTTCGCTGCCGTATATAAAGATGGAAAGGGGACGTGAATGATGACTTTATCGATTAGAAACGCGACAAAACAATTTGGCGACTTTACAGCAGTAGACGATATCTCCCTCGATGTAGCCGAAGGGCAGATGCACGGCTTTCTTGGCGCGAACGGGGCAGGAAAGACGACGACCTTCCGCATGGCGCTCGGGCTTCTTACGCCGACACAAGGCGAGGTGCTGTGGCAGGGCCGCCGGATCAGTTATGCAGACAGCCCAGACATCGGTTATTTACCGGAAGAGCGCGGCTTGTATCCGAAGATGAAGGTGCAGGACCAGCTCGTCTATTTGGCAAGGCTGCGGCGCATGGATAAAAAACAAGCAGAACAAGGCGCAAAGGATTGGCTGGAGCGCTTTGAAGTGCCCCATTACGCCAATAAAAAAGTGGAAGAATTATCGAAAGGCAATCAGCAGAAAATCCAGTTGATCGCGTCTCTCCTACATAACCCAAAACTGTTGATTTTGGACGAGCCGTTTTCCGGACTGGATCCCGTCAATGTGGAAATGCTGAAAAAAGCGATACTCGATTTTCAAAGGCAAGGGGCGACCATTGTGTTCTCCAGCCACCGCATGGACCATGTCGAAGAATTATGCGACGACATGAGCATCTTGGACAAAGGAAAGCTCGTCGTCCATGGCTCGATACGGGAAGTGAAGCGTACGTTCGGCAAACAGAATGTCCGCATTCACAGTGACGCCGATATCACGGCGCTCAGTGAGTTGCCGGGCGTCGAAAAATTTACGCCTCAGCGGAGTGGCGGCGTGTTCCGCATTGCCGATGAAGCGGTCGGCCAAAACTTGCTCGCTCGTGCTTTAGAGCTTGGCCCGGTGCGGCAGTTTGCATTGGAAGAGCCGAGCCTCGAAGAGATTTTCATTGAAAAGGTGGGGCGTGCCCATGTATAGTTTCTGGATCATTTTCAAACAAGCATTCAAAACGAAAGCGATGACGAAATCGTTTATGATCACCACACTGGTCGTTGTCGCTTCATTTTTCCTACTGGCCAATCTGCCGTCGATTATCGAGTCATTCGATGGAGACGATGGTTCACAGCAAACGCTTCAAGTGGTGGATGAAACAGGACAGTATACGGAAGCATTGCAAGCGCAGCTCGACCAGCAAGACAGCGCCATTCAATTAGAAGCGAGCGCGCTTTCTGAAGAACAATTGAGGGCAGATGTGGAAGCAGGCGAAATGGACGCCTTTCTCGTTATCGAAGGCGATGATGGGATCACTGCCCGTTATGTAGCAGAGTCCGCAACTGAATCGGCTCAAGCGGCAGAACTTGAAAATGCGCTCCAGAGCTTGCAGACGGCAAGGGTAGCCGAGCAGCTGGAGCTCGAAGAAACGGAGCTTGCCCAGTTGTTTGCGCCAGTTGAAATGGAGCGTGAAGCGCTTGCCGAATCTTCCAAATCCCAGGAAGAATTAAGCCAAGCGCGCGGCCTTGTCTATATTTTGATCATGGTCATCTATATCGCGGTCATTTACTACCCGAATATGATCGCCATGGAAGTAGCGAACGAAAAATCCTCGCGCGTCATGGAAATTTTGATTTCCAGCGTCTCACCGGTCAAGCATATGTTTGCGAAGATTGCAGGCATCGGCTCGCTCGGCATTTTGCAGATGATGATTTTCGCACTTGCCGGATATTTGGCGATCCAAAGTTCAGGATCGGATCTGACCGAAGGCGTGTTTAGCGTCATGGGCTTTTCGGAAGTGAAATTCAGCACGTTCTTCTACGCGATTCTGTTCTTTTTGTTGGGCTATTTCCTTTATGCCGTGCTTGCGGCGTTGCTCGGATCGCTCGTCAGCCGGACAGAGGATGTCCAGCAATTAATGCTGCCGATGATGATTTTGATCATCATTGCCTCCTTCATCGCGTTCTCAGGCATCTCCATGCCGGAAGCGGGTTATGTAACGATCGCTTCCTATATCCCGTTTTTCGCACCGCTCGTCATGTTCTTGCGTGTTGGCCTGCTGGATATTCCGTTATGGGAGCCGCTGTTGTCTATTGCGATTATGCTGATGACGATCGGCATACTTGGCTGGTTTGGCGCCCGCGTTTATCGCGGCGGCGTCTTGATGTACGGTTCATCGCAATCGCTGAAAGATATCCGCCGGGCGATCAAGCTTGGCAACGAAAAATAAGGAAGATACTGCTTGCGGGAAGTTTCCGTAGGCAGTTTTTTTTCGCCCACTAAAATGGTAAGATAAGAACAAATATTCGCTTTTGAAAAGGGGATCACGATGGCAAGCATTCGATTTATCCACAGCGCTGATTTACATCTCGGCAGCCCGTTCAGCGGCATGAAAGGGTTAGGTGCCGAGCAATGGAAAACATTGCAGAACAGCACATTGGCCGCTTTTGAACGATTGATTTCCTATACGCTTGAAACGCGGCCTGATTTTTTATTGATTGTCGGGGACATTTATGACGGGGAAGACCGTAATTTGCGTGCACAGTACCGGTTTCAGCTAGGCATGGAACAATTGAATGAAGCGGGCATTCCGGTTTTTTTGAGTCATGGCAACCACGATCATTTAAGCGGGGGCGGAGCGAGTTTTGAACTGCCGTCAAATGTCCGTGTCTTCCACGACAGCGTAGAAAATAGGACACTGACAGTGGGCGGCGCAACGGTGAAAATTGCCGGTTTTAGCTACGGCCGCCGTCATGTAACTGAATCGATGATTGAACATTATCCAAGAAAAGAAAACGGCGTCATCCAGATCGGCATGCTTCATGGCTCTGAGGAAAGTGATACAGAGCACGCCGTATACGCGCCATTCCGCAAAGAACAATTGCGAGCCAAAAACTACGATTATTGGGCGCTCGGCCATATCCATAAACGGCAGCAACTATCCGTCGATCCACCCATCGTCTATCCCGGGAATCTTCAAGGGCGCCACAGGAAAGAATCCGGCCCTAAAGGCTTTTACGAGGTTGTGCTGACAGATGGCCATGCCGATCTGAAATTCATTGCGGCAGAAGCGCTGCGCTTTGAGCGAATTAGCGTTGATTGCAGCAGCGTCCAGCACATGAATGAATTATTTAATATTGTCAAAGAACAGCTTGAAGCGCATGATGCTGAAGCGCTCGTCGCAGAACTGGAACTCCAAAATCTGGATGAGGCAACCCTTCAGATGCTAGAAGACATCCCGAATGCAGAGCTTGTGTATGCTTTACGCGAAGCGCTCAGCGAACAACAGCGCTTTGTCCATATTTCAACTGTGCAGCTCGACAGAAACGGACTGCCTTCGGAGCTATCGCCGTTTGGAAAGCAGCTCGCCAGCCGCCTGGAAAACTGGGAGTCGGGCGATTGGAAACAGGCCTTGAAAGAGCTTTACAACCATCCGAAAAGCGGGCGTTTCCTGCCGCAGCTCGACGACGGGCTGCAGGAGGAACTGCAGGCGGAAGCGGTAATGAAAATCCGCAAGATGATGGCATTGGAGGGCCAGCGATGAAACTTGAAAAACTGATCATTTACGGTTTTGGCCGCCACGAAAACAGGACCATTGAGTTGAACAAACCGATGGCCGTATTTTACGGAATGAATGAAGCGGGCAAAACGACCATCCAGCAATTTGTCTTGCAGATGCTGTTCGGTTTTTCTGCACGTAACCAGCCGCATAAACGCTACGAACCGAAAGCGGGCGGAAAATACGGCGGCCAGCTGCAGCTGAGCGATCCGGTTTATGGCCGTGTCGTGATCGAACGGACAGCCGGAAAATCGGCAGGCGATGTGACGGTCTCGTTTGAAGACGGGCGCCGCGGGGGCGAGGCGGAGCTTTCGGAGCTATTAAGAGGATACGACAGGGCGTCCTATGAAGCGATTTACTCTTTTTCTGTCCACGAACTCCAGGATCTCGACCAAATGACGGAACAGGAGCTGACGCGCACACTATTATCCTCCGGGACAGCCGGTGTCGACCAAGCCGGAAAAATGGAAAGCCAGCTCGAACGCGAAATGGGTGAGCTATTCAAGAAAACAGGGAAATTGCCGCTAATCAACCGTTTGACAGAAGAACTGCGGGAACTTGAAACGGAGTTGCGCGAGTATAAACTGCGTGCGGACACTTTCCGACCGGCAACTGAGCGGCTGGAGCACATTAAGCAGCGTTTGGTGGAGCTTGGCCACGCCGAGAGTCTCCTCATTCAAGACATCAAAGAAGCTGAGAAATGGCAGCAAGCGGCACCGTTATTGGTGCGAAAACAACAACTCGAACGCTTGGCGGAAAAAGGCCCAGGGAATTTTCCGGAATCAGGCATCCGCCAGTATGAACGCCTGCTCGATCAGAAAAACGAATTACAGGCCGAAGCAGCTTTTCTTGAAAATGAAATCAATCGCTTGGAGCCGATCGGCGAGTTGCTTGAAACAGATTCGCTATCGGACTTGCTCGGACGTGAAGCCGAATGGCATCAGCTGAATTCTTCATTGAAAGTGAAACAAGAAGAGTGCAGCCGATTGCAGGATGAACTCGGCCGTTTACTGAAATTATGCGGGATGAGCAAAGAGCAGGCACTACTCTCCGATGCCTCTCTTGAACAGGAAGAGCGATTGAAGACCGTATTGGATGCGCTGCAAACCGCTGAACAAGAACAAGCTTTCGGGCAGCGCCGATTGGCAGAAGAACGGCAACGGCTGTCAGAAGCTGAACACGCTTTAAAACAATACCTTGAAGCGGAGCCTCCCGAAGAACAGCGGCAGCGTGCAGAACAATGGGCCGACATCGAACCGCAGCTGGCACTGGCCAAAGCACAGCAAAAACGGCAAACGGGAACGGCTGCCACTAATCGCCTAGCCCAATTTCTGCTAGGGGCCATAGGAGTTGCTGGCATGATCGTCGCTGTGGTTGCTGCAGACGCTTTTACGGGGCTGCTTGCGGCTATGGCACTCGGTGCAGCAATGTGGCTCTGGATGCGCGACAGGAAATCATCAAAAGGCAGCACAGATGGTCTAATAGAACGCTACGGGGGTCAAGAAGCACAATACGAAGCTTTGCTCATCAAGCTAGCGGAATACGATAAAGGGCTTGATGAACGTTTCGACGCGATCGAGTCAAGCAAGCGGAGAATGGCTGCGCTGCCGCAGACAGACAGCAGTGAGGAATTGCAGGCATACCGGCGATTGCTGAAATCGCTCGGTTTTCCGGAAGAAACTTCACGCGCTACCGTCCTCACGTTATTTGATAAATTGCGTGATGTGCATGCAGCCGCTAGCCGGCTGGAGCGCATCACAGAAGAAATAGGGAATTTGGAAGGCGAGCGAGAAGCATGGCTAAAACAAGCGCAGGAGGCATGCGGCAAGCCCGCAAGTGCAAGCAATGTCATCAGCGTGCTTCGTGCGGAATGGGAAGCGCGACAGCAGAAACTCCAGCACGCCGGAAAAATCCGCGAGAAAAACCAGCAGCTAGCGGAACAATCCAGAAAATGCGCCGAGCGATTGGCCAAGCTTTCCGAAGCGATGGATGAACTGTTCAAAAGGGCGGCAGTGGAAGATGAGGATTCATTTTACCGCGCTGCCAAACTATCGGAACAAGCAAGGTCCGCACAGGAACAATTGCAAATGGTCCAGTCGCAGCTTTCTGCCATCGGAGAAGTGGAAAAACCTGCTGCGCTCGGCGATGAGGAAGAGAGCGCAGAACAATTTCTCGAGCATTTGCAGCAACAACTGGATAAGTTGCAGGATGAACGCCAGTCGTTATGGGAAGAACAAGCAGACAAACTTCAATTGACGAAACATTTATTATCGGACGAAGGACATTCGATGAAACTTCAGGAACTGCAAGCGAAACAAGCGGAGTTCCAGGACGCGGCTAAGGAATGGGCCGTCAACCGTGCAATCGTCGAAGTGTTCAAGCAGACGATGGATGAATTGAAAGAAACGAAGCTGCCGGCAGTACTAAAGCTTTCGGAATCGTATTTCACCCAATTGACAGGCGGCGAGTATGTTCGCTTGATGCTCAGCCAGGATGGGAACTTTGAAGCGCTGCGGAAAGACGGCTTGCGCTTTCGCGTCATCGAGCTTAGCCAGGCAACGAAAGAGCAGGCATATTTGGCACTGCGCTTTGCGCTGGCATCTTCTTTGAAGGAATCCCATCCGTTTCCGATCATCATGGATGATCCGTTCGTCCATTTTGATCGCCGAAGAAGCCAGCAAGTGATAAAATTAGTGGAAGAGCTGCAGGCAGACCATCAGTTCATTTATTTCACATGCCACGAAGCGATGCGGCAAGCTTGGCCAAGTGCCCAGCAAATCGACGTGGCGAATCCTGAAAGGAGCATCCAAGCATGACAAAAGGAATTACAACCCGCGCTGTCGGGGAGACAGTCGATGATTTTCTTCTGATCAAACAATCGGTCAAAGGCGTCACGACGACCGGCAACCCATTCATGTCACTCGTTCTGCAGGACAAGAGCGGTGACATCGAGGCAAAGCTATGGGACACAAAAGACGAACATGAACGGATGTATGCGGCAGAGACAATTGTCAGAGTCGGCGGGGAGATTCATAATTACCGCGGCAAAAACCAGCTGCGCATCAAAAGCATCCGCCCGGCAAAACCGGAAGAGAACTTGACGATTGCCGAGTTTTTGCCTTCGGCGGCGCAAAGTGCGGATGAATTGCACGAAGAAGTGACAAAGTTCCTGTTCGAGATGGAAAACCCGCAAATCCAGCGCATCACGCGCCATATCCTGAAGAAATACCAGCAGCAATTCCTGACCTTCCCGGCCGCGACGCGCAATCACCACGATTATGTATCAGGCCTTGCGGATCATGTCGTCTCGATGCTCAAGCTCGGGAAAGCGATTTGCGAAGTGTATCCGAGCTTGGAAAAGGATTTATTGTATTCGGGAATCATTCTCCACGATATCGGCAAAGTCTTTGAACTTTCAGGGCCGGTCGCGACGACCTATACCGTAGAAGGCAATTTGCTCGGCCACATCTCGATCATGGTGACCGAAATCGCAAAAGCGGCGGAAGAGCTCGGCATCGAAGGGGAAGAAGTCATGGTCCTCCAACACATCGTCTTATCGCATCACGGCAAGGAAGAATGGGGCAGCCCGAAAAAGCCGATGATAAAAGAGGCGGAAATCCTCCATTACATCGACAATATTGATGCGAAAATGATGATGCTCGACCGTGTGCTCGGTAAAACGAAAGAAGGCGAGTTCTCAGAACGCGTCTTCGCACTCGATAACCGTTCATTCTACAAGCCGAAACTATAAAGCAGGCACACATAAAAAACCCCCGACAAAGATGTCGGGGGTTTTGTTTTGCTTATTCAGCTGGAGTTTCTTCTGTTTCTTCTTCAGTTGGGGCTCCTTCTTCAGGAGCTGGTTCCGTGTTAAGGATTTCGTCAAGCGCGCCTTCAAGTTCTTCATCTTTGATGTCAATATTGGCTTCTTCCATCAAAGCTGCGACTTTCGGCAACAGCGTGGATTGATCTGCTTTGGCCATGGCGATTTCAGAACGCAAAGCTTCACGTTGGTCTTCAAGCGGCTCCTGTCCTTCGACTTCACGGGTTTCGGTCACTTGGATAATGTGGAAACCGTGCTGGGATTGGACAGGTTCGCTGATTTCATCGACTTCAAGCGAATAAGCCGCATCTTCGAATTCAGGAACCATGGCGCCGGTGCCGAACCAGTCAAGCGCCCCGCCGTTAGCGGCAGATCCTGGGTCAGTGGAGTATTCTTCCGCCAGTTCAGCGAAATCACCGCCATCGTCAAGTTTTGTTTTCACTTCGTTGGCTGTTTCTTCATCCGCAACTAAGATATGACGCGCATTCAATTCAGTTCCTTGGCGTTCGTACCGCTGCTCGATTTCTTCATCCGTCACTTCGACGTCTTCCGTCAATGCTTTTTCCTGAAGCAAGTTCAGGCGAATGACTTTTTTATAGCTTTCTTCTGTATGGTTGTTTTGAGCGAGAAATTGTTCGAAGTTTTCGCCCATCTCTTCTTTATTGCTCTCAAGCTCTGCTTCCACTTCTTCATCCGATACTTCGTAGTTTGCACCCAATACTTTTTCAATCATCAGGATTTGAATGGCTTGATCGCCGACTGAGGTTTTCATCTCTTCGTAAAGTTCTTCTTTTGTCACGTCTCCCGCATCGGAAGTGACGAGCACTTCGCTATCGGAACCATTGTCGCTGCATGCAGAAAGTGCAAGAACCGCTGCCGCGATGGAAAGGGTAAAGGCTGATTTCTTCATCAATGTTCGCTCCTAACTTTCTTTCAATCTAAGTTGAATTTATAGGTGTGGGCTGTTGATTTTCCGCAAAAGGATGATTGCCGCAAGCGTTATGCTGCAGGCTGTTTTTGCGTTTATTTTCAATAGATGCCGTAGTTACTATATCATAAACGAATGAAAAAATAAAAAGTTCCAAAAAATTGCGAATCCGTTAAAGAGTAGGGGATTTCAAGTGATTCCATAGAAAAAGCACTTGCTCGGGCAAGTGCTTACGGGGTGAATTCAACCCCGACATATAATGAAACAAGCAGGATAAGAATCAATATGTTAATGGTACGAAAAATCTTTTCATGGTTTTCCTCGGGAATTTCCCGGGATGTAACAAGTGCTAATGTCATCCGATTAATCTGGAATACGTAAAAAACGGAAAACATTATAACGAATGCGACTATCATGAGTTTCCTCCCCTCTGACCTTAACTTCCATTATAGCAAAATGGAAAGAAAAAAGCAGGTCAGGCAATTGGCTGCGGCACCAGGATCTCGAATCCAGTGTCTGTCTCTTCAATGAGGGCGTGCCGCGGCGAGCGCGCCAAGTTACGGATATAGATCAAATCCGTAACGGACAAAGCGCTATGGTATGCAAGCAAAATGGCGAAATAATGGCTATAAGCCGGCCAAATGATGCTTAGCGCGATAATGACCGTATTGATAATCGCAAACGGCGTCACAAGCGCCAGCATAAAGCGCGATTTCCGGACCGGTTCTTTGATGTATAGAGAAATGGTCGGGCATAGCTTCAATTGTTTGCGCATGCTGATTTTCAGGCATTTGCGGCTTCCGAGTAAAGGCAGAAGGTGCAAAAGTTTATGGATAGGGTAGATCGCCAGCATTCCGATCATGAACAGCAGAAAGTTCTGGTCGGATAACGGGTCGGCATACATGATGGCCAGCAGCATGTAATAGCTGGTGAACACCCCGGCGCCGATCAGCGCGGAAATGAAGAACAGGCGGTCAGAACCGTATTGTTTTTTGACGTTGATTGTTTTCCAGCAATGCATATGCGTATCTCCCATTGATGTATAGTGTTGTTGAGCCGATACATACAATACAACGTTTCCTGGGGGAATGCAAGCTTCTTCGACGAAATTTTTCACCGTGTTTTTCAGGCGTTTTTATTCTCCGTTAGAACGTGGTTTTCTTCATTGAAACGGTTCTCGATATTTTTGAATGACGCTTCGAAAATCTCCATGAAATCATCACCGTAAATATTGCGGATGATGGCCATGACATCCATGAATTCAGGAAATTTCCCATATAAATTACGCAGTGGAAGGGAACCGTCAACGACTGAATGGGGCGTATCGTGATAGCGTTCGATCATCTCCTGCATCAACTCTTCGCCTTTTTGGGTCAGCTCCACATATGTATTGCGTTTATCGGTGTCGCGTTTCGAAAAGGACAGCAATTCGCGTTCTTCAAGTTTTTTCGAGAAATTGAATGCCGTTGAGACGTGCATGACCCCGAATTTCGCCACATCGGAAATGGAAGCGCCTTTCAAATGGTAGGAAATCCACAAAATGTGGTGTTCATTAATATTCAGGTCATAAGGTTTTATCCACATCTGCCAATCTTTCTCGACTGCTTTCCATAATGCTTTCGATAATTGCCCAATTCTTTGGCTGTACAGCATAGCTTCTTTCATTGTATATTCTTTGTCATTCACGCGAGCACCAACTTTCACCGGGAATATTTTCTTTATTATAGCAATAAAGCAAAGTGAATTAAAGTGAGAATAGTAAAATAATTTAGTCTAAAAAAAACAACCTGACCAATGATGGTCAAGCTGTCTCGGAATCGTCTTTATCTTTTGCTTTTTTTGGGTCGATTTTCGTCGGTTTGTCTTTTTTCTTCTCTTCTTCGTCTTTATCTTTGCTGATTGCCGCTTGCAACTGCTCGATGGAATTTTGGATCGCTTTAATCTCCAACTGCAAATGTTCTTTCGCTGGCGCTGTGTCTTCCTGCCATGATTGGAGGGACGCTTTCAAGCCATCCACCGCTTCAGGGACTTGAGTTTTTGACTCTTCTGTCAAGTGGTTGATCGATTCCTTCAATTCATTGATGCGTGCTTTCAGCTCGTTCATCGATTCTTTCCATTCCGAGCCGCTTGATTTGATGGAAGTGCGCAATTCCTCACCGGATTTCGGAGCGGAGAGGATGGCTGTTACGGCGCCGGCGATAAGACCGGCACCGAGACCGGCAAAAAAATTCGAAACTTTCATAAGTGTAAGCGCTCCTTTCGTATCTATCTTTCTTTTCCTTTATTTCACTTAATTAAAACATGGAATGAATCGCTATTCAATAAAAAATGCCTTTCCCTGCAAAAGGGAAAGGCATTTGACGATGAAGAGAAAATCCGTAAAATATGTTTTCCGAAGCTTATCGCTCGCTTTCCGTGGGGCGGGAATCGAGCCTCCTCAACCGCTATCGAAACCCTTGTGCTCAACTCTCACTTCGTTCGAGCATCGCAAATGACTGAACTCAGCACTGCTTCGCTCATTCATTGTCTGCGGGGTCTCTCAAACCCGCTGGTCCCACAGGAGTCGAGCGAATACTTCTCCAAACATTGGAATATCTCGTTGAACTTTTAAAGTGATGAAAGTATACATTCCTACACGCAAATAAAACAATCATCATATAAAAAGTTCTTAAGTATTAGCGAGCCTGCGCGGCTGTGGAACTTTGGAAGTTCGAGCGCTTCATGAGCCCTGTGACGATTGGGAACATGACCGCAAAGGCAACGCCGTTCATGATAGTTGCCGGAACGACGACCGTTGCAAGCAGCAGCGTGAACGGAATATCCGCGCCTAGGATGAAGATCGCGGCCGACAGGAAAATGGTTCCTGACAGTACTGTTCCAATTGCAGTGAGCGCAATGCCGACCGGCAACTTGGCGGCATGCTTATTCAATAACGACACAAGTGCGAAAAAGACGAATGCAGTGACGAATTTATCGATGATATTCGGGAAAAAGCCTCCCGGGAAGCTCGAAAACAATCCGGAAATGATTCCAGTGGTGACAGCGAGTAAAAAGACACTTTTCACGTCACGGAACAGCAAGATACCGATAAACATCATCGTCAGCATAAAGTCGGGTTTCATCCCGCCATTGATGCCCGGGATCATCACGTACAATGTCGCACCGACGCTGACAAGCAGCGCCATTAACACAAGATTTTTCGTATTCATTTCTCATCTCTCCTCAGCTCAAGCTAGTTTCTTTTCCCGGACGTGCCCTCGTGGCCGCCGGCGAAAAACGTATTACGATCTTATCTCGTGGAGCATAGAAAATCAAGCCTCAGAGGCTAGCTTGGTTTTTACCTGTTCGGCAAGTTCCTGGATCTTCTCTGTGGTGTACTCTTTTTCTTTGGTCATCCATTTGGCGCCAAAACCATCGCTTGCACCGTAGCGCGGAATGAAATGCAAGTGGAAATGGAACACGCTTTGCCCGGCTTTTGGCCCGTTGTTGTTCAACAAATTCATGCCTTCCGGTTCGAAAGTTTCTTTGATGGCCCTGGCGATTTTCGGTGCTACGCTGAACAATTGAGCAGCTTCTTCCGGCGTCATATCGTAGACAAACTCATGATGGGTTTTCGGGATTAGCAGCGTATGTCCCTTTGATAGGGGCATGATGTCCATAAAGGCATAGACATGCTCATCTTCGTACACTTTGACGCTCGGGATTTCTCCTGCAATGATTTTGCAAAAAATACAATCGCTCATAAACTCATCCTTCCTGTAATGGGTTGGCCGTTCTTTTTTCAGTTTACCATACTCAGTGAGCGAGTCATTCCACATTTCAGCTTGTCACAACCGGGTTCATGAAGCGCCTGATTTCCCGAAAGAATTCGACGCGCAGTTTTGATACAATAGTAAACGAAGAAAGAGGTGTTGTAAGTGGCAATATTGGAAGTAGAAAATTTAACGGGCGGCTATACGAGAAAGCCTGTGTTAAAAGACGTGAGTTTTTCTATAGAAAAAGGTGAATTGGTCGGTTTGATTGGCTTGAACGGGGCAGGGAAGAGTACGACCATCAAGCATATCATCGGCATCATGCAGCCGAAATCCGGGACAATCCGACTCAATGGGCGGACCTTCGCGGAAGACATCGACGCTTACCGTTCCGCTTTTTCCTATATTCCGGAAACGCCTGTGCTGTATGAGGAATTGACCTTGCGTGAACATCTCGAACTGACGGCGATGGCTTATGGCCTGGAGCAGGACGTCTTCGAACAACGTTCTGCAGCTTTATTGAAGGAATTCCGTATGGAAAAGCGGCTGAAATGGTTTCCGTCCCATTTCTCAAAAGGGATGCGCCAGAAAGTCATGATCATGAGTGCTTTTCTTGTTGACCCGGATTTGTACATCATCGATGAACCATTCGTCGGGCTCGATCCGCTCGGCATCAAATCGCTGCTTGACCAGATGGAACAGCAAAAGCGCAGCGGCGCATCAGTGCTCATGTCGACCCATATCCTGTCTACGGCAGAACGCTATTGCGACCGGATCATTCTGCTCCACAACGGGCGCGTGCGGGCAATCGGCACGATGCCGGAGCTGCGCCAGGCATTCGGCATGCCGGATGCCTCACTCGATGACCTGTATATTGCGATGACCGAGGATGACGACAATGAAGAACCTGCATGAAGTCTGGGACAAACGGCTCCGGCGCTACACTGCTGAAGTCCAGAATTATTTAAAATTCATCGTCACCGGCCACATTGCAGTTGTCATGCTGTTCGCCATCGGGGCAGCCGGCTACGCTTACAGCGAATGGGTGCAAAATGTGCCGCCGGAATTTCCGGCAGCGCTATTGATGGCCGTGCTATTCGGGGCGCTATTGTCCTATAGCCCGCCGGTGACTTTATTGAAGCAGGCGGACGGGGTTTATTTGCTGCCTCTCGAAAGCCGGCTCGATGAATATTTGAAACCGGCATTGCGTTGGACTTATGTGTCGCAGCTGTATTTGCCGATTGTCGTGTTCGTGGTCTCCTTGCCGCTCATCAACGCCTTATACGGCTTGCCTTCGTCTTATTTGATCGGTTTTCCGATTTTATTGCTGCTCGTAAAATGGTGGAATGTCAGGAGCGAGTTTCATTGGCGAAAAGCAAGCGAGGGTCATAAAAGTTGGCTCGAGCGCGCGGTCCGGTTCCTGCTCGTTGCCGGCTTTGTGTGGTCGTATATCGACGGCTGGATTATTGTTGCGGCGGCCTTTTTGTTCGCGATGATTTTCTACGGCAAATGGCTGGAGCGCCGCGCTGCGGGAAAAGCATTCCCGTATGGGCATTTTATCGAATTGGAAGAGAACCGCATGCTGCGCTTTTACCAGTTCGCCAATTATTTCACCGACGTCCCGCATTTGAAAGGGAAGGTGAGGGAGCGCAGATGGCTCAACCCAGTTTATCGTTTGATCAAGAGCAAAGCGTCCAATGCGCACTTATATTTGGTGAGCCGGACGTTCATCCGTTCTGATGAGCTGTTCTTTTTATGGGTGCGTTTAACGCTGATCATCCTGGTTGGCGCTTGGCTCATTCCATTCCAAATCGCCATCGCTTTATTTGCTGGGGCATTGGCGTTCGCTTCCACGATCCAATTATGGCAAGGCTTGAATCAGTCCCAGCATTTCCGCATGGACCAATTATTTCCGCTTAGCACGCATAGCCGCGAAAAAGCTGTCTGGAATTGGGTGCTCGCCGTCCAGTCGATCCAGGCTGCAGCGGCATTGGTCTTATTGCTGGCACTCGGACAGTTTGCAACAGCGCTACTTGTCACAGCAGTCATAGCTGTCGTGTCGCTTGTGACACTTGCAGGCGCCAGAAGAAAGTCAGCACAGCTCAACAACCGATAATCATCATAAAAAGGGCTGGAGAAAATGAAAATTTTCTCCAGCCCTTTGCTATGTCGTTTATTCGTGGCAAGTGACAGCAGCTTTGCCAAGTGTTTTCGCGGCGATCAGCATCGCTTCTTCTTTAAAATCGAATTTCGGGTGGTGGTGGGGATAGACTTCGCCGTCCGGCATCGCGCCCGTGAAGAAAAACGTGCCCGGGATTTCCTCAAGGTAATAGGCGAAATCTTCGCCGCCCATTTGCGGCGGGCAATTGAAGACTTCCTTAACCCCTGGCACATCTTCAGCAAGGTCTCTCAGGAATTCCGTTTCCTTTTCGTGAGTGACAACCGGCGGGTAGCCCCGGTGGAATTTAAAGTCGATGTCGCTATTGGTCGCGATGGCCGTGCCTTTAGCGACGCGCTCCATTTCCTGCTCCATAAGGGTGCGCGTTTCTTCAGTGAAGGATCTGACTGTTCCGTTCAGTTTCGATTGGTCGGCAATGATATTGAACGGGTTCTCGGCAATGAATGATGCGATTGTCAAAACAGCGGACTCGAGCGGGTCCACACGGCGTGCGACAAGCTGCTGCAGGCTGGTCACGAGCTGTGCGCCTGTTACGACGGCATCGACGGTTTCGTGGGGCATCGCGCCGTGGCCGCCGCGCCCTTGGACAGTGATTTCAAAACGGTCCGCCGCTGCCATGATTGGGCCTGTCCGGTAATCGATCCGACCGAATGGCGTTGTCGACCAAAGATGGGTGCCGAAGATGACGTCAACCCCGTCAAGCGCCCCGTCTTCGATCATCGGTTTCGCGCCGCCTGGGGCAAGCTCTTCTGCGTGCTGGTGAATGAGCACATACGTGCCAGGGAGTTCATCGCGCATGGCGTGGAGGATTTTGCCGAGAACGAGCAAGGTCGCCGTATGGCCGTCGTGTCCGCAAGCATGGACCACGTTCGGGACAGTGGATTTATAGCTGGTTTCTTTCTGGTCCTGAATTGGCAAGGCGTCAAAATCGGCGCGCAAGGCGACTGTCTTACCGGGTTTAGCCCCGCGGATTGTCGCGATGACGCCATTGCCTCCGACGCCGTGACGGATATCGACACCGAGATCTTCATAGAAGTCACGGATGTATTTAGCGGTTTTGGTTTCATGGAATGATGGCTCCGGGTTCATGTGCAAGTGACGGCGGATGTCCACCATTTCAGGGTAGGCATTATCGAGTTCAGCAAAGATCTTTTCAATCATTGGATCATATCCTTCCTAATTTTCTGGATTTTCTCTAGTTTAACATAGCAAAAAACAGAACGGGGAAGCCCCGTCCTGTCAGTAAGTGAAATTCAAATATGAAGCGACAAAGTAAAGCAGGATAACCAAGATGGATGGCACGCTATAAGCCCATGTGGAAGCGCTCTTCGGTCTATAGAGCGAGAACATGACCAGCAAACTCATGACCAGTACTGCGCTTGCAATAATGAAATTGGCGCCTGAAACTTCAGCAAGAATCGAGCCTTCTACATAAATCGGGTCCGACAAAGCCAAAATCACCATGTTGAAAATATTGCTTCCGAGAACAGCGCCGACCGCCATATTGACATTGGACAGTCGCAGTGCGACGAAAACCGAAATCGCTTCCGGCAGGGAAGTGGCCGCGGCTACCAGGAAACTGCCGACAAAGCTCGAGCCGATTCCTGTCACGACTGCAATTTCATCACCCGTGATGGAAAGCGCGGTCCCTGCTGCCATGATGATCACAGCCACAATCGCGAAACGGATGCCCGCGTGTTTTGGCGATAGATGGGCGCTCGGGTTTTTCGGCGCCTTGGCATCGACCGGCTCATCGTCCATATCGATCGTATCCAAATTCGGCAATTTATTGATGATCAACATGCCGACTATATAGGTTATGCCGATCGCCAGTGCATCGAGGCCGATTCCGAGGACCGTGACATCGGTGCGCAGCCATAATGCCAAGAGCAATAGCACGGTCAGGAAGATGCCGAGCAGGGAAGAGTAGGTATGGTCCTTGGAAGCGCGCTCGAGCATGCGTCTGCGGTTCAGCAGCAAATCGAATCCGGCTAAAATAAATAAGTTGAATAAATTCGAGCCGATCATATTGCCGACTGCGATATCCGCATTGCCGATGGCGGCTGCCGAGAAACTAGTGGAAATTTCTGGGAGACTAGTGGCGCCCGCAAGCAGGAGCGTGCCGACCATCATGCCGCCCATCGCTGATTTTTCACTGATGACATCCGCATACTGGGACAATTTAATGGCGGCGAATACGGTGACAGCTGCCGCTAATAGAAAATAAATGAATACCAATAGCTATTCCTCCTAAATGGGTTTCTTCTATTATACATAAAAAACAGCCGGGTTAGCCGGCCGTTGATTACTCGTCTTCTTCAGGTTTTGCTTTATACATGGTGACATAAGAAGAACCGGAGAAGATATTAGCACGTGGTTTTTCTGCTTCTTCCTGCGGCTTCTCTGAATGTGCTTTGGCAAAAGCCTGTGATTCTTTCCATTTTTCGTAGAATGCCGGTGATTCCCATTCGGTCAAGACAACATACGTGTCTGAATCGAGCGGCCGCAAGACGCGAAAAGCGACATATCCGGGTTCATTTTCGATGGCGCCGGCGCGATTCTTGAAGCGGTGTTCAAAAACAGGCCGCCCTTCATCGGCAACGGGGATATTATTCATGACAAAAAACCCTTTTTCGCGGAATTCGCCGGTACCATCGACTACTTCGTAGCGGCGCGGCGTTTGGAAAGTGGATTTTCCTTCGGTTTCGTGCAATAGCAAAGTCGTGTTTTCGCCTTGCATGAGCACCATCGTTTCATCAGCATGCTTTTCACGCATTTTTTTCATGAAATCGTAAGTTCCTGTCGTCATATAAACATTCATTGAAAAGCCTCCTAGTGATCGAATCCATTTTGAATTGCTACCTCACTTTTCCCTAAAATCGGATGCTTGAAACGGAAGGTGTCAAATCCGTGAAGGCATTCGGGTCTAATTTATGACAATTGCGCCTGGATTCTATACAATAAGGGACGGAGCGTCTATAGTATAGACGGATAATGAAGGATAAACGATAGCCGCAAAGACTGAAGGGATGACTAATTCATGACTTTTAATGATACGTACCTGCGCGCAGCGCGTGGAGAGAAAACCGACCATGTACCGGTATGGTATATGCGCCAGGCTGGGCGTTCACAGCCGGAATACCGCAAGATCAAAGAGAAATATTCATTGGAGGAAATTACGCACCAGCCGGAACTTTGCGCTTACGTCACGAAACTGCCGGTCGACCAATACGGCGTCGACGCAGCGATTCTTTACAAAGACATCGTGACACCGCTTCCAGCAATCGGGGTGGACGTCAAGATCAAAGGCGGCGTCGGGCCGGTCATCAGCAATCCGATCCGCACAAAAGCGGACATCGACCGCCTCGGGGAAATCAATCCAGAGCAGGATGTCGACTATGTCCTAAAAACAATTAAATTGCTGACAGAAGAGCAATTGAACGTACCGCTCATCGGCTTCTCCGGCGCGCCATTCACTTTGGCGAGCTATATGATCGAAGGCGGCCCTTCGAAGAGCTATAACAAAACAAAAGCGATGATGGTATCAGAACCGGAAATGTGGTTTGCGCTTATGGACAAGCTGGCCGACACGATCATTCCTTACGTGAAGGCACAGATCCACGCCGGCGCAAAAGCGATCCAGATTTTCGACTCATGGGTTGGCGCATTGAACGTGGAAGATTACCGCATCTTCATCAAGCCGGTTATGGACCGCATTTTCAAGGAAATAGGCGAAGAAGGCGTACCGATGACAATATTCGGTGTCGGCGCGAGCCATCTGGCGAACGAATGGCATGAACTGCCGGTGGATGTCGTAGGACTGGATTGGCGTTTGCCGATTACCGAAGCGCGCGAAAGAGGCTTGACGAAAGCCTTGATGGGCAACTTCGACCCATCTTATTTGCTGGCGGATTGGTCTGTCATCGAAGAACGCACGAAGAAAATCTTGGATATGGGCATGCAAAATGATGGCTATATCTTCAACCTTGGGCACGGGGTCTTCCCGGAAGTGCAGCCGGACACGCTGAAGCGTTTGACGGCATTTGTCCATGAGTACAGTGCAGCACACAAACAACAGAACTAACAAATTTTTGACGAGGTGATTGTGATGAAAAAGACAATGGGATTATTGGTAATGGCGTATGGCACGCCGTATTCTGAAGATGACATCGAGCGCTACTACACGCATATCCGCCGCGGCCGCAAGCCGAGCGAAGAAGCGTTGCAGGATTTGAAAGACCGCTACAAGGCGATCGGCGGCATCTCACCGCTGGCTAGAATCACGGAAGACCAAGCGAACGGCTTGTGCAATCGCCTGAACGAACTGCAAGATGATATCGAATTCAAAATGTATCTCGGCTTGAAGCATATCGAGCCATTCGTGGAAGACGGCGTGGAAGAGATGAAAAAAGACGGCATCGAAGAAGCGATTTCAATCGTTCTTGCGCCGCATTTCTCAACATTCTCCGTTAAATCTTACAACGGCCGTGCAAAAGAAACAGCCGACAAGCTTGGCATTAAGCTGACTTCAGTGGAAAGCTGGTACACAGAGCCAAAATTCATCCAATTCTGGAGCGAGAAAGTAAGCGCAGCATTTGCTGAAATGTCAGAACAAGAACGCGCCAAATCCTGCCTGATTGTCTCTGCGCATTCCTTGCCGGAGAAAATTATTGCGAATGGCGACCCGTACCCAGATCAATTGAAAGAAACAGCAGACTTGATCGCCCAAGCGGCGGGCGTTGAAAACTATGAAATCGGCTGGCAAAGTGCCGGGCAGACGCCAGAGCCATGGATCGGGCCAGACGTCCAGGATTTGACGCGCGAGCTGCATGAAGAAAAAGGTTATAACTCGTTCGTCTACACGCCAGTAGGCTTTATCACCGATCATTTGGAAGTCCTGTACGATAACGACTATGAATGCAAAGTCGTCTGCGATGAAATTGGCGCGGCTTACCGCCGTCCGGAAATGCCGAACGTCGATCCATTGTTTATCGATGGTATGGCCAATGTCGTCTTGAATAAATTAAACGAAAACTGATCCTGGCGAAATCGCCTAGGATGTAAGCTTTCAAGCAATAAACCGTTAATAAAACGCCGCTCGGCAGTCAACTGCGGCGGCGTTTTATCAATGAATGGGCAGAAATTGCGGCAAGTAGGAGCAATATGTGCCCAGCACGAGGAGGAAATCACATGAAAAAATGGATCGTTTTGCTGCTGGTGCTGCTGTTGGCGGCATGCGGCGAAGAAGATTCATCGGTTGGTGCGGGCGAAATGCCGCAGGAAGTGAAAGTCGAGTTCAATACAGAAGAAACCGCCGACCCGGGCGAAGAAGTGCTGCTATCTGCCACCATTACACAAGGCACAGAAGCGGTAGAAGATGCAGATGAAGTGGTCTTTGAAGTGTGGCAGTCAGGAGCTCGCGAAAACAGCGAAATGCTGGAAGCAACTCATACACAAGATGGCATTTATGAACATAGCTGGACGGCCGAAGAAGAAGGGCTGTACTTCATCCAAGCCCATACGACAGCCCGCCGCATGCATGTCATGCCCAAAATGGAATTGACAGCAGGCGATCCGGATCCAGAGTCGATTGTGCCTGACGATAGCGAAGATTCAGATGCCATGGAAAAGATGGGGCATTGATTTTTTCCGTCCCTGCCACTGTTGCACAACAGCTGGAAGGCGAGGCATAAAAAAACGGCCGGAGAATTTCTCCGGCCGTTTTGTCTGTTTAGATTTCGTTGCAGGTCTGGCAGTGATTGCCGTAGCACTCGTGTTGCTCTTCGATTTTCTCTCCGCAAGTGGCACACTGTTTCGGGGGCAAGTTCTTGAAGAATTCGACTACGTTCTCAATCATTTCTACCAGCTCCTTTTTGTTATAGTACTGTAAGTGATAAACACAGTGTATTATAACAGTTTAGATCCGTCAACCCTCAACCGTGATTATTTTTAAAAATTCCGTTAAAATAAAGACAGTCAATAGTAAAAAAGGAGAGAGATCATGTATTTCGTAGATAACAAAGGCATCACAGATCCGCGCATCAACCTGGCCATCGAGGAGTATTTATTGAAAACGATGGATGTCGACCAGAATCCATTCCTGCTGTTCTATATCAACGAACCATCTATCATCATCGGGAAAAACCAGAACACGGCAGAAGAAATCAATACCGATTATGTTGATTCGAACGGCATTCACGTCGTGCGCCGGCTTTCAGGCGGCGGGGCCGTGTATCATGACCATGGCAATTTGAACTTCAGCTTTATCACGAAAGATGACGGCAATAGTTTCCGTGATTTCCGCAAGTTCACGGAACCGGTCGTCAAAGCTTTGCAGGACATGGGCGTCAATGCAGAACTTTCAGGGCGCAACGACTTGCTCGCAGAAGGGCGCAAGATTTCCGGCAATGCCCAGTTTGCGACAAGAGGGCGCATGTTCAGTCACGGCACGCTGTTGTTCGATACGAAGATGGATGAAGTTGTATCGGCTTTGAAGGTCAATAAAGAAAAAATCGAGTCGAAAGGCATCAAATCGATCCGCAGCCGAGTGGCGAATATTTCGGAATTTCTCGATCAGGAAATGTCGGTGGAACAATTCCGTGAAGCCGTGCTGCATTCGATTTTTGCTGGTGAAGAAAATGTCCGTTTCTGGGAACTAACCGATGAAGACTGGAACAATATCCATGAACTGTCGAAAGAACGATACGCGAATTGGGACTGGAACTACGGCAAATCACCGAAGTTCAATATTAAGCAATCTCACCGTTTCCCGGTTGGCGGCATTGATGTTCGCCTGCAAGTGGAAAAAGGCACCGTACAGGAAGCGCATATTTATGGCGATTTCTTCGGTGTTGGCGATGTATCAGAAATCGAACAGGCGATCACCGGCGTGAAATACGAACGCGCTGCACTTGCTGAAGCAATCGAAGAGATCGACATCCCGAAATTGCTCGGAGGGATTACGACAGAAGATTTCCTCAAGTTGATTTATTAAGATTTTCTGTAGAGCCTGCTTTCGAGCAGGCTCTTTTGTTAGAATAGAAAGAAATGGAAGGGGGAGTAAGTATGGGTGAACAGCGGATATTCATTGTCGAAGATGATGCGAAGATCGCTTCGCTATTATCGGATACATTGCGCAAATATCATTACCAAGTGGAAACTGCGAAAGACTTTGACCGCATATTGGAGGAATTCGCTGCCTTTGACCCCCATTTGATTCTTTTGGACATCAATTTGCCTTCTTATGATGGGTATTACTGGTGCCGGCAGTTGAGGCAGCAGACAACTTGCCCGATTTTGTTCATTTCTGCCAGATCAGGCGAAATGGATCAGGTGTTTGCACTTGAAAACGGCGGCGATGATTTCATTACGAAACCTTTCCACTATGAAATCGTCCTTGCAAAAATAAGAAGTCATTTAAGAAGGGCTTATGGGGAATATGCACCGAAACAAGAAGAGCGAACAGTTCGTGCAGGACGGCTCGTTTTATATATGGAGCGGCTCGAATTGCATTGCCGGGAAGCGGAAATCCCGCTCCAGAAAAAAGAAAGCACTATTTTGGAACTGTTGATTGCCGCGCATCCCAAAGTGGTGACGCGTGAGCAATTGCTAGAAGAGCTATGGGATGACCAGGCATTTGTCGATGAAAATACATTAAATGTCAATATGGCCCGCGTGCGCAAGAAGTTGACGGATTACGGCATCCAGAGTTTCATTGAAACGGTTCGCGGTGCTGGTTACCGGCTGATTCTTGGCAGGGAGGAACAATGATGCTGCGTTTATTTTTGCGTGAATACGCCGCATTTATCGTCTTTCAGATCTTGCTCGTAGGATTCATCCTCATGCTTTACTGGCTCGATGGATTCCGCAATACGGATACGGCCGTCTATTCATTCATCATCAGCTTATTGCTATTGGCCAGTTTTCTCGGTGTCCGCTTTGCGATGCGCTACCGTTATTACGAGCGCCTGCTGAGCAACCCGCCGAATATGGAGCATGCTTTGCAGCGGGAAGGGCGTTCACCGGAAACGGTGCAGACGGAATTGTATATGCAAAAACTGTACCGCCTGTATCAATACGAAGTGCAGTCGCTTTATGCGGGGCAAACTCGCCATCTGCAATTCATCAACCAATGGGTGCACCAGATGAAGACACCGCTATCTGTCATGCACCTGTTACTGCAGGAGCCGGAAGAACTGGATAAGGCAAGCATCCGTGAAGAGGTGGATCGTTTGCGTGCAGGGCTCGACACGGTATTGATGAACGCCCGCCTCGATACATTTGAGCAGGATATGCAGATCGAGCAAGCGTCGCTGCGCGGCATGGTGTCCGAAATGGTCACGGAAAACAAGCGCTTGTTCATCTCGCGCCGCGTCTATCCGGAAATCGACATCGAAGAACGCTACCAAGTGGCGACAGACCGCAAATGGATGAAATTCATCATTGGCCAATTGCTGACCAATGCAGTGAAATACACATTCGAAGAAAACAAGAAACTGTATATTCGGGCCAGTTGCCTAGAAGGCACCATTACCTTATCGGTGCAGGATGAAGGCATCGGAATCCCGCCATCGGATTTGCCACGCGTTACCAAAGCCTTCTTTACGGGAGAGAATGGGCGCCTGAGCGGCGAATCGACCGGGATGGGGCTGTATTTGGCCCAGGAAGTATGCAACCGGCTTGGGCATGAGCTGGAAATCACGTCATCGCCCGGAGAAGGGACGACCGTATCGATCGTCTTTCCTTATCAGGAACAGAATGTAGGGGGATCAACATGACCGTAGTGAAAATCGATGAAGTGACCAAAGTCTATGAAGGAAAAGTGACGCATCGCGCGTTGAACCAATTAAGCTTCGAAGTGGAAAAAGGGGAATTCCTTGCGGTGATGGGCCCTTCCGGAAGCGGCAAGACGACGCTGTTGAACTTGATATCGACAATCGATTCATTGACTTCTGGCACGATCCTCATCAATGGCATCAATCCGCATTCTTTGGATAAAGATGAGCTGCCGCTGTTTCGGCGGCGCCAGCTCGGGTTTGTGTTCCAGGATTTCAATTTGCTGCAGATGCTGACCGTGGAAGAAAATTTGGTGCTGCCGCTGACGCTTGACGGCATGCCGATCAAAGAAATGGAAAGCCGCGTCCAGGAATTGGCAGCTCGGCTTCAGTTGCAGCCGTTTCTCCATAAGAAGCCGAACGAAATTTCTGGCGGGGAAGCGCAGCGCACGGCGATCGGCCGCGCGCTCATCCATCACCCGGCGCTCATACTCGCGGACGAACCGACCGGTAATCTCGATTCGAAAGCTTCAAAAGATGTGCTCGAGCTATTGAGCGGCTTGAGCCGCGAGGAAGGGACGACGATCATCATGGTGACGCACGACCCGATCGCAGCGAGCTATTGCGACCGTGTGCTGTTCATCAAAGACGGTGAATTCTTCAATGAAATTTACGGGGATGACCGCCGCCAAACCTTCTATCAAAAGATCCTCAACGTGTTATCTCTATTGGGAGGCTCCGTCAATGACCTTTCGCCAACTCGCCTTCCGTAACGTTTTCAGGAATTTGAGAAGCTATGCAGCCTTCCTATTGGCCAGCGTCTTTTCGGTCATGGTGTTCTTCATCTATTCGATGTTCATCTTCCATCCGTTATTCGAAGAAGAAGGTTTCCGTGTATTGGCAGTGCGCGGCATGTTCATCGCGGAAATTGTACTGTATATTTTCACGCTGTTCTTCTTGTTCTATTCCTTGAGCGCATTTTTACAGGCGCGGACAAAAGAATTCGGCGTCTTGATGCATCTTGGGATGAGCAAAAAGCAGCTCAATAAATTGGTTTTTTTCGAGACGATGATACTCGGCGGCCTGTCGACAGCGGCAGGAATCGTCTTCGGGTTCGCGTTCACGAAATTCTTTTTCATGGTCGGCCGTGAAATCATGCAATTGGAGGAACTGCCGCTGTATTTCTCCTGGAAGCCGTTTGTGCTGACCATTGGCGCATTTGCCAGTTTGTTCATCATCATCTCGCTCATCAGCGTGTCTTTTATCCGCACGAAGCGCGTTGTCGATTTGCTGGAGGGCTTCTGGAAAACCGAAGAGGAAGCAGCGTATTCACCGGCTTTATCGGCGTTCGGCTTGGTGCTTTTGGGCGTTGCGTATTTTCTGGCGGCGACGGTGTCCGACCGTACCGTTTACATTATGGTGTTTATTGTCCCGCCGCTCGCGACGATCGGCACGTATTTGTTTTTCACGCATTCGATTCATACTTTTCTTCAATTGTATAAGAAGCGGCGCAGTATCTATTGGCATAAAACACGCCTCGTATCGCTAGCCGAAGCAGCGGTTAAGTTAAAAGACAGCGCGCAAATGTTCTTCATCGTGACCATCGTCTCGACCATTGCCTTTCTGACGGTCGGCACGCTTGCCTCGTTCACTTCCTATACAGCGGAGTTCCGGCAAAGCAATCCGCTCGGTTTGATTTATGTTTCTTTTGAAGGCAATTCACTCGAACAGCAGCAACTGGACCAGTTGAGGCGTGAACTCAAACAGCAGCAGCTCGCTTACACGCTCGTGCCTTTGGAAGTGAAGCGGCAGACATCGAGCGCAAGCGGCAATGACGTTGACATCATGTCCTTGTCCCAGTTCAACCGCCTCGCCGTAGCGCTCGGCCATGAACCCGCGAGGCTTCAAACCGGCGAAGCGATGTTCGTGCCGTTTTCACAGGAATCGCTCCGTGAGCTGCAGAAAAGTTATGCAGAAACGGAATTGGTGGAAAGTGGGGTGGAGCTGACGATCGACCAGACCTATCCGCAAGTGTTGTTTCCGGCGCATACCTTGAATGCCAATACGATCATTATGAACAATGAAGATTTCGGGGAAGTCGATGAACCGTTAATGGGCTACCCGCAAGGCGCATCGGATTTTCGCTATTATGCCTTTCATGTGCCGGATTGGACCGAGACCGTCTCGATTGGTGAAAACGTCCGTTACCCAATCAGCGAGGCGATGGTCAGCGGAAATTTTGCCGGGCTTAATTATTATTTCGAGAATCCGGGCTACGAATACCGCTGGTTCAAATCCTCTTTTGCGCTGCTATTGTTCATCGGCTTGATGGTGGCGGCTGTGTTCTTGCTGGCTGCCGGAAGTTTCATTTATTTCAAGTTGTATACCGGGCTTGAGCGCGACCGCAGGCAATACCAATTGATGGTGCGTCTCGGAATGACGGAGCGGGAACTTGGCAAAATCGTCAACCGACAGCTCGTTCCGCTGTTTTTCCTGCCTTGGGCGCTCGCGCTTCTTCACAGTGCTTTTGCGTTCATTTCACTTCAAGTGGTGTGGGATGAGTTTGCGGAGCTGTCGATTTTGTCCGAGATGGCGATTGTGCTCGGCGGTTTCACGCTCATGCAGATTCTCTATTTCTTCCTGATCCGCTGGCGCTATATCGCCCATTTAAAAGCTTAGAACCCAAGCGAGCCGCCGGTGAATTCCGGCGGCTTTTTGCTGGGGATTTTTGGCGGGCAGTTGTATTGTCTGAAGATTTATTTTATAATGAAAAAAGTAAATATGAATGAGTATTCATTCAACAGAAAGAGGGATATTCAATGAATTTGGGAGAACGTGTTCACGAAATTGCACAACAGGAAGCTGGAAGAATTGCTTATACGTTCATGGGCAAAGACACGACTTACGGCGAATTTGATCAATCGGTATCGAAATTCGCAGGGGCATTGCAGGAACTCGGTGTGGAAAAAGGGGACCACGTCGCATTTCTATTGAGCAATACCCCGCATTTTCTCATTTCACTCTATGCCACATTGCGGCTGGGCGCGACGGCTGTCCCGGTCAACCCGATTTATAGCCCGGATGAAATCGCTTACATCGTCAATAACAGCGATGCTAAAGTGGTTGTGGCGCTCGATGCTTTGCTGCCGCTTGTGGAAAAAGCCCATCAGACCTTGCCTGCAGTGGAAACATACGTCATTTGCGAGACAGACCCATCGACTGCTGAAAAAATGGCGCAATTGCCCGAAGCTGTCAAAGGGAAAGTTCGTTCATTCACACAACTTCTTACAACTTCCAACGCATTCGATGGCACGGCTGATATTTCATCAGATGATAATGCCGTCATTCTCTATACGTCTGGGACGACCGGCAAACCGAAAGGCGCGATGCTAACCCATGGCAATCTCTATTCCAATGCCCGGGATGTCGCGGAGTATCTTCAGATCACCCCGGATGACCGTGTCGTGGCGACGCTGCCGGTGTTCCATGTGTTCGCCTTGACGGTCGTCGTCAATGCCCCTTTGATGCAAGGGGCAACGATCGTTCTCGTACCGCGCTTCACGCCGCAAGAGGTATTCGCTGCGACAAAAGCGTCACAGGCAACAGTCTTTGCAGGCGTTCCGACAATGTTCAATTTCATGTACCAATTGCCGGATGTGGATCCGGCCGACTTCGCTTCTGTGCGCTTGGCGATTTCCGGCGGGTCTGCGATGCCGGTCGCATTGCTGCATAATTTCGAAGACAAATTCAATGTCCGGATTTCCGAAGGCTATGGCTTATCGGAAGCATCACCTGTTACTTGTTTCAATCCGATTGACCGCGAACGCAAAGCTGGATCGATTGGCACCTCGATCATCAATGTCGAGAACAAAGTCGTCAATGAACTTGGCGATGAAGTCCCAGTCGGGGAAGTCGGCGAGTTGATCGTCCGCGGCCCGAACGTCATGAAAGGCTATTATAAAATGCCGGAAGAAACGCAAGCTGCCATCAAAGACGGCTGGTTATACACAGGGGACCTTGCAAAGGTCGATGAAGAAGGCTATTTCTTTATCGTTGACCGCAAAAAAGACATGATCATCGTCGGCGGCTATAATGTCTATCCGCGCGAAGTCGAAGAAGTTCTATTCGCCCATCCGGCGATTGTCGAAGCGGCAGTGGTCGGCTTGCCGGATGCTGATTTCGGCGAGTCAGTCAACGCCTATGTGGTGTTAAAAGATGACGCGGTTTCCATCGATGAGCTGCAGGGATATTGTGCAGAGCATTTAGCGAAATACAAAGTGCCGCGCCATATGGAGATTCTCGATGAATTGCCGAAAAACACGACAGGCAAAATCCTGCGCCGTTCGCTGAAAGACCAGGCCGTTAAAAAATAACCATGCACCGCTTTCCGCTTTTGCCGGGAAGCGGTTTTTATTTGCGAAAACCCGTTATCCAGGTTTTCAAAGAGCTTTCATTGAAAAGACAGACAATTACCGATATAGTGAAAGGGCAACTGTTACGATAAACGAAATAGTTACCCAGGAGGCTGAGCATGTGTTGAAAAAAGCTGTTGAAATAGAAGATTTACTCGAATTAACGTCGGTGACCGACCCGAAGATTTCACCTGACGGGAAACGCGCGGTATTCGTCCAAACAAAGATGGACGAAGAAGAAAATACATATTATTCGCATGTGCACCATATTTCGCTGGAAACCGGCGAGTCGATTCCTTGGACTTACGGAAAAACCCGCCATAGCCAACCGGCCTGGTCAGCAGACGGCCGCCACATCGCTTTTCTATCCGACCGCAACGACAAGAACCAATTGTATGTCCTTCCAGCAGGCGGCGGGGAAGCGCGCGCTGTGACAGATTTTGAAAAAGGGGTGAGCAGTTTCCGCTGGTCGCCTTGCAATAAGAAAATCTGGATCAATGCGCTGGCACAGGACGGAAAAACATTCACGGACCAAGAACCGGAAAAAGAGGACGACAAGAAAAAACCTGAACCTTATCGCACGACGATCATGAAATACAAAATGGACGGCAACGGGCTGGTCAAACAGGATTACCATCGCCAAATCGGATCAGTGGACCTGGAAACAGGAACGGTGGAGCAGTTGACGGAAGGGCCTTATCATTTTGGGCTGGAAGCCATTTCCCATGACGGCACGAAATTGGTGTATGGATCGGCCAAAGAAGAAAATCAGGATTTCATTTTCCGCCAGTCGCTGTACATGCGCGATCTGGAAACCGGAGAAGAAACAGCCGTCATCGAACAAGATGGATATTACGGGGATGCCGCATTTTCTTTCGATGATGCACGCTTGGCGTTTGTCGGCCATTCACGCGCTTATGAAAATGCCACGCAAGCCGAGTTGTATGTGTATGAAACAGCAACTCAAACGACGCAATGCCTAACAGAAGGCATCGATGCACCGATCGGCGATTATGTCGTCGCGGACCATCAGCAAGGCGCCCAGGCACCGGGCGTCGTCTGGACGAAAGACGACCATTTGTACTTCCAGGTATCTACAGATGGCGATGTGCGCCTGTATTTTGCTTCGCTTGACGGGGCGGTGTATCCGGCTTCCCCGGAAGATGAGCATGTCTACGGCTACGATATCGCCAAAGACGGCAGCTTCGCACTTGCCGCCATCAGCAACCCTGTGTCTCCCGGAGAGCTTTACAAACTCGCCATTTCGACCGGAGAGCGCGAAGCACTGACTTCCTACAATTCAAACTACCTAGAACAAACAGAATTGATTGCAGCGGAAAGCGTCTCGCATACAACGGAAGACGATTTTGAAATACATGGCTGGCTCATGAAGCCCCGTGGATTCAAACCGGGCGGAAAATATCCGCTCGTCGTCAATATCCATGGCGGGCCGCATGCCATGTACGCCAATACATTCGTCCATGAAATGCAATTGCTTGCAGCAAACGGCTATGGCGTCCTATACGTCAATCCGCGCGGCAGCCACGGCTACGGCCAACGCTTTGTCGATGCGGTGCGCGGCGACTACGGCGGCGGAGATTACCGGGACATCTTGGGAGCGCTCGATAGCGTCATTGGAGACAATGACTGGGTGGATACAGAGCGGCTCGGCGTAACCGGCGGCAGCTACGGCGGATTCATGACCAATTGGATCGTTTCACATGACGCGCGCTTTAAAGCGGCTGTGACCCAGCGTTCGATTTGCAACTGGATTTCCTTTTTCGGCGTTTCAGACATCGGCTATTATTTCAGCGAATGGCAGCACGGAGCCGCCATGGACAATGTCGATAAGCTATGGGAGCATTCCCCGCTGAAATATGCGAAAGACATCCACACGCCGCTGCTCATTTTGCATTCGGAAAACGACCATCGCTGCCCGATCGAGCAAGGAGAGCAATTATTCGTCACGCTGAAAAGCATGAACAAGGAAACGGAATTTGTCCGTTTTCCAGAAGCGGACCATAATTTATCGCGCACCGGCAAACCGAATTTGCGTTTTGCCAGGTTGCAGGAGATTGTCGGCTGGATGGAGCGACTGTGAATAGAAAAAAGCCAGGCGGAGATTTTTTCTCCGCCTGGCTTTTTTTGGGTTAGCGCCCTTTGAATTCCGGTTTGCGTTTCTCGCCGAACGCGAGCAGCGCCTCAACGCGGTCCTCTGTCGGGATGGTGATTTCGTAAGCTTTCCGTTCGATTTGAAGCCCTGTTTGCATATCGGCGTTCATGCCGTGTTTAATGGCAAATTTGGCTTGCTGCAACGCGATTGGCCCATTCGCTAAAATCGAATCCGCAAATTCGCCTGTTACTTGCGCCAAGTCGTCTGGCGCAGCGAGGCGGGTGACGAGGCCGTAATCGAGCGCTTCTGGTGATTTCAAGCGGCGCGCGGTCAAGATCAATTCCATCGCTTTCGCTTCGCCGATCAATCTCGGCAGGCGCTGTGTGCCGCCGGCGCCTGGTATGATCGCAAGGCTCGTTTCGGTCAACCCGAGCAATGTATCGTCCGCTGCGATGCGGAAATCACAAGCCAAAGCAAGCTCCATGCCGCCGCCGAACGCGTAGCCATTGATCATGGCAATCGTTGGCTGCGGCAAGTTTTCGATGGTCGTGAACACTTCACCGATTTTGTAGAGATTGCGCTTGACCTGGTCTTGCGTCAAAGTCTTGCGTTCTTTCAAGTCGGCCCCGACACTGAAAGCCTTGTCGCCAGCACCGGTGAAGACGACGACCCGGATATCGGGATTGATGCGGATCGCTTCTGCCACTTGGCCAAGTTCAGCGAGCATATCGTAATTGAATGCATTCATCGAATCCGGCCGGTTCAAGGTGATGAACGCCAAATTTCCTTTTTGTTCATAATGAATTGTTTCCATATCCATCCCCCTTTAATAATCCATCCGTTAAAAACATACCACTTTTTGGACTAATCTGTCACCAAACTCTATAATGGGAACAACAGGGGGGAGCTCATTCATGAATCAGGTTACATATCTCCGTATTTACCGCATCGTTTCCATGGCGATCCGATTTTATTTACAAATATCGCTTTTCCAAAGGCGCAATAGAGGCAAGTGGACTCCAGTCGTTGAACAGCGCTGGAATGAGCTCGTCACCCGCCAGGCAAAAGAATACAAGGAACTGGCGCTCAAGCTGGGCGGCCTGATGATCAAATTGGGCCAATTCTTGTCCACCCGTGCGGATATCATGCCGCCGAGCTTCTTGGCGGAGCTTGAGGGACTGACGGACCGTGTGCCATCCGTGCCGCGAAAAGACATCATCGAAGTGATGGAGCAGGAATGGAATGTCGAGCATGACAATTACCTGGATGAATTATCGGACCAAGCAATCGCTTCCGCCTCCATCGGCGAGGTGTTCAAAGGCCGCTTGAAAAATGGCACCGAAGTCGCTGTCAAAGTCCAGCGCCCGGGGACCGACCGGATCATCCGCGCCGATTTCCAGGCGATGCGCATTGTCATCTGGCTGGCGAAGAAATTTACCCCGTTCACAAAGCAAGTCGACTTTGACCAATTATACGTCGAGATGACTGAAACGATTGGCGCGGAACTGAACTTTGTCCGCGAACTTCAGAACGGCCGGGCTTTTGCGGACCGCTTCGCGGAAATGAACGGTGTCCACATCCCGGTCTATTACGATGAATACACGACGCGCCGCGTGTTGGTGATGGAATGGATTGAAGGCGCAAGGATCACAGACATCAGTTTTATCGAAGAGCACGGGCTCAACCGCCACGAAATTTCCGAGCGCTTGTTCATCCTGTTCTTGGAGCAAGTGCTGTATGGCGGCCAGTTCCATGCCGACCCACATGGCGGCAATATCCTGTTGAAGCCGGATGGCACGATCGTGCTGATTGATTTCGGCATGATCGGCACAATCTCCGAGCGCGATTCGCAAGCGATTCTGCTGATTGCGGAAGGCATTCTGTTCAAGAATTATGAACAAGTGCTCGACGGTTTGGAGGATCTGCGTTTTCTGTTGCCGAATGCAGACCGCGATTTATTGGCAGATGCCGTTGAACGGCTCGTCGCCGCTTACGAATCGAATGAATTGATGCAGATGGACAGCTTTGTCGTCGAACGGCTATTGAAAGACATGCAGGATATTGTCCGCACGCAGCCGGTGCAGCTGCCAGCAGAATTCGCCTTTTTTGGCCGGGCGACATCGATTTTCGTCGGTGTCTTGCACGTATTGGATCCGAAAGTTGACCTTTTCGCTCTTGCGCGTCCGCGCGTCTTGGAATGGGCTTCGACTAAGCGGGAAGGGAAAGGCATTTTCGGCAAAGAAGACGTCTTCCGTTGGATCCTCAATTCCACAGGGCCGGCGAGAGCGTTCCCGAAAAAACTCATCAACTTTCTCGATGAACCGGAACGCATCCGCCATTACTTGGAGAACAAGGAAGGCAGGGAGCGCGAACATCAGCGCAATCTGCAGAGCCGGATGTTTGCCGGCATATTCTCGCTAGTATCGTTTTCCGGGATCTCATTATCCGTCTGGTTCTGGCACGAGCCGTTCCTATGGGTGTCGTCGGTATTTTTTGTCGGCTCGTTGTGGGCATTCCGTGCTATCCGCTAAACAAAAAAATCGCCTTATCGAAATGCAGGTGTTGGGCCTGCATGCCGAAAAGGCGATTTTTTATATGTGAATAAAGGCTGCGCCGGTTCTTCCGGCATGGCAAAAAAACAATCGAAATCGTCCTTTTTTAACTGGCGGCTCTTGCAATTTCCGGATTCCCGGTTAAAATAAAAATAAGAACACTTGTTCCTATTAGCTAGGGGGGTGAGGAAATGCCCCTGATTTCAAGGGCGGAAATAGCCGTGTTTGAGAAGCGGGTGCAATTGCCGATGGTGCTCCTCATATTGGAACGGGATCGCGAGTGTATCCAAAAAGGGCCTTTTAAACTGAAAGCCCCCTATCTGGAATTACTGGACCGGGCGATCGAGCGGGCAAAGAGCGACTTGGCCGAAACCATCGCGTTCATGAGGGCCAATGGCATGAAGGTGAGGCGGGGAAGTAAAGACGACAATTTCTCGGAATATGTATTTTGTCATGGCGGCTATGAAGACCATCGCCGCTATTTGAATATCCGGTTGAAAAATGCCGTTGAAGATCAATTGAGGCTTTATCTGACAGCAGCCGCTAAATCATTTTAATCCAGCGGCTGCTGGCTGCGAGGCGGAAACGCCCGTTTCGTCACATAATTCATCCGGTGGTTATGGACGCGTTGCGCTTTTTTGAAATAGCGGCGCAAAGATCCGGTGAACGAATGCTGGTTGCGAAGCGCAATGGGAGAGATGTCTGCAGGGACGACGACGCCATTGCTGAGCGATACCAAACTGCCTCGCCCGCTATTGTCTGCAGCGATCAAATCGATGGCATCGAAATTGAACCAGATGGAATCCTTGTTTTTCGGAGAGTGGGTAGGAAAGAAAATCAACGGATTGCCGTAATACTCACCGACGATGATTGGCGGTTTGTGTTTAACGCCAATCGCTTTTTGTGCGTAGAGCGTGGCGCTGGCGAGGGAGCCGCGATAGAAAGAGCACGATTTCGCCACAATTTTATAGACCGATTCCTCCACCAGGAATTCGCTGCGGTCTTCAATGACGCGTGTCAAGAGCCGGTGGCCGTCCATATACGGGAGCAGCGCATATGTATTGCTGCAAATTGTATAAGAGACAGGATATTGATTCTTATTACCCATGAATATTTACCCCCTAAATTTACTTTACATACCTCATTATAATAAAAAATGGAAAATACACAATAAGTATTTTCCGAAAAAATTATTTTTTCAATCTCGTTGTAATTTTCAAAAAACTCTTGCTTCTTTCTTGCGCTTTCGTGTATACTAATGAAAAGCATTCGGGGTGAAGAAGAATGGAAAACTATTATTCTTATGCTGACTTCATGAAAGCGATGGCTCAAACGAAAAAGATCACGGAAGCGGAAAAGCTGCTGAATGAGATCTACCTGGATCTGTTCTTGAAGCATGTTCACCGCGAACAGCAGGAAACGCAATTGCTGGCACTTATCGACGAAGCCCTGGATCATAACGACCGCAAATCTTTTGACACATATACTGCACAGCTGCAAGAGCTGAAGCGGGAAGAAGAATGACAAAACCGCCCGGAGCAACTCCGGGCGGTTTTGTTATGCCTTGAATTACGGTAGCTGGTCTTCACTGGACTGCGAAATTCTACCTGTAAACAAGCGATTCGCTGAATATACTTGAGAAAAAACATACGTTCGCTTTTTGTTAGGGGAATTTTAGGGCATATGTTAAAATAGAAGTAGTGAAAAATACGGGAGGACATATCCATGAAAAAGGAATTTAACCTGCAAGCCCCTTATGAACCGGCGGGCGACCAACCGGAAGCCATCACCCAATTGACCAAAGGCATCATCGACGGCAAAAGATTTCAGACCTTGCTCGGTGCTACCGGTACGGGGAAAACCTATACGATGTCGAATGTCATTCAACAAGTGAAAAAGCCGACATTGGTCATGGCCCATAACAAGACATTGGCAGGGCAGCTCTATAGCGAGTTCAAGGAATTTTTCCCTGACAATGCCGTAGAATACTTCGTCAGCTATTACGATTATTATCAGCCTGAGGCATACGTGCCGCAGTCCGATACATTCATAGAAAAAGATGCGAGCATCAATGATGAAATCGACAAATTGCGTCACTCAGCGACCAGCTCCTTGTTCGAGCGCGATGATGTCATCGTCATCGCCTCCGTTTCCTGCATCTACGGCCTCGGGTCCCCGAAAGAATACCGGGAACTCGTCGTCTCGCTGCGCAAAGGGATGGAGATCGAACGCAACCAGCTGCTGCGCAAATTGGTCGACGTGCAATATGAGCGCAACGACATCAATTTCATCCGCGGGACATTCCGCGTACGTGGTGACGTGGTTGAAATCTTCCCGGCTTCGCGCGATGAGCGATGTTTGCGTGTGGAGTTTTTTGGCGATGAAATCGACCGCATCCGGGAAGTCGATGCCTTGACAGGTGAAATCATCGGCGACCGCGAACACGTCGCTATTTTCCCGGCGTCCCACTTTGTTACGCGGGAAGACAAGATGGTCAGAGCCATCGAAAATATCGAAGCGGAACTGGAAGAACGCCTGAAGGAAATGCGTGCGGAAGATAAATTGCTCGAAGCGCAGCGTCTCGAACAACGCACGCGCTACGATTTGGAAATGATGCGCGAGATGGGCTTCTGCTCAGGCATCGAAAACTATTCGCGCCATTTGACGCTGCGTCCAGCAGGCGCGCAACCTTATACATTGATCGATTATTTCCCGGACGATTTCCTGCTGGTCGTCGACGAAAGCCACGTCACGTTGCCGCAAGTGCGCGGCATGTTCAATGGTGACCAAGCGCGCAAAAAAGTGCTCGTCGACCACGGCTTCCGTTTGCCATCCGCCATGGATAACCGCCCGCTGACATTCGATGAGTTCGAGGAGCATATCGACCAGGCGGTGTTCGTTTCAGCGACGCCAGGCCCTTATGAACTCGAACATACGCCGGAAATGGTCGAGCAGATCATCCGTCCGACAGGCTTGCTTGACCCGGAAATCGAAATCAGACCGATCGAAGGGCAAATCGATGATCTGATGGACGAAATCCAGCAGCGCAAAGAGCGCGGAGAACGTGTATTGGTCACGACCTTGACGAAGAAGATGTCGGAGGACTTGACGAATTACCTGAAAGAAGCGGGCGTCAAAGTCAATTACCTACATTCCGAGATCAAGACGCTCGAACGCATCGAGATCATCCGCGAATTGCGGATGGGCGTATACGATGTGCTAGTCGGCATCAACTTGCTGCGTGAAGGTCTCGATATTCCCGAAGTTTCATTGGTGACCATACTGGATGCCGATAAAGAAGGCTTCCTGCGTTCGGAACGTTCCTTGATCCAGACGATGGGGCGCGCTGCCCGGAACGAGAACGGCCACGTTATCATGTATGCGGACCGTGTCACGGATTCAATGCAAAAAGCGATCGATGAGACGACCCGCCGCCGTACTATCCAGGCAGCTTATAATGAAGAACACGGCATTGTGCCGGTAACGATAAAGAAAAAAATCCGCGACGTCATCCGTGCAACAGAAGCGGCGGAAGAAGCGGAAGAGTATGTCAGCAAAGCGGTCGAAGGCAAGAAACTCAAGAAAGAAGACCGCATGAAGCTCGTCACATTGCTCGAGAAGGAAATGAAAGAAGCGGCAAAAGCGCTCGATTTCGAACGTGCCGCAGAACTGCGTGATACAGTGTTGGAATTGAAAGCGGAAGGATGATAGGACTTGAAAAACCAAGAGATACGCATACAAGGCGCGCGTGCCCATAATTTAAAAAATATCGATGTGACGATACCGCGTGATAAGCTCGTCGTCATGACCGGTTTATCCGGTTCGGGGAAATCATCCCTGGCGTTCGATACGATCTATGCGGAAGGCCAGCGTCGATACGTCGAGTCCTTGTCGTCTTATGCACGGCAATTTCTTGGCCAAATGGATAAACCGGACGTCGATTTGATCGAAGGATTATCTCCGGCGATTTCAATCGACCAGAAGACAACAAGCAAAAACCCGAGATCGACCGTAGCAACTGTGACAGAAATCTACGACTATATCCGGCTCATGTATGCGCGGATCGGCAAGCCGATCTGCCCGAACCATGGTATCGAAATTTCTTCCCAAACAGTCGAGCAGATGGTCGACCGTTTAGTTGAATATCCGGAGCGGACGCGCATGCAAGTGCTGGCACCGCTCGTATCAGGACGCAAAGGCACCCACGTGAAACTGTTGGAAGACATTAAGAAACAAGGTTATGTACGGGTCCGCGTCAATGGCGAACTCATCGATTTGGATGACAATATTTCGCTCGATAAAAATAAAAAGCATTCCATTGAAGTGGTCATTGACCGCGTCATCATGAAAGACGGAATCGCCCCGCGCTTGAGCGACTCGCTGGAGTCTGCCTTGCGTCTCGGGGAAGGGCGCGTGCTGGTGGATGTCATGGACGAAGAGGAATTGCTGTTCAGCGAACATCATGCCTGCCCAATCTGTGGATTTTCCATCGGTGAATTGGAGCCGCGCATGTTTTCATTCAACTCGCCATTCGGGGCATGCCCTGAATGCGACGGCCTTGGCATGAAACTGGAAGTCGACCCTGAACTGGTCATTCCGGATTGGGATGTCAGCCTCGCAGACCATGCCATCGCCCCGTGGCGCCCGACGAGTTCCCAATATTACCCGCAATTGCTGCAGGCAGTATGCAGCCATTTTGGAATTGAAATGGACGTGCCGATGAAAGAGTTGCCTGAAGAACAGGTGAACATCATCTTGCATGGTTCCGATAACGAAAAAATCCGTTTCCGTTATGAAAATGATTACGGTAAAATCCGCGACAGCCATATTTTCTTCGAAGGCGTGCTCGCGAATGTCGACCGGCGCTACCGGGAAACCAGTTCCGATTACATTCGGGACATGATGGAGAAATTCATGGGCCAGCAGCCATGCCCGACATGCTCAGGCTACCGGTTAAAACCGGAGTCATTGGCTGTCAAAGTCAATGATCTCCACATCGGGCAAGTGGTTGAATATTCAATTACGGAAGCGCAAGTATTTTTTGACAGCTTGACGCTATCCGAAAAAGACCGCCAGATTGCTACTATGATCCTCCGCGAAATTCAAGAACGTGTCGGTTTCTTGATCAATGTCGGCTTGGATTATCTGACCTTGAACCGTGCATCGGGCACATTGTCAGGCGGCGAAGCCCAGCGTATCCGCCTTGCCACACAAATCGGATCGCGGCTGACAGGCGTCTTGTATATCTTGGATGAGCCATCGATCGGTCTTCATCAACGCGATAATGACCGATTGATCAGCACATTGAAAAATATGCGCGATATCGGCAATACGCTCATCGTCGTTGAACATGACGAAGATACGATGATGGCAGCAGATTACCTGATTGATGTCGGCCCTGGAGCCGGCGTACACGGGGGCGAGATTATTGCTGCCGGTGCACCTGAAAAAGTGATGAAAAATAAGAAGTCGTTGACCGGCCAGTATTTGAGCGGCAAGAAGTTCATTCCGCTGCCGGCTGAACGCAGGCAGCCGAACGAACGGAAGATTTCAATCCGCGGAGCCTCCGCGAATAACTTGAAAAATGTCGATGTCGACATTCCCATCGGGTTGTTCACGGCGGTTACTGGAGTTTCGGGTTCTGGGAAAAGTACCTTGATCAACGAGATCCTTTACAAGTCGCTTGCCCATAAACTGAACCGTGCGCGGGTCAAGCCGGGCCAGCACAAATCGGTGGAAGGCATCGAGGAACTGGAAAAAGTCATCGATATTGACCAGTCACCGATCGGGCGCACACCGCGTTCCAACCCGGCGACTTACACAGGCGTATTCGATGATATCCGAGATGTTTACGCGACGACCAATGAAGCAAAAGTGCGCGGTTATAAAAAAGGGCGCTTCAGCTTCAACGTCAAAGGCGGGCGCTGTGAAGCCTGCCGCGGCGACGGCATCATCAAAATCGAAATGCATTTCCTTCCAGATGTCTATGTGCCGTGTGAAATCTGCCACGGCAAACGCTATAACCGCGAAACGCTGGAAGTGAAATATAAAGATAAAAACATTGCAGACGTGTTGGAAATGACGGTGGAAGATGCTTATGGATTCTTCGAGAATATCCCGAAAATCAATCGTAAATTGAAAACCATCGTCGATGTCGGGCTCGGCTATGTAACGCTCGGGCAGCCGGCGACTACACTGTCCGGTGGCGAAGCGCAGCGTGTCAAATTGGCTTCAGAGTTGCATAAACGCTCCAATGGCAAGTCGTTCTATATTCTGGATGAACCGACGACTGGGCTCCACGCCGATGATATTTCACGCTTATTGAAAGTGCTGCAAAGGCTAGTGGACAATGGCGATACCGTGTTGACGATCGAACACAATCTCGATGTCATCAAAACGGCCGATTACTTGATTGACCTCGGCCCAGAAGGCGGAGACAAAGGCGGCACGATCTTGGCCACTGGCACGCCGGAAGATATCGCTAAAGTCGAAGGGTCCTATACAGGCATGTATTTGAAACCGATCCTCGAGCGGGACAGCGCACGCATGAAAGAACTGGTCGGCAAGGCAAGCGCTAAGAAAAGAAAAGCAAAGTGAAACTTTCCTTCGATCCAAACGTATCATTAAAGTAGAACAGGAATTTCTGCGAAGGCAGAAATCCGAAGAGGAGGCCAAACGATATGCAAAGTGAAAAAGAACGCATTTTGGACATGGTTGAAAACGGCACCATCTCGGCACGCGAAGCGGTTGAGCTATTGAAAGCGGTCGATGGCGGGGAAACGGGTAATGCTTCAAAAGATTACGGCCGTGAAACTTACCGCGGTTCACGCGGCAAGCGTGGATTCTTCCGTCCGGAAGACATGTTCAAAAAGTTTTCGAAAGACTTTTCGAAGGATTTTTCCAAGAACATGTCCAAGGATTTCAATCAACTTGGAGACCGGATGATGCAGTTCATGCAAACGTCCGCCGATAAGCTGAAAACGATGGAATTCGATTCGCCATTCGGCGAAGCCGTACGTTTTGAACACACCTTTACGGAAGAAAGTGCGGATCTCCATACAATCATTGCCGATATCGCTAACGGGCAATTGGAAGTTTTCCCTTCACAGGACGGTTCGATCCGAGCAGAATGCAGCGTCAAGGCATTTCGCGCAGAATCTCCGGAGCAGGCAAAACAGGATTTCCTTGAAAAATTCGTGTTCATTGCGGATGACCGTAAATTGCGCATCATCAGCGACTTGAAAACGACGCAAGTGAATCTCGTCTTATATGTGCCAGCAGCGGCGTTTGAACAAATCGTCGTCCGCCTGTTCAATGGCGGCTTTACGATGAAGCGTCTCGATTCAGCCTTGATCAAAGTCAAAACTGCAAACGGCAAGATTGATTTGAAAACGATCCAATTCGAAGAAGCTGAGCTTGAAACAGCTAACGGCCCGATCCAGATGATGGAAGTGAAGGGCCGCGAAGTTGAGGCGGAAACTTTGAATGGGCGTATTTATATCGATGGGGATATTGAAGACATCGACGCGAAGTCTTTAAATGGCAATGTTGTCGCGACGACGCGCAGCAAAGAAGCGAAAAAGCTCGAAGCGAAAACCTTGGCAGGCAATGTGGAGATTTACATCCCGCAGCATTTGGCGCTGCGTGGGGAAGTTTCTTCAAATCTTGGACGTATGGACGTCATGCTGCCGGATATTAACAGCAGCCACGAACAAGGCCAGTTTATGCAGAAGAAAATGCATTTCACGAAAACAGGGGATGTGGAGTCTGCAGGCGGGCCATTGCTTGTCTACGGTGAAACCAAAACCGGTTCGATCCTCGTGCGTTATTTAACAATCGACTGAACCATATAAAAAAACCCAGTGGAGAAAATTCTCCACTGGGTTTTTTTGCGTTATCGTTCCATACAGGTGATGGCAAAGCTGATGGCGCGTGCACAGCGCTTGCGGTAGTCATCGGATTGCAGCAAAGCTGATTCATGCCGGTGCGTCATAAATCCACATTCTACAAGAACTGCAGGCATGACGGTATCCCGCAGCATGGCGAAATCCGCAGTTTTCAATCCGCGGTCTTTCCGCTGCGTCGATAAGATCAGCGAATCCTGGAGCAGCTGGCCCAATTTGCGCGTGCGTGCAGGAGCTGTGGGATAGATAAAACTTTCAATGCCTTGTGCGGGGCTATAGTTATTTCCTGCTGCATTCGCATGGATCGATACCAATAATTCGGCACCGGACCGATTGGCGAAACTTGTCCTTTCCTTCAAAGGAACATCACGATCTTGCTGATGGCTAAACAACACCGTGTAACCATCTGCCGCCAAGCGCTTTTTCACTTCTTCAGCGACTGCATTGTTGAAATGGAATTCGCGCATCCTGCCGTCTGGCGTCCGTTTGCCGATCGTCCCCGGACCGTGGCCTGCATCAATAATAATCTTCATGTAACATTCCCCCTTCATTCTTTATATAGAAGGAAAGGGTGCGAAAGGGGACGAAATTCTTCAATTTCTTTTTTTCCATGTTAAAATAAAAACAAACCGCCGCAAAACGAAGGAATTATCTGGGAAAAACAATTTGCGCAGCCGGGGGAATGAGGGAAAACTATGGGACAAGTAACAGTGAAACAAGTAATGGATATGTTTGGCTTGAAACTGATCAGCGGCCAAGAAGGCATTGGGCGCCATATTGCCATCAGTGATATTTCAAGGCCGGGACTAGAAATGGCAGGCTATTTTACCCATTATCCAGCGAACCGCATGCAATTGCTCGGGAAAACGGAATTGTCATTTTTCGCTATGCTAAAACCGGAAGAACGCTTGGACCGGATGATGAGATTGTGTGCGGAGGATACGCCCGCCATCATCGTCTCTCATGGGGTCGATGTACCAGAGGAATTGGTCATCGCCTCTTCTGAAAAACATGTGCCGGTACTCGGGACGAACATGACGACCACCCGGTTTTCGAGTTTGCTGACAAACTTTCTAGAAAGCCATCTCGCTCCGACGACTGCTGTACACGGCGTGCTGGTCGACATTTACGGAATTGGCGTGCTCATCACCGGAAAAAGCGGCGTCGGGAAAAGTGAAACCGCTTTGGAACTTGTCAAAAAAGGCCATCGCCTTGTAGCCGATGATTGTGTGGAAATTCGTCAAGAAGGCGAAAGTACGCTTGTTGGACATCCGCCGAAGCTGATTGAGTATCTGCTCGAGATTCGCGGTGTCGGCATCATCGACATTATGACTTTATTCGGAGCGAGTGCCGTACGTAATTTTAAGCGCATTTCACTCGTCATCGACCTCGAGCTCTGGGATCAAGATAAAACTTACGACCGTCTCGGGCTAGAGGAAGAGACGATGAAAATCATTGATACGGATGTGACGAAGCTAACGATTCCTGTACGTCCAGGACGTAACCTTTCTGTCATTATCGAAGTAGCCGCGATGAACTACCGTCTGAAACGGATGGGGGTCAACGCTGCTGAGGAATTCTCCAAGCGGCTTGATGATGTCATCTCGCAAGATACAAATTAAGCGAATGGGAAGGTGCATTATATGTATTCAGTTTTAGCAGCGATCGATCCGGTGGCATTTTCTCTCGGGCCGATTGATGTCCGGTGGTACGGCGTCATCATTGCGGCCGGCATCGTCATCGCGTTTCTCGTCGGCCAAAAAGAAATGGTCAAGCGCGGTTTGCATCCGGATTATTTGACCGATCTATTGATCTGGGCTGTGCCGCTCGCCATCGTTGGTGCGCGCATTTATTATGTGATATTCGAATGGGAAAATTATAAAGATCAGCCTGCCCAAATCATTGCCATCTGGAATGGCGGGATTGCGATACACGGGGCCTTGATTGCTTCTGTCATCGTCGCCTACATATTTACGAAAAGCCGCAATACGCCGTTTTTGAAAGTGGCGGATATCTTGGCGCCAAGTATTTTGATCGGCCAGGCCATCGGGCGCTGGGGCAATTTCATCAACCAAGAAGCGCACGGCGGAGAAGTGTCGCGCCAGTTTCTTGAGAATCTGTTTATTCCCGATTGGATCATCAACCATATGTACATAGATGGTGCTTACTACCATCCAACCTTCCTCTATGAATCGATGTGGAGTTTGGTGGGGATCATCATTTTGCTGCTGCTGCGCAAAGTCAATTTGGTGCGCGGGGAAATGTTCTTCTTCTATATGATCTGGTATTCAGTCGGCCGTTTCTTCATTGAAGGAATGCGCACCGACAGCCTGTACGTCATCGGCGAATTGCGTGCTGCACAACTTGTGTCGGTCATCGCGATCGTCATTGGGCTTGCGTTCATCATCTACCGGCGCGTGGCCATCAAAAACCCGCCGCGCTATTTGGATAAATAACTAGGAAAGAAGAGATTGAATGTCGACAGTGAAAAATGGCTTGAAAGCCGGATTAAAGACTACGTGGTCACTCGGAAAAATCATTTTTCCGATTACTTTGCTCATCACCATGCTGCAATTCACGCCGGTATTGCCATTTATCATCGATTTAATCGCACCGGTCATGGGAATATTCGGCCTAAGCGGTGAAGCGGCCGTTCCGCTTGTGCTCGGCAACGCGCTCAATTTGTATGCAGGAATCGCCGGAATCTTATCGCTTGAACTGACCGTTAAAGAAGTATTCATCCTGGCAGTCATGTTATCGTTCTCCCATAACATCTTTATCGAAACCGGCGTCGCCTTGAAAGTCGGCGTCCGTTTATGGGTTGTCTTGGTGGTACGTTTCGGGCTTGCGGCTTTGTCCGGCATCTTGATTAACCTGTTCTGGTCGGGCGGCGGGGAAATTGCGCAATACGGCTTTGCACCTGAAGTCGCTGCTGCACCGGAAACATGGCTGGGCATCTTCTTGCTTGGTTTGGAAAAAGCGAGTTTTGGCGTGCTTCAGCTGGCGATGATCGTCATCCCGCTCATGCTGATGATTCAAGTATTGAAAGACCGCCATTATTTGAAGAAAATCTCGAATATGATGGGGCCGCTCACACGGCTGATCGGCGTCGAGAAAAATGCCTCGTTGACGCTCGCCTCCGGGTTGATTTTCGGGTTGGCGATGGGAGCAGGTGTGATGATTCAAGCGGTCCAGGAAGATGGCGTCAGCCGCAAAGACGCGACACTGGCCTTTATCTTCCTCGTTGCGTGCCACGCGATCGTCGAGGATACATTGATTTTTATCCCTCTCGGCATCCCGATTTGGCCGCTGCTGCTGATTCGGGTCATCACTGCTCTCGCCTTGACGATATTCATCTCTTATCTATGGCGGCGGGCTGAAGACAATCGGAAGGAAGTGCTCTCTACATGAACAAAGATATAACGACTTTATTGTTTGATTTTGATGGAACCTTGCTCGATACGAATGAATTGATCGTCCAGACATTTCTATCGGTGCTCGGCGAACATTTCCCGGGCGAATACGGACGGGAAGATGTGTTGCATTTTATCGGCCCTTCATTGGAACAGACCTTTACAAAAATCGCACCAGGCAAAGTCAGCGAACTGAGCGATCAGTACCGTCGTTTAAACCGGACGCTCCATGATGAATTGGTGTCTGAATACGACGGGGTTGCAGAAACTTTGCGGACCTTAAAATCCAGAGGCTTGAAAATGGCGATCGTCTCCACTAAACGTGAAGAAACGATCTTGCACGGCTTGAAGTTGATGGGGGTGCACGATGTGTTCGATGTCTTGGTGGCATTGGATCATGTGCAGAACCCGAAGCCGCATCCAGAGCCGCTTGAACTGGCATTGCGCTTATTGGAAGCAGATCAGCGAGAGGCCTTGATGATCGGTGATAATTCACACGACATCGAAGGCGGAAAAAATGCCGGCGTCCGAACAGCCGGCGTCGCATGGACTGCAAAAGGAGAAGAGTTTTTAGCGAGCTTTGAACCGGATTTCATGCTGCAGCATATTTCCGACCTGTTGGAATTGACGAAGGCGGGCGTAAAATGAGACGCACCGAGCGATATCCTATTGAAGGGGCAAATTCGCTTTGGCATATCTACAAAACCGTGCCGTTCTGGAAAGTCTCGAAAAACTTTCTAGTCATCCAGACGGCCCGCTATACACCGTTTTTGCCGATGAAAAACTGGCTGTATCGCCAATTTCTTGGCATGAAGGTCGGCAAGGAAACGTCGTTTGCGCTGATGGTCATGCCGGATGTCATGTTTCCTGAACGTATACAGGTCGGAGACAATACCGTCATCGGCTATAATACGACCATTCTTGCGCATGAATACTTGATTGAAGAATACCGGCTCGGTGACGTCTCGATCGGTGACCATGTCATGATCGGAGCAAACAGTACGATTTTGCCCGGCATCAAGATTGGGGATGGCGCCATCGTCTCCGCTGCCACGCTCGTCCATAAAGATGTACCGGCTGGAGCTTTCGTCGGCGGCAATCCGATGAAAATCATCTATACAGCCGAAGAAATGGCCGTTCGACAAGCAAAATCCTGAAAGCTCAGCGCTTTCAGGATTTTTTTATACTCCTTGCTTGACGAGCCAAAGCGGCTTGCGCTAAAATAAGAATCACTTTAACGATTCATCACTCTAGCGAACTAAAGTGAAATAACCGATAATAGGAAGTGTTCAACGATGACCATCGAAATGTTTGAAAAACCATTAGGCATGCGTGACGATTTTCCTTTAATTGCAAAACAGAAAGCAGATTTGAGAAAACAAGGCACTCAATTGATCGAGCAGTCAGGATATGAACTGCTGCAAACGCCGACTTTGGAATATTACGAAACGATCGGGAAGATCTCCGCGATTTCAGATGACGCGTTATTCAAGCTGCTCGACAGCCAAGGTAAGACGCTCGTCTTGCGGCCGGATATGACATCCCCGATCGCTCGGGTTGCGGCATCGAAATTATTGCGCGAAAAAATGCCGATCCGACTCGGCTATTATTCCAATGTATTCCGTGCGCAAAAGCGCGAAGGCGGACGCCCTGCAGAATTCGAGCAGATGGGTGTCGAGTTGATCGGAGACGATTCCCTTTATGCGGATGCGGAAGTGATCAGCCTGGCTTGGGATATCCTGAAAGAATTGGGCGTCGGTTCAGCCCGCATCGTCATCGGCCACACGAGGCTGCTTGAACTAATATTGGCAGATTTCGGGCTGGATGCGGAACAAAGCGGCAAAGTGCGCGAACTGTTTGTTGCCAAGAACGGTGTAGGGGTTGAGCAATTGGCAAAAGAGCTGCCGATTGCTGAGGACGAGCTGACGTCATTTTTGAAATTGATGCAGGCGACAACAGTCGTAGACTGGAAACGCTGGATCAACGAAGAAAATGAAGAACAACGCGAACTTTACCGGGATATGGAGCGTCTTGAACAGCTGCTTGAACGCAATGGCCTCGGGGATGCGATCACCTTTGATATCTCCTTCAGCAGCCACATGACTTATTACACCGGATTGGTGTTTGAATTCTACGGAGCTGGCAGCGGATTTCCGCTAGGCAGCGGCGGGCGTTATGATGGCTTGATGGAACAGTTTGGCTTACAGGTCGGCGCGACCGGATTCGGGTTGCGGGTCGACCGTTTGCTGGAATCGGTGACACCTGAAAAAGCGGAGCAACCGCACACATTGATCTTATTCGATGAACAAAGCGAGCAACATGCATTCGATAAAGCGCAACAACTAAGGGATTCAGGAAAACGGGTGACTTTGCAGTATGCACCGGCCGTTAAAGCGCTGGAGCCATTCACTGCCTTGTTCACCGAAGTCATTAGAGAGGAGGATCTGCGCAATGGATGAATTGACGATTGCCATGCCGAAGGGCAGGATTTTTGAAGAAGCATACGAGTTATTGGTCGGGGCGGGGTATGACCTGCCGAAAGAGCTCGACGACTCGCGCAAGCTGATCGTCGAAGCGCCGAATGAAAAATTCCGCTTTATTCTCGCGAAGCCGATGGATGTGCCGACCTATGTCGAGCACGGTGTAGCGGATATCGGCATTGCCGGGAAAGACGTTTTGTTGGAGCATGATAGAGACGTGCACGAATTATTGGACCTCGGCATCAGCGCATGCTATATCGCGACTGCCGGATTGCCGGATACGGAAATGGACGAAGTGACGCCGCGCATTGCGACGAAATATCCGGCGGTGGCTTCACATTATTACCGCAGCAAAGGTGAACAAGTCGAGATCATCGAATTGAACGGCTCAATCGAATTGGCGCCGCTGATCGGCTTGTCCGACCGAATTGTGGACATTGTGTCGACTGGGCGCACGTTGAAAGACAACGGCCTAGTGGAGTATGAAAAAATCGCGGACATCACCTCGCGCCTTATCGCAAACCCTGTAAGTTACCGCTTGAAGCAACAGCGCATTACGGAGCTGGTCGATAAACTGCGGGAGCAGGTGGAACGATGAACATCCAACGCCTGACAGATGAGTTGTCGATTCGTCGCCAATTAGCCGACGGCACAGAACAGCAATTGCAAGCGGTAAAAGAAATCATTCAAGCGGTGCGGAGCGAAGGCGATGCAGCCTTATTGCGCTTTGCGAAAAAATGGGACAAAGCGGAGTTGTCAGCATTAAAGGTGATACCACAAGAAATCCAGCAAGCAGCTGAGCGTTTCGATCCCCAACTGCTTGCCGACCTGACAGAAGCGGCGGACAATATCCGCAGCTATCATGAAGGCCAACAGCAACAAGGCTACCGCCAAGACCGGGCGGACGGATCGTATGTCGCCCAGCGCGTCACGGCTATCGAATCTGCCGGTTTGTATGTTCCGGGCGGTACGGCAGCCTATCCATCCTCCGTCTTGATGAACGTCATTCCGGCACAAGTTGCCGGAGTCGGGCGTATCGTCGTTGTATCACCGCCTGATAGTGAAGGGAATCTGTCGGACGGGGTGCTTGTGGCAGCACATATTCTTGGAATTAAAGAATTATATAAAACTGGCGGGGCTCAAGCGATCGCGGCACTCGCTTACGGGACGGAATCGATCCAACCGGTCGATAAGATTACAGGGCCCGGCAATATCTTCGTAGCGCTCGCAAAACGCGAAGTGAACGGCGACGTCGCGATCGATATGATTGCAGGGCCGAGTGAAATCGCCATCATCGCCGATGACAGCGCGTATGCGGATGAAGTGGCGGCGGATTTATTGTCCCAAGCCGAACACGATCCACTCGCAAGTGCTGTATTATTGACTGAGAGCCGTGCGCTTGCCGAACAAGTCGCTGGGGAAGTAAAAAGACAATTGGCCACTTTGCCGCGTGAAGCGATTGCCGCGGCGTCGATCCGTGACCACGGCGCCATTTATGTGGCGGATAGCCGCGCTGAATTGATTAACGCTGCCAATCAACTGGCTCCAGAGCATTTGGAGATCATGACAGAAGATGCGGAAGCGCTAGCGGAACAAATCGATCATGCAGGCGCGATTTTTATCGGCCGTTATTCATCGGAACCGATCGGCGATTATTTTGCCGGCACGAATCATGTCTTGCCGACCAATAGCACGGCGCGCTTTTCGAGCGCCTTGTCCGTCTATGATTTTGTTAAACGGACGAGCATTGTTCATTACAGCGAGCAAGCATGGCGTGAAAATCAAGAGAAAATTGCAAGGCTCGCACGGCTGGAAGGCCTCGAAGCACACGCACGTGCAGTCGAATCGCGCGCTTGGAAAAAGGAGAGTCAATCATGAGGAAATCGGACATTACGCGAAAAACCAATGAAACGGAAATTGCCGTCAGCTTCTCAATCGATGGAAAAGGACAGGCGGATATCAATACAGGGGTGCCATTCATGGACCATATGCTGGATCTTTTTATCAAGCATGGCCAGTTTGATGGGCGTATCCACGCAAATGGCGATACCCATATCGACGACCACCATACGACAGAAGATATCGGGATCGTCCTTGGCCAGGCAGTGCTTGAAGCTTTAGGCGATAAAAAAGGATTGCGCCGCTACGGCAACGCCTTTGTGCCGATGGATGATGCGCTCGCGCAAGTCGTCATCGATTGTTCGAACCGCCCTCACCTGGAATTCCGGGGAGATATCCCGAACGCCAAAGTCGGCGCATTCGATACGGAACTCGTGCATGAATTTCTGTGGAAGTTTGCGTTGGAATCACGAATGAACGTCCACGTCATCGTCCATTACGGACGCAATACGCATCACATCATCGAAGCGGTCTTCAAGGCGCTTGCCCGCGCGCTCGATGACGCGACGATGATCGACCCACGTGTAGAAGGCGTCCCGTCGACAAAGGGGCTATTAACATGATCGTCGGAATTGTCGATTACGGTATGGGCAATTTATTCAGCGTCGAACAGGCATTGAAGAAACTCGATTGCACCGTCATTACTTCAGACGATGCACAAGTCTTGGCAGAAGCGGATGCGATCTTGCTTCCGGGTGTCGGCGCTTTTCCGGATGCCATGAAACGCTTGGAGGAAAAAGGCTTAGCCGAGTTTATCCGTTCATTGCCGGAGAAGAAAATCCCATTGCTCGGGATTTGCCTCGGTATGCAATTATTATATGAAGACAGTGAAGAAGGCAGGCCGGTCAAAGGGCTTGGTTTATTGAAGGGCCATATCCGGCGCTTCCCGAAAGGCGCTTACCGCATCCCGCATATGGGATGGAACCGCCTGAATTTCACGCACCAGCCGTATTGGCTTGAAGATATACTGGAAGATACACATGTTTATTTTGTCCACTCGTTTTTGGCGACCGAGACAGCCGATTCCGAAGTCTTTGCGACGGCTGAATACGGCGGGCTTGAAGTGCCGGGGGTTGTCGGCGGCGGATTGATTACGGGGATGCAATTCCATCCGGAAAAATCGGGCGAGTTCGGTCATTATTTATTAGCGCAGTGGATTGCAAATGTCAGGGGGGATTTCCATGAGTGAATTTCAAATATATCCGGCGATCGACTTGAGGGGCGGAAAGTGCGTTCGCTTGTTCCAAGGCGATTATGGCCAGGAGACGGTTTATGCGGATTCGCCTGTTGAAATGGCGCAAAGTTTTGTAAAAGCCGGTGCTAAATGGATCCATATGGTCGATTTGGACGGCGCGAAAGATGGCAGCCGCATCAACGATCAAGTGGTCATCGAAGCGGCAAAGCTCGATGCCAACATCCAAGTAGGCGGCGGCATCCGCAGCCGTGAAGACATCAATCATTATTTATCGAACGGCGTTGCACGGGTCATTATCGGCAGTCTGGCCGTTCGGGAGCCGGAACTGGTCGCGTCATTTATCGAAGAGTTCGGTGCAGAGCGGATTGTCATCGGCATCGATGCGAAAGACGGCATGGCGGCGACAGAAGGATGGATCGAAACTTCACATAAGCCGGCATCTGAAGTAGCCGCTTATTTTGCTTCAAAAGGGGCGAAACATTTCATCTATACCGATATTTCGACAGACGGCACGCTTGCCGGCCCGAATATCGACGCTAACCGCAAGCTCGTCGCTGATGATGCTTCGCAAGTCATCGTATCCGGCGGCATCGGCACGCTTGATGATGTGAAAAAAGTCAAAAAAGCGGCTGCTGATAGCCCGATTGCCGGCCTGATCATCGGCAAAGCTTTGTATGAAAACCGCTTCACGCTCGAGGAGGCGCTGTCATGCTGACCAAACGCATCATCCCATGCCTCGACGTCAAAGAAGGGCGCGTCGTCAAAGGCGTGAGCTTTGTGGAACTTCGTGATGCAGGAGACCCTGTGGAACTTGCTAAATTCTATGATGAACAAGGCGCAGATGAATTGGTCTTCCTGGATATTTCCGCATCGCATGAAGGCAAAGAGACGATGGTCGAAGTGGTGCGCATTGTCGCCACTGAACTATCGATTCCTTTTACCGTGGGCGGGGGCATCCGGACGCTTGACGACATGAAACGCATGCTGCGTGCAGGGGCGGATAAAGTCTCCTTGAATACGGCGGCGCTCGACCGGCCGGAATTAATTAAAGAAGGCGCGGATTTCTTCGGGTCGCAGTGCATTGTTGTCGCCATCGACGCGAAAAGAAACGGCGACAGCTGGGACGTCTACACGCACGGAGGCCGCAACCGGACCGAATGGGATGCGATCGAATGGGCGAAAAAAGCCGTCGCTTTAGGGGCTGGGGAATTGCTTTTGACCAGCATGGACAGCGATGGCCAGAAAGACGGATTCGATGTCGAACTCACCAAGGCAGTGCGTGACGCAGTCGAAGTGCCTGTCATCGCAAGCGGCGGTGCAGGAAACCGTGAGCATTTCCAGCAAGTGTTCGAACAGGCAGATGCAGATGCAGCCCTTGCGGCATCGATTTTCCACTATAAAGAAACGAGCGTCAGAGAAGTGAAACAGTATCTGCAGCGAGAAGGAGTGAATGTCCGGTGACAAATGTGAAATACGACGAAAACGGGTTAGTGCCCGTCATATTGCAAGACGCATCTACAAAACAAGTGCTGACTTTGGCTTATGCCAACGAAGAAGCGGTCAAGCGCACGATCGACACGAAAGAAACCTGGTTGTACTCAAGAAGCCGCAAGGAACTTTGGAATAAAGGCGCGACTAGCGGCAATACGCAGCGCGTCCAGTCTGTCCAGATCGATTGCGACGGCGATTCCTTGATTTATGAAGTGATCCCGAACGGCCCGGCCTGTCATACTGGGGAGACGAGCTGCTTCCATGAAACTTTGGCAGGGGAACGTACAGAATCCGCTTCGGACATGATTACCGAACTTAGCGCGTTGATCAAACAACGTGAAACCGATATGCCGGAAGGTGCCTATACGACGTATCTATTTGAAGAAGGCGTCGATAAAATCTGCAAGAAAGTCGGGGAAGAAGCGGCAGAAGTCATCATCGCTGCTAAAAACCGCGATGCTCGTGAGCTGGCAACGGAAAGCGCAGACCTGCTTTACCATCTGCTTGTATTGCTGCAGGAACAGAAGGTTGATTTCAAAGAAGTGACGGGTGTGCTCGAAGAACGCCACACCGCGAAAAAGACAAGTAAATAATAGGGAAATATGCTATAATAACAGCACATTTAGGGATAGGAACGATTTCGATCGTTCCTTTTCCTGTTACGGAGGCATATTTTGGAGAAAAACAAAAGAAAAAATTTCGATAATGTCGTATCATTCATTCCGACAGGGGAATTTTACTATCAAAAAGCACTCAAGGAGCTGCAGCGCGAACATTACGATAAAGCGTATAAGTATTTGCAGCGGGCGAAAGAACTGACTCCGGATGATCCGCTCATCTTGATGCATTACGGAGTGGTGCTGATGGAGCGGCAGGAGTTCGAGCTGGCGATGGATGAATTGCGCACTGCCCATAAGCTCGACCCGGAAGAACCGAATATTTTATTCTTTTTAGCTGAAGTCCATGCACATCTGGGCTTGTTTTTTGATGCCCGGAAATATGCTAAGGATTATCTGGAAAAAGATACGCGCGGGAGCTACGCGGCGGAAGCAATGGAAATCATCGATTTTGCCGAGCAGGAAGACTGGCAGCTGTTCGACGATGAAGGCGAAGCCCAAAATAGCGAGTATTATTATTTGCAGGAAAAAGCGCGCCGATTGATGGAACAAGGCAAGTTTCCGGAAGCGATCCAGTTATTGGAAGAAGTGATCGAAGAAAAGCCGGATTTCTGGGGGGCCTATAATAACCTGGCGCTGGCATATTTTTATGTAGGGGAAACGGAAATGGCGAAATCGCTGCTTCACGAAGTGCTCCGCAGAAACACCGGCAACCTGCATGCCTTATGCAATTTAGCGGTGTTCCATTATTATGAGAAAAACGATGAGTTGGACGATATCCTCGGCTTGCTGAAAAAGATTCAGCCATATGTCTTTGAACATCGCTATAAATTGGGTGCGACCTTCGCTTTGGTCGGTAAGTACAAGGAAGCGTACCGCTGGCTGAAAAGCCTTCAGAAACGCGGATTTGACGGAGACCCAGCGTTTTATTTCTGGCTGTCGCATGCTGCGTATCATTCCGGCCATGAAGAAACCGCAAAGTACGCATGGGAGCAGTTGAAGCGGATGGATCCGGCAAAAGAGGGGTATGAGCCGTGGGGAGAGCAGCCTGTAATGCCGCATGTCGATGCGCTCGAACACGATCGCGATTTTCTCATCCACAAACTCGACCATTCCCATTTAAGCGAGCGGATTTACGGTTTGTTCCTGCTCGGCAAATCTTCCCATAAGCAAGAAATCATCTCGCATCCGAATTGGCTGAAATCCGAGCAGCCATCCGTTTTGGAAACCTATATGCTCGGTTACGCACTCGGCCATCCATTCCGTGAATCGGTTAAAGAAGAAAAAGCTTTTTTGCGCGCAATGGAAACAGCGGAGCGCTTGTATTACCAAAAAGGGATGGTAGACCGTGAAAATGACGCCATCTTCCAATTATGGTTTGTACTGGCGGAACAGGCCTTTGATGCGCAGTATGCGTTCCGCAACCCGGCAGCACTTGCCGCTGCTGTCAGCTATATGGTTGAAGCGGCGGAAAAAAGGGAAACAACAAAAAAAGCAGTCGCTGCAAAATTCGGCACATCTGCTGCCACAATGGCCAAATATGTGGATGAATTAAGCGGATTTTTGCCGAATTTCACGGACTAGGCATAAAAGTTGAAGGCAGCAGTTTATTGCTTTACGATTTAGCTAGTGATAACGAGGAGGGCCTATAATGACAGAAACGACTAATATTTATGATGTGTTAATCATCGGCGCTGGGCCAGCAGGCATGACAGCTGGGGTTTATACGTCCCGAGCGAACCTTTCGACGCTCATGCTTGAGCGCGGGATCCCTGGCGGACAGATGGCCAACACCGAAGAAATTGAAAACTACCCAGGATTCGACCATATTCTCGGTCCTGACCTATCTACTAAAATGTTCGAACATGCGAAAAAATTCGGAGCTGAGTATGCTTACGGCGATGTAACCGAAATCATCGACGGCGATGAATTCAAAACAGTCAAAGCCGGGTCGAAAGAATACAAAGCCCGTGCCATCATTTTAACAACTGGAGCCGAGTACAAGAAAATGGGTATTCCAGGCGAAAACGAACTGGGCGGCCGTGGCGTCAGCTATTGCGCAGTGTGCGATGGCGCATTCTTTAAAGGCAAAGAACTGGTCGTTGTCGGCGGCGGTGACTCTGCCGTTGAAGAAGGAGTCTACTTGACGCGCTTCGCGGATAAAGTGACAATTGTCCACCGCAGAGACGAGTTGCGCGCACAGAAAATCCTCCAAGACCGTGCGTTTGCCAACGACAAGATCGACTTTATCTGGAGCCATACTGTAAAAGAGATCCACGATAAAGACGGCAAGGTCGGAAGCGTTACCTTGGTATCGACAAAAGACGATGCCGAACGGGAATTCGAAGCGGACGGCGTGTTCATTTACATCGGCATGCTGCCATTGACAAAACCATTCGAATCACTGGGCATCTTGAATGACCTGGGCTATATCGAAACAAATGAAGAAATGCAAACTTCGGTGCCGGGAATCTTCGCGGCAGGCGATGTACGGGATAAAACTTTGCGCCAAGTCGTCACGGCGACTGGCGACGGCAGCATCGCCGCGCAAAGCGTCCAGCATTATGTAGAAGAGCTTGCTGAGAAAATCGCTTCAAAAGCGCAAGCTTAACGCTTTCTTAATCCCTTTGTAACAGCATTGTCATGCAAAAGAGGTATAGTAAGTAGTGTAAATCAACCCCCTTTTTATATAGTTATTTTTGACAGGCTGCTTTCCGGATTGTCCGGGGAGTGGCCTCTTTTTTTGCATTCTTTTGCATGACACGCCAGGATAGATGTATAATGAAAATAGTTTATATTAGATGCGGAGTGGCAAATGTGCAGCGAATCGCGAATTTATTGCTAATAGAGAATGGCAAAGTATTATTGATGAAAAAGCCGCGCAGGGATTGGTATGTAGCTCCTGGCGGCAAAATGGAAAGCGGCGAATCGATTTATGAAACGGCCATCCGTGAGTTCAGGGAAGAAACGGATGCAGAACCGTTCGGCGTTCACTTGAAAGGCGTTTACACCATGATGATCCAAGAAGGTGGAAAGACGGTGGATGAATGGATGCTGTTTACGTTCAGGGCGACAAAGCTCCGCGGGATCCCATTCGAAGAAACGCGCGAAGGAATTCTCGAATGGCATCCAGTGGAAAGCCTGCATACCCTGCCGATGGCGGAAGGGGACCGGACGAACCTATTGTTTGCGGCTTATCAAGAAGGCGTCCAATACGGGACCTTCTATTATACGCCAGAGTTCGAACTGCTAGAAGAGAACATCCAATCATCGACTGAAGAGGTGAACCGCCAGCATGGATAAGCATAACGAAGAAACCGAATTGATCATCATCACCGGCATGTCCGGTGCAGGCAAGACAGTGGCCATCCAAAGTTTTGAAGACCTCGGTTTTTTTACGATCGATAATCTTCCCCCGGCGCTTCTTCCCACATTCATCAAATTGATGCGGGATTCAGGCAAGTCGATGAAGCGCGTCGCAGCGGTCATGGACCTTCGGGGCGGCGATTTTTTCGCAAGCCTCGTTGATGCCATCGATGATCTATCGAAAGAACCGGAAGTGGCGATCACCATCCTGTTCCTAGATGCGGAAAACCAGACGCTCGTCAGCCGCTATAAAGAAACGCGGCGTTCCCATCCGCTGTCGCCAGGCGGGCTTGTGCTCGGCGGCATCAAAAAAGAACGGGATATGTTGAAAGACCTGCAAGGGCGGGCACATTATATGTATAATACGTCAGACATGAGCCCACGCCAGTTGAAAGAGAAAATTACGTCGGATTTCGCCTCAAAAACAAGCAATGTTTTTACGGTCAATTTGATGTCTTTCGGCTTTAAGCATGGTATGCCGATTGATGCCGACCTAGTATTTGATGTGCGTTTTCTGCCGAATCCCTATTATATAGAGGAATTGAATCCGCAATCGGGCTTGGATCAGCCGGTTTCCGATTATGTCTTGAAATGGCAGGAGACGCAGACGCTGGTAAGTAAGCTAGAGGACTTATTCGATTTCATGATTCCCCAGTACAAACAAGAAGGCAAAGCGCAATTGGTCATCGCTTTTGGCTGCACGGGCGGCCAGCATCGATCTGTAACGCTTGCTGAATATTTCGGGAAATACCTATCGAAAAATAACAAAGTCAGCATTACGCATAGAGATGTGAAAATCAGAAAGGGCTGAGCATATGGAAAAAAGTCTCCAGCAAAAACGAGTCGTAATCATCGGGGGCGGTACCGGTCTGTCCACTTTGCTGAGGGGCTTAAAAACTTTTCCGCTCGACTTGACGGCAATCGTCACAGTGGCAGATGACGGAGGCAGCTCCGGGCGTTTACGCGATGACTTGGATATTCCTCCGCCAGGGGATATTCGCAACGTCATGGCCGCATTGTCGGACGCAGAACCGTTAGTGGCTGAAATGTTCCAATACCGCTTCAAGCATTCGCTCGACTTGGAAGGGCATTCACTAGGCAATCTGATGCTTGCGGCATTGACCGATTTGACCGGTGATTTCTCCCATGCAGTGCGGGAAATGAGCCGTGTCTTGAATGTCAATGGCACGGTTTTGCCTGCTGCCAATCAATTGGTGACCTTGAATGCAGAACTAGAAGATGGAACCATCATTAAAGGCGAATCCAAAATTCCCGCCTATATGCAGCCGATCAAGCGTGTATTCCTTGAACCGGCCGGCGTCAGAACATTGCCGGATACCATACAGGCGATTCAATCAGCGGATGTCATCGTCATTGGGCCGGGTTCCTTGTACACAAGCATCTTGCCCAATTTGCTCGTGAAGGATATCAAAAAAGCGCTGCTCGAAGCGAAGGCGCGAAAAATCTATATTTGCAATTTGATGACCCAGGCGGGCGAAACATACGGCTATACGGCCTCGGACCATGTGAAAGCGTTGTACGACCATGTAGGCGTAAACTTTCTCGATGCCATTTTGATCGACAAGGTTCAAATGCCGCAGGGAGTGGCTGAAAGATATAAAAAAGAAAAAGCATGGCCGGTGGAATACGATGAAGAACGCCTGAAAAATATGGGGCTTGAAGTATATCGCCATGATATTGCGAATATTTTCGGGGAAGCCGTGCGGCATGAACCGATGAAAGTGGCGAAATGGCTTTTTGAATACACCAGCAGCGAATCGCAGGTACCATCGCAGCGCCGGTATTCCTAAAGCTTGAAAGGGGGGGCATAATTGTCTTTTGCATCAGAAACAAAAAAAGAAATGACGCAGATTGAAGTGGATGATTGCTGCGGCAAGGCAGAGCTGTCGGCGATGATCCGCATGAATGGCACGTTATCATTTTCCAATCGCCAGTTGAGCCTGGATATCCAAACTGAGAACGCAGCTATTGCGAGAAGAATCTATACCTTGCTGAAGCGTTTCTATAAAGCGTATCCGGTGGAGTTGTTAGTTCGCAAAAAGATGCGGTTGAAAAAAAACAATGTCTATATTTGCCGCTTGCGGGAAGGCGCAAAATTCGTGCTTGAGGATTTGTTAATCTTGTCGGAAGGCTTTCAGTTTCAGCAGGATATCTCCCCTGAGCTGATCTCGACGACGTGCTGCAAGCGCTCATATTTGCGCGGTGCCTTTTTGGCCGGAGGATCGGTCAACAATCCCGAAACGTCCTCATATCATCTGGAAGTGTATTCTTCCTATAAAGACCATGCTGAAGCGCTGGTCATCCTGATGAACCATTTCCAATTGAACGCGAAAATGATCGAGCGGAAAAAAGGCTTTGTGACCTATTTGAAGGAAGCGGAGAAAATTTCTGACTTCCTCAGCTTGACTGGCGCCCACTCGGCGCTATTGAAATTCGAGGATGTCCGAATCCTTCGCGATATGCGCAATAGCGTCAATCGTTTAGTCAATTGCGAAACGGCCAATTTGAATAAGACAATTGATGCGGCGTTGCGGCAAATCGAAAACATCCGCTTTATCGACCAAGTGATCGGAATCGATCAATTGCCGGACCGCCTGAAAGAGATAGCCCGCTTGCGTGTGGAGTACCAGGATGTCACACTGAAAGAACTGGGCGAGATGGTATCGACAGGAAAAGTGAGCAAGTCAGGCGTCAACCACAGGCTCCGGAAAATCGATGAGATTGCCGAGTCGTTGAGAAAAGGCGAAACGATCAGCCGCTAATAAGGCTGCTCTTTTCTATAGATTGCGTGACAGTCAAGTTTTCGAAGGAGGATATGCATGGTAGAAAAACAAGTGGAAGTGCAATTGAAATCAGGATTACAAGCGAGGCAGGCGGCATTGTTCGTACAGGAAGCCAATCGCTATAGTTCGGATGTATATTTGGAAAAAGGCGATAAGAAAGTCAATGCCAAAAGCATCATGGGCATCATGAGCTTAGCTGTCAGCAAAGGAACCAACGTGACAATTTCGGCCGACGGAGCCGATGAAGAATCCGCAGTCGATGCGCTGGCGCAATTGATTGATAAAGAAGCTTAATTAAGCATTAAAAAAGAGCTGCCCCGCGGGGCAGCTCTTTTTGTCTAACTTAATCTTCTTTTTCGTGGTTTTCCGGCAATTTGTTGCGCGTGATGATTTGGTCGATTAGACCATATTCAAGTGCACGTTCTGCAGTCATGAAGTTATCGCGGTCTGTATCGCGTGAGATCACTTCAAGTGGCTGGCCAGTGCGTTCAGATAGAATTTGGTTCAACTTCTCGCGCAAGAACAGGATGCGTTTTGCAGCGATTTCAATTTCGGTCGCTTGCCCTTGAGCTCCGCCAAGTGGTTGGTGGATCATGACTTCAGCGTTCGGCAATGCATAGCGTTTGCCTTTTGTGCCGGCTGCCAGAAGGAAAGCGCCCATGGATGCAGCCATGCCGATGCAAACTGTCTGGACATCTGGCTTGATGAATTGCATAACGTCGTAGATTGCCATGCCAGCTGTGATGCTGCCGCCTGGGCTGTTGATGTAGATGGAAATATCTTTTTCCGGATCCTCAGCTTCAAGGAATAGCAATTGCGCGACGATGGAGTTTGCGACGTTATCGTCAATTCCGCTGCCGAGCATGATGACGCGGTCTTTCAATAGGCGGGAGTAGATGTCGTACGCGCGTTCGCCTCTGCTTGTTTGTTCGATTACTGTAGGGATTAAATTCATGGATTATTTCCTCCTTCAGGTAAATGTAAGTGCTGCTGAAACACCGTTCAGCCGTACATTCATCATACACACCATGGTCAATGAAGGTCAAATCTAACGAATTGGAAATAGGCGCTTGAAATAAGGAGAAAGCTTTTGTATAATAGAAAAGTCGCGAACAACATTTGCCCTCGTAGTGTAAAGGATAACACGTAAGATTCCGGTTCTTGAGATGGGGGTTCGATTCCCTCCGAGGGTGTAAAAAATAAAAAACCGCACAGCCTGTCAAAGGCTGTGCGGTTTTTTATTGAATCTTTTTAGCCGCTGAAACGTAGAATCAGGTGTATTGGGTTTCAAGGAACAAGCTGTCAGGGAAAACAAATAATATTATTGTAAAAGAAAAGGAGACGGGAAAATGAAAAAATTACTTATTCCATTGCTGCTGGTGATTGGGCTGATCGTCATTGGCATCGCCGTATTCGGTTCAAGTTATAATAGTTTTGTTCAATTAGAAGAAGACGTCAATCAATCGTACGCGCAACTGGAAAGCCAATTGCAGCGCAGGCTTGATTTAATCCCGAACTTGGTCGAGACGGTAAAAGGTTTTGCTGACCAGGAACAAGAGGTCATCGATAGTGTCACGGAAGCCCGTTCAAGCATGGCGAATGCCGGATCGGTTGAAGAGCAGGCCGAGGCAGACGCCGAGTTGAGCGGTGCGCTCAGCCGCTTGCTGGTCGTCGTCGAGAACTATCCGGAAATCCGCTCAAGTGAGAATTTCCAGCAATTATCCGATGAACTGGCCGGAACAGAAAACCGGATCGCCGTCGCCCGCCAAGACTATAATGGCTCGGTGACAGAGTTCAACCGGGAAGTCCGCAGTTTCCCAGGCAATATGGTGGCGGGAATTTTCGGCTTTGATGAAAAGGAATATTTCGAAGCTGATGCTGGGGCGGAAGATGCGCCGGATGTGGACTTTGGGACTGACGAAGAATGATCCGAAGAATTTCTGTTTTGCTCATGCTGTTGCTGATGCTCGCCGGAACCGCGCAGGCGGCAGAATTTCCGGAGTTGACTGATGATATTTACATCCAGGATATTGCCGGCATCTTGAGCGAAGAGCAGGAAGCTGAGATCAAGAGCTTGGGCGCTGGCCTGGAAGATGCAACCACTGCACAGATTGCCGTCATGGTCGTCGATTCACTGGAAGGCGAACCGATCGAAAGCTACGCCAATGAAGCTTTACGCCATTATGGTGTAGGTTCAGCGGAAGAAAACAACGGCGTAATGGTAGTACTGTCGATGACGGACCGTGAGATTTATATCGAAATTGGCTACGGCCTTGAAGGGGCACTTCCTGATGGGAAAGTCGGGCGCATTTTGGATGATTACGCTGTTCCGTATTTGCGTGAAGACCAGCCGGACGAAGCGATTCTCAATACGTACCAAGCGCTGTACAATGAAGTTTCTGCGGAATACGGCTGGGACGGGGAAGCGGTCAGCCCACAGCCGCTCAATGAAGTGACACCAGGCAGCGGTGAAGATGAAGGCGGCTTTATGCAGCCGATCGTCACGTTCCTGATCGTACTTGTTTTGTTGTTCCTGTTTACAGGAGGCGGCGGCGGACGTGGACGTCGCGGCCGCGGAAGAACCATGAGGCGCGGTGGATTTTTCGGGCCCGGCAGTTTTGGCGGCGGCTTCGGAGGCGGTTCCGGCGGCGGCGGTTTCCGCGGCGGCGGGGGCGGCTCTTCGGGAGGCGGCGGAGCCGGGCGAGGCTTCTGATAAGGAGGAATGGCATGTATACACTCTACACACGTCCGAATTGTGGTCTTTGCGAAGAGGCAAAGGCTGCACTCACGCTGTTGCAGGAAGATTACCCGATTGACTTCCGGGAAATCAATATTGAAGAAGATGAACAATTGCACGAACAATATATGCTGATGATTCCGGTGCTCACGAAACAGGAAAATGTGCTGCTCTACGGAAATTTCGGCTATGGCGAACTTCTGGAAGCGTTAATTCTTTAACGCTTCTTTTTATTTGCATAAATCTAATAGCTCGGCTACAATGAATCTAGTGGGACGTAATTATATGTAGTGGGACAGAAAACGTCCAACAAAGGGGTGGAGCGATGGATCCAGTTCTGCAAGCGCAAGTGCATCTATTGCCTGAACTGCCAAGCTTGCTGAAAAAGCGCTATAGCATCCTCGAGCTGATTCAAACCGAACAGCCCGTGGGAAGGCGCACGATCAGCGAGATGACAGGCGCAGCCGAAAGGGAAATCCGCAAAGAGACCGACTTATTGAGGGACCAAGCCTTAATCGAAATGAGCAAGAGCGGCATGAGCCTGACGATACTGGGGGACGATGTCCTTGACCAGCTCCGTGAGCTGGTCAAGGAATTGGCTGGGACCGCTGAGCTCGAAGTTGGGCTTCAAGCGAAACTCGGCATCAAACAAGCAGTCGTCCTGCCAGGGGATAGCGACCGGCTATCATCGGTCAAAGCCGCTATCGGCAGGCAAGCCGCTCGCATCGCGGAGGAAATGTTCGAAAGCTGCCGGACGATCGCTGTAACTGGCGGCAGTACGATGGCCGCCGTGGCAGCTGAAATCCGTACGGCGAAGAAAAATCCCGCCATGCAGTTTATCGCTGCTCGAGGCGGCCTGGGGGAAGAAATGCTTCACCAGGCGAACACCATCGCTTCATCCTTTGCCGAAAAAACAGGTGGAGCTGTCCGCACGCTTTATCTGCCTGAGCATTTGAGTGCTGAAGCACTTGAAATGATGATGAGGGAACCTGTCATCAAAGAAATGATGGAGCTCTATGACCGGACGGATTTAGTCATCCACGGAATCGGCGATGCAGAAGAGATGGCCATCAGGCGCCGCTCTTCCGTGAACGAAGTCGAGAAGATCAAAACAGGCGGAGCTGTTAGCGAAGCCTTCGGTTATTATTTCGATAAAACCGGAAAAATAGTTTATCGCATCCCAACAGCGGGCATTCAATTAGAGCAGGTCCAAAAAGCACCGGCCATCATGGCGGTCGCCGGAGGACGCACGAAAGCGCGCGCCATCGAATCTTATTTCCAGGCCGCGCCTGAACGTACCATCCTCGTTACAGATGAGGGAGCAGCAAGGGCAATACTCAACCCAACAACAAAATTGGAGGAATTATAAATGACTTTAAAATTAGCAATCAATGGTTTTGGCCGTATCGGCCGTGTCGTATTCCGTGAAGCAATGCAAAACAGTGAAGTGGAAGTAGTAGCAGTCAATGACCTAACAGATGCAGCTATGCTTGCACATCTATTGAAATACGATTCAGTGCACGGCACGTTGGACGCTGAAGTTACAGCAGAAGGCAACTCAATCTTCGTCGATGGTAAGGAAATCAAAGTATTCGCTGAAAAAGACCCAGCGCAATTGCCTTGGAAAGAGCACCAAATCGACATCGTGTTGGAATCGACAGGAATCTTCACAACAGAAGAAGCAGCATCGAAACACATCGAAGCTGGCGCTAAGAAAGTCATCCTTTCAGCTCCTGGCAAAGGCGGCATGAAGATGCTGGTTATGGGCGTTAACGAAGAAACGTATAACCCTGAAGAACACCACGTCGTTTCAAATGCATCTTGCACAACAAACGGCTTGTCCGGCATCTCTAAAGTGTTGAACGAAAAATTCGGCATCAAGAAAGCCATGATGACAACGATCCACTCTTACACGAACGACCAAGCATTGCTTGATGCGCCTCACTCTGACTACCGCCGTGCGCGTGCAGCAGCTGAGTCGATGATCCCGACAACTACTGGCGCAGCGAAATCTGTTGCAAAAGTATTGCCTGAACTTGACGGCAAAATCGATGGCATGGCAATCCGCGTTCCAACACCGAACGTTTCGTTGATTGACCTTGTCGCTGAACTTGATAAAGATGCTTCTATTGAAGAAGTAAACCAAGCGCTGAAAGAAGCGACTGAAAACGAGCTTAAGGGCTACTTGGAATACAGCGAACTTCCGCTTGTATCACGCGACTATAATGGCAGCAAAGCTTCAGCTACAGTAGATGCTCAATCTACAATGGCTCTAGGCGGCAACATGGTGAAAGTTCTTGCTTGGTATGACAACGAATCCGGCTACTCTGCACGCTGTGTAGACTTGGCTGTACACATGTACAAAAAAGGGCTGTAAGCTGAAAATCATAGCTTAATTACCAATGAACCTCTATAATAAAGAGGGTAAAAGGGGTGGGGAATTAACCCCACCCCTTATTTTTTTGAATATAAATAGGAGGTATTTTCATGCTGCAGAAAATGACCATGAAAGACTTGGATTTGAAAGGAAAACGCGTATTTTGCCGTGTAGATTTCAACGTACCGATGGAAGACGGGAAAGTGACTGACGACACGCGCATCCGTGCGGCCATGCCGACGATTGAGTATTTGGTCGGGCAAGGCGCAAAAGTGATCTTGGCAAGCCATCTCGGTCGCCCGAAAGGCCAAGTCAACGAAGACATGAGACTAGCTGCGGCAGGCGCACGGTTGGCCGAATTGCTCGGCAGCGACGTGAAATGCCTTGAAGAATCCGTAGGGGACACAGTGGAGCAGGAAATCGCTTCACTTGAACCAGGCGAAATTCTATTGCTTGAAAACGTCCGTTTCCATGCGGGCGAAGAAAAGAATGACCCGGAACTCGCAAAACAATTTGCGGCTCTGGCGGATGTATTCGTCAACGATGCATTCGGGGCTGCCCACAGAGCGCATGCTTCCACTGCAGGAATCGCCGAACATTTGCCGGCGGTATCCGGCCTGTTGCTCGAAAAAGAGCTGGACGTTCTCGGCAAAGCTCTATCAGAACCAGACCGTCCGTTTACCGCCATCATCGGCGGGGCGAAAGTAAAAGACAAAATCGGCGTCATCGACCATTTGCTCGACAAAGTTGATAACTTGATTATCGGGGGCGGGTTGTCGTACACCTTCCTCAAATCGCTCGGCCATGAAATCGGCAATTCACTTGTCGAGGAAGACAAACTCGACCTTGCCAAATCGTTTGTCGACAAAGCGAAAGAAAAAGGTGTGAAGTTCTATCTGCCGGTGGATGCGACAGTCGCGAACGAGTTCTCGAAAGACGCACAGACCAAAACGGTGAAAATTGAAGAAATTCCGTCCGATTGGATGGGGCTCGACATCGGGCCGGAAACAGCGAAATTGTATGCCGATGTCATCAACCAGTCGAAACTCATCATCTGGAACGGGCCGATGGGCGTGTTCGAAATGGAAGCTTTTGCAAACGGCACGAAATCCGTCGCCCAAGCAATGGCAGAAACTGAAGGCTATACAGTCATCGGCGGCGGCGACTCCGCAGCGGCAGTCGAGAAATTCCATGTGGCAGATAAAATGGATCATATTTCAACAGGCGGCGGAGCTTCTCTGGAGTTCATGGAAGGCAAGGATTTGCCAGGCGTCACCGCATTAACCGATAAATAAAGGGAGTGTTTTTGTGAGAAAACCGATCATTGCAGGAAACTGGAAAATGTATAAGACAGCATCACAAGCGAAGGAATTTGTAGAAAAAGTAAACGGCTTGGTGCCGGATGCAGAAAAACTTGATTCTGTCATTTGTGCTCCGGCTCTATACTTGACTCAATTGGTTGATGCTGCTGAAAACAGCGCATTGAAAATTGGCGCACAAACGATGCACGATAAAGGCGAAGGCGCATTCACTGGTGAAATCAGCCCTGTGCAATTGGCAGACATCGGCGTCGACTATGTCATTATCGGCCATTCCGAACGTCGCCAGTATTTCAATGAAACCGATGAAACAGTCAATGCAAAAGTGAAATCGGCATTTTCACATCAATTGACGCCGATCCTATGTGTCGGTGAAACTGATGAACAGCGTGAAGCGGGCCAAATGGAAAGCATCGTGGAATCGCAAGTCGAAAAAGCAGTAGAGGGCTTGACCGATGCACAAATCGCCGAGCTAGTCATTGCTTACGAGCCAATCTGGGCAATCGGAACAGGTAAAACAGCGACAGCTGAAGATGCCAACGAAGCTTGCGGCATCGTCCGCAAAAAAATCGCTTCACTTTACAGCGATGAATCGGCTGAAAAAGTCCGCATCCAGTACGGCGGAAGCGTGAAACCTGCCAATATCCAGGAATTGCTCTCAATGGAGCATATCGACGGCGCGTTAGTCGGCGGCGCGAGCTTGGAAACGGAATCGTTCGTCAAGCTGTTGGAGGCGGGTTCAAATGCGTAAAACGGCCAATCCGGCTGCCTTGATCATCCTTGATGGTTTCGGCTGCCGCGAAGAAACCGCTGGAAATGCAGTTGCACAAGCGAATAAGCCGAATTTCGACAGACTGTGGAACGAATATCCCCATGAATTGCTGACAGCTTCGGGTGAAGCGGTCGGTTTGCCGGACGGGCAAATGGGCAATTCCGAAGTCGGCCATTTGAATATAGGTGCGGGCCGCATTGTTTACCAAAATTTGACACGCATCCATAAATCGATCAAAGACGGCGATTTCTTTGAAAATCCCGCATTTCTAGATGCTGTCATGAACGCCAAAGAAAATGGCAAAGCCTTGCATGTCATGGGCTTGCTCAGCGACGGGGGCGTCCATAGCCATTATGAGCACCTATTCGCTTTATTGCGCCTCGCGAAACAGCAAGGCTTAAGCGAAGTCTATGTACACGGATTTTTGGACGGCCGCGATGTCGGGCCGAAAACCGCGCTTCATTATATAGAAGAAACTGAAAAACAAATGCAGCAAATCGGCATTGGGCGCTTCGCTTCCATCAGCGGACGTTATTACGCGATGGACCGCGACAAGCGCTGGGAACGCGTTGAACTTGCTTACCGCGCAATAGTCGACGGAATCGGGCCAAGCGCCAGTTCCGCTGCGGCCGGCGTGGAAGCGTCTTATGCAGAAGGAATTGTCGATGAATTCGTCCTGCCGTTTACGGTCGTGAAAGAAGGGGAAGCGCCTGTTGTCCTTGAGTCAGGTGATTCCGTCATCTTCTTCAATTTCCGTCCGGACCGCGCGATTCAGTTAACTACCGTATTGACGCGTCCTGATTTTGCTCATTTCCCGCTAAGCATCCAGCATCCGAAAGATCTGGTGTTTATTAGCTTCACGATCTATAGTGAGGAATTGAAGACCCGAATTGCTTACGACAACGTCAATTTGGTGAATACAATCGGGGAAGTATTATCGGCGAACGGCATGACGCAATTGCGCATCGCCGAAACGGAAAAATACCCGCACGTCACCTTCTTCATGAGCGGTGGTCGGGAAGAAGTGTTCCCAGGGGAAGACCGTATTCTCGTGTCGTCGCCGAAAGTGGCGACTTACGATTTGCAGCCTGAAATGAGCGCTTATGAAGTGACCGACCGTCTCGTCGAACAAATCGACGCAGGCGCACACGATGCAATCATCTTGAACTTCGCGAATCCTGATATGGTCGGCCATAGCGGCATGCTCGAGCCGACAATCAAGGCAGTCGAAGTCGTGGATGAATGTCTTGGCCGTATCGTTGAAGCACTCCATCGCCAAGGCGGATCGGCGCTCATCACAGCCGACCACGGCAACGCGGACGAAGTGCTGACTGAAGACGGCTTGCCGATGACGGCGCATACGACAAACCGTGTGCCTGTCATCTTGACGAAGCATGGGGAAGTATTACGGAGCGGTGGAATTCTAGCGGATCTCGCACCAACTATCCTCAAGCTGCTTGATGTTAAGCAGCCGGAAGAGATGACTGGAAAACCGTTGTATTAAAAAGTTTAAATAGTTATAAAATGTTTGTGAAAGAGAGTGATGAACTCGTTTCAGGCGGACGCTTTCCGCGGGCACGGCCTCAGACGCTTCCCTCGCTTACGCTCAGTCCAGGGTCTTCAGCTCGTGCTGTTCCCGCAGGAAACGAATCGTGCTTGGCACGATTCGTTTGCGACGCAGAAGCGCAGCGATGCAGGAGCATATCTTTGCTCTTCGCCGCCTTACACTCTTTCATCTCAACTGTTTTGTGGAATATCATTTGCATTGAAATAATATGGATAAAACTTATCATTAACTCATATAGTTTAAAATCTGCACATTTCGAATAACTTATAAACGAAATTGAACAAACCATTTGAAAAGGGAGCTGTTGACATTGCCAATTATTACACACATCCAAGCACGCGAAGTACTCGATTCTAGAGGGAACCCGACTGTTGAAGTTGAGGTATTCACAGAAAGCGGCGCATTCGGCCGTGCAATCGTGCCATCTGGCGCATCTACTGGAGAACACGAAGCGGTTGAACTTCGCGATGGCGATAAGAGCCGTTACCTTGGTAAAGGCGTCCTCAAAGCGGTCGATCATGTAAACAACGAAATCGCTGACGAGTTGGAAGAAAACTATTCAGTACTTGACCAAGTATCGATCGACCAAGCGTTGATCGAGCTTGACGGAACTGAAAACAAAGGCCGCCTCGGCGCTAACGCGATTCTGGGTGTTTCCATGGCAGTTGCCCATGCAGCAGCGAACTATTTGGACATGCCTCTTTATCAATACCTTGGCGGATTCAACGCCAAGCAATTGCCGGTACCGATGATGAACATCCTTAACGGCGGTGAGCACGCGGATAACAATGTCGACATCCAGGAATTCATGGTAATGCCAGTAGGCGCTGAATCTTTCCGCCATGCTCTTCGTATGGGTGCAGAAATCTTCCACAACTTGAAAACTGTATTGAAAGACAAAGGCTATAACACATCTGTAGGCGACGAAGGCGGATTCGCACCGAACCTTGGCTCGAACGAAGAAGCGCTTGAGACGATTATGGTTGCGATCGAAAAAGCCGGCTTCAAACCAGGCCAAGACGTCTTGCTCGCAATGGACGTAGCTGCTTCTGAAATCTATGACAAAGAAAAAGGCGTCTATACATTGGCTGGGGACAACACGGTCAAGACTTCCGCTGAAATGGTCGACTGGTACGAAGAGTTGGCAAATAAATACCCGATCGTTTCTATTGAAGATGGATTGGACGAGAACGACTGGGATGGCTTTAAGCTATTGACAGAACGTATCGGTGATAAAGTACAGCTGGTCGGCGATGACTTGTTCGTTACGAACACGAAGAAATTAGCGCAAGGCATCGAGCAAGGCATCGGCAACTCGATCCTGATCAAAGTAAACCAAATCGGTACATTGACAGAAACATTCGATGCAATCGAAATGGCGAAACGCGCAGGCTACACAGCGGTCATCTCCCACCGTTCAGGCGAGTCGGAAGATGTGACGATTGCAGACATCGCAGTTGCGACAAATGCAGGTCAAATCAAAACAGGCGCACCGTCACGCACGGACCGCGTAGCGAAATACAACCAATTGCTTCGTATTGAAGACCAATTGCACGACACAGCGAAATACTTGGGCGTTAAAACTTTCTATAACTTGAAGAAATAATAGCGAATAGGTGAGGGGAAGCTGCCGGAGATTTTATCCGGCAGCTTTTCTGTTACAGTGGATAAAGATTCCGCTACAGGGGGACGCTTTCCAGAGGGCTCGCATTGAGCCGCTTCGGCGCTTCGCTCCTGCAGGGTCTCAATTGTCTCGCTGTTCCTCTTGGAGTCGCCCCCTTCCGCTTCATCTATAGCGGGTTTGTAAAATAGAATTAAAATAGATTATTACTGTTTTCAGGCTAGACATTGTAAATGTTCCTCATCAACAGATTAAAAAAAGAATGAACAGAAAAAGATGAAATGGTCTTAATCATTTGTATTTTTTAGGGGCTCTATTGCTTGAGGTTTCAATTTTTGGTAAACTAGAGTTTGTTGTGAAGGTTCTTTTCAGGAGGTGGTATTTATGCATACATTGTTAATGACATTACTTCTTATCGTCTCGATCGCTTTGATTGTTGTCGTTCTATTGCAATCAGGGAAAAGTGCAGGCCTTTCAGGAGCCATCTCCGGTGGAGCAGAGCAACTTTTCGGCAAGCAAAAAGCCCGTGGGTTGGATCTTGTCCTACACCGGGTGACGATCGTCCTTGCTGCCTTATTCTTTATTCTGGCTATCGCCGTAACGAAAGTATAATGTAGAGCACATCGCCTGACCATTTAGTGGTTGGGCGTTTTCTTTTAGGGGAAATTGGGCACAGGCCTATATAATAGTAAGTAAATTTAGTTGGAGGGAACGTTTATGCGCATTTCACAACCAAAACCATTCTTCTTTGAGCAAGGTCCGCGTGCGGTTCTGTTATTGCACGGGTTTACCGGCAATTCTGCAGACGTCCGGATGCTCGGGCGATTCTTGGAAACAAAAGGCTACACAAGCATCGCTCCGCATTATGCAGGGCATGGTGTGGCGCCGGAGAAGCTGGTGGAGACAGGCCCTGTGGATTGGTGGAAAGACGTTGAACAAGCGTATCAAACACTGATTGACAAGGGATACCAGGAGATTGCGGTGGCCGGTTTATCGCTCGGCGGCGTATTCAGTTTGAAACTGGGGTATACAAAGCCTATAAAGGGCATTGTGACGATGTGTGCGCCGATGCACATGAAATCTACCGACCTGATGTATCAGGGCGTTTTAGAGTATGCCCGTGAATACAAGAAATATGAAGGAAAAGATGATAAGCTTATCGAAGAAGAGATGAAGAAGTTCGAGGAAAAGCCGATGGAAACACTCGCTGAACTGCGTGAGTTGATCGGTGAAGTACGGAATAACGTCGATCATGTCTATGCACCGCTTTTCGTCGTCCAAGGCTCATTGGACAAAGTCATCAATACAGAGTCTGCGAACATCATCCATGACGAAGCGGAGTCGACTGACAAGCGCATCAAATGGTACGAGAAATCGGGCCATGTCATTACGCTGGATCAGGAGAAAAAGCAATTGCATGAAGATATATACGAGTTTCTCGAATCGCTCGACTGGAGCGTGTGAGACGGTCTCAAAAGGAGGAGTTAGGATTGGACAAGAATGAACAGTCATTGGATCAGCGTTTATTGGCCTTTATGCGCGAAGAAGCATACAAGCCATTAACGGTGACAGAAATTGAAGAACAGTTCGGCTTTGAAGACGCCGACGAATTTAAGGAATTGGTGAAGACACTCGTCAAGCTCGAAGAAAAAGGCGAATTGGTGCGTTCACGTTCGAATCGCTACGGTGTGCCGGACCGCATGAACTTGATGCGCGGCAAATTCATCGGCCACGCCAAAGGCTTCGGCTTTTTTGCGCCTGAAGAAGCAGGCCTCGACGATGTCTTTATCCCGCCGAATGAAGTGAACGGAGCGGTAAACGGCGACACAGTCATGATCCGGGTTTCTGAAGGGTCATCTGGAGACCGCCGCGAAGGATCCGTCATCCGCATCTTGGAACGCGGCACAACGAAAGTCGTCGGCACGTTCCAGGCGAACAAAGGCTTCGGCTTTGTCGTCACAGATGACAAGAAAATGAATATGGATATCTTTATTGCTAAAGACGATACACTCGGTGCCGTCGACGGCCATAAAGTCGTCGTCGAAATCACCGGCTGGCCGGAAGGGCGTTTGTCCGCAACGGGCATGGTTACACAAGTGCTCGGCCACAAAAACGACCCTGGCGTCGATATTTTGTCGATCATCCATAAATACGGCATCGAAGTGGAATTCCCGCAGGATGTGCTGGACCAGGCAAATGCTGTCCCGGACCAAATCGATCCTGAAGACCTGAATGACCGCCGTGATTTACGCGATGAGCAGATTGTGACGATCGATGGGGCGGATGCGAAAGATTTGGATGATGCTATTCAAGTCAAGAAGTTTGATGATGGCACATACAAACTCGGCGTCCATATTGCAGACGTCAGCCATTACGTGACGGAAGGCTCTGCCATTGACCGTGAAGCTTACGACCGGGCGACCAGCATTTACTTGACGGACCGTGTCATTCCGATGATTCCGCACCGCTTGTCGAACGGCATCTGCTCGCTCAACCCGCAAGTCGACCGTTTGACGTTGTCTTGCGAAATGATTTTCAACGACAAAGGGGAAGTATTGTCCCACGATATTTTCCAGAGCGTCATCAACACAACGGCACGCATGACCTATACCGATGTATATGAAATTCTTGAGAAAGACAATCAGGAATTGAAAGAACAATATGCTGAACTGGTTCCGATGTTCGAATTGATGAAAGAACTTTCAGCTGTCTTGCATCAGCGCCGCATGACACGCGGAGCGATCGATTTTGACTTTAAAGAGTCCAAAGTAATTGTGGACGATGAAGGTTACCCGATTGATATTGTTGTTCGTGAGCGCACAGTTGCTGAGCGTTTGATCGAAGAATTCATGCTCGCAGCGAACGAAACTGTCGCGGAACATTTCCATCGCATGGATGTGCCGTCTCTATACCGCATTCACGAAGAGCCGAAAACGGAAAAATTGCAGCGCTTTTTCGAATTCATTACGAATTTCGGTATTACTGTGAAAGGCTCAGGGGATGAAGTTTCTCCGAAGGCGTTGCAGGAAATCATCGAATCCATCGCAGGCAAGCCTGAAGAGCCAGTCGTGTCGACAATGATGCTGCGCTCGATGCAGCAGGCGAAATATTCTTCAAACAGCCTTGGCCATTTCGGCTTGTCGACGGAATTCTATACGCATTTCACGTCGCCGATCCGCCGCTATCCGGATTTGATCATCCACCGTCTGATCCGCACGTATTTGATTGAAAAAGACTTGTCGAAAAAGACAATTCGCCATTGGGAAGCGGAAATGGATGATATCGCAACTCACACATCTGACCGTGAGAGACGTGCAGTGGAAGCGGAGCGCGATACGGATGCACTGAAGAAAACACAGTATATGGCAGATAAAGTCGGAGAAGAATTCGACGGCATTGTCTCATCTGTGACGAACTTCGGCATGTTTGTCGAGCTGCCGAATACCATTGAAGGTTTGGTCCACGTATCCAACTTGACGGATGATTATTATCAATTTGATGACCGTCAGATGATGATGATCGGCGAACGAACCAAACGCCAGTTCCGCATCGGTGATGAAGTCAAAGTACGGGTTATCGGTGTCAAACCGGAAGAGTCATCCATCGACTTCGAAATCGTCGGCATGACACAAAATACGCGCCGCAGTTCGCGCAAAGAAACCCCAAAAGTGATTCGCAGCGGCCGTAATGGCGATAAGCCAAGAGACGGCAAGAAGCGCGGCGAAGGCGGGGCAAACCGCAAGCCGAAAAACAAGAAAAAGTTTTATGAAGGTCCTGCCAAACAGCAAGGGCGTAACAAGAAGAAATAAAAAAAGCGGCCGCGTGCCGCTTTTTCCAACAGTTTGAGGTGAACAGAAATGGCCAAAGGAGAAGGCAAAGTAATTGCCCAGAATAAAAAAGCGGGATTCGATTTCGCGATTGAAGAAACGATCGAAGCGGGGATTGTCCTGCTCGGTACGGAGATTAAATCCGCAAGAAGCGGCAAAGTGCAGATCAAAGATGCGTTCGTCCGCATCCGGAACGGGGAAGCATGGATTTCCAATATGCACATCTCGCCGTATGAACAAGGCAACCAGTTTAACCATGACCCGTTGCGCTCGCGCAAGCTCTTGCTCCATAAAAAGCAGATCAACGAACTTGTCGGCAAATCGAAAGTTGAAGGTGCGGCAATCGTCCCGCTCAAGATGTATTTAAAAGATGGATATGCCAAAGTGCTGCTCGGCGTCGGTAAAGGGAAGAAGAAATACGACAAGCGCGAAGACTTGAAGAAGAAAGATGCGAAGCGGGCAATCGACCGCGCGCTCAAAGAGAGAAGCCGTTAAACTTGAACTCTGACCTGTTTTGTCCTATACTGGTAACAGTACACCGAAGCTAAACCACTTCCGTGTTCTCTTTTAATGAGGGGACGTTACGGATTCGACAGGGATGGTTCGAGCTTGGGTTGCGCGTCGGAGGATCGGCTCCGTCATCAACGTAACTTATAACAACTGGCAAAACTAACAACAACCTAGCATTCGCAGCGTAAGCTCGGATCTGCTTTATGTAACCATCGCCCATGTGGCTGCATAGAGCTCACTTTTAGTGGGATACGGCAGTCAGTGCCGTTTGAGCTGACTGCAAGAGATTCTCGAACTAGCCCTCATGACGCCTGCTTGTCGGCAGATTGAGCGGCGAAACTCCAATAGATAAGCTACACGCGTAGATGCTCAAGTAACGGAGTCTCTGGACGCGGGTTCGACTCCCGCCGTCTCCATAGAATTTTATGGAGTTTACGAAACGCCAACATCCTTCAAAAGGGTGTTGGCGTTTTTGTTTTGTGAAAAGTAGATATGTGAACTATCACTCATGCTAAATAGAAGGGATGTATTCATCTTAACTTTATCTTAATATAATTATTATCAAATTTAAAAAACCGGCAGCTCCCAATATAGGAGCTGCCGGTTTCACATTTTATTTCTTCGTATTATCCACAAATGCCCCATACTGTCTGCGCTGATGTTGCACGGACAGCCATTTCAAGGTAGTGAATTCCTCAAGCACCCATTCGCCGTTAAAGCGGCCGAGGCCGGAGTCTTTTTCGCCGCCGAATGGCATATGCGCTTCGTCGTTGACCGATTGGTCGTTGACGTGGATCATGCCCGTCTCGATTTGGTGGGCGATGTTCGTGCCGTGTTCAATATTCGCGGAATGTACAGCACCGCTCAAACCGAACGGGTATTTATTGGCCTGTTCAACCACTTCCTCGTCGCTTTCAAACGGAATGAGAATGGCAACAGGGCCAAAGATTTCGTTCTCTGCAAGCGGCATGTCGTTCGTGACGCCGGTTAAGACTGTCGGCTGGAGGACATTGCCGTCCGCTTTGCCGCCAAGGCGGATCTTCGCGCCTTGTTCGACAGTGGCGTCAATGTCTTTTAGGATACGGTCGACTTGGTCGCGGTTGATAAGCGGCCCGACTTGCGTATCTGCTTCTGCAGGGTTGCCGTATTTCAAGTTGCCGGCGCGTTCAATGAACTGCTCGGCAAATTTGTCGTAGATGTCCTTGTGGACGAAAATACGATTAATCGACATGCAAATCTGTCCTTGGTGATAGAACTTGCCGAATAGGGCAGACTCGACTGCCTGGTCGACATCAGCGTCTTCAAGGACGATGAAATTATTATTGCCCCCAAGTTCCAAAGCGGTTTTCTTCAATGCGCCACCAGCGAGTTCGCCGATGTGTTTGCCGACAGGCGTCGAGCCTGTGAACGAAATCAAACGCGGTGTTGGATGAGTGACGATGTCATCGCCAATTTCAGAACCGCGGCCGACGACAACATTGAGCAATCCTTTAGGTAGCCCAGCTGCTTCGAATAGGCTCGCGAACAATAGCCCGCCAGTGACAGGCGTATCGGTCGCCGGTTTGATGACGACGGCATTGCCAGTGGCAAGTGCCGGCGCGATAGAGCGGATCGCCAAGTGGAACGGGAAGTTCCATGGGCTGATGATGCCGATAACGCCAAGCGGGTTGCGGTAGACACGGTTTTCTTTGCCCGGCTGCTGGGAAGGCATGATTTTTCCTTCCATGCGGAACGGGAACGTCGCCGCTTCTTTCAAGATGTTCATCGATGCGCCGAATTCGACCGTCGCTTTAATCTTCGTGCTGCCAGCTTCTTTGATGAGCCATTCGATAATCAATTCTTTGTTTTCTTTCATGACTTCAATGGCTTTTTCCATGACGGCTTGTTTCGCTTGCGGCAATTCCTTCGCCCACTCAAGCTGGGCGGTTTCTGCTGCTTTGTAAGCGGCGTCCAAATCGTTCTTGTCGGCTGCTTGTGTCGTGACCAGTTCTTCGCCGGTGAACGGATTGGTGTTTTTCATTTGGCTATCGCTGGACCCGGAAGTCCATTCGCCGTTTATAAAAATCTTGGAAAAATCGGTTTTCATTTAAATCGTCTCCTTCTTTTTCTTAAGGCTGTTGTCTCGGGCGGATCAAGATTTCGTTAACGTCGACGTGTGATGGCTGTTCCACCGCATAGCCGATAGCATTCGCGATATCTTCCGCCTGCAGCGGTTCCATCGATTCGGACATGCTCTTGAAGCTGTCGAGTACATCATCATCCGTGATGGTATCTGTCAATTCGGTTGCGACTGCACCCGGCGATACGATGGTCACGCGGATTTCATGCGATGGGTCGATCTCCTGGCGCAGCCCGTCTGAAATGGCGCGCACGGCGTATTTTGTGCCGCTGTATACGGCGCTGCCTTTCATGACTTGATGGCCTGCCACAGAGGAAACGTTCAAGATGTGGCCGGATTTCTGCTCTTCCATGATCGGAAGAACAGCCGCGATGCCGTAAAGGACGCCTTTAATGTTAACGTCGACCATCTGGTCCCATTCATCGAGTTTCAACTTATTCATATAGGACAATGGCATAAGTCCGGCGTTATTGACGAGAATGTCAATTTTTCCGGTTTTCTCTAGTGCTGCTTGCGCCAGTGATTTCATCTCGTCGGCTGAGGTGACGTCGGTTACTTTATAATCCGCGCTTCCACCTTCAGCTTCGATTTCTTTTTTCAGGTCCACTAAGCGCTCTTCGCGCCGTGCAGCGAGCATGACGTGGTAGCCTCTTGCTGCCAGTTCCTTTGCAGTAGCTTGACCGATACCACTGCTTGCCCCTGTAATGATTGCGGTATTTTTCTGTGTCATATCTATTCAGCTCCAGTTCTGTTTTAAGTGATGGCGAAAATGTCCTGAAATAAAGACATCTTACTTTCCTTACCCGCATGAACGGCTTTTCTAAACAAAAGATGCTTGGGCACAATTAAATCCCTTGCTGCCAAAGCGCAGGAGTAGATTGAATGAGCTCTAATTCTTTATAATGAAAAGAATAGAGTAAAAGAATTAGAACCCAAAGTCGTCTAAGTTGATTCAGTTCATTCTCGTAGGCAATTGGGCTTAATTTCCATTGTTTCGTTCCACAGGGTGATGGGTATTTGATATTGAACCTAAGCGCTTTAGTTGATATACAATTCAGACAGTTGACAAGCGCGCCAATGTTCCGTAGCGTTATATCTTGTGAAGAAATTCAAAGGAGGAGACTATATGAAGAAAGTAACAAATGTGTTTTGGATTGCGATCGTTCTAATTGCTTTGGCAGTTGGCTACGGTGCGCTTGCTCCAGAACATTTTGCGGAAGTTACCGGCAATATGGAATCATTCCTGACTACTTCGTTCGGTTGGTATTATTTATTGATCGTTTCAGTAATGGTTATCTTTTGCTTGTACTTCCTTGTTAGTCCAATGGGACAAATTCGATTAGGGAAAGACACAGACAAGCCGGAATACTCATTTGCAACATGGATTGCGATGCTGTTTTCAGCGGGCATGGGTATCGGGCTCGTATTCTGGGGTGCGGCAGAGCCGCTATCGCATTTCGCGATCGACCCGGCGACAGCTGAGCCGGGATCTCAGGAAGCGTTCCGGGAATCCATGCGTTTTACATTTTTCCACTGGGGCATCCATGCCTGGTCGATTTACGCAGTAGTTGCGTTATCGCTGGCATATTTCCAATTCCGTAAAGGTGAGCCGGGACTCATTTCCTCGACGCTTCGCCCATTGTTCGGCGACCGCATGAAAGGCCCTTGGGGTGTTCTTGTCGACGTTATCGCCGTATTCGCAACAGCGGTCGGTGTCGCAACAACGCTCGGCTTTGGCGCTATCCAAATCAATGGAGGGCTCGCTTATTTGTTTGACGGCATCCCAGGAGATAGCCTGATTACACAAATCATCATCATCGCAGTCGTTACTGTGTTGTTCATGATTTCATCCTGGTCAGGCATCAGCAAAGGGATCAAGTATTTGTCGAACACCAATATGGTGCTCGCCATTGCATTGCTGGTTTTGGTCATCGTTCTTGGCCCGACCTTGTTGATTTTCAATATGTTCACCGATTCACTCGGAAGCTATTTCCAGAACTTGATCAATATGAGTTTCCGTGCAGCGCCAATCGATGGAGAAAACCGGTCATGGATTGACGGCTGGACCATCTTCTATTGGGCTTGGTGGATTTCTTGGTCACCATTTGTCGGGATTTTCATCGCCCGCGTTTCCAAAGGCCGGACCATTCGTGAATTCCTGTTTGGCGTCTTGCTCATTCCGACGTTCATCAGCTTCATCTGGTTCGCGGCATTTGGTACAACGGCAATCGATGTGCAAAGCAGCGGCGTCGATTTGACTGGATTGTTGACGGAAGAAACTTTGTTCGCAGTGTTCAATGAATTGCCTCTTGGCATGTTGCTGTCCATTGTAGCAGTATTGCTCATTTCGACTTTCTTTATCACATCTGCCGACTCTGCGACATTCGTTCTCGGCATGCAAACTTCCAACGGCTCGCTAGACCCAGCAAACGCTGTGAAGCTGACATGGGGGATTGCGCAATCGACCATCGCGGTCATCCTGCTCTTTGCAGGCGGACTCGGGTCCTTGCAGACGGCATTGATCATCGCCGCTTTCCCGTTCTCGTTCATCATGCTATTAATGATGGCGTCGTTCTATAAAGCCTTGACCCTTGAATACAAAGCAATCAAGCGCAAACGATAAGCTATCAAAAAGGGTGCCGGAAGTCCGGCACCCTTTTTCTATGGAAAGTCGCGTATAATGAATAAAGGAAATCGTGTTGAATGGGGGAATTTTTGTGGAAAAACCACATATTATGCTTGTAGATGGAATGGCGGTCTTGTTCCGTTCGTATTTTGCCACAGCAGGCGTCGGACAGTTTTTCCGTACAGAAAGTGGTCTTGCCACAAACGGCGTACAAGGATTCGCGCGCCACGTGCTCACTGCAAAATCGTTAATGAAGCCGACCCATATCGCCGTATGCTGGGACATGGGCGCGCATACTTTCCGCACCGAGATGTTCGACGGCTATAAAGCAAACCGGCCGGCGCCGCCTGAAGATATGGTGCATCAATTCGATCAGGCGCGTGAAGTGTCCGAGCTTCTCGGCTGGAAAAATTATGGCGAAAAAGGCATCGAAGCAGATGATTTTATCGGCTCGTTTACGAAAAAATGGCCGGACGAAGCGGATTACACAATCATTACCGGAGATAAAGACATGCTTCAGCTATTGAACCCGTCGGTCAAGATCGCTTTCATGAAGAAAGGCTTCCACATCTATGACCTTTACACCGAAACGCGGTTCGGGGAAGAGTATGGCATATTGCCGGAGCAATTTGCCGATGTGAAAGCCTTCATGGGCGACCCGAGTGACGGCTATCCGGGCGTCAAAGGCATCGGCCCGAAGACGGCGCTTCAGTTGATCCAACGCTACGGATCGGTCGAAGGCGTCCTGGAACATATCGAGGAACTGAAACCAGCGCAGAAAAAGAAAATCGAAGAGCATCAAGACATGCTCGCGCTATCGAAAAAGCTGGCGGTCATCAAAGATGACCTCCAGCTCGATGTGGCACTCGACGAAATCGCAGTGCCGAATTATTCTTCTGATTTGGTAAGGTTATGCGACGAGCGGGAATTCCGCCTGCTTGCAAGACTCTTGGAAAAATCATTTATCTGACTTGGGCACCGGCGCAATCTGGATGAAACTCAATACACCCCGGTTTTCCCGGAACGACACCGCCCGCAGCTTGCTCGGGCGGTTTTTTTGTCCGTTGTCATGAATGTACAACAGCAAATCGTCCCCAGTTTCCTCGTAGCCGATGAGCGGGACCCAGTGATAGGCGAAAGTGGTTTTTTGGCGCCAGCGCAATGAAAAATAGCGGTCGAACTTTACAGCAAGCGGATAGCCGGCATCGAGCTGTTGTTTAATGTGTTCGATTGAATGAATCCGCTTAATATCGTAACGCGGCCCGGCCAGTTTTCTCAGCCGCCGGATCAGGCAAAACGCGCTCAAGCCGATCGGCGTCGCTCCGAGCAATTTATAAAGCGGCCCGATCCCCGGTGCCACGCCTTCATGGTAGAGCAGGATGGAGGCAGCGGTGACCGGCCCGCATGCAGAAGCTCGGTAGGCGGCCGGTACATGTTCAGCGTATTGGTTCATTGCTTGAAAAGGCAGCAGCACTTTCATGATGCATCCTCCTTCTACACGATTCAGCGCAGCTTGGCTTCTCGTTCATCGAGCAAAGTTTGCAAGGCGCTGCGGAATGTCGTATAAACTTCCAAGTCGACGTGAATGCCGGCATGGACTATCTCCCTGACAAAACGAGGGTTGAAGCCAACATAGATGCCGCGCAAGCCCATCAGTTTCAAGGCGCTGTTCAATTGGGTCAATTCAAGTGCGAGTTCATTGAAGTCAAATGACTGGACATCTTGCATCGTCACGCCGGTAAAGTCGAAGACCACTTGTTCTGTATCGCGATGGCTATCGGCATAATCGAGCACTTTCGTCCGGATCGTCTCGAAGCGGTCGCGGAAAATGTACCCGGCAATCGGCACGAGAATGGTATTCGGGACGATCGATGGGATGATCGGTGCCGACATATTGTAAATGACGTCTTGGTAGTACGCCACGAGTTCTTGCAATTCCTTAATTTCTTGTTGTGGATCCATTTCGGCACCTCTGCTTTATAATATTCATGAATGTTTCGGGCGTCTGTCTTTAAGCTTGTTGTTCTTCCAGGAAGTGGATGACAGAAGCCGGGGTTTTGGCATTAGCACTGTGGAGGTGTGCTTGTTTTACGCCGTCCTTGAAGATTAACAGGCTCGGGATGCCCATTACTTCGTATTGCTCTGCAATTTCCGGGAGTTCGTCGCGGTTGACGTCAAACCATTGGTAGTTGTCGTATTGTTCGATGATCGGGTCGATGAACATATCCATGCGTGTGCAGTCAGGGCACCAGCCAGCCTGGAATTTCACGATGACCGGTTCGCCGTTTTGGATTGTATCGTTGAACTGTTCAGTTGTTTTTAGGGATTTCATTGAATTGCCTCCTTTAATAGTCTTTTTAATCTTACCCTTTTTTTTCATTCTCTCCAAGCGCTTGGATAAAAGCGGGAGAAAAATCTTCCGATTAAATATTGCGAAAATAAGCAATTTAATTTACACTAAGAACAAGAAGGACAGCATTTCTTTTTTTTACCCAGAAAATGAATGAGGGTTCATTCAAAAACAGGAGGGTTTGCCCGTGTCATACAAAATCAAAAAAGCGGCTGTGCTCGGATCAGGCGTCATGGGATCCGGAATCGCAGCGCATTTAGCCAATATCGGAATTCCGGTCATGCTGCTCGACATTGTCCCGAAAGAGGCAACGAAGGAAGAGCAAGCGAAAGGATTGACCTTGGAGGACAAAGCAGTCCGCAACCGGATCGCAGCGACTGCCACCCAAAAACTATTAAAGCAAAAACCTGCTCCGCTGACACAAAAGAAAAACTTGCAATTGATCACGCCAGGCAACTTGGAAGATGATCTCGAAAAGCTATCCGACGTGGATTGGATTATCGAAGTCATCGTCGAAAACCTGGATATTAAGAAATCACTCTATGAAAAGGTGGATGCAGTCAGAAAGCCCGGCACCATCATTTCCTCCAATACATCAGGCATCAGCATCAATGCGATGTCAGAAGGGCGCTCGGAAGATTTCCAGAAGCATTTCCTCGGCACCCATTTCTTTAACCCGCCGCGCTACTTGAAATTGCTTGAAGTCATTCCGGCACAGGCAACAGCTCCGGAAGTCGTTGAATTCATGCAGCAATTCGGTGAAGACCGCTTAGGGAAAGGCGTTGTCCTGGCAAAAGATACACCGAACTTCATCGCTAACCGCATCGGTACGTACGGCTTGCTCGTCACGGTACGCGAAATGCAAAACCGCGGCTATTCTATTGGTGAAGTGGATTCCGTTACCGGCCCATTGATCGGCCGCCCGAAATCGGCGACATTCCGCACACTCGATGTTGTAGGCTTGGATACGTTTATGCATGTTTCGAAAAACGTCTACGACCAAACCGAAGGCGAAGAACAGCAAGTATTTAAAACGCCTGAATTCATGAAGAGCATGGTCGAAAAAGGCTGGATCGGCGCCAAAGCCAAGCAAGGCTTTTTCCAGAAGAAAGACAAAGAAATTCTGGAGCTGGACCCAGACACGATGGAATATCGCCCAGCGCAAAAATTGAAAACGCCTTCACAGGAACTGGCCAAGCAGCAAAAAGGCTTGTCCGCAAAAATGAAGACGCTCGTTTACGCAGACGACCGCACAGGCGAATTGCTGTGGAGCATCCTCGCTCCGACACTTGTCTATTCCGCCCAATTGCACGGCGAGATTGCAGACGACATCGTCGCCATCGACAATGCCATGAAATGGGGCTTCGGTTGGGAACAAGGGCCATTTGAAGTATGGGATGCAATCGGCGTCAAGCAGTCGACAGAAAAAATGGCCGCACAAGGTTTGGAAGTACCAGCCTTTGCACAAGCCTTATTGGATAAAGGATTTGATTCCTTCTATAAAGAAGAAAACGGCGATCTGCATTATTTCGACGGAACCGATTACCAGCCCGTTCCGGTTAATGAAAAAGTGATTGATTTGAAGCGCTACAAGAAAAAGCATGGCGTCATCAAATCGAATTCCGGCGCCAGCTTGATCGACCTTGGAGACGGCATCGCATTGCTCGAATTCCATTCGCGGTCGAATGCGATCGGCCTCGATATCATGCAGATGATCAATTTCTCGGTCGATGAAGTCGAGAAAAATTATAAAGGGCTCGTTATTGGCAACCAAGGCAAAAACTTCTGTGTTGGCGCCAACCTCGGCATGATTTTGATGGAAGCTCAAGACGACAATATCTTTGAACTGGATTTGACGATCCGCACCTTCCAGAACGCCATGCTGAAATTGAAATATAGCTCGAAACCGGTTGTTGCGGCACCATTCGGCATGACACTCGGCGGCGGGGCGGAAGTCATCTTGCCAGCAGCACGCGTGCAGGCATCCATGGAAACTTATATGGGCTTAGTGGAAGCAGGCGTCGGGCTCATTCCAGGCGGCGGCGGAAACAAAGAATTGTATATGAAGCAATTGAAAGGCTTGCCAAATCATGTCACAACCGATTATGTCAATGTGGCAGCGGGCGTATTCGAATCGATCGCGACCGCTAAAGTGTCAACATCCGCAGACGAGGCGCGCGAAAACAATTTCCTGAATTTCGTCGACGGCATCAGCGTCAATAGCGACCATTTGATTTATGATGCGAAGCAATTGGCATTGTCGCTCCATGATAATGGCTACCAGGCGCCAAGAAAAGAAAAAGTGCCAGTCGCAGGGGAAGCGGGCTATGCCGCGATGCTGCTTGGGGCTGAAGGCATGTTATTGTCCGGCTATATCAGCGAACACGATATGAAAATCGCCAAGAAACTGGCGTATGTATTATCAGGCGGCAAACTGCCATACGGCACGAAAGTCGATGAGCAGTATTTGCTCGATTTGGAACGTGAAGCATTCCTGAGCCTCGTTGCTGAACCGAAATCACAGCAGCGCATGCAGCATATGCTTGTCAAAGGGAAACCATTACGCAATTGATCGCCGATTAGATAGAGGAGGAAATGATATGCGCGAAGCAGTAATTGTGGCCGGAGCCAGAACGCCGGTCGGAAAAGCGAAAAAAGGTTCTCTCGCGACAGTGAGACCCGATGATTTCGGGGCACTTGTCGTACGGGAAACATTGAAGCGGGCTGGATATGACGGCCCCATTGATGATTTGATTATGGGTTGCGCGATGCCAGAAGCAGAACAAGGCATGAACATCGCCCGCAATATCGGGGCACTTGCAGGGCTTCCGGATACGACGCCGGCCGTTACCGTCAACCGTTTCTGTTCATCAGGCTTGCAGTCGATCGCTTATGCGGCGGAACGGATCATGGTCGGCCACGCTGAAGCGATTGTTGCCGGCGGCGTCGAATCGATGAGCATGGTGCCGATGATGGGCAACGTGCTGCGGCCGAACGCCAAAATCGCCGAAACCGCCCCGCAATATTACATGAGCATGGGCCATACGGCAGAACAAGTAGCGACACAATACGGCGTCAGCCGTGAAGACCAGGATGCTTTTGCGGTCCGGTCCCATGAAAATGCAGCTAGGGCGATCGAAAAAGGACATTTCGTCGATGAAATCGTGCCAGTCGAAGTGATCCAGCGCTATGTCGATAGCCACAATAAATACCAAGAAAAATCGTTCATGTTCGAAATGGACGAAGGGGTGCGCCACGGCACATCCATCCAGACGCTCAATAAATTGCGCTCAGCATTCTCAGCGCGCGGCACGGTGACAGCGGGTAATTCTTCGCAGACTTCTGACGGCGCAGGTTCTGTGCTTGTCATGGACCGTGAAAAAGCGGAAGCGCTTGGCCTTAAGCCAATCGCGAAATTCCGTTCATTCGCAACAGGCGGCGTTCCGCCCGAAGTCATGGGCATCGGCCCAGTCGTTGCGATTCCGAAAGCCTTGAAACTGGCCGGCTTGACGAAAGACGATATCGACGTCTGGGAACTGAACGAAGCCTTCGCTTCCCAGTCGCTCGGCGTCATCCGCGAGCTTGGCTTGGATATGGATAAGATCAATTTGAACGGCGGCGCCATCGCACTCGGCCATCCACTTGGTGCAACAGGTTCGATTTTGACCTTGCGCATGCTCAGCGAATTGAAGCGCCAAAACAAACAATTCGGCGTCGTCACGATGTGCATCGGCGGCGGAATGGGCGCAGCCGGCGTCTTCGAAATGTTGTAAAGAGAACTTCACAGAGTGTGAAAGTAATAAAATTTTTTTAGTCACAGCAACTTAATATTCAATGCATAAAAGGAGAGCTATCTAGTAGTTTGTAGAAGAGTCCGCTCGACTCCTGTGGACAAGCGAGACGGCCGAGACCCCGCAAGGCGCGAAGCGACTGAGGAGGCTTGGACGCGAGCCCACGGAAAGCGAGCGGTAAGCTTCGGAAAACTATAGGTATTACAAATCTCTCTATAGTTAGAGCTTTCTCAAAGGGTTCAATCAAACGATAAATTGGGAGGAATGGAAAATGGAACAAGAAAAAACATTGATCAAAGGCGGAAGCTTCTTGATCGAAGATGCAGACCTATCGCGTGTGTTCACGCCGGAAGATTTCACGGAAGAGCATAAGATGATCGCTAAAACGACTGAGGATTACGTCAACACGGAAGTCATGCCTTTGGTCGAAAAGCTGGAGAACCATGAATTCGAGCATTCCGTCAAGCTATTGAAAAAAGCGGGCGAACTTGGGCTCCTTGGGGCAGACGTTCCAGAACAATATGACGGGCTCGGTCTAGACAAAATCGCCTCTGCATTGATTGCTGAGAAAATGTCCAAAGCGGGCGGCTTCTCCATCACACACGGCGCTCACGTCGGGATCGGATCGTTGCCGATCGTCTTATTCGGTAACGAGGAACAGAAAAAGAAATACTTGCCGGTTCTTGCAACGGGCGAGAAAATCGCAGCTTACGCCTTGACTGAGCCGAGCTCCGGATCGGATGCTTTGGGCGCGAAAACAGTTGCGAAACTGAACGAAGCGGGTACGCATTACGTCTTGAACGGCGAAAAGCAATGGATTACGAATGCAGGATTTGCGGATGTCTTCGTGGTCTATGCAAAAATCGACGGCGAACAATTCTCGGCATTTATCGTCGAGCGCGACTTCGGGGGCGTATCGGTTGGCCCGGAAGAAAAGAAAATGGGCATCAAATCGTCTTCCACGCGTACATTGATCTTGGAAGATGCGGAAGTGCCGGTAGAAAACCTTCTCGGCGAAGCAGGGCGCGGACACATCATCGCCTTCAACATTTTGAACATCGGGCGCTATAAACTGGGCGTCGGCACAATCGGCGCATCCAAGCGCGCAATGGAATTGACGATTCCTTACACGAACCAGCGCCAGCAATTCAAGACGCCGATCTCTTCTTTCAACCTGACAAAAGAGAAATTGGCGACAATGGCCTCTAAATTGTATGCCGTGGAAAGTTCTGTTTACCGTACAGTCGGCTTGTTCGAAGACCGCATGAGCGGCTTCACGGACGAGCAGCAGGCAGACGGCAAACTGGTCGCGGATTCCATTGCGGAATTTGCCATCGAATGTTCATTGAATAAATTCTTCGGAACGGAAACTTTGGATTATATCGTAGACGAAGGCGTACAATTGCACGGCGGCTACGGCTTTATGCAGGAATATGAAATCGAGCGCATCTACCGCGATTCCCGCATCAACCGAATCTTCGAGGGAACAAATGAAATCAACCGCCTGCTCGTGCCGGGCACATTGCTCCGTAAAGCGATGAAAGGCGAATTGCCGCTATTGCAACATGCGCAAGCTTTGCAAGAAGAATTGTTGATGATGATGCCTGAAGAAGTCGGCACGGAAGCTTTGGCACAGGAAAAAGCATTGGTGAAAAACGCCAAGAAAATCGCCATCCTCGCTGCAGGCCTTGCCGCACAGACTTACGGCAAGAAACTCGAAGCAGAGCAGGAAGTGCTCGTGAACATCGCGGATATTGTCAGCAATGTCTTCGCGATGGAATCGGTTGTCTTGCGCACAGAAAAAGCGATCGCAGCAAGCGGCGAAGAAAAGGCGAAGCAGAAACTTCTTTATACGCAGATCTTCTGCCAGGAAGCTTTAGAAGAAATCGAGAAAGACGCGAAAGAAACTTTGATCGCAGCAATCGATGGCGACAACCAGCGCATGATGTTGTCTGCACTTCGCAAGTTGACGCGTTCAACGCCGTACAACTTGATCGCGAAAAAACGCGAAGCATCCGAAAAATTGATCAGTGTAGAAAAATACGTCGTCTAAGAGATTGCACAAAACAGGAAGGGGAAACCCTTCCTGTTTTTTTTATAGTGTTGAAGAAGTTTGGGGTTCGCTATTAATTGTGAGTAAAGCCACCTTTTTTACATTCAACAATCAATGACCTCTCTAAGTATTTGAAGAAGCGTTCGCTCGTCCCCCCTGCTCAATAATGCTGCGCATTACTTCGCAAAGATAAGTTCTCACGTAGTTCGACCTTATCTTTCCTGCGGGTATAGCGGGTTTGAGAGACCCCGCAGGGAATGAATGAGCGAAGCTTCGCTCATTCATTCATTTGCGACGCTTGAGCATAGCGAAAGTGGAGCAAGCCGAGGAGGATCGCTTCCCGCCCCGCGGAAAGCGATCAATAAGCTCTGGAAAATACAGTTATCGAGAGGTTGCCTATAACCTGGAAAACAGGAAGAAGAAACCCTTCTTGTTTTATTGCATAGCCCTAACTCCCTTCCAGTCGACTGCTCCGGGGCATTTTGATATGCTTGATTTACAAGACAGGAGGAGATTTGATGATCCAGTATTATGCTTACCCGAAATGCTCGACCTGCCAAAAAGGCAAGAAATGGCTTGAGGCAAATGATGCGGAGTTCGACTATATCGATATCTCGCAAAATCCGCCATCCGCGGCGCAACTGAAAGAGATCCATGAAAAGAGCGGCATCGAGCTGAAGAAGTTTTTCAATACGAGCGGCAAGAAATACCGCGAGCTCGAATTGAAGGAAAAACTGCCGGAAATGTCTGCAGATGAGCAATACGAATTGCTGGCGTCGGACGGCATGCTCATCAAACGCCCGCTCGCATGGGATGGATCTCAGGCGACGCTCGGCTTCAAGGAAGATGCATACGCAAATACCTGGAGCTGACAAGTTTGTCATCTTGTTTTTCATCCTTGGTTGTGGCAAACTGAAATTGAGTCAATTACATATTTGGAGGGGTTTGGATGAGCACACCACAAGAGCTTCGCTATTCAAAAGAACACGAATGGGTCAAAGTCGAAGACGGCAAAGCACGTATCGGCATTACTCATTTCGCGCAAGATGAACTTGGAGACATCGTATTTGTCGAGCTTCCGCAAGTCGGCGACGAGCTGAAAAAAGACGAGCCATTCGGCAGCGTCGAATCCGTTAAAACAGTATCGGAATTGTATGCGCCAATCAGCGGGAAAATCGTCGAAGTCAATTCTGAGCTTGAAGACAGCCCGGAATTCGTCAACGAATCACCTTATGAAAAAGCGTGGATGGTCGTTGTGGAAGCCCCTTCCGAAGATGAGGTCAATGCATTGATGTCAGCTGACGAATATAAAGAAATGACAAACGAGTAAGTTCGGAAAGCGCCTCTTTATGGCGCTTTTTTTCATATAAGGTTTTCTGGGGGGATACGTATGGAGAAAGTGATAGTGGTTGAAGGGATCAGCGACAAAACCCGGATAGCGCCATTGATTGCAGAACCCGTGACGATTCTTTGCACAAATGGTACAGTAAGTGCTACAAGACTCGAGGAAATGCTGCTGCCTTTTGAAGGGCAGGATATCATCATCCTGGTCGATGCGGACGCTTCCGGCGATAAATTGCGCAAGCTCATCAAGCGTGAGTTTCCGGAAGCCCGCCATTTCCATGTCGACCGAAGTTATAAAGAGGTGGCGACGACGCCGCTGCGGAAGCTGATCGATGTGCTCATCGCAGCAGATGTACGGGTCTTAAATCCAGTAGCAGGGAATGACTAGCATGAACGAATGGACACATAAAGAATGGCTGAAGGAAAAAAACACACAGCCTGTTTCAGCTTATTATTTGTATACGCCAATGTGCGGCACGTGCCAAGTGGCCAGCAAGATGCTCGGCGTGGTGGAAGAGCTTTTGCCAGACCTTCCGATGGGCAAAGCCAATTTGAATTATGTACAGGAAGTGGCGGAGCTTTATGAAGTGGAAAGCGTGCCGTGCCTGTTGATTTCACAGAATGGCAAAGTGACGGACAAGGTTTATGCTTTCCAGTCGGTGCCGTATTTGTACGAGAAATTGAAAACGGTTGACGAATACAGCCAGCCATGATAAATTTAATTTCTGAAATTAACTTAATAGCGTAGCTCTTATAAAGAGAGGTGGAGGGAAGTGCCCGATGAAGCCCGGCAACCGTCATGAAAATGAAATGGTGCCAAGTCACTCAAAGTGAAAACTTTGAAAGATGAGAGAACGGTTTATTGTGTTTACACATGTGCCTTTCTGCTTATCTGAGCAGAAAGGCTTTTTTATTAGCAAAAGATTTAGGAGAGTGCCCAATCATGATTGAGTTAAAAGGATTGACGAAAGTTTTCGATACTGGCAAAGCGCGCTTGACGGCTGTCGACCATGTCGACTTAACGGTGCCGGCCGGCGAGATTTTTGGCATCATTGGCTATAGCGGGGCGGGGAAAAGTACATTGATCCGCTTGTTGAACGGCTTGGAAAAACCGAGCGAAGGCTCCGTTGAAATCAACGGCCAGAACATCACGGCGATTTCGGGGCCAAAACTCCGCAAAGCCCGCCAAAAGGTCAGCATGATTTTTCAGCATTTCAATTTGCTGTGGTCACGGACCGTCCGCGAGAATATTGAGTTTCCGCTTGAGATTGCAGGAGTCGGGAAAGAGGAGCGGCGCAAGCGTTCTGCAGAGCTGATTGAACTGGTTGGCCTCGAAGGACGCGAAAGTGCATATCCTGCCCAGCTTTCCGGCGGTCAGAAGCAGCGCGTCGGTATTGCCCGTGCGCTGGCGAATGACCCGGAAGTGCTTTTGTGCGATGAAGCGACATCGGCTCTTGATCCGCAAACGACCGATGCGATTTTGGAATTATTGGTCGACATTAACAAGCGCCTCGGCTTGACGATTGTTTTGATCACGCACGAAATGCACGTCATCCGCAAGATCTGCCATCGCGTGGCAGTGATGGAAGGCGGACGCGTCGTCGAACTTGGCGAAGTGCTGCATGTCTTCCAGCATCCGAAGGAAACGATCACGAAGCGCTTTGTTGCCCAAGTGACCGAGACGGAAGATTCAGCAGAGACCGTCCGCCATCTGCGCGAGCAATATCCGGAAGGGCAATTGGTCAAGTTGATATTCGTCGGAGACCAGGCAGAGCAGCCGATCCTGACTCAGCTGATCCGGGAATATAAAGTGGAAGTCAATATTGTCCACGGCAACATCTCCCATACCCAACGGGGTGCTTATGGAACGCTCATCCTTCAACTGAAGGGCACTGCAGATGAAATAAGCAAAGCTTTAGCTTTCCTCGGTGCACATGATGTACAGACGGAGGTGATGGGCAATGCTTGAGACCTTATTCCCGAACGTAGATTGGGCGGATATGTGGGAAGCAACACTCGAAACCATTTATATGACGGCCATGTCCACGTTTTTCACATTTGTTATTGGTTTGGTCCTGGGGATCGTCTTATTCCTTACCGCACCGAACCAGTTATGGGCAAACAAAATCGTCAACTGGCTGACGGGCGCTTTCGTTAATATTTTCCGTTCGATTCCCTTCATCATTTTAATCATTTTGCTGATTCCGTTTACGAAATTTTTGATCGGCAGCATTCGCGGGCCGAACGCTGCGCTTCCGGCATTGATCATCGGGGCAGCTCCTTTCTATGCCCGCATGGTGCTGATTGCCTTGAAAGAAATCGATAAAGGTGTCATCGAAGCTGCCCGGTCGATGGGAGCGACGACTTGGACGATCATTCGCAAAGTATTGCTTCCTGAATCCAAGCCGGCATTGATTTCTGGGATTACGGTGACAGCTATCGCATTGGTGGGCTACACCGCAATGGCTGGCATTATCGGCGCAGGAGGGCTAGGGACCCTTGCCTTCCTGGACGGTTTCCAAAGAAGCCGAGAAGACGTCACCTTGATGGCGACGATTGCGATTCTGGTCATTGTATTCATTGTCCAATTTATCGGTGATTACTTAACTAGAAAAGCAGACAAGCGTTAAATTTCGCACCGTCATGGAATTACTGGAGAAAATAGGGCTTTTTAGTCCAAAAAAATAAAAACTACATTTAATAGAAGAAAAGGGGAAATTTGTAATGAAAAAATTAGTATTTGGTTCATTTGCAGCAGTATTGGCATTATCCGCTTGCGGGGCAGAGGAAGAAAACAACAGCGGCGCATCAGAAGGAGAAACGAGCACATTGACAGTTGGGGCTTCGAACGTTCCGCATGCTGAAATCCTTGAACAGGCTAAACCGATTTTGGAGGAACAGGGCATCGAGTTGGATATTCAGACATACCAAGATTACATCTTGCCAAACCAAGACTTGGAATCAGGCGATTTGGATGCAAACTATTTCCAACATACGCCTTACCTGGAATCGCAAATTGCTGATCATGGCTATGACTTTGTAAGTGCTGGCGGCATTCACATCGAGCCGATCGGCGTTTATTCTCAAGACTACTCGTCTCTTGAAGATTTGCCGCAAGATGCGACAATCCTCATGAGTAATTCAGTCGCTGACCATGGCCGCATCCTGGCTATGCTCGAAGCGGAAGGTTTGATCACGTTGGAAGAAGGCATCGACAAGACGACGGCCGAAACTAGTGATATCGTAGAAAACGAGAAAAACCTGCAGTTTGATACAGAGTACGAAGCAGCTTTGCTTGTGCAAATGTATGAAGCGGGTGAAGGCGATGCGGTATTGATCAACTCGAACTATGCAATTGATGCTGGATTGAGCCCGATGGAAGATGCCATCGCTCTTGAAAGCTCAGATTCTCCGTACGCCAATGTCATTGCTGTTCAAGCGGGAGACGAAAATAACGAAGACATTCAAGCCTTGGTTGACGTATTGACGTCGCAAGAAATCCAAGACTTCATCTTGGAAGAATGGAACGGGTCAATCGTTCCAGTCGAACAATAAACCTTTTAGCCAGCCTATTCTCTTTAGAATGGGCTGGTTTTTTCGTGCGCATAAAATGCCCTGGTTCAGGTGAAATGCCGTGGTAAGTAGACTAAAACTAAGCGTGAAAGTTTTTAGGTCATTTTTCCAGAATAATAAAAATATTACGTGATTTAGAAAAAAGCTATTAGCTTTTCGAAAACTATGGTAATTTCACATAATAACAAATAAACAACTGTTTACACAGGGAGGACAAGAACATGAAATTTCAATTCGGTTTGCTGCCGCGGATTGTGCTGGCCATTGTGCTTGGCGTACTCATCGGCTCTGTGGCGCCAGAGGAACTCGTCCGTGTATTTGCTACGTTCACAGGAATTTTCGGCGGGTTCTTGAATTTTATCGTGCCATTGATTATTCTCGGTTTTATTGCACCAGGCATTGCAAAGCTCGGAAAAGGTTCGGGGAAATTATTGGGCCTGGCGACTGCAGTTGCGTATTTATCGACCATTGTGGCAGGCGTCCTGGCATTTATCGTGGCTTCTTCCCTTTTGCCGAATTTGATGGAAGGCGGTTCATTGAGCAATTTAGATGATCCCGAAAATGCTCTCGCTTCCAGTTTCATTGCTTTGGAGATTCCTCAATTGTTCGGGGTCATGAGCGCCTTGATCTTGGCATTTCTGCTCGGGATCGGCATGGCTTCTACAGGAAGCAAGACAATGGCATCGTTTTTTGAGGAATTCCAAGAGATCATCGAAAAAGTTATTTCATACATCATAATCCCGCTATTGCCTTTTCACATCTTCGGTATTTTTGCGAATATGGCATACGGCGGTGCAGTGTTTGAAATCCTTTCCCTCTTTGCGGTAGTTTTCATCCTGATCATCGTTTTACACTGGGTCATGCTTACGGGCCAGTACACCACTGCAGGGATATTGAGAAAGAGCAATCCGTTCGCTTTGATCCGCACGATGCTGCCGGCTTACTTCACAGCGCTCGGGACACAGTCTTCAGCAGCTACCATCCCGGTCACTTTACGCCAAGCACGTAAAACAGGCGTGAAAGAACGTGTGGCGGACTTCACGGTCCCGTTGTTTGCAACGATTCATTTGTCAGGCAGTACCATTACGCTCGTCACTTGTGCGATCGGCGTAATTTTATTGACAGGACAGTCGCCATCGTTCGGCAACTTCTTTCCATTCATCCTCATGCTTGGCGTGACGATGATCGCAGCTCCCGGCGTTCCGGGCGGCGCTGTCATGGCAGCTATCGGATTGCTGGAAGTGATGCTCGGCTTCGACGAGACGATGGTCGCTTTGATGATCGCGTTGTATATGGCTCAGGACAGTTTCGGGACTGCAGCTAATGTGACGGGAGACGGCGCGCTCGCAAATATTGTCGACCGTTTCACTCCATCCCAAAAAGTATGAATTGTGCCGGAATTCAATGAATTCCGGCTTTTTAATGCTCTCTATACGGATAAATCTGGCTATGCTATCATATGCTGGATATGAAATTCAGGAGGCACGAACATGAAAAAGATGACAATTCTTAGCCTATCTGCTGCTTTGATGCTTGCAGCATGCGGAAACGAACAATCTACTGACACAACTGAAACGGATTCTGGATCTGCCACTATGGAATCTGGAAAAGAAAGCGTTAAGAGCCAATTGATGCAATTTTATCTTTCCGTTTCTAAAGAAATAAACAAAGAAGATGCACCATTGAATGATTTTGAAATCGCTCAAGCTGAAGAGACGCTGCCAAGCGGCGCAGAACTTTCAGAGTTGAAAGAAGCTGCTGCAACGTCTGCTGAACAAGCGAAGCAAGCGGTAGAATCGATGGAAGTGCCGGAATCACTAAATGATTACCAGGAAGAAATCGATGGGGCATTGGCTTCGATTACTGAATCTTATGAGATGAAAATCGAAGAACTTGGAACAGAGGCACCTGATTTTCAAGCAGCTGCCGATAAATTTGCCGAAGCTGACGCTGCTTTCAATGAAATATTAGAAGAAAACGGCTTGGTTGCGTCTAACCTCTACAACGAAGTAAGCCAATAATTTGTGAAAGCTGCCCATATAACGGGCAGCTTTTTCTATATATTCCCATTAACTATGACGATAGGTCTATTTTCAGATAAATTAGATTATTACTCTTGTTTAACTTTCGGGCGGTCGGGTATACTTGTAAAAGTAAAATAAGATAACTCGAAAGGAATGGTTTATTATCGATTCTCAAGGTATTGAAAAGACGGAAAAAATGGAACAGGCATTCAGAGACGTACACGGGTACGGACTGAACGAATACCAAAATGACCCGCAAAAAATCCTTGAAGTTGAACAGCGCCGTGAGCAAGATTATCGCCAAGGCCAGTCGGTTGCGGCACAAATCGAACGCCAAGCGCACCGCGAATAGCAATAGATACACGATCCACATACATTCAAACATTCAAATGAAGCTGCCGGACAGAGTGAACATCTCTGTCCGGTTTTTCTATGTTGAAGCATAGGGGATCCAGTGGCTTGAACGCAGTTTATTGAAATGAATTCTCATTTAGCCTAACTTTATTGAAAATGCAGGAAATAGGCAAAGCCCTCTGGAAATAGCTGCCTGACAGCAGGAAATCCGGATTTCAAAATGGTTTTTGGCGGAGGCTTGCGGCCGATTTTAACATTTGCTACTGAAGTCGATATAAGTTAAGATTAGAATGATACTAATTAAGAGTGCGAGGCATTCTTCAATAACATTTATGGAGGTATTTACATGTCAACTTTGGTCATTAAAGATTTACACGTTGAAATCGAAGGAAAAAAGATTTTAAAAGGTGTAGACATCACAATTAACACGAGCGAAATCCATGCCATCATGGGGCCGAACGGTACAGGGAAATCTACCTTGGCGTCAGCAATCATGGGGCATCCTAAATATGAAGTAACACAAGGCACGATCGAATTGGACGGGGAAGACGTACTCGCGATGGAAGTCGACGAGCGCGCACGCGCAGGACTATTCCTGGCTATGCAGTACCCGAGCGAAATTTCAGGCGTCACAAATGCTGACTTCATGCGCTCTGCCATGAACGCACGCCGCGAAGAAGGCAACGAAGTTTCATTGATGAAATTCATCCGTGAACTTGACAGCAAAATGGAAACTCTTGCAATGGACCAGGACATGGCACAGCGCTACTTGAACGAAGGATTCTCCGGCGGCGAGAAGAAACGCAATGAAATCCTCCAAATGATGATGATCAAACCGACATTCGCCGTACTCGATGAAATTGACTCCGGTCTTGATATCGATGCATTGAAAGTCGTATCAGAAGGCATCAACCAAATGAAGGGCGAGAACTTCGGCTGCTTGATCATCACTCACTATCAGCGCCTGTTGAACTACATCACGCCAGATCACGTCCATGTCATGATGCAAGGGCGCGTCGTTAAATCCGGCGGACCTGAACTTGCTCATAAACTGGAAGCAGAGGGCTATGATTGGATCAAGGCAGAACTCGGCATTGAAGACGAGACTGTCGGACAAGAAGCATAATTGGAAGGAGAGACTAACGTGACGGTTGAAACAAAATTAACGATGACCGAGCAGGATGTACGCTCCTTCTCGGCTTCGCACTCAGAACCAGAAGAATTTACGAACTTGCGCGTACAGGCTTTGGCTGCTGCCGAAGCGTTGCCGCTCCCAAAACCCGATAAAACGAAAATCATCAACTGGAACTTCACGGACTTCCCGGTCCATACAGTAGAAAGCTCTACGTATGGGTCGTTGGATGAATTGCCGGAGCAAGTAAAGTCCATTGTTGATACGGATCAAAAAAATCTATACATCCAGCACAATAATACGCCGGCTTATATTTCCTTGGATAAAAATCTCCAGCAACAAGGCGTCATTTTGACGGATATCCAAACAGCGATCCGTGAGCACGGTGATTTGGTCGCTAAGTATTTCATGACAGAAGCGGTCAAAGCCGAAGAACATAAATTAACGGCTCTTCATGCAGCGCTTCTAAATGGCGGGATGTTCCTGTATGTACCGAAGAATCTAGCCATAAAGAATCCGGTACAAGCGATCTTTGTACATGACAATGAGGAAGCTTCCCTGTTCAATCACGCATTGATTGTCGCCGATAAAGGCAGTGAAGTAACTTATGTCGAGAACTATATTTCCACAGTACCGAAAGCAAAAGGCCAAGCGAATATCGTTTCAGAAGTCTTTGCAGAAGACAATGCGTCTGTCACTTACGGCGCAGTGGACGTACTCGCTGAAGGATTCACGACTTATGTGAACCGCCGCGGAGTAGCTCAGCGCGATGCACGCATCGAATGGGCGCTCGGCATGATGAACGACAGCGACACCATTTCGGATAACACGACATTCCTAATCGGCGACAATTCAGTCGGCGATACGAAAACAGTCGTGGTCGGAAGAGGCACGCAAAAGCAGAACTTCACGACACAAGTCATCCATTGGGGCAAAAACTCCGACGGCCAGATCTTGAAGCACGGCGTCATGAAAGATTCGGCATCAGCCATCTTCAACGGCATCGGTAAAATCGAACACGGCGCGACGAAAGCCAACGCAGAACAGGAATCACGTGTCCTGATGTTGAGCCCGAAAGCGCGCGGCGATGCAAACCCGATTCTCTTGATCGATGAAGATGATGTAACGGCAGGACATGCGGCATCAGTCGGACGCGTAGATCCGCTTCAATTATATTATTTGATGAGCCGAGGCATTACAAAACAAGAAGCTGAACGTCTTGTTATTCACGGCTTCCTGGCACCGGTTGTAAACGTGTTGCCAATCGAAGGCGTTAAAAAGCAATTGACGGAGGTTATCGAAAGGAAAGTCCGCTAATGAATCCAGAGATCAAGAGCTATTTCCCGATACTCAACCAGGAAATCAATGGACATCCGCTCGTCTATTTGGACAGCGCGGCGACTTCCCAGAAGCCGACGCCAGTTATCGAAGCGCTGAAAGAATATTACGAGTCTGATAATTCCAATGTCCACCGCGGCGTCCATACGCTCGGTAACCGGGCGACAGAGAAATATGAAGGCGCACGCGAGAAAGTGCAACAATTCATCAACGCGAATTCGACGCAAGAAATTGTCTTTCTTCGCGGTACGACGACTGCGATCAATCTGGTTGCGCAAAGCTACGGTCGTGCCAATGTTGAAGAAGGCGATGAAATCGTCATCACGTATATGGAGCATCATTCGAACATCATTCCTTGGCAGCAGCTGGCAAAAGAACGCGGCGCTGTCTTGAAATATATCGAGCTTGAAGAAGACGGTACCATCTCGCTTGAAAATGTCCGTGCAGCAATTACTGACCGGACAAAAATTGTGTCGATGGTTTATGTATCCAATGTGCTTGGTACAATGAATCCGGTGAAGGAAGTGGCGAAAATCGCCCACGAACATGGCGCTGTCATGATGGTGGACGGAGCACAAGCCGCACCTCACTTGAAAATCGATGTCCAGGACTTGGATTGCGACTTCTTCGCATTTTCCGGCCACAAGATGGTCGGCCCGACTGGTATCGGCGTGCTGTATGGCAAAAAGCATTTGCTTGAAGCCATGGAGCCTGTCGAGTTTGGTGGGGAGATGATCGATTTTGTCGGATTATACGATTCGACGTGGAAAGAGCTGCCTTGGAAGTTCGAAGGCGGCACGCCAATTATTGCAGGAGCGGTCGGCCTCGCTGCGGCCATCGACTTCCTGCAGGAAATCGGATTGGATGAAATCGAAAAACATGAACATCATATGGCGTCCATTGCGATGGACAAGATGTCGGCTATTGAAGGGCTTGAGATTTACGGCCCGAAAGACCCGGCGAAACGTGCAGGGATTGTCACTTTCAATTTGAAAGAAGTCCATCCCCATGATGTAGCGACTGTGCTCGATATGAGCGGCATCGCTGTCCGCGCAGGTCACCACTGCGCACAGCCATTGATGAAATGGCTCGATGTGACGGCGACAGCACGCGCAAGCTTCTATCTTTATAATGACGAATCGGATATCGATCGCCTAGTGGAAGGTTTGCGTTCTGCAAAGGAGTATTTTAGCGATGTCTTTTAATAATTTAGATCAATTATATCGACAAGTGATCATGGACCATTACAAGACGCCCCGCAACAAGGGGACGCTTGAACAGGACAGTGTCAATATCGAAATGAACAACCCGACTTGCGGCGACCGGATCCAATTGACGCTGCAAGTAGAAGATGGCATCGTCAAAGACGCCAAATTCGATGGGGAAGGCTGCTCGATTTCCATGGCATCTGCTTCCATGATGACGCAAGCCGTCAAAGGCAAAGATGTAGATACAGCAATGAAGCTGTCCGGGATCTTTTCGGACATGATGCTTGGCAAAGAGTACGACGATTCAGTGGACCTTGGGGATATCGAAGCATTGCAAGGTGTATCTAAATTCCCGGCGCGTATCAAATGCGCGACCTTAGCGTGGAAAGCCATGGAAAAAGGTGTGCACGACGAAGAAAAATCGTAACAGAGAACGGAGGAACGACGATGGCGAAAAAAATGCCGGAAATCGGAGATTATAAATATGGGTTCCATGACAAGGATGTCTCTATCTTCAGATCCAAACGCGGTCTGACGGAAGACATTGTCAGAGAAATTTCGAAGATTAAAGAAGAACCGGAATGGATGCTCGAATCACGCCTAAAAGCGTTGAAACTATTCTATTCTATGCCAATGCCGCAATGGGGCGGAGATTTGAATTCATTGGATTTTGACGAAATCACCTATTACGTTAAACCATCAGAAGCAAGCCAGACTTCATGGGATGAAGTTCCTGAAGAAATCAAGCGTACGTTTGATAAACTGGGCATTCCTGAAGCAGAACAGAAATACCTTGCAGGTGTCTCTGCACAGTATGAATCCGAAGTGGTTTACCACAATATGAAAGAAGACTTGGAAGAGATGGGCATCATCTTTAAAGATACAGATGCAGCACTTCGTGAAAACGAGGACCTCTTCAGAGAAAACTTCCAGACAGTCATTCCAGCAGCAGACAATAAATTCTCTGCATTGAACACGGCTGTTTGGTCAGGTGGATCGTTTATCTACGTACCGCCAGGCATCAAAGTGGAATCACCGCTGCAAGCCTATTTCCGTATCAACTCGGAAAACATGGGCCAATTCGAGCGTACGATGATCATCGTCGACGAAGGCGCAAGCGTCCATTACGTAGAAGGCTGTACGGCACCAGTTTACACGACGAACTCATTGCACTCAGCAGTGGTTGAAATCATCGTGAAAAAAGATGCTTATTGCCGCTATACAACGATCCAAAACTGGGCGAACAACGTATACAACCTGGTAACGAAACGTGCTTTCGTAGACGCAAACGGCACGATGGAATGGATCGATGGCAACATCGGTTCGAAATTGACGATGAAATATCCTGCAGTCTTCCTTAAAGGCGAAGGCGCACGCGGCATGACATTGTCGATTGCGATCGCCGGCAAAGGCCAGCACCAGGATGCAGGCGCGAAAATGATCCACTTGGCGCCGAATACATCTTCATCGATCGTTTCCAAATCGATTTCGAAGCAAGGCGGGAAAGTTTCTTACCGCGGAATCGTGCACTTCGGCCGCAAAGCGGACGGAGCACGTTCGAACATCGAATGCGATACATTGATCATGGACAACCAGTCGACATCCGATACAATTCCTTACAACGAGATCATGAACGATAACGTTTCGCTTGAACACGAAGCGAAAGTATCGAAAGTCTCTGAAGAGCAATTGTTCTATCTGATGAGCCGCGGCGTTTCCGAACAGGAAGCGACAGAAATGATCGTCATGGGCTTCATCGAGCCATTCACTAAAGAATTGCCGATGGAATATGCAGTCGAAATGAACCGTCTCATCAAGTTCGAGATGGAAGGTTCAATCGGTTAATCAATCAATTAATCAATCCCCGGCATGGAAAATGCCGGGGATTTTTTATGCTGTTTTGAATGAGTGGATTTCCTCGTTTGCATGAATTTCGTTTTACTGCTTTTCCCAAGGGTATACAAATAGTGAAGCAAAATTTGAGGAGGTATTTTTCTAATGAGCCAAACTTTTGACGCGTTAAAAGAGAAAATCAGCAACGCTGACATGGGAGAAGCGAAAGAAATCATCACTCAAGTCAAGCAAGCATACGATGACGGCAAGATCGATGAAAACGAGAAGAACGAATTGATAGATCTCGCAAAATCCAAAATCGGCGGCGGTGGGCTCGGCGGGTTATTTTAAGAGCCTGCAGTCCAATTGAAAAAATAAGCTTTGGCATCTGTTAAGGATGGCCAAAGCTTATTTTTTCATGTGTTTTAGAGCTTCCCGCTTGCTCAGTGGCTGAAGGGTATGTGTAGAGACGAAGTCCAAGACCCAAATGGGATCGGTTTTTGCGTATTCCCGCAAAGCCCAGCCGATGGATTTTTGGATGAAGAATTCGCGTGATTCAGCATGTAGAGAGATGATGGAGCCAAGCATTTCCGTGTTGGTCTGTTGTTTGAATTTCAGTTGGTGCAAAATGGCAGCCCGCTGGGTCCATAAGTTTTCTGCATGTGCCCACTCAACAAGGAGCGGGGCAGTGGTGGTTCGGTCGAGCAATACAATATGACCGGCAAGTTTCGGGGCAATGGCATCGACAGTGTCCCACCAGGAATTGGATTCGATCAGCAGGCGCAAAAACGGCAAGTCGCCTGGAGTTAGTTCCTTTTTCGCTTGTTCCAGCAATTCAATGGCCGCGTAATGATACTCACGTTCCGGCATTGCATACAATGCTTGGACGATAGACTTCAGTTGTGCTTTTTCAGGGAGGAGAAAGGCAGATAGCTGCTCTTTCATTAACGTGGTACGCAGAGGTTTCTGAATTCCTAAAAATGGGAAGTGATGTTTCATATAAGCGGCCATCGAAGTAGCTAGCTCTGGGTTGCGATTGTCTTTAAAGCGGACGATTAGGGCATCTGTGTCCCATGGTTTTTTCATTTCCAAAAGCCTCCTGCTAAATGACTTGTTATGCGATTGCAACGTTGCGGGAAATAGGGTGGCTTCGCCAAGCGTTGCTTCTGCGAATCTCAAAAAGGACGCCTGTTTTGTTCTATGCTATCATAAAATAATAACGAAAATGGAGGCAGGGCGATGATTTATGTTGGATTGACGGGCTGGGGAGACCATCCAGATGTGTATAGCCCCGGGTCGAAACAAAAAGATAAATTGGTCGATTACAGTGCGCATTTTCCGATTGTGGAACTGGATTCTTCATTTTATGCAGTCCAGCCTGAGCGCAATATCAGCAAATGGATCCGCGAGACGCCGGACAATTTCCAATTCGTCGTAAAAGCATATCAAGGCATGACCGGGCATCAGCGCGGGGAAAATCCATTCGAGACCCGCGAGGAAATGTTCGAAGCTTACAGGTTGTCTGTCCGGCCGCTGAAAGAAGCGGGCAAGCTGGCGATGGTGCTGTTGCAGTTTCCGCCCTGGTTCGACTGCCAAAAAGATCATGTCGATGAAATCCGTGCGATCATTGCGGAGTTGCAAGAATTCGACTTGGCGATCGAATTCCGCCATCAGTCCTGGTATGCGGACGGCATGAAAGAAAAAACGCTGGAATTCCTCCGCGAACACGGGTTGATCCATTCGGTCTGCGATGAGCCACAGGCAGGGGATGGCTCGATTCCGCTTGTCCCCGAATCCAGCCGTAAAGATAAAGTGCTGCTGCGTCTGCACGGGCGCAATGTCCACGGCTGGCTGAATCCCGGCAATGCTGAAAAATGGCGGGAAGTGCGTTATCTATACGATTATAACCGTGAGGAACTAGAAGAGATCAGCCGGGCTGTGAAGCGTCTTGAACAGCAGGCAGAGCAGGTGTATGTAATCTTCAATAATAATTCAGGCGGGCATGCAGCGGGCGATGCGAAACAGTTCCAGGAATCAAATGGTTTGCATTTCGAAGGCTTGTCCCCGAAACAGCTCGACCTGTTTGAAGGCGGGTTCTGATGGTATTCCTGATCCTTTTAGTAGTCGGACTTGCTTCAGGGATCGTCGGCGCGCTTATCGGCCTTGGAGGAGGCGTCGTCTTGGTGCCAGTGCTGCTATTCCTCAGCTCTTCGGTAAGTGTATTTCCCAACTTATCGCCTCAACAGATTGTGGGGCTATCGGTCGTTATGATGATCTTCATCGGCTTATCTTCAACGATTGCCTATATGAAGGTTGGCACTGTCGACTACCGAAGCGGGTTCATTTTCTTTATCGGCAGTGCGCCTGGAACGGTTTTAGGCGCCTTCGTCAACCGCAGTCTTGATGTGCCGTCCTTTCAATTGTATTTCGGCCTGCTATTGGTGTTCTTATCGTTGCTGCTGTTGCTCCGGGATCGCTTAAAGGCGGTGAGCTGGTTCGTCGATCACGGCAAAAAGCTGAGTTTCCATGACCGTCGAGCTGACCAGGAATATGTCTACGGTTACCCGATATGGTTTGCGCTCTTATTGACTTTTTTCGTTGGCTTTGCGTCCGGGCTATTCGGCATCGGCGGGGGTTCGATTCTCGTACCCGCCATGATCCTGCTGTTTTTATTTCCGCCTCATGTAGCGGTTGGAACTTCAATGCTGATGGTCTTTCTGTCGGCCATCGTTAATTCCATTACGCATATTTCACTCGGCAATGTCCCGTGGATCTATACTTTGGCCATTATCCCCTCAGCCTATATCGGCGCGAAAATCGGTGCCAAGCTGAACCGCAGTATCAAATCCGACACACTGGTCCTCGTGCTGCGGCTCGCATTATTATTACTCGGGCTCCGCTCGATTTACGAAGGAATTTTCAGTTCATAATGAGGTGTTTGACATGAGTGAAATCATCCATATTTATCATACGAACGACCTGCATAGCCATTTTACACACTGGCCCCGCATCAAATCCTTGCTGACAGAGCGCAGGCATTGGCACGAGGAAGCGGGCGACGTGTGTTTAGTCCTCGATATTGGGGACCACGCTGACCGTTCGCATCCTTTTACGGAAGGAACGGCCGGCAAAGGCAATGTGCAGCTGCTCAATGAAGCGGGTTACGATGCCGTGACCATCGGCAATAATGAAGGGATTACACTGTCCAAAGCAGAACTGGACGAATTGTACGTACAGGCAGATTTTTCTGTAGTGGTTGCGAATCTATTGGATTTGGATGGCAAGCAGCCGGAATGGGCAAGCCCGAACCAAATCATCGTAACGAAGGATGGCACGAAAATCGGCATCATTGCAGCAACAGCGGAATTCACTCCGTTTTACCGCCGGCTCGGCTGGCAAGTGACGAACGGAAGGGAAGCGATTAAACGGGAAGCGGCCGAAATCCGACAGTCGGTCGATTTTCTTATCTGCATGTCCCATCTTGGCATCAGGGAAGACGAACTGTTGGCAGCAGAATGTCCGGAACTCGACATTATCTTGGGGGCGCATACCCATCATCTATTCCATCAAGGAAAAGAAATTGGCGGGACCTTGCTCGGTGCTGCCGGTAAGTTCGGTTATTATATCGGCCATATTGAAATTGATATAGCGACACGCAAGATGACCGCGGAAGTGATTGAAACCGACCAGTTGCCGGAAGCTGATGAAGGGTTCAATGAATACTTGGTCGGCGTCGGCAAGCAACAAATGGCTGAGACGGTTTTCTACAATGATCGGCATTTAAAAGCTGAATGGTTCAAGCCTTCTCCTATGGCAGAATTATTTGGCGATGCCTTGGTTTCGTTCGCCTCGGCGGATTGCGGATTGTTCAATGCCGGCATTTTCATGGAAGATATGCCAAAAGGCGAGATGACGCGCTATGATTTCCACCGCATGCTGCCGCATCCGATCAATCCGTGCGTCATCGATCTCAGTGGCGCGGAGCTAAAGGAAATTTATCTTCAATCCTTGAACGAAGACTGGCCGCAGCTCGAGCTTAAAGGCATGGGCTTTCGGGGAGCGGTGTTCGGCCGGATGATTCATAGCAACATGGATATGGACGAGCATCAACTGATGGTCGGGGGCAAACCTGCTGACCCGAATCGCATTTACCGGCTGGCGACGCTTGACCTGTTTACATTCGGCTACTTTTTCCCCGCATTGAAGCGGGCGCAGAAGAGCTATTTCATGCCTGAATTCCTGCGTGATGTCTTCGGTGATTATTTCCGCATGAAAGCTATTAAATAGAAGGAACATTCAAAATGGACTGTTAGTTGATTTCGTGTGCTTTTTGGGCTATGCTTTTTATGAATTAGATATCGATGGGTAGAGGCTGCAGCCTTCATCAGTAGAATGTGCGAGTTTGACCGCGTTGACCACATTCGAAAGGGAAGCTTGCCGAAATCACTGTTTCCGGGTCAGGGGGCGGCGATTGGGGACATTTCGAACAGGAATGCCACTGTCATTTGCAGTTTACTGCGGATGGAGAGCTACAGGGTTGTTTGATGCTTGTGCACACAGACGAATTGTAGGAAGCCGGTTTATCCCTTGGATAAACCGGCTTTTTTGGTCTAAGCCTTACCATCAAAACGAATAGGAGGAAATCTAATTATGGAAAACACAATCTTTTCGATACTGCCGCCGATTATCGCAATTGCGATGGTCCTGTTGACGCGTCGCGTATTGCTGTCGCTCGGCGTCGGCATCGTAGCGGCTGCGCTGATCTTGACTTCGTTTGCGCCAGTTGAGGCAGCGAATGAATTATTTACTTCATTTGCAGTGATTTTTTGGAATGAAGGCTTTAACGCTTACAATGTCTTCATCATTTTGTTCTTGTTATTGCTGGGAGTGATTACAGCATTCGTCAGCTTGTCTGGCGGCAGCCATGCATTTGCCGATTGGGCATCTGCGCGTGTGAAAACACGCCGCGGGGCGAAATTGGTTACGGTGTTTCTCGGCATCTTGATTTTCATCGACGATTACTTCAATGCCTTGGCCGTCGGGCAAGTCGCACGGCCGATTACGGACCGCTATAAAGTATCGCGTGCAAAACTAGCTTATTTCATCGATTCCACGGCTGCACCGATTTGTGTCGTGTCTCCCGTATCCAGCTGGGGAGCTGCCATCATCGGGATCATAGGAACGATTTTAGCTGGACAGACCTTCTTGGAATACTCAGCGCTGGAAGCCTTCCTATGGATGGCACCGATGAACTTCTACGTCATCGCGGCACTCGCCATCGTATTCTTCGTCGCGATCCGTGATGTAGATTTCGGGGAAATGAAAAAACATGAACGCCTGGCGATTACAGAAGGCCAGTTGTTCAATCCAGATAAAGTGATTCCTGGGGAAATGAAAGAAGATTTCCCGAGCCACTCACACGGACGTGTCCGTGATTTGCTGTTGCCGATCCTGTTATTAATCGTCGGGACGGTCGCGGCGATGATGTGGACAGGATATGTAAATGCCGATAGAGTATTTGACATTTGGCTTATTTTTGAGAACACGGATGTGCCATTATCCTTGATCACAGGCGGCCTCATCGGTGCGCTTGCTGCGATTATCCTGTACGCCATCCAGATCAGACGAAACGAAGTGGCAAAAGTGCAGTGGATCGGCAGAGGCATCTGGGCTGGCATTCAATCGATGGCCGGTGCAGTGTTTATCTTGATCTTTGCGTGGTCGCTGACTTATTTGATCGACGCGTTGCAAACTGGGACTTATCTTGCCGATGCAGTGGCACGAGGCAATGTGCCGACTAGTGTACTGCCGGTTCTATTGTTTGTGCTAGCAGGAGTCATGGCCTTTTCAACAGGCACTTCTTGGGGCTCGTTCGGGATCTTGCTGCCGATTGCCGGCACGATCATGATCCAGGCAGAACCGGAACTATTGCTCGCTTCTTTGTCTGCTGTATTGGCAGGCGCGGTGTTCGGAGATCACTGTTCACCGATCTCAGATACCACCATTTTGTCGTCAACAGGTGCAGGAAGCAACCACATGGACCATGTCGTCACACAGTTGCCGTATGCGTTGACTTCTGCAGCGATCGCAGCAGTAGGGTATATCGTCATAGGCTTTACCGGCTCCTTGCCTCTGGCTCTCGGAGCGGTAGCAATCGTCTTGGCAATACTATTCATTTTCTGGTCTAAACGCACAACTTTAATGGAGAAACATGAACAGAACTAAGATTTGAAAGGTGGAGATACTATATCTCCACCTTTTTATTATTACTATAATAGTTTTTTTCAAAAATTTTCAGAAATTATCTTTACTTTGAACAGGGTCCTAGTTATACTAAATTTAGATTCCAAAATAATCTGAATATAAACAAACTTCCTATTTTTCTGTTAAAAAATTGGAAGTTACCAACAAAGGGGGAAGAGAAATGGAACGTTCTACATGGGGAACGAGAGCCGGTTTTATCATGGCGGCGGTCGGTTCAGCAATAGGACTAGGGAATATTTGGCGATTCCCGTATGTAGCATATGAAAATGGTGGGGGCGCATTTTTTATACCGTATTTGTTTGCTCTTTTAACAGCCGGGATTCCAATCCTTATATTGGAGTTCACTATCGGCCATCGTTATCGCGGATCCGCACCACTTTCATTCTTTAGAATGAGCGGCAAAAAAGCAGAATGGCTCGGATGGTGGGCGATGTTCGTATCGTTCGTCATCTCAGTGTATTACGCGGTTATCATCGCTTGGGCAATGCGTTATACATTGTTTTCATTCAATCAGGCGTGGGGGGAAGATACAGAAGGCTTCTTATTTAATGACTTCCTTCAATTGACAGTGAATCCAGGTGAGACAGGGGGAATCGTCTGGGGCATTTTCATTCCGTTAGTGATTGTCTGGGTCATCACGCTCGGCATTTTGCTTGCCGGCGTTAAAAAAGGAATTGAGATGGCCAACCGCATTTTCATTCCTACTTTGGTATTGATATTCATTGTTATCGTTATCCGTGCGGTCACATTAGACGGGGCAGCGCTTGGACTAGAGGCATTCTTCGAGCCGAACTTTGATGCCATCATGGATCCGACCGTCTGGGTTGCGGCCTATGGGCACATATTCTTCAGTCTATCGGTCGCCTTTGCGATCATGATCACATACTCGAGTTATCTGCCGAAAAAATCGGATATCACAAACAACGCGTTCATCACCGGTTTTGCCAACTCAAGCTTTGAATTGCTTGCCGGTATCGGGGTGTTTGCGGTACTTGGTTTCATGGCGACGCAATCCGGCGTAGAAGTGGCGGATGTGGCATCTGCCGGGGTTGGGCTCGCGTTCGTCGTATTCCCGGCGATAATCAATGAATTCCCAGGGTTCAACGGCCTCTTTGGCTTCTTGTTCTTCCTGTCATTGACATTAGCGGGACTTACATCGCTCATGTCGATCACAGAAACGTATGTCGCTGGATTCAGTGAAAAGTTCGGCATTTCGCGCCGCAAAGCAGTTGCATTCGGCGGCGGCCTTGCCGCATTGATTTCCGTCCTATTCGCTACTCAAGGCGGATTGTTCTTCTTGGATATCGCCGATTACTACATCAACCAATTCGGTGTCGCGGCAGTCGGTCTTGTGGAAGTCGTTATGGTTGTCTGGATCTTGCGTAAAGCAGGCGATTTGCAGAACCATGCAAACGAAATCTCGGATATCCACCTGGGCGGTTGGTGGAAATTCAGCCTTGGCGTTATCACACCACTCGTTCTCGGCTATATGATGTTCGGCTTGCTGCGCTTGAATATCTTCCAGCAATTCGAAACGGAAACAGGAAACTATGAAGGCTATTCCAATATGTTCACTTTATTCGGCGGTGTGGCTGTCGCAGCAGGAGCCCTGCTCTTCGGCATCTTGTTCTCGCTCGGCAAATGGCATAAAAACTATCGCTATTACGACGAGCATTCCGAACATCCGGCGAAAGAAAAAGAATAAGGAGGGATTGACATGTCAGTTAGCGCAATTGTAGTCATGATCATCGGGATGGTCCTCCTCTGGGGAGGGCTTGCAGCAAGCATTTTCCACGCTGTGAGATCGAGCAAAGCAAATAAAGCAGAAGATTTAGGATAGAATGGGAAACCTCCGGCAAACACTCTGCCGGAGGTTTTTGTTTATCTGGGCACCTATAGCGCAGCTTGTCCGCATAGCCTTGGTGTGATACATTTGAAGCAGGATTCTAGCAGGAAAAGCAGAATGATGCGAGCCTAGGCTTTTGTCATTACTAGGTATGGATGGTGAGAATATTGATCACAATTGAGAAATGGAATTACGAGGTGATCGAGGATCATCGCGAAGGGTTTCAGGAAGAAGCGTTCCAGAACAGGTACAGCGATATTCTGTCCAAATACGATTACATCCTGGGCGACTGGGGATACGGGCAGCTTCGCCTAAAAGGCTTTTTTGAGGATAGCAACAACAAAGCGAGCTATGATACGAAAATCAGCACGCTCCAGGATTATTTATACGAATACTGCAATTTCGGATGCTCTTATTTTGTCTTGAAAAAGGCCGGAAAAGCGCCAGAACCAGAAGTACAGGAACAACCAGAACCAGAAGTGCAGGAACAACCCGAATCCCCTGAGGCAGATTGAGCCGCCGGGGGTTTTTTTGGGTCCATATGATATGATAGAGAAGAAACGAAACAGCGAGCAACAGCAAAATGGAGGGACTCAATATGTACTTTATCGACCGCGGAAAAATCAAGCAAGCCATCACGTATATGGATGCGCTCATCGCTTTATATGAAGAGAATGGCCAGTGGGATTCGTTGAAAGATCAATTGGCTTTGGAGCGTCTCGCACTTGGGGCGATTGAAGCAGTGATCGATGTCGGAAATTCCATGATAGATGGTTTCATTATGCGCGACCCGGGTAGTTACGAAGATATTATCGATATACTGGTGGATGAAAAAGTGATTACCGAAGAAATGGATCACCCCTTAAAAGAGCTCGTCGGGCTGCGCAAGATGCTCGTGCGTGAATTCATAGCCGTCGACCACGGAGAAATCGAACGCGTGATGGATGCACATTTGGACAGCCTGAAACAATTCGGCCCTAAAGTAGCCCATTATCTTGAACATGAACTTGGCCCGGTCTCGGCGTTCATTCCGGAGAACGAAAATGGAAAAGATTAAACGCTACAAGGCTTATTGCCTGGATCTGGATGGTACGGTTTACCGGGGCGAGGCGCCGGTTCAAGAAGCGGCCGGATTTGTCAGCCGCTTGCAACAACAGGGCATCGAAGCTTTTTATGTCACAAACAACGCTTCCAAAACGCAAGGGCAATTGCATGAAAAACTGAAAAGAATCGGTGTCAATGCCGATAAGTCGCGCATCATGTCTTCAGCGGTCGCGGCTGCGAAATACATCAGGCGCTGGTATCCTGGCCGCACGGTTTATCTGATCGGTTCGGATGGCTTGCAGGAAACACTTGATACCGAAGGAATCGAATGCGTCGAAAAGCAGGCAGACATCGTCCTAATGGGGCTCGACCCGCAGATCTCCTATAAAAAGCTTTCGCGTGCTTGCCTTGAGGTGCAGAATGGAGCCGTATTCTTGTCCACTAACCAAGATTTGGCGTTCCCTTCGGAAGAAGGATTTCTTCCAGGCAACGGGGCGATAACCTCCGTCGTGTCTAAAGCGACAGATGTCGATCCTGTATTTATCGGCAAGCCGGAAATCCATATGCTCGAAGCCATCCAACATGAATGGGGATTTGAAAAAGAGGAGATGGTGATGATCGGGGATAATTACGATACCGATATCCAGGCAGGGATCCGCTTTGGCATCGATACGGTGCACGTCAATACCGGCGTGACCCCGATGGATGCGGTGTTGCAAAAAGACCACCCTGCGACACATATGCTAGAAAACCTCAGCTTTTGGAAGCATTAAAAAAAGCCGTCCAATAGGCGGCTTAAAATAATGGGTTTTCTTCTATGAACTCATATATTTTCTTGGTTAGCTCTTCAGGGGTGTCCGCTTCCACAATTTCACCGTTCACAAGTGCAAACAAGGATTCGGCACATTGGCTGCAGTAGCTTAAACAACCATATTCGAGTACATCCAAATTCGGGTCCTGCTCTAATTTTGCAAAAGACTCTTCCGAACCATTGGCGAGATTGCTCATGCAAAATTCAATAATCGGGTTCATTCCAGCTCACCTCACTACAAGGAAATCCTACCGTGTTTCCGTGCAACCGTCAATTAATTGATTTTGCCGTGAAAGGATTGTGAAAGTTATCACAATCAGCTATACTCATATTTGGAATCAACAGCAGAATGACGGGCTAAAGGAGAATTATATGAAAAAACTAGTCTTACTAGGTGGCGGCTATGGCAATATGCGGGTCTTGCTTCGGCTCTTGCCGAATAATTTCCCGCAAGACATGGAAATTATCCTCATTGACCGCACGCCTTTTCACAGCATGAAAACAGAATTTTACGCACTTGCTGCAGGCACAGAATCAGACCACGAGGTGCGTGTCCCGTTTCCGGAGCACGAACGCTTGAAAATCGTCAATGGCGAAATTCGGGAAATCGGCCTGGAAGAAAAATGCATCTTTTTAGAAGACGGCCAGCGCATCTCTTATGATGAATTGGTCATCGGGCTCGGGTGCATTGATAAATACCACGGGGTCCCTGGGGCGGATGAGTTCACATATAGCATCCAGACCATCGGCAACTCCCGGAAAACCTACGAAGCCTTGCTTGGCTTGAAATCAGGGGCCACTGTTGGGGTGGTCGGAGCAGGACTCAGCGGCATCGAACTTGCCAGTGAATTACGCGAAAGCCGCAAAGATCTGCAAATCAAGCTGTTTGACCGCAGCCCGCGGATTTTGCGTGACTTCCCTGAGCGGCTCAGCAATTTCGTCAAGAAATGGTTCGACAATAATAACGTCGATGTCGTGTCCAATTCGAACATCACCAAAGTAGAGCCGAATCTGCTCCATAACCATGAAGAAACGATCCCGGTCGATGCAGTCGTCTGGACGGCGGGCATCCAGCCGGTCAAACCGGTGCGCGACTTGAATTTGGAAAGCGACAGCAGCGGGCGTGTTATCATCAACCAATACCACCAATTGCCGAACGACGACAATGTCTATGTCGTCGGGGATTGTGCCGCACTTCCAATGGCGCCTTCTGCACAGCTTGCGGAAGAGCAAGCCGAACAGATCGTCAAAGTGCTGCGCATGAAATGGAAAGGCGAGGCATTGCCAGAGACGATGCCGGAGATCAAGCTGAAAGGCTTCCTCGGCTCGCTCGGGAAAAAACAAGGCTTTGCCTACCTCGCAGACCGCACCGTCACTGGACGCATTGCGCGTCTGATGAAATCGGGCGTCTTGTGGATGTACAAATGGCATAATGGGTAAAGAAAAAAGCGCTCCCCGGAGCGCTTTTTTTTTATTCAGCAGCGGCAAAGCCATGTTTCTCGAGCTCCTGATAGACGGGCTTCAATTGAATATAGCCTTCGCCGACGACTTCGCCTTCGATCAGCACAAGTGGATAGAAAAATTCATCTTCCAAGATGCGCTCTGCGTATTCTTGCTGCTTGGGATCTTGCAGCGGTTTCTCAATATCGATATAGCTTATTGAAAATGGCTGATCTTTGTATTTTCTCGAGATGGCTGCCTCGAGCCATTCGTAGGTATCCTTGGATGATGGGGCATTTACACAGCTGGCACAGATCTGATCGGTTCCATAAACTTCGATGCTCGGTTTTTTTGTCATGAATATTGGCCTCCTGAAAATTCATTATTGGCTTTTTGTGCTTATTCACATTATAATGATTGTAATGAAAGGAGTCGATAGAAATGACTGAAGCTATGATGGAAGATCAAGTAATGGAAGTCTTAGATAAATTACGGCCATTCCTTTTGCGCGACGGGGGAGACTGTGAATTGGTGGATGTAGAGGACGGCATTGTAAAATTGCGCCTACTCGGTGCTTGCGGCAGCTGCCCAAGTTCGACCATCACATTGAAAGCGGGCATCGAACGCGCGCTTGTCGAGGAAGTTCCTGGCGTCGTTGAAGTGGAACAAGTCTTTTAATGTCCAGGGGCCTTCTACAGGTCCCTTTTTATGTCCGCCATCAATCAGGCGGTAAAATGGAAAAGAAAGGGTGAACGTAGATGACACAAGTTGTAGAAATTACAGAAGCCGCTTCTTTCCAAGTGAAGGAAATGATGCGCCATAATGAAGAGGAAGGTTCTTATCTGCGCGTGGCTGTAAAAGGCGGCGGCTGCAGCGGCCTGACATATGGCATGGGTTTCGAGCCGGAAGCGGCAGAAACAGATGATCAATACGAACAGCACGGCATCCGCATCTTGATCAATAAAGAAGATGCCCCAATCCTGAAAGGGACCGTAGTGGACTATAAACAGTCCTTGATGGGCGGCGGATTTACCATCGACAATCCAAACGCTATCGCCTCATGTGGCTGCGGGACGAGTTTCCGCACCGCGAAAAAAGCAGGGACTCCTGAAAACTGCTGATGCAAGAACCCGCTTTGTGACAAAAGCGGGTTTTTTTAATTTTCGTTTTTGCTGTGCATCCCGTGTAAGGGCATTCAACTGTTGAAAAGCATTTGCAAAAGGGCTAATATAGAGGGTAGGTGTTTACTGGAATCTGTTTTATTATTTCCGGTACATAAAATGACTTGAAGGTGGTTGCGATTGTGTTGAAAAGACCGTCAATATTAGTATTAGGTGCAGGCTATGGTGGATTGACTACTGTAGTGAACCTGCAAAAAGAATTTGGGACAGACGCTGCGGACATTACGCTTATCAACAAAAACGAATATCATTATGAAAGCACATGGCTCCATGAAGCGGCAGCGGGAACACTGCTTCCGGAACAAGTGCGCTATGATATCGCAGACGTCATCGATACGGGCAAAGTGAACTTTGTTCAAGCCACTGTCGAAGGCATCGACGTAGACAGCAAGAAAGTTTCGACGGACAATGGGGAATTCACGTATGACTTCCTTGTCATCGGACTTGGCTTTGAAGGGGAAACTTTCGGAATCGAAGGACTCGACACATATGCATTGTCGATTGCAAACGTAAAAGCTGCGCGTTATATCCGCGAGCATATCGAATTCCAATTTGCGACTTGGTCCACTGAAGAAGTGAAGAACGACAGCCGTTTGACGATCGTTGTCGGCGGAGCCGGCTTCACAGGAATCGAATTCCTTGGGGAACTTGCAAATCGTGTGCCGGAACTTTGCAAAGAGTATGACGTGCCGCGTGAAAAAGTACGTGTCATCTGCGTAGAAGCAGCACCAATGGTCTTGCCAGGATTCGATCCGGAATTGGTAGACTATGCAGTCGGCCATCTTCAAGCGAAAGGCATTGAGTTTTCTATCGGAACGCCGGTCGTCGAAGCGACTCCTGAAGGTGTAAAGATCAAGAAAAATGACGATGAGTTCGAATTCATCCATGCCGGAACTGTCGTTTGGGCAGCAGGCGTCCGCGGCAACCGCTTGATTGAAGAGACATCCATCGAAAGCATGCGCGCGCGCATTAAAGTTGAAAAAGACATGCGTGCACCAGGATATTCCGATGTATTCATCGTCGGTGACTGCGCATTGATGATCAATGAAGAAACAAATCGTCCGTACCCGCCAACTGCACAAATTGCGATGCAGCAAGGCGAGCGCATTGCGAAAAACATCAAAGCACTTGCAGGCGACGGGACGACAGAAGAGTTTGTTCCTGATTTGAAAGGAACTGTCTGCTCACTTGGCGAAGAAGATGCGATCGGTGTCGTCTTCGGCAAGAAAGTGACTGGCAAGCGCGCGTCGTTCATGAAGAAAATGATCGATAACCGAGCATTGTACATGATCGGTGGGCCTGGATTGGTCTTGAAAAAAGGTAAATTCAAGGTACTATAAAAATGAAAGCCTCCCAGTGCGGGGGGCTTTTTTTCTCATGATAATAAGGAAAGGAGTGTAAAACCATGTCGAGAAGCAAACGGGGAGATGTCTGGCTCGGTGCTGCCGGGCTGGTCGTAAACCAGCGAAACGAATGGCTCGTCGTCAAAAAGCGCTACGGCGGGTTGCACGGAAAATGGTCGTTGCCGGCAGGATTTGTCGAAAAAGATGAAACAGTGGACCAAGCAGCCTTAAGGGAAGTCAAAGAAGAGACCGGGATCGATTGTGCAGTGCTTGGCATGATCGGTTTTCGCTCGGGAGTGATCAAGGAGAGGATCAGCGACAATATGGCGGTCTTCCTGCTGCGCCCGCTCGAAGACGAACAACCCATCCTAGCACAGCAAGAAGAGCTTTATGAAGCCGCATGGCGCACTCCGCAAGACTTATCGGAAGATCAAGATACCTCGGTCATGCTCCATGAAATGGCTTCGTACATAGTAGAGGAAGGGTTCGAACCAATCGAAGACGTCGACCCCGGTCATATTTTCGGCTACACCGACTATAAACTGTTTTTCAGGCATAAATACTGAATATCAATTAACAGATAATTTAGAAAAAGAAAGAATGATAAAGAATAAAAGAGAATAATGGAGATAAAGGCGTTTGTATCCGTTTACAAACGCCTTTTTTTATTTGCAGTGGTGTGCGATACGTGATATATTACCAATTATCAGAATATTAAAAACAGAGGAGGTGTTTCGAATGACAGTCTTCAAGAAGAGAACTACTGCAAACCATTGCCCATACTGCGCGGGCCAAGGATATTTCCAACTACGGTTGGGCGGCTCCGAAACGTGCTCCTGCTGTTCAGGATCCGGAAAAAACAAATAAACTGTGAAAATGCCAAAGAGCAGCTGCGATAGCTGCTCTTTTTTATATAGACTGGGCTTCTGTGACAAAGTCATGAATACTGTCCCTCCACATTGAAAGGGCTTTGTCTTTCGGGTAAACTGAGGAAAGGAATAACGGAGGTTAGAGTCCATGAACAGTTCATTTACCATTGTCCAATTGATCATTTCCATCTTGCTTTTCTACGTGATGTTTTTCGGCATCGGCTTTTTGCTGAACATGCTGCTGCGCATGACATGGCTGATGGCGGTTGTATATCCGGTTGTCATCTTGCTTGTTATTGACGATGTTGGCGTGTTTGATTATTTTACGGCTCCAGGCGAATCCTTTTCCATGCTTGGGGAGACAATCCGTTCATTGACGGGAAGCGATATTGCCGTACTGACTGCTGGGTTCCTCGGGGCAGTTACTTCAGGAATCGTCATGAAAATATTGCGCAAGATGGGGTATCAAATGTTTTGATGCCGCTTATAGAAAAGCCGGTCCGCATTTGCGGGCCGGCTTTTTTTCTAGAGCATGCTGTAGAAGACCACTGACAGCGCGATTCCTGTCAGCGCCCCCATGAACACTTCGCTCGGTTTGTGGCCGAGCAGTGTTTTGAGCTCTTCAATTTTCTCTTCTTCTTTCTTCGATGGCCATTTACGGGTTTCTTCCATAAAATTATTCAAATCCTGGCGCAAGCGGTTGATCGTCAATGCTTGTTGCCCAGCCTGAAAACGCACCCCTGTTGCGTCATACATGGTAATCACCGCAAACAAGGCGGAGACTGCGAATACTGTGGATGAAATGCCTGCCTCATAGGCGACTGCGGTTGTCAATGAAGTCACCGCAGCGGAATGAGAACTCGGCATTCCACCAGTCGATGTGAAAAGTCCCCAATTCAATTCTCGAGTGACCGCGAATTGAATGGGAATTTTAACGAATTGGGCGAAAAAAATCGCGAACAGCGCAATCATTAATGGCGTATTGGATAAGAGTTCCATTTGGCAAGCAGCCCCTTCCACTTAAATTCCGTACAGAAAGTATAACATACGCCTAGGGCGGCACGCGCTTAGTCAAGCTATTCCGGAAGCCGAAGTAATGTTACACTGGATATGCAGTTAAAAGGAGGATACTTATGGAAATCAATGTATTGAAACCAGAACAACAAAACGAAGCAGAGATTCTAATCGTCGGCTTGAGCCGCCATCCCGAAAACGCAGATGGCTGGAAAGGCTTGGAGAAGCGATTTGACGGACATCTTGCTGATTGGATTAAAGGCGGCTTGTCATTCGATTCAAACTCGCTGAGCATTTACCCTACTTTAAAAGGGGATATCCCGCGTGTGCTATTTGTCGGGATCGGCGACCGTAAAAAACTGACGGAAGATGATTTGCGCCGTTCATTCGGCATCGCTGGAAAGCAATTGGTCAAAGAAAAAATTCGCCATGCAGCCATCTACACGGCTTCTTTCGAAAATGGGGAAGTGAATAGCGAACAAGTTGCGCACGTAGCAGCTGAAGGCATTCAAATGGGCGCTTACCGTTTTGCCGATTATAAAACCAATTCCAACGAAGTGGATCACCGTGTGGAATCGCTGAGCTTTCTGACAGACCAGCCGGCCGATGCCATTCGCCAGGCGGCTTTCGTCGGCACAGTTCATGCGGAGGCAGTCAATGAAGCGAGAACGCTGGTCAATATGCCGGCAAATATCCTGACTCCGACAGCGATGGCTGAATATGCACAGGAACTTAGCGAAACTTACGGATTTGAAACGGATATTCTGGGGCGCAGCGAAATCGAAGAGCTCGGCATGGGCGCACTGCTTGCAGTCAACCAAGGTTCAGTCGAAGAACCACGTCTCATCGTTATGAAATACAAAGTGACAGACAGTTTTGAAGCACCACTTGCACTCGTCGGAAAAGGCATCACCTTCGACACAGGCGGTTATTCCCTTAAGCCGAAAGATGGCATCGTCGGCATGAAAGGGGACATGGGCGGAGCAGCGGCTGTGCTCGGTGCGATGCGTGTTATCGGTGAACTGAAGCCGGATAAGGACGTAGTAGCTGTCATTGCATCGACTGACAATATGGTATCAGGCAATGCCTTCAAGCCGGATGATGTCATCACTTCGATGAGCGGCAAGACCATCGAAATCCTCAATACCGATGCAGAAGGACGTTTGGTACTGGCGGATGCCGTCACGTACGCCAAGCAGCTCGGCGCAAGCCAAGTGGTGGATGTGGCGACGTTAACAGGCGGCGTCATCGTCGCACTCGGCAAAGACAAAACGGGCGCATTGACGAACGATGACGCCTTTTACGGAAAATTGCTGGACGTCTCGAAGAAAACCGGTGAGTTCGTCTGGCAATTGCCACTCACGGAAAACGACAAAAAGCGGCTGCGCAAAAGCGATGTCGCAGACTTGAACAATTCGCCGGGGCGCGACGGCCATATGATCTTCGGCGGTGGTTTTGTCGGGGAATTCGTCGGCGACACGCCGTGGATCCACCTCGATATCGCTGGAACCTCGCACGCTGATGCAGCGCATGATCTGGGCCCTGCTGGAGGCACTGGCGCCATGGTAAGAACACTGGCGTTATTTGTGGAAAAGTTAGGCAATAAGGAATAAAAAAACTGCAGCCAAAGCGGCTGCAGTTTTTTATTCGTTTTCGAGTTCTTCCTGCTGGTTGTTTTTGCGTTTTTCAATCGCTGGGCCCATATCGTCGCGCACAGTTTCTTCCGCGACTTTGATGCCTGTCATGTATGCAGCACGGCCGATCAGATGACCAGCAACCGGCTGCGTGATGAACAGGAAGGCGATGGCTATTACCATCTGCGTATTGAAGATGCCTTCATTAAACCAAAAATGGACGAAGGTACCGAGCAGGATCGATAACACACCGAGTGTCGAGCTCTTAGAGGCTGCGTGTGTCCGTGTGTAGACATCCGGGAGCCTGATGAGCCCGAGGGCGGTGACGGCGCTGAAAATGACGCCAGAGCCGATTAAAATGATTATGAGGATATCAACGAGGATCTCGATCGAAAATCTCCCCTCTCTCCAGGAATTTCGCAAAGGCGGCTGTTCCGATAAAGGACAAGATGCTCATCAATAGAATGACCTCCAGGAAAAACTCCGTCTCAATGATGAGTGACAACAAAGCAACGATCGACACCAGTGTGACACCGATTGCATCAAGTGCGACAACACGGTCTGCAACTGTTGGGCCTTTGACGAGGCGGAACAACAGGCCAGCAAAGGAAATGCTGACGATGAATAGGGCAACCCAGTAAAACATCATCATGACCGGCTCACCTCCAATATCGCCCGTTCAAACGTATTTTTGATGGATGAAACGGCCGAGTCAATGTCTTCGAAATCCAAGGCATGGATATACAGGCGTTTTTGGTCTTCAGAAATGCCGATAACCAAAGTGCCTGGCGTTAATGTAATCAAGGCCGACAGCAAGGTTACTTGCCAGTCGTCATCGAGTTCCGTCTCCATTTCAAAAATGGCCGGTTTGATGTTCATATTCGGGCTTATAACGATCGACAGCACCTGGATGCTTGACTTGAAAAGTTCACGAAGGAACAATAGGAACAGTGAGATCAACGCCCAGACGCGAAGGATGTACAACCGTTTTGAGAAAAACCGGCGCATCAAGATGATGATGCCAAGGCCAATCAAAAAGCCGATGACGAATCCGGAAGGAGTGAACGACACGGTCATGAACATCCAGACGAGCGCCAGGAAGAAATTCAATAGAACTTGTAAAGACATATTGACCTACTCCTTTAATACCGCGTCAATATAAAGCGATGGATTCAGCAGCACTTCACCTGCGTCCGAAATGAACGGCATGAAGAGTTCCGCGCCGGCGCCGAGGAATACAGTCAAGGCGACGAGTATAGCTGTAGGAACGAACATCGATAGATAATGTTTTCGGTCGATCGTGACAATCTTCACCGGTTCGCCCCAGAACGCATAGATGAAGATCCGCACGACGCTGAGCAACACGAGCAAACTAGTCGCCAGGATCACGAGGCTACCCCAGAAATGGGTGCCTTCGAAACCACCTTGGACGATCAGCAATTTGCCGGGGAATCCGCTAAGTGGGGGAATGCCGGCAAGGCCAAATGCTGCAACAAGGAAGGTCCAGCCCAAGAGCGGATAGCTCTTGATTAACCCGCCCATCTTGCGTAAGTCGCTCGTTCCGAAAATGACGGTCAAGATACCGACTAGAAGGAACAGCGCCGCTTTAATGAGCATGTCGTGCACCAAATAGAAAATGGAGCCTTCGACACCCGCTGCGTTCATTTGTGAGATGCCAAATAGGATAACGCCGACCGCGATGATGATGTTGTAGATGATGATCTTTTTCACATCAAAATATGCAAGGGCACCGACACAGCCTGCCAGGATCGTCAAAATCGCGATGATCGCCAGCAGTTCGTGGGTAAAACCAGTATTCATTGTGAAGAATAAGGTATAGGTTCTCATGATGGCATAGACGCCGACTTTCGTCAGCAATGCGCCGAACAAGGCGAGAATTGCCATTGGCGGTGCAAAATAGGAACCTGGCAGCCAGAAGTAAAGCGGGAAAATTGCCGCTTTGAAACCGAAAACGACCAGGAACAAGACTGCAATGACTGTCAGGATGCCGACTGCTTCGATCTGTGGGATCTTGACAGCCAAGTCGGCCATATTGAGCGTTCCGGTGACAGAGTAAAGGTAAGCAACAGCAGAAACGAACAAGGCTGACGAAATGATGTTCACCAGCAAGTACTTAATTGATTCGCGCAGCTGCGGCTTTTCACCGCCGTGAACGATCAATGCATAAGAAGCCATCAACAACACTTCGATGAAGACGAACAAGTTGAAGATATCGCCTGTTGTGAAGGCGCCGTTCACTCCGGTCATCAAGAACAGAACAGCCGGGTAATAAAACGACTGCTCGCGCTTCACGCCAATCGTCGGGATGCTGTAAAACAATACGAACAGTGTGACGATGGTGGAACTCAGTACCAATAGCACCGAGAACATATCGGATACCATAGAGATGCCGAACGGGGCAGGCCAGCTGCCGAGCGTGACAGCTTGGACGCCATCACTGTTAACTTTCGAGAATAGCACAAGCGCTGAAGCGAGTGTCGCGACAACGCCGGCAATCGCCACTGCGCGCTGCATGTGCAGCTTTTTCGGGAACAGCATCAAGATGGCGGCAAAAATCAATGGAATGACTACGGGGAACAAAGCTAAATTACTCATAATCTTCTGTACCTCTCAATAGCTCCATATTGTCTGTGCCAAGTTCCTGGTAGGCGCGGTAGGCGAGTACCAAGAAAAATGACGTGACCGCGAACGAAATAACGATCGCTGTCAGGATCAGCGCCTGTGGCAGAGGGTCGGCATAATCGCTAACCGTTACCCCATCAGCCACAACAGGCGGTGCAGTGCCGCCGAGGCCGCCCATTGTCAATAGCAAAAGGTGGGCGCCGTGGCTCAAAAGGCCTGTGCCGATAATGATGCGAATCAAACTTTTCGATAACATTAAATATACAGCCGCCATGAACAATAAGCCGATGGCAACCGACATGACTATTTCCATTATTCATCCTCTCCAATCGTTTGAATAATGGTCATCGTTACTCCTACAACAACCAAATAGACGCCTATATCAAATAACAATGCCGAGTGCAGGGAGGTTTCGCCGAACAACGGCAAATCGAAATAATCATAGGCATGTGTGAAGAATGGGACATCAAAAAAGATCGATGCGCTGGCGGTTGCGATAGCAATCAACAAGCCGACAGCGGTCAGCACGACGTAATTAATCGGCAGGATTTTCTTGATGGTCGGAATGTCGAACGCAAGCATCAACAAGACGATGGCACTTGCGGTCAGCAATCCCCCAACAAATCCTCCGCCCGGCGTATAGTGGCCGGCGAAGAAAATATGGACAGCAAACATCAAGATGATGAAGGTCACCACTTTCGTGGCGGTTTGAAGCATGACATCATTTGTTCTCATGCTGACCCTCCTTTTTCGTGAGGCGAAGGCGGATCATCGTAATAATCCCGATGCCCGCAATGCCGAGCACTGCAATCTCGAACAAGGTATCAAACCCGCGGTAATCGACGAGAATGACGTTGACGATATTCCCGCCGCCCGCTTCTTTATAAACCGTTTCCTTGTAGAATTCGGAAATCGAAGGCATAGCTTTTTGTGAATGGGCCGATAACGCGACCAAAGTCATTGTGACGCCGACGCCAAGTGCCACGAGTGCATTGCCAAAGCGGAATTTCATTCGCTCTTCCTTGCGGCTGATCTGCGGCAAGTGATAGAACGCCAGCAAGAACAAGGCGACCGAGATGGTTTCGATGACGAGTTGAGTCAAGGCCAAGTCAGGTGCGCGGAAGATGACGAACAGCAGTGCCACTGAATAGCCGACAGCCCCGAGTGCGATAATCGCGGTCAAGCGGGACTTGGAACCGAGAATCGTCAAGGTTGCGCCGACCAATGCCAGCAAAATGACGATTTCGTAGACGCCAATTGGCGCCAAATTGCTGAAATCGATCTGGAACGCTTCGTTCAAGAACAAAGTCAGCAAAACGATGAAGGTCATGAAGCTGAACATATAGACAAGGTAGGACCGAATAAAGCCCGTCATATAGATCCGGGAGAAGCGGTTGGCCCCCCCGTCGCTGAGCAGCATCATTTCATCGTAGAGGCGGTTCAGTGAAATTGAATCGGGATACAAATCGTATAGATGCTGCCATTTGCGCAACGTCCAGAACATCAAGCCGCCGATTGCAAAAATACCGAGCGTCATGAACAATTCGGTATTAAATCCGTGCCATGCGGAAACGTGGATATCCACGTTCTGCGGCGAATCGTAAAGAAACGGCTGGATTGCGGCAACGGCTGGTTTGACAAGCCAGTCGCCGATCAAGTTCGGGATGAAGAAAATCAACACGACCAGTGCGGCAAGGAAAACCGGTGAAATAAGCATGCCGACCGGTGCTTCATGCGCTTGTTTTGGCAATTGCTCCGGCTGATGTTTGCCGGCAAAAGTATGGAACACGAAATACAAGCTGTAGATAAACGTGAAGACCGAGCCGATCCAAGCGATGATCGGGAACAATACCCACCAGACGTCCATTGAGAACATATTGAATTCCTGCAACGACAGCATCGCCGTCAAGAACATTTCTTTACTGAGGAATCCGTTGAAAGGCGGGAGGCCAGCCATCGACAAGGAGCCGATCAATGCTACCGTGAAACTGATCGGCATCAAACTCATCAAACCGCCGAGTTTCCGGATATCGCGCGTCCCGGTTTCATGGTCGACAATGCCGGCGATCATGAATAGGCTTCCTTTAAAGGTTGCATGGTTGATCAAATGGAAGATCGCCGCGAACGCTGCGTATTTTAAATAAGTATCAGCAGCGCCTTCCACGTGATAAGCTGCTGCGCCAACACCGAGCAGAGACATGATGAGGCCCAGCTGGGATACGGTCGAGAAGGCCAGGATTCCCTTCAGGTCCTTTTGCTTCAAAGCAAAGAACGACGCCCATACCATCGTGAACAACCCGACGCCGGCGACGAGCCACATCCACACTTCAGACAAGGCGAAGACCGGGGTTAAGCGGGCGACTAGATAAATGCCGGCTTTAACCATCGTCGCGGAGTGGAGATAGGCGCTGACAGGCGTGGGTGCTTCCATCGCATCCGGCAGCCAGATATAGAATGGAAACTGTGCTGACTTCGTAAATGCGCCGAGCAGCACGAGAACCAATGCCCAGATGAAGAAATCATGCTGTGCTAGTTCCGGGGCCTGGGCGATCAATTCGCGGATCGAATACGTGCCGCCCATGATGCTGAGCAATACAAATCCCCCAAGCATCATCAAGCCGCCGAAGACGGTAATCATCATCGACTTCAATGCGCCGAATCTGGAGCGGTCGCGCGTATACCAATAGGCGATCAACAGGAAAGAAGAAATTGAAGTCAATTCCCAGAACAAGTACAGCGTAATCAGATGATCTGATTGCACGACGCCAAGCATGGCGCTCATGAAGATCAATAGATATACATAAAAATTATGTAATTGTTCGCGGTGCTTGTCCAAATAGAAAATCGAGTAAAGCACGACGAGCGCGCCGATTCCGGTGATCAGCAATGTGAACAATAGACTCAGCCCATCGAGATATGCAACAAAGGCGATATCGAGGGAAGGGATCCAGGAAAATTCAGATACATAAGTGCCACCTTCCATAACTGAAGGAAGGCGGGTGGCGTAGTAGAAGAACAGCGCTGCCGGAACCAGCAAAACGAACCAGCCTGTATGGATCTGGCCGAGTCGTTTGAATAGCAGCGGAATAAAAAGCGCTGCAAGGATCGGTATAAAAATCAGAAATACAAGAGACAAATGAATCCTCCTTCCAAAGTGGTACGTGATGAGTTTCTAATTAAAAAGTATAACGCATTCAGAGCGGTTTTGCACCGCACACCCTCGCGGCAAAGAGAAGCGGCGTGAAGATTTCCAGCGTTTTGTAATAGGAAGAAACTCCGTAATCTGACTATTGCGAATTTAAAAATGAGCAAAAAAAGAACCGGTTGAAGGAGTGTCACTCTTTCAACCGGTTCTTTTTGACTGAAGTTAGGAATGTTTTAATTCCTGTTCCAGGAGCACATCCTCAAAATCCTGGTCTGGTTGTTTTTTCGTATACCAAAGGAAAGCGAAAGCAAAAACAAATAATGAGCCGGTTACGATGAAAACGGAAGAAATTCCGATAAAGCCGCTGATGATGCCGCCGAACATCGGCCCGACGATATTGCCGAGGAACCGGAAGCTGGTGTTATAGCCCATCACTTCACCTTGGATGTCGATTGGTGCTTCACGGCGCATCAGGGCAGTCGTCGTCGGAATCATGCCTCCGACTGCTACGCCGAAGAACAAGCGCAAAACGATGAGCTGCCATAGCTCGGTAACAAAAGCTTGCGGGATGATGAACACAAACGCGAGAAGCAGCAGCAAGCCGAGAATCTTCTCATAACCGACCGAATCCCCGAGCCGTCCCCAAAGCCTAGCGAACAGCAGATTGCCAACGCCTGTCGCACTGAAGGTGACGCCTGCGAGAAAGGCTACTTGTGCGGTGCCTTCAGTCAATTCTGCTACGTATAGAGACAATAAGGGCTGGATGCTGAAATTGCCGATTTGGATCAATGCTGTGATGATCATGACATTGAGCAATAGGCGGTGGTGCAAGATGCCGTGGATCACGGTGCTGCGCGCATAGACATGGGCGCCTTTTCGTTTTGGCTTGCGGATTTCTTTCAGCCCGAAGACGACGAACAATGCGGCGATGCCAATGATGCTTGCGGTAATGAGGAAGGTGTACGTGAAACCGAACGCATCCGCCATCAAGCCGCCGATTACCGGCCCGAATAAAGTGCCTGACACACTGCCCATTTGAAGTGTGCCGAGCGTTTTGCCGGCGGTCTCCTTGGACGTCTGGGAACTGACGAAAGCAAGTGAAGTCGGGATGAATCCCGTCACGACCCCCATGAACAAACGGATCATGAATAACCCGAGCACCGAATCGGCTGTCCCCATCAAAAAGATGCTAGTGGCAATCCCGAAGCCGTTGATGATCAATATCGGTTTGAAACCGTATTTGTCTGCGATGCGCCCCCACACCGGCGACATGAACAATGCGGCAACGAAGGTCACGCCAAACACCAGCCCTGACCAACGCTGCACATATTCATCCGAAAAATTGCCGAGTGATTCAATGTACAGCGACAAAAACGGCATGATCATCGTCGTGCTGCCGGCGACCAGGAAATTGGTGAACATGATAATGTAGAAATTTCTTTTTTGAGTATCCAGTTGGAACCCCTTCTTTCTGAAAACCAAATCTCTTCCTATATTATATAATAGTTCGTTACCCGAAAAAAGCAGAATAAATTACCACTGTATTCTGAATTATTCTGTGCTAGAATAAAGCGGGGTGAAACGAAATGAAAAAGAGTATATGGTCAGTACTGCTTCTGGTCTGTGCAGTGGCACTAGCAGCTTGCGGCAGCTCGGGAGAACAACAGGAGACAGGCGAGGCGGAGCCTGCTTCAACAGAAGAAGTGCAAGGCTATCCGCAGCTGGAACAAGGCATTACAGAAGAAACGGTTGTGGATTTAAATACATCTGAAGGCACGATCCGCATCCGGCTATTCCCGGAAATCGCGCCAAAAGCGGTAGAGAATTTCCTCGGGCATGCCGAATCTGGTTATTATGAAGGCGTCATTTTCCACCGCGTCATTGAGGACTTCATGTTGCAGACCGGTGACCCGACCGGCACAGGAGGCGAAAGCATTTACGGCGAGCCGTTCGAAGACGAATTCAGCGATCGGCTGTTCAATTTGCGCGGCGCTTTGTCGATGGCAAATGCTGGGCCGGGAACAAATGGCAGCCAATTCTTTATCGTACAAGCAAAAGAAATAAAAGAAGGCAGCGCCTCTGATTACCCAGAAGAAATCACTGCCGCTTACAAAGAAATGGGCGGAACACCTTGGCTTGACGGGATGCATACCGTCTTCGGACAAGTCGATGAAGGCATGGATGTCGTCGACAAAATCGCAGCTGTTGAAAAGGGCGCAAATGATAAACCGCTTGAAGACATCGTCATCGAATCGATCGATATCATCGAGCAATAAGAAAAAGCTATCGCCTCGAGCGATAGCTTTTTTCCTGTTTATGATGAATCATCAACGGAGTGCGCGGATGATTCGGCTAACGCCATCTTCCAAGGTCTTCCTAGGACACGCGATGTTCATGCGCAAGAAACCACGGCCGGCTTCACCGTATTTCGATCCCGGTTCAAGCGCCACTTTGCCTTTTTCAAGCAGGCGTTTCATCACTTCGTCTTCACTGAAACCGAGCGCCCGGTAATCGATCCATAATAAATACGTCGATTGCGGCTTGCGGATCTTCAAGCCAGGAACTTCCTGTTCGAGCCGTTCCACCGCATAATCGATATGGTGGGCCAATACTTCGAGCAATTCAGTCAGCCATGGTTCGCCCTGTTCATACGCGGCTTTCCAGGCAACAGGCGCAAATGCATTCAAAGAGCCGGTGCCGTGTGCTTGCATATGCTGTTCCAAACGCACGCGCTTGCCGGAATCAGCAGCGACAATCATCGCTGCTTGAATACCGGCCAGGTTAAAGGTTTTCGTCGGCGCGATGCACGTGAAAATGCGGTTTCGCTCGCTGCCGGCAACCGACAGCAACGGTGTATGGCTTTCACCTGCATGGATTAAGTCGCTATGGATTTCATCCGAAAGAATCAACACATCATGGCGTGTGCACAACGCAACGATGTGCTTCAATTCTTCCACCGTCCATAATTTGCCGCCGGGGTTGTGTGGATTACATAAGATGAACAAACGGGCTTTTTCAAGCTTGGCTTCGAAATCAGCCCAGTCGATGGTGTACTCGCCGTCTTGCTCTGTCAATTTGGAGTACAAGACGTCGCGCCCGAGATTTTTAGGGATGGAGAAAAATGGCGGATAGACAGGCGGCGTCACTAGCACTGAATTGCCTACTTCAGTAAAGGCATCAATGATGCTGGCCATGGCCGGGATAACACCTTGATGAAACAGCATCCACTCTGTTTCGACTGTTAAGCCGTGGCGTTTTTTCAGCCAATTCGCAGCTGCGGTTTTGCATTCCTCGCATATGTAGGAGTAACCGAAAATCGGATGTTCCAATCGTTCTCGCAAAGCATCAGTCACTGGAGGCGGAGCCGGGAAGTCCATATCCGCTACCCACATTGGTAAAATGGCGGATGCATCCTGGATTCCGTAGATTTTCTCCATCCGTTCCCATTTCACGGAACGGCTTTTCCTGCGGTCATGCACTTGTTCGAACAAATTCAAAGCAATCTCCTCATTTCTTTTGGGTTTCTATGATATTATAGCTGGTAACGATACAGGAATGATAGGTGAAAACGAATGGATACGGTGGACATGGATAAAAGAGCGCTAAGGATTATGGAAGGGTGGGACCCCTTTTCTGTCGGCACGGCAGAATACAGTACAGAAGCGGGTGATGTCATCGACAAGCTGCACGATATCGACCATCCGTCAGATTTAGCGAAAGCGATCCAGGGCATATACGAATCAAGCTTCAAGCAATGGATTCCGCTGGAAAAATGCGTAGAAGTTTCCTATAAGCTATTGGCCGTAAAGTACGAAGCGAAACACATCATTTGAAAAAAGCCAAAATAAAAAAGCTTCGGCACATTGCCGGAGCTTTTTTATTTTGTTGTTTCCAACCCGTCAAGCAAATTGGAAGCAGGAACTTCGAGTGCATTCGATAGCACAAGGATCGTTTGGACGGATGGTACTTCTTCGCCGCTTTCATAGGATTCAAGGCGTGCTGTGCCGATGCGTGTCTTTAAGGACAAGTCATCGAGCGACAAATTGCGTTCTTCCCGCAGCATTTTCAATTGGGTGTGCAAATCTTTTTTCAAAGTCATACACTCCTTTTCTTAAAGACTTCCTTCTAGCTCTATTATACCACGCAGGAGTGTTTTCTTATATAAAGAGTTGTGGCATTTTTCGAACAATGGAATCAAGTAAAGATGTCGATCATGCCGTTGATGAAGACAATGACGATAGCGGCAGGCGCAACATAGCGCACCAATACACGCCACACTTCGACCCACGTCTTTTGCTGCGTCAGTTCATTGTGCGCATCTTTATTGCTGAGGACATATCCTGCAAACAAAGAGATGAACAATGCGCCGAGCGGCAAGCCGATGCGGCTCGTCAAGATATCCACGAAGTCAAAGAAGGTATAGCCGAAGAAAACGGGCTCGCTCATGACGCCAAACGATAGGGCGCTTGGTATGCCGACAACGAAGATCGCCAAGCCGATGATGAATGCCAAACGGCGGCGGCGGTCGTATTTGTTTTTGACGGCGATCGATACCGTAATCTCAAGCATCGAGATGGATGAGGTCAAAGTAGCGAACAATAATAGGATGAAGAAAATGATGATCAGGAATTGCCCCATGAACAATTGGTCGAAAATGGCCGGCAAGATGATAAATACAAGGCCCGGCCCTTGATCCGGCAAGTAATCAAGTGCAAATACTGCTGGGAAAATGATCAATCCGGCCATGATGGAAATGACGATGTTCAAAGTCACAACGCTTACAGCTGAACGCGTCAAATTCTCAGATTTCTTGAGGTAAGACGCATAAGTGATCATTCCGGCAACGCCGACACTCAAGGAGAAGAACGCTTGCCCGAGAGCGACAAGTGCCGTTTCGAAATTGAAGAACGACCAGTCAGGCACGAACATAAAGCGAACGCCTTCCATCGCGCCGTCGAGTGTCAATGAACGGATCATCAAGATGACAAAGAAGATGAGCAATGCTGGCATCATAATTTTGCTGGCGCGTTCAATACCGCCCTTGATGCCGCCTTGGACAATCCAGATGGTTAGTCCCATGAACGCCGCTTGTGCGATCAACACTTCCCATGGATTGCTGATGATGCCGCCGAACAAATCGGCAAAATCTGCATCACCGAGCCCCGACAATTGCAAGGTTACGGCGCGTACTAGATACGACAGCACCCAGCCGCCGACTACACTGTAAAAGGAAAGGATCAAGAAAGAAAAAATAAATCCGGACCAGCCGATCAAATACCAAGGCTTTCCGGGTGCTTGTTTTTTGAGTCCGCTAACGGCATCTGCCTGTCCGCGGCGCCCGATGACGAATTCAGCAAGCAAGATCGGCAAACCGATCAAGACGGTGCTCAAGATGAACAGCAAAATGAATACACTGCCCCCGTTTGCGCCGGTTTCGTATGGGAACTTCCAGATCGCCCCGAGGCCGATTGCACTGCCGGCTGCTGCGAGTATGAAACCGATCTTGGACGTCCATTGTTCACGTGCTTTCATAATTGGTTCCTCCTAAATCGATTAGATTTCACTATTTTACACGAGCCCCCCAGAAAAAAATAGAATTATTTAAAAATGCATTGAATTTCTTCTGTATAATAGAAATAAAAGGAAATTCACGGGAAAGAGAGCTGATGGAGAGATGGATGAAAACAGCAATCCAGTAAGCGGGAATAGTCGAAACGAGGAACGGGACATGACCCAACTGATAGAAACGCTCAGGCGATTTGCTTATCAAAATGGCATGGCGGCCGAACAGACGGATGTCTTTACCAGGCAGGTCCAGGAACGTGCAGTTAAAACGGATACTACGGGCGATCAGGAGATAAATCTCTATCATGCCGCTGCAAAGCAATTAGCGCAATTTCCCGATCTACAAAACGACGGCAGCTTGATTGGCTTCCAAGAAGACCGGGAAAGCCATTTGGCGCTGCAATCACTTCCGGTCAATAAACGCATGGCAGTTGTTCTCCATTTGGTAAATGGCCTTGAAATATCTTTCGCTTCACGAGCGCTGCAATTGGATGAACAAGAGATGCACGATTACATAGACAGCGCAAAAAGCGAGTTAGCGGAAACATTGGCCATAGAAGATCAGCAAGAACTGACGAAGCGGCTCGAATTCCTGGCTAAATCCATCAAGCGGGTCAAGCTTCCAGATCGGGAAGCACCGATTGAAGAAAGCCCTGCTGTTGACGACCAGCAAAAAGAGCAAGCGCCAAAAGTGAAAAAGCCGGCCTTCTGGCTCGTCGCAGCATCGATTGCTTTGCTTGCCGGAGTCGTCGGGGCATCCTTTTTCTTCGACAGCTTCCGCCTGCCATCTGCCTCGGAAGCATCAGAAGGGCAGCTGACGCAGGAAATGGCAGATGAGATGGAACAGCAATACGAGGAAACGAGGGGAAATGCCAAACAACGCCTAGGGGTGGAAGAAAGGCAATTTGCGGAGTTTACCTTTGTAGCTAACGCCGATCAAGAAAAAGACGAGCTGTTCAGCCGGAGCGTGCTGCAGCAACACAAAGACGACGCGGACCTTTTCACTCAACAGATGGAAGAGTTGATCTGGATGATCGAAACGCCGAAAGGAATGGGCGAATCCTTGACGAATTCAGGCCATATGCCAATTGATGAAATGGACCGTTTTATGGAAATATATTTGATGAAAACAAATGAACTGCAGGATTTTGCAGAAAACATTTTAAAAAATAACGAAGAACAATTACCCGCTGCATCCGAACATTATGGCGAGCCGCAGTTATTAATAGAAGATATCCCGGACGCATCTGCTGGACTGGAGCAATTGCTTGCTGCATGGCCGGAATATGGGCTGCGCTTCCGTCTGTCAGATCCTGACAGGATGCATTTGTTGACGAAGGATACGGAATCATTGCAATGGCTTCCGCAATTCCAGACGCACCCATTTGCGAGTATGTATCTGGAAATTTTTTCTTACTACCCTTATTTTGATGAGCAAGGCTGGCTGATAGAGCCATTCCAACTCTCCCACGAATTTTACAAGATGCTCTACGTATTGGTCGAAGAACCGACCGATAGCGAACTAAAGGCAGAAATCGAAGTCATATATGAGCAAACCGTCTGGCAAATCACCAAAGGCGCGGAACAGGAGATTTATGCAGAAGGTGTTGTCAAACCCGAAATCCGCGAACTTTGGAAAATGCTGACCCTTTATGACCCATTGGCTGCAATCTTAGTGCCGGTGATCGATGAAATGGAAGACAGCGGCTGGCAGCAATCCGACTCTTTGGATCGCTTGGAGTACGGAGACAGCCTGAAGATGCTCAAGCTGGAACAGCAAGGGCAGCTGAGTTCAACCTTGCCAAACGGTGATTTTCCATTAGAGTCGGAATTGGTAGACTTGGCGGACTTCGATTACGATCGCGTCAAGGAACTGTATGCGCGTTTCAAACAATCCTATGATATGGATTTGCTAGCCGGCGTGCAACCGCTGGATATTTACTTCCTTTATTTTTATGCCAACCACGAGAAAGACCCGGCAACGATGTATCATCTGTTGGCGGACAGCAAACTTAAGCCAAGCCTGGAGCAGTATAAGGCAGACTGGGAGCAGATTCCTGAATTGACGGAAAATGCACTTTGGGTAGAAATTCAGCAAGAAATGACGCAGCGCATCTACAAGAAAGTGATGATCCAACCGATGGTGATGTACGAAGAGCAAGATATCGGATTCCACCGTGCCAATCCGCTGCAACCGGCTTTAGTGACGGAGCGGGACGGTATCTGGCTCGTTCAATACCAGCAGCAAGAATTCTCTCAAGCGCCGGATCCGGAGTTGCAGAAACAGGGTATGGAGGCGTATAAAGCATTGACAAATCAAGAGAAACTGCCTAAAAATACGTCGCCGCTCGTCGTCACCTATGCCTTATTGCATGCAATCGATCAAGAAGACGCAGCGGTCGCCAATGCCTTGCTGGCCCCCGGGACCGAGGGTCAGGAAATCGAGTTTTGGCGCAATTTTGCCGGAAGTCATCAAGTCGCAGGTTTCGATAATTTGAGGTCAGTGTCATTCACGGCAACGGATTTAAATATCGAAAATGAAGTGGATGCCAGTCTTGAAATTTTATATGAAATAGAGGACACCAGTGAATGGTCCGAACATTTGAATATGAAGAAAACGCCTGATGGCTGGCGCTTCGAGCTCTTTCCTAGTTACTGATTTTACTCTTATAAGGAACCTGTGCTATAATATACAGATGCCAATAGGTGTACAGTAATTAGATATAGACTAGGAGCGGTTAACTATGACAAAAACGTATCAAGCAGGAGATAAAGTCTCCGGTAAAGTAACAGGAATCCAGCCATACGGTGCATTCGTTGCACTGGACGACCAAACACAAGGACTTGTCCACATTTCAGAAATCACACACGGTTATGTGAAAGAAGTCAGCGAATACTTGTCTGTTGGACAGGAAGTAGACGTGAAAGTTTTGGACGTCGATTCTAAATCGAAAAAAATCAGCTTGTCGATCCGCGCATTGCAAGAACAGCCGCCGGCAGCTCAAAAAAGCGAAAAACCACGTCAATCTCTTCAATCACACGTGAACGAGAATGACTCTGAAGGATTCAACTCCTTGAAAGACAAAATGCAGGAATGGATAAAACGTTCCGGCCAATAAGCATATTAAAACGCACAACCGACTTTAAGTCGATTGTGCGTTTTTTTTGATTTTCCGCAAACGGTATTGAAGGTTCTGGCGGCTCATGCCGAGTGCTTGGGCAGCCTTCGTCACATTGCCCCCAAACAAGTCCATCGCCTTTTCCAGGTAGTACATTTCCGCCTCTTGCAAGTATTCCTCCAAAGGCAGCAAATCCTTATCGGAGCGGACCAGGAAATCTTCCGGCTGCAGCGAGCCGCTTTGAGTTTTCAGCTTAAAGTGATGCGGCAGCATGGAAGCTGTCACGATTTCCTGTGTCGTGATGAGCGACGTGATTTCATCCAGCAGCAATTCGAGTTCCTTTAGATTGCCCGGCCAATCATAGCTGAGGAATAATTTCTCGACTTCATCCGACAAGGAACGGATGACCGACCCGACTTTCATGCGGTGGCGGGAGAAATAATCTTCGACAAACGGCAAAATATCTTCTTTTCTGCGGCGCAGCGGCTCAACTTTAATGGTCATCGCCGAAAAGAAATAATACAAGTCTTTCACCAAGGTATTGGAAGAAATTAATTCGACCGGATCATCACCGACGCTCGCAACAAAATAGCACTCGCCTGTTGCATGCCGCTCGACCACTTCAAGCAATTGCATCTGCAAGGCGCGCGGCAATAAATCGATACGCTCACAATAAATCGTGCCGTACTGCATGCGTTCGATGTCCTTATCCAATTCAACAATCAAACGGCTATCGGTGCCGTGGCAATATAAAATATGCATTGGGAGCTCGGAAGCATGGGCGGAGTGAATCGCTTCTGCAAGCAACTCTTTGCCGGTTCCGGACTCTCCGACCAGTAACACCGGTAATTTAGCAGCGGCAGCTTTTTCTGCACGCGCAATGATGTTTTTCATACTTGCCGATACGGCAGTCAGGCTGGCGAAAGTTATCGGCTCCTCGTATTTCTTCAGCGGTTGGTAAATGACCCGCTCCAAGGTCGTTACATCCCGTGCAAGTTCAATCGCCCCGATCAGCATTTCGCCTTCAAACACTGGATAACTGTCGTTGATGGTAGTGATTTCTTGCCCCTTGCGATTCCAATATGTCTGCTTGATGTTCAATATCGGGGTCCCGCTCGTCAGCACTTGAAGCAATGTGCTCTGCGTTTGGTCAAAGCGGAACATCTCCAAAAGCGACCGGTCCGTCAATTCCTGAAAATCGAAGCCTTCTATTTCGCGCATTTTGCGGTTGTATAAAATGGTTTTCCCTTTGCTGTCAATGGCGTGTATGCCTACAGCCACGTGATCTCCAGCGAATTTATAAAAAGGGGCCAAGTCTATTTGCGCATCGTTCATGGCCATCACCTCAAAATTATTTTGACTTTTTAGATTAAAATACTTGAAAAACGCAATAATCTTTTGCATTATTATAAGTGGAAACAGATTAAGAGTGCAAATTTTTTTTGCGCTCGCTCAATTAGAAGGAGGATTCCCAATGATTCCCTACAAACATGAACCATTCACAGATTTCTCGATCGAGGAGAATCGCAATGCATACTTGGAAGGCCTGAAAACGGTTGAAGGATACCTCGGCCAGGATTACCCGCTAATTATCGGCGGAGAACGCGTGACGACTGAAGACAAAATCGTTTCATTCAATCCGGCGGATAAAGAAGAAATCGTTGGGCGCGTCTCCAAATCAAATAAAGAGCTCGCAGAAAAAGCCATGCAAGAAGCAGACGCTGCTTTTAAAACATGGAAAAAAGTGAAACCTGAAGTACGTGCAGATGTCTTGTTCAGAGCAGCAGCGATCATTCGCCGCCGTAAACATGAATTCTCTGCGCTACTCACAAAAGAAGCAGGTAAACCTTGGAATGAAGCGGATGCAGATACTGCAGAAGCGATTGATTTCCTAGAATACTACGGCCGCCAAATGCTGCGCCTAAAAGACGGCATGCCAATGGAAAGCCGTCCTGGCGAATACAATAGATACGACTACATCCCACTAGGTGTCGGCGTCGTCATCTCTCCATGGAACTTCGCATTCGCAATCATGGCGGGTACGACAGTTGCAGCGATGGTAGCAGGCAACACAGTGCTCTTGAAACCAGCTTCAACAACTCCGGTTGTCGCTTATAAATTCATCGAAGTATTGGAAGAAGCTGGCATGCCTAAAGGCGTCGTCAACTATATCCCAGGACCGGGAGCAGAAGTCGGCGACTATTTGGTCGACCACCCGAACACTCGCTTCATTTCATTCACAGGTTCAAAAGAAGTCGGCTTGCGCATCGCAGAACGTTCTTCAAAAGTAAATGAAGGCCAAATCTGGATGAAGCGTTTAATCGCTGAAATGGGCGGCAAGAATACGATGGTCGTCGACAACAACGCAGACCTTGAGCTTGCGGCACAATCCATCGTAAAATCCGCTTTCGGCTTTAGCGGACAGAAATGTTCTGCCGGATCACGTGCTGTCATCGTAGAAGATGTCTACGACGAAGTACTTGACCGCGTAGTGGAATTGACAAATGAACTGACGATCGGCAACACAGTTGACCAGTCGAACTTTATGGGTCCTGTCATTGACGGAAACTCATACAAAAAAATTATGGATTACATCGAAATCGGCAAAGGCGAAGGACGCCTAGTTGCTGGTGGAGACGGCGACGATTCCACAGGATTCTTCGTGAACCCAACGGTCTTCGCTGACTTGGATCCACAAGCCCGCATCATGCAGGAAGAAATCTTTGGGCCGGTTGTCGGCTTGATGAAAGCAAAAGATTTCAAAGAAGCGATTGATATCGCCAACAACACAGAATATGGCTTGACTGGCGGCGTCATCACCAACAACCGCGAACACCTCGAGTACGCGCGCGACGAGTTCCATGTCGGCAACTTGTACTTTAACCGCGGCTGCACAGGCGCAATCGTAGGTTATCAGTCATTCGGCGGATTCAACATGTCCGGTACCGATTCAAAAGCAGGCGGACCAGACTACTTAGTTCTTCATATGCAAGCACAAACCACTTCTGAGATGTTTTAATTATTCGTTTGATGGTATAATAATGCACAAAAGGCAGACTCCGTGTCTGCCTTTTTTTAAAAAGGGTACCGTTAAGCGCATACATTTGCGGGAAATGCTTACTAGTTTCTAAAGCTCAGCGGGTTTTACCTTAATTTTAAGGAGGAATTTGGAATGACACAAACACAGTCAATCATTGAAAAAACAGAACAGTATGGTGCGAAGAACTACCATCCACTGCCGATCGTCATCTCAAAAGCGGAAGGCGTATGGGTAACAGATCCAGAAGGCAATAAATTCATGGACATGCTCTCTGCCTATTCAGCAGTGAACCAAGGCCACCGCCATCCACAAATCATCCAGGCATTGAAAGACCAAGCCGACCGGGTGACGCTCACATCGCGCGCATTCCACAACGACCAATTGGCGCCATGGTACGAAATGATCTGCAAGATTTCAGGCAAAGAAATGGCCTTGCCGATGAATACAGGTGCGGAAGCGGTCGAAACAGCCATCAAAGCTGCGCGCCGCTGGGCATACGACGTTAAAGGCGTTGAAGAAAACAAAGCAGAAATCATTGCATGCGAAGGCAACTTCCATGGCCGTACGATGACTGCTGTCTCACTTTCATCTGACCCTGAATACCGCAGAGGCTTCGGCCCGATGCTTCCTGGCATCAATATCGTGCCGTTCGGTGATTTGGAAGCATTGAAAAATGCCATTACACCAAATACGGCAGCATTCCTCATTGAACCGATCCAAGGTGAAGCCGGAATCATTATGCCGCCAAAAGGCTTCTTAAAAGCAGCGCGCGAACTTTGCCGCGAGAACAATGTTTTGTTCATCGCTGACGAAATCCAGTGCGGCCTTGCACGTACCGGTAAAATGTTCGCATGCGAGTGGGAAGATGTAGATCCGGATATGTACATTCTCGGTAAAGCGCTTGGAGGCGGAGTATTCCCGATTTCGTGTGTTGTTGCAGACCACGAAGTGCTTGGTGTCTTCAATCCAGGGTCACACGGCTCCACTTTCGGCGGCAATCCGCTTGCTTGTGCCGTATCCATTGCTTCCATGCAAGTCATTCAGGATGAAAACCTTACAGGGCGTTCTCAGGAACTCGGCACTTACTTCATGGATGAACTTAAAAAACTCGATCATCCTGTCATCAAAGAAGTCCGCGGCCGCGGTCTGTTCATCGGAATGGAGCTCACTGAAGCTGCGCGTCCTTATTGCGAACAGTTGAAAGAACTCGGGCTTTTGTGCAAAGAAACCCATGATACCGTCATCCGATTTGCACCGCCATTGATCATCACAAAAGAAGAGCTGGACTGGGCACTAGAGCGCATTCACCAAGTGTTCACAAAATAACAATCGATGTGGCAAATGGAAGTTTGCCATGTTACACTAGATGCGGGTAATTACTAAAACACAAAGAGGCGAAACTAAACAATGGCTGAAAACTTGAACTTGTTGACGTCAACGCAGGATGTCATTAAAATTGCATTGGATAAACTTGGATACGAAGATTCGATGTATGAACTTCTGAAGGAGCCGATGCGGATCTTGGAAGTGCGTATCCCGATCCGGATGGACAATGGGAAAACGAAAGTGTTCACGGGATTCCGTGCGCAGCATAACGACGCTGTCGGCCCGACTAAAGGGGGAGTCCGATTCCACCCTGATGTGAACCGCGACGAGGTTATCGCGCTTTCCATGTGGATGACATTGAAATGCGGAATCGTGGACTTGCCATACGGCGGCGGTAAAGGCGGCATCATTTGCGACCCGCGCGAAATGTCCATGCACGAAATCGAAAAGCTGAGCCGCGGTTATGTACGCGCCATCAGCCAGATTGTCGGGCCGAATAAGGATATCCCTGCGCCGGATGTATTCACAAACTCGCAAATCATGGCCTGGATGTTCGACGAATACAGCAAGATTGACGAATTCAACTCACCAGGATTCATTACAGGTAAGCCGATTGTGCTGGGCGGCTCACAAGGCCGTGACAAAGCAACTGCACAAGGCGTCACGATTGTGATCAATGAAGCAGCGAAAAAACGCGGCCTTGATATGAAAGGCGCACGCGTCGTTATTCAAGGATTCGGTAACGCAGGAAGCTTTTTGGCGAAGTTCCTTCACGATGCAGGGGCCAAAGTAGTCGGCATTTCCGATGCTTACGGGGCACTGCACGATCCAGAAGGCTTAGATATCGATTATCTTCTCGACCGTCGCGACAGCTTCGGAACCGTCACAACGCTTTTCGACAATACCATTACCAATAAAGAATTGTTCGAAATCGACTGCGATATCCTGGTACCGGCAGCAATCGCCAATCAGATCACAGAAGAAAACGCACACGATATCAAAGCTTCTATCGTAGTCGAAGCTGCAAACGGCCCAACAACGGCTGAAGCGACGAAGATTTTAACAGATCGCGGAATCTTGCTTGTACCTGACGTGCTCGCAAGTTCAGGCGGCGTCACGGTTTCCTACTTTGAATGGGTACAGAATAACCAAGGTTATTACTGGACGCAGGAAGAAGTCGATGAGAAGCTCGAGAAGAAATTGGTGGAAGCTTTTGAGAACGTATACAACGTGGCCATGAACCGGAATATCGACATGCGCCTTGCAGCGTATATGGTCGGTGCTAGAAGAACTGCAGAAGCTTCACGCTTCCGTGGATGGGTATAAAAAACAACCGCTCGGCATTAGCCGGGCGGTTTTCTTGTGCTCAATGTTTTGCTTTTTCAGGATTGAAAATCCATAATGAAAACTGAACGTATTTCGGAGGAGGAGATTAGATGAATGCATTTTCTTTCTATAACCCAGTCAAATTGATTTTTGGCAAAGGGCAATTGGAAGCATTGAAAAACGAAGTGCCGAATTATGGCAAAAAAGTATTGGTCGTATACGGTGGAGGCAGTATTAAGAAAAATGGCCTTTACGACGAAGTGATGGCCACGCTGAATGAAATGGGCGTCGAGATCCATGAACTTTCTGGCGTAGAGCCAAACCCGCGCCTGTCAACAGCAAAACGCGGAATTGAAATCTGCAAACAAGAGAATATCGATATGCTGCTAGCAGTCGGCGGTGGTTCTGTCATCGACTGTACGAAACTCATCGCAGCCGGAGCAAAATACGATGGCGATGCATGGGATTTTGTTACACGCAAAGCAACGCCTGAAGAAGTATTGCCATTCGGAACAGTCTTGACTTTGGCGGCTACAGGCTCAGAAATGAACGCCGGTTCTGTTATCACAAATGAAGAAACAGAAGAAAAATACGGCTGGGGCAGCCCGTTAACATTCCCTAAATTCTCTATTTTGGACCCAACATACACGAAATCCGTCCCACGCGACCACACAGTATACGGCGTGGTGGACATGATGTCGCACATGTTTGAACAGTATTACCACAATGCAACGAATACACCGGTACAGGACCAGATGATCGAAGGCGTGCTGCGGGCAGTGATTGAAACAGCTCCGAAGCTCATGGAAGACCTCGAAAGCTACGAGCACCGTGAAACGATTCTATTTGCCGGAACGATGGGGCTTAACAACTTCCTGCAGATGGGCTATAACGGAGACTGGGCATCCCATAACATTGAGCATGCGGTCTCTGCTATTTATGACATTCCACATGCAGGCGGCTTGGCGATTTTATTCCCTCAGTGGATGCGCCATAACGTTCCAGTCAACCCGTCACGATTTGCACAGATGGCCACCCGCGTGTTCGGAGTCGACCCGTCAAACAAATCTGAAGAACAAATTGCAAACGAAGGAATCGACCGTCTCGTGGAATTCTGGACGTCGATTGGGGCTCCAAGCAGCCTGAAAGATTACGACATCGATAATTCCCGCTTCTCGGACATCGTTGACAAAACACTCGTCTATGGCGAATTTGGCAACTTCAATAAATTGAATGGGGAAGATGTAGAGAAAATCCTACAAGCTTCGCTATAATATAAAAAAATCCCGATGCATCATGCATCGGGATTTTTTTATTCGGGTTTCTTCAATGAATCGGGGCGCTTACTCACATGCACCCAGTGTTTTTCGCCATCGTCTGCATCGAGTGAGACAATTACATCGTCTACGCTAGGCTGGCTCAAAATAAGTTCTGCCAAACGGTTCTGCAACTCGTCCGCTTCTTTGACGGTCAGGTTAGGGTCAACCTCCACCAAGGTCTCAACGTGAAGAAATTCACCCTCTTTAACTACTTCCAGCTCGCGAATATCTTTGACAGCAGGTCTGTCGGAAAGGAGATGTGCAATATGGTTAACCATTTGTTCATCCGTTTCTCCAATGACCCCACGTGCATTATCCAAGAAAATTTTCGTCACGACGTAGAACATCATTAAGCCGATTGCAATGGATGCCGCGCCTTCAATTTGCAGAAATCCGGTATAGTGTGCAATCAAGACAGCAACTAGAGCCAGCAAACCACCAGAAGTTGCAACCAAGTCTTCCAGGAACACCAGTTTTGTAGCTGGTTTTGCACGGTTCAAATGAGTGAAACTCGTAGTGAGCGGGGCAAGTGCGCCGCCTTTCACGCCAGCTTCATGCAGTACTTCCTTACCGGCTTTATAAAGAACGAACAATTCAAGTAAAATGGCAATAGATAGAACAACAACGCTGATAATAAAGCCTTCTGCTTCTATCGGATGGGTCATCTGATGCCAGCCCTCACGAATGGTTTCATAAGCCATGATTCCCACGATTAGAACGGCTGCAAGCAAAACTAAATTTAACAGCCGACCAAAACCATTTGGAAAACGCTTAGTCGGCGCTTTTTTCGATAATGCAGATCCAATAAAAACGAAGTATTGGTTCGCCGCGTCACCGATCGAGTGCATCGTTTCGGCAAACATGGCAACATTTCCGGTAAAAGTAAAGGCGACGCCTTTCATAATAGCAATAAACGTATTGATAAGTGCTGCGTAAAGAGATGGTTTATTTCCTCCCTTTAACAATCCAAAAAATTCTCCCAAACAAAATTCCCCCTTCAGTTAATCATTTCGATATCCACTTGCTTCACGTTATTAATAGAAGAAACCTCTTTATACAATTCGATAGTTTTTTTTTCTTGTGCGTAAGACATGCGGATCGAAAGTTTGTAGTACCAATTTCCATTTTGCTGCTCAGGATGAAGAATTGACAAGTTTTCAATGGTCATGCCACCATGCTTTAGCTCTTCCATTACTTCACTGATGGCTTTCTCTTCCGTAACATAAACGGTGAGTCTTGCTTCTATCTGCCTCAGGCGTTTTGGTCCAAAATGGAAAAGGAGAGGAGGGATGACCTCGATCCCAATAATGACTAGCAAGACTGCGGTCAATGCTTCAATATAAAAGCCAGCGGCAACAGCAATGCCAATTCCGCCAGATCCCCAAATCATTGCTGCTGTCGTAAGTCCCGATATTGAATCATTCCCTCGCTTCAATATCACTCCAGCTCCTAGAAATCCGATACCTGAAACAATTTGTGCTGCAAGCCGGAGCGGATCCATTGTAATGTTTACACCTTCATGGCTACTCGATTCTGCAATATAAGCCGATTCAATTGAAATAATGGTCAATAAGCAGCTGAATGTGGCAATGACCAAGCTTGTCTTCAACCCAACAGGCTTCCTCTTTAATTCCCTTTCCAACCCTATAACTAAACTTAAAACGGCAGCAATCGCTAATTTCATAAATGTTTCGAATGAAGAAATTTCGAGTGCGCTGAAAAATTCCAAAATCACGACCTCCATTTCACTTTGCGGTTGAATGTGGAGCCGGCAAATGGCAAACTGAAAAGTGATGTCAAAATCTGATGCAGCAAGAGGTGCCTAATGGAAAAACCAACGATTCATCCTTATATACCCATTCTGATCGGAGTTATCTCAGTTGCTATGTCTGCAATCTTTGTTAAAATGACCACAGCAGATGCGGGCGTTACTGCCTTTTACCGGATGTTATTTTCTATTCTATTAATGTCCCCAGTATTCCTCTATAGCTATCTGCCTGAAGTAAAGAAACTAAATAGAAGAGACTGGTCTTTTTCAGCAATTGCCGGTATCTTTTTGGCTTTCCATTTTATCCTCTGGTTTGAGTCACTTAACTATACTTCTGTAGCGAGTTCTACTGTTTTAGTAACATTGCAGCCTCTTTTTGCATTTGCTGGCACATATTTTTTCTTTAAAGAGCGCCTCTCTGCAAAAACCTTAATCTCTGGGGCAGTTGCCATCACAGGAAGTATTGTAATTGCTTATGGAGACTTTCAGGTAAGTGGAAGTGCTTTATTTGGTGACATATTGGCGCTTATCGCTTGTGCATTGATTACTGCTTATTTATTATTTGGTCAAGATGTGCGGAAGCGATTGTCTTTAGTGACATATACATTTATCGTTTACAGTTTTAGTACGGTAACGCTATTTTTCTATATTATTGCTAAAGGAGAGACGTTTGGTCCTTATCCAAAGGAAGAATGGATGTGGTTTCTTCTATTAGCTCTTATCCCAAATCTCCTCGGGCATACTTTATTTAATTGGGCAGTGAAGTGGGTGAGCACCAACGTAATTTCTATCGCTATCCTGTTTGAGCCAGTAGGCGCAGCAATCTTGGCATATTTTATACTCGGAGAACTGGTTAGCAAATCACAAATTATTGGTGGAAGTATTGTAATCGCAGGGTTATTATTTTTTGTAACTGATTATAAAAGAATTAGAAAAATCTTTTTTCGGGAAACTGCTTGATTTTTTTTATCAGGCAGTTTATAGTAATAAATGTCCTCGAAACAAGCTGTTAAAAATATTTTGAAATAGTATTGACAACACGTTTTAAAAAGGATATAGTAATCAAGTCGCCAAAACAAGGCGCACAACATGAACCTTGAAAACTGAACAGCAAAACGTCAACGAAAGACGTCACGAGCGCCTTGGCGCGCGAACGGCTTTTGCGATGGTCGCCCTTGGGCGATCGGAGCAATCAGCCATTCCGACCTTCGGTGTTCGTGACTTAACTACTGATCAGCTTCGGCAGATCAAAGCGAATCGCGCGTCTTTTAGACGGCGATACGCCAGCAGTATTGAGCAATCAACTACTCTATAATGGAGAGTTTGATCCTGGCTCAGGACGAACGCTGGCGGCGTGCCTAATACATGCAAGTCGAGCGGAGATGTTGGAGCTTGCTCCAACATCTTAGCGGCGGACGGGTGAGTAACAC